>Ga0180007_10000096_pt1 | contig 157094 bp, 129 predicted proteins | sample MM_PC_MetaG_FD_121122 | JGI IMG/M metagenome (GOLD analysis project Ga0180007, IMG submission 121122) | Groundwater microbial communities from the Aspo Hard Rock Laboratory (HRL) deep subsurface site, Sweden - MM_PC_MetaG | ecosystem: Environmental > Aquatic > Deep subsurface > Groundwater...
AAAAAAAAGGAACAAAATGAACTTAAATAAATTGAATATCTTGATTTTACTACTTGCTTTCAGCTTTGTGGAATGTTATGGTCAGTTCGATTTTTTTGAATCAAAAGCAACTATTGGTGGTTATGGAGAAATGCACTATAACTATAAAAATAATAATGGTGCAACCAAAAACACTCTGGATTTTCATCGATTTGTTGTTTTTGTGGGCTACGGATTTACCGAAAAATGGTCTTTTAAATCTGAAATTGAAATTGAGCATAATTATGTAAGCGATGGTGAAGGTGAACTTTCGCTTGAACAAGCATATCTGGATTATCATTTTCGTGATTATTTAGGATTTCAAGCCGGCATAATTTTAGTTTCGGCAGGTTTGATTAACGAAAATCACGAACCGACTCTGTTTTTTGGAGTTGAACGACCTAATTATTCAAAATATATTATTCCAACTACTTGGTTTGGAAATGGTTTTGCAATTTATGGTAATTATAGTGGATTTGAATATAAACTTAATTTTATGGAAGGATTAATTGGCGATAAATTTAGTTTAAACAATGCAATTAGAAACGGAAGACAAAAAGGTTTTGAATCTGACGCAAGTTCTATGATGTATAATTTGAAAATTGATTATACAAATATTTTGGGATTGAAAATAGGTGGTTCAGCTACTTACAATAATTCTATTAGCGATTCGCTTTCAATTCCTTTTGCTTTGTTGGAAGTTCATGCCGATTATAGACAAAATGGATTGATTTTGGTTGGAGAGTATGGAAATATAAATTATTCCAACCATAAATTATTGAAGTCAAATGGTTTTTATTTTGATGTTGGTTATGATTTATCAAACCTAATAAATGTTGATTGGAAAATAATTCCTTTTGGAAGGTATTCTCGATATAATACTGCTTCCGAAACAGAAAATGGTGGCGACGAAGAAAAAATGTACGATATTAAAGAATGGATGTTTGGAATTACAATACTCCCAATTGATAATATCGTTTTAAAAGCTGACTATTCTCAAAATAAAAGTGAACTTAGCTCAATTAAAACAGAATTTATTAATCTTGGAATTGGATATAGGTTTTAAGTTATGTTAAAACTATTTCTCATCTTTATTCTTATTAATAAAGTCATTTTTGCCAATGGAATTGAACAGAAAGTAAAAGAGATTATTAAAAATCAATTTGGAAATAATGTACAAGTTGATTTTAATAAGTATAAAATTCCATTGGAGCTAAAAAATGAAATTGAAAATAAAGTAAAACAAAAGTTTTTTGCGGAAAGTGTTTTTATTTGGTTGATTAAAGAAAATGATTCATTGTTGGCTGTTGCAATTATGGATAATGTTTATGGAAAAGCTCAACCAATTACGTTTATTACATTCCTTGGAGAAAATGGTAAAATACTGTCAAACCACATTGTTAAATATCGTGAAGAACATGGTAGTGCAGTTTCAAATTTTAATTGGAACAAGCAATTTATTGGAAGGGATGAAAAATATGACTTTAATAAAATCGACGCAATAAGTGGTGCAACAATTTCAGTTAATTCAATTAAAAAAGGAGTTCACAAATTAGTGCTCCTTTATAAAACTTTAGACAAAACAGAATTATGGAAATAAAATTATTTCAACTTGATAAAGAGCTTAAAACATTTCTTACTACTTTTATAGTAGTTTTAACAATTGGGGTTTCAATAGGATTAGTTTACTTGAAATACACGACTAAAATGACTCCCAAAGGTACTGTTGAAAGATACAATGGTTCAAATGACAATGAATTTGATATAGCAGAAAGTTACCCAAAACCAATTTCTGAAATGCTAACTACAACACACAGTCATGTAATAATATTTGCAATTATCTTTGTTGCAATAGGATTTATTTTCAATTTTAATTCAATAATAAATGGTTTTTGGAAGCAATTTTTAATTATAGAACCACTGATTTCTACAATTATTACTTTTTCATCTATTTGGGGAATTCGTTATATTCACAAATCTTTTGTTTATATAACAATTATTTCTGCAGTTTTAATGTATGTTTCATATTACATAATGTCGTTAATTTCTTTTTATGAACTAGTATTTAAGAAAAATGGAAAAGAATGATTTTTTTGATAGAGTTTTTAAAGTGGTTGCTAAAATTCCTTATGGAAAGGTGACTACCTACAGTGCCATTGCAGAAGTTTGTGGTGTTAAATCGTCTGCCAGAACAGTTGGATGGGCATTAAATAGTGCTGCCAACTCAAATTTGCCATGTCACAGAGTAGTAAATAGATTTGGTGCTTTAAGTGGTAAAATCCATTTTGGAAGTCCAACATTAATGCATGAATTATTAGAATCGGAAGGAATTGAATTTACCGAAGATGATTGTGTTGATATGAAAAAATACTTTTGGCAACCGACTAAAAATTAGTTCCAAAAGTATTTATTGTTCTCAGTAGGCGTTAAAACTATGTACTTGCAGTCCATAGTGGTTTATTTAGTAAAAATTTTTGCTAATATCTGTCAATTTTTAATGTTGAAACACCACCATCAAAATTGATAAATATTTTATTTGTTGCGTTATTGAAGTTTTCAGTCTGGAAATGTTTGTCATCAATTTCAGAGAATCCTTCTAAATCCTTTACTACTAGAACCATATCACCTTTTATTTGGCAACCAGATTCTCGAGGAATATGAATATTTAATGTTGCAGCACCCATTTGAACATTTAACTTTAAATTTTCTTCCTTGTTCCCAAATTTCAAATCACTTGTTGATGCACCTGTTTCAAGATTAAACTCAGCAACTTTATACTCGGATAAATCCATTTTTACTTTTGCTGCACCAACTTGTAAATCTATATTCCAAACAGGATTTTGGTTTAAGCTAAACTCTACATTAGAATAATTATTATCGCCAAATAATTCAATTTCATCTTTTGTATGCCTTAGTACAATTCGTGCATTATCATTGCGATATCTGGTTTTAAAATTGAAAGTGTTGTATACTCCAGAAGAAGAACCAGAAATTAATTTATCTGTAGAGCCAGCAACTGAAATTTTACCTATGCCAGTTCTAATTGATAAAGTAGCGTTTTTTGTTGAGTCTTTATAATCCTCATAAAAATCTGAAGTAGTCACTTCTTTATCTGAGTAATTATACGAAATATGATTGAATCCGAAAATTGAACCATATAAAAACAATCCGACAAAAATACCAGAAATAACAGAAACAATTGGTTTTATAACGGTTCCTTTTAAAAGAATGGCAACTCCCCAAAGTATAATTAAAATAGGCCAATAATTAATAATACTATCTGGAATAAAAAGGCTGTAGTCATTTTTATCCAACAAAAAAAGTGTTCCAATTGTTAGAAATAGGAAACCCCAAAATAATTGTCCATTTTTATATTTCATTTCAACCTCGTCTATTTTTTGAGTTCCAAACTAGATATATTCCAAATCCAACAATAAGTATTGGAAACAAATCTTCAAAATTTAGGAATGAAAAAACTTCAATTCCAAGAAAAAAGATACCTATAAAAATTAAAACTATTCCAAAAATAACTTGTCCATTTTTGTTACTTTGTTTTGGAATTGTAAAGTTTATATTATTGTTAAAACCTTCACTATCATTATCAGCATTCTCAGAATTAGAATAATTAATAAATTTTTCTTCTGGAATAACAATCCACATAATTAAATAAAGCAAAATTCCTATTCCACTAAAAAAAACAGAAACTACAAATAAAATCCTTGCAACTAAAGGGTCAATTGTTAAATATTCTGCTAATCCAGCAGCTACGCCACCAAATATTCTATTTTGTCTTGATCGAGTTATTCCTTCTTTCATAGCGTCACCGTTTTTTGAATTTTTAGACGTAGACATGTATTAAAGGTTCAATAAGTTAGAAAATATAATTGGATATTATAAGTAATTATATTTTATCCAATAATCTTAAACGAAAAGTTATTTAACTTCACATTTAATATAGTGTCATAAATTTTGTAATTTTCATTTACCAAATTTGGAAATAAAAGGTTGATAAAAAAAATATTTAAATATTCAATTAAATCACTTCTACTATTTTTGATAGGTTTTAATCTTTATCTATTACTAGTATTTGCACTATTTAGATTTGTGGACCCACCAACTACAGCTTTCATACAACAAAATGAAAATAGTTCTTTCTTAAATATTATTTCATCCAATAATATCTCCCAGAAATGGGTTCCAATAAAATCAATTTCGAACAATATGATTTACGCAGTTATTGCTTCCGAAGATCAAAGATACCTTGAACATTTTGGCATTGATATTACGGAAGTTGAGAAAGTTATTGAGAAAAAGAAAAGTAGAAGAAAAAGTAGAGGTGCTAGCACAATAACTCAGCAAACTGCTAAGAATCTATTTTTATTTCCGCAAAAATTATTTATTAGAAAGGGAATTGAGATTTACTATTCATTTTTAATGGAAATATTTTGGGGTAAACAGCGAATAATTGAAACCTACTTAAACATTGCTCAATTTGGGGGAAATATTTATGGTGTTGAAGCAGCGTCAAGGTTTTATTTCAAGAAATCAGCACAGCATTTAAGCATAAATGAATCAGCTCAATTAGCAGCAATTTTACCCAATCCTGTTAGATTAAAATTGAAAAATAAATCAAGATATCTTCTAAATAGAATTGCTAGAATTGAAAGACAGATGAATAATCTTCCCAAAGTGGAAATAATTAAGGAATTAAAATAATAATAATAAATTATTTATCCTTGGTCTTTGAAATTACTTCAACGCATTTATCAAAAATTGTTTTTTCAATTGAATTTTCTAATATTGGAAAGTTGTATTGATAAACTTCAATTTTTGAATTTCTTCCATAATCGTAACTTGCTAATAGATTCTTATTTTCGTCAAAGTAAATGATATATAGAATACTGTATTTACGGAGCCTTGAATTGAAAAGATAGTAGGTGTTTGTTCTGTAAATATTTTCATTTATACCTTCAATCTCAATTGGAATGTGATGCTCTGTTAGGCTCCAAACATAAATATTTTCACCACCTGAAATTGCAACTCCTGAAACATCAATAAAAACTCTATCTAAACCTTCATTAAATACGGGTTCCCATTCAGTTTTGTCTTCTTGGGCAAATACTGAAATTGATAAAAATAAAAATGCAAATAATATTTTAGTAAATAGCATAATGACTTTAATTAGAAATAAATATTTCTTGAAATTAACAAAAAGTAAAGTATGAAAAAAGTAATTCTTCAGTTAATTTCACAATTTATAAAGACTTGATTGATTTACTCCAATACTCTTGGCAAATAATTGTATTTGAGGATATAATTGTTAAACATTCTACTCCCAAATTTATACTGTTTATTAAAGAGTAAAAGCTTGGTATTAGAATAGCTAGCAAATGGCATTCAGAGTATAATTGTAGCTAAATTGATGCACATTTGGTAGAGAAGTTTACAAGGGTTAGTAATAAAAAAAAACTAAAAGAGTTTTATTATTACAAAAAATTAAAGCTATTGTGAACAATAAAAAAGGGATAGACAAGCTATCCTTTTTTTTTATTTTAGTGAATCTTTATTTTTTTTAGAGCATCTTTGGAATAATAACTGCAAGCACCTTTTTTTGAATCGGGTTGAAGATTCAATGTTTTTATTGCCTTTGAAACAACAGCACCTGAAACACCAAGTTCTTTTGCAATTGCTCCAGCTGATAATAATTCTGATTTATCAGCCATATTTTCCTCCAATAGTAATGGTTAAATAAAATTAGTAAAAATTCTAATTTCTTCTAGAAAATAAAAAATTAACGTAATTTAAATGTTAGAAACGCAATTAATTGCGTCTCTAAAAATTTTAATGATGATGATGTCCTCCAACGCCATGAACATGTCCGTGAGCTAATTCTTCTTCTGAAGCATCTCTAATTTCAACAACCTCAACATCAAAAGTTAGCACTTGGTCAGCAAGGGGATGATTTCCATCAATTGTAATTGTGTCTCCATCAATATTTTTAACAGCCATTATAATTGGACCATCTTCCAACTGGGCTTGAAATTGCATTCCAACAGCAATTTCATCCACACCTTGAAATGCAGAACGTGGTACATCTTGAAGAAGTGCTGGATTAAATTTTCCATAACCTTCTTCTGGTTGAATAACTGCCTTAAATTTATCACCAACTTTTTTGCCTAGCATTTCTTTTTCAAGACCTGGAATAATATTTTGATGACCTTGAATATATGCAAGTGGTTCACGACCAACTGAAGAATCTAAAATATCTCCATTATCATTATTAAGTGTGTAATCAATTAAAACAACCTTGTCATTTTGGATAGTCATTCTATCTCCTTTTTTTTGAAAATTAAGTATGTAAGTTACAAATTCATTAAAACAATCAAAAACATGTAACTATATTCTTGTAATTATATTATTTTTGCAAAAAAAGAATTCAAATAATTGGAGTATATATGGAAAAGATAGGATTTGTTGGATTGGGAATAATGGGAAAGCCAATGGCTTTGAATTTGCTAAAAGCGGGATTTGAAGTTATTGCATTCAATAGGACAAAAGAAAAAGTTGAGGAAATAATAAAAGCTGGAGGAAAAGCAGCTAATACTCCAAAAGAAGTTGCAGAAAGTTCAGATATTATAATTACAATGGTTTCCGATTCGCCTGATGTAAAAGATGTAATTTTAGGTGAAGATGGAATTATTTTTGGAATTATAGAGGGAAGTGTTGTTATTGATATGAGTACTATTTCACCATCGGTTACAAGAAATATTGCAGAAAAATTAAAAGAAAAAAACGTTGAAATGCTTGATGCACCAGTAAGTGGCGGAGATGTTGGAGCAATTAATGCGACCCTTTCAATAATGGTAGGTGGTAATTTAAGCACACTTGAAAGATGCAGAAAAGTACTTGAAGCAATGGGGAAAACAATTACTCATTGCGGAACTAATGGAATGGGACAAACAACAAAATTGTGTAATCAAATTCTTGTTTCTGTTACAAATATGGCGGTTGCTGAAGCTGTTTTATTTGCACAAAAATCTGGATTAGAAGCTCACACAATGGTAGAAGCAACAAAAGGAGGCGCTGCGGGTTCTTGGCAATTAGCAAATCTTGGTCCTAAAATGGTAAATGAAGATTATGCTCCTGGCTTTATGATTGATTTACAACAAAAGGATTTAAGATTGGTTATTGAAGCAGCAGAAGAAATGCATTTACCACTTCCAGCGTTAACTTATGTTCATCAGCTTTATAAAAGTAATCAGGCAAATGGCGAAGGTAGAGAGGGAACACAAGCACTTTATAAATCAGTAAAACGATTAGCATAAAACGAAATAATTGTTCGTAAAATCATTTAATTGATAAATATTTTTTAATCTGGAGTAGAAATGAATTACACACTTCCAATTTTATTTGAGCAGAGCGTTGAAAAATATCCAAACAATATTTTAATGTGGGAAAAAGTAGGAGACAAGTATATTGGAATTTCCTACAAACAAATGCAGAAGTTGGTTCATAATTTTGCTGCAGGACTAATTAAACTCAATCTCAAAAAAGGGGAAAGAGTTGCTTTAATATCTGAAGGGCGCAATGATTGGGTTATGAGTGAAATGGGAGTTGTTTTTATCGGAGCTATAAATGTTCCTATTTCTGTTAAAATTGATGAGTTAATAGACTTAAAATTTAGGTTATCTCACTCCGGCTGCAAGTTTGTAATTGTTTCCAAAAGGCATTTAGCAAAAATTAGAAAGATTGAAAATGATCTTCCAGAATTAGAAAAGATTATTGTTCTTGACGAAATTGAAGATTCAAAGGATAATGAAATTTCACGTAAACAAGTGCTAAAATTAGGTGAAGAATATTTAATTGAAAATTATGAATCGTTTAATAATTTGTGGAAATCAATTGAAAATGACGATTTTGCAAATATTTGCTATACTTCTGGAACAACTGCCGATCCGAAAGGAATTATTTTAACTCACAGAAATTATACTGCAAATGTTGAACAAGCAACCTCGCTTTTGCCAATTCCAGAATATTATTCGTCACTTTTAATTTTACCTTGGGATCATTCATTTGCTCATACTGCAGGCATTTATACTCTAATGAAAAATGGTGCAATTATGTCATCAATCCAAAATGGCGAAACTCCAATTGAAACTCTTAAAAATATTCCAATAAATATTAAGGAAACTAAACCGACATTCCTTTTAAGTGTGCCAACTTTAGCAAAGAATTTTAGAAAAAACATTGAAAACGGAATTAACTCAAAAGGTGAAAAGGTTTCAAAATTATTCCAAAAAGCATTAAAAATAGCTTATGAATATAATGGAAATGGTTTTGATAGAGGCAAAGGCTTGCAAAAATTGAAATATCCGTTATTAAAAGTGTTTGATAAAATACTTTTCAGTAAAATTAGAGAAGGTTTTGGGGGAAAACTCGAGTTTTTTATCGGTGGTGGAGCGTTATTGGATATTGAGTTGCAAAGGTTTTTTTACGCAATTGGCATTCCAATGTTTCAAGGTTATGGATTAAGTGAAGCAGCCCCAATAATTTCGGCAAATGTTCCAGCAATTCATAAACTTGGTTCATCGGGCAGAATTGTAAAAAACTTGGATGTAAAAATAATAAATTCGGATGGAAATGAAGTGCCAATAGGTGAAAGTGGCGAAATAATCTGCAAAGGCGAAAACGTAATGGCGGGATATTGGAACAATGAAAAATCCACAAAAGAAACACTAAAAGACGGTTGGCTTTATACTGGGGATTTAGGTTACCTTGATAATGATGGATTTTTGTATGTTTTGGGAAGATTTAAAAGTCTGCTAATAGGAAACGATGGCGAAAAATACAGTCCAGAAGGAATTGAAGAAGCTTTTGTAGATCAATCGCGTTTTATAGAACAAGTAATGCTATATAATAATCAATCGCCATTTACAGTTTGCTTGTTATATCCAAATATTCCAGAAGTATTAAAAGAACTAAAGAAATTAAATCTATCAATAAGTAGCGAAGATGGAAAAGAAGCTGTTTTTAACATAATTCAATCAGAAATAAATCGTTACAAAAAAGGTGGCGAGTTTGAAGGAATGTTTCCAGAAAAATGGTTGCCAACTTCAATTGGCATTTTAGGCGAAGGATTTAATGAAGAAAATAAGTTCCTAAATAGCACATTAAAGATGGTTCGTAATAAAATAACAGAATTTTACTCAAACAGAATTGAATATCTCTATTCCACAGCAGGAAAAAACATAAATAACGAACAAAATAGAAGAATTTTATCACATTGGGGGAAATAGTAATGGAAAAGTTTGACTATTTCTTTTTCTTTTGTAAATGTATCTTTTTTTAGTTGTACCAATTATCCAGTTGTCACTGTCTGCCTTCCTTAGTAGATGAAAAATATATCGTCTTATAATGAGAAATAAAGGTGCTTGATTCTTTCTATTCTTGGAAAAGGAAGCAAGTTCAGGATATGTCTATTTTCCATTTATTTCTCTTATAGTCAACCTATTGCAGGACGCCATAAGAATGATGTCCGAAAGGAAGAGGGTCCTTAGTTTCCCAAGTAATTTCCTCGCTATTTGCATTTAAATAAAATGCGATTAATAATTAGCTGATTTTTGTAATTCTCATAATCCATCCAATTTATTTTTTCTAATCAAATCCAAGGTGTACTCCAGAGTGTATTCCTCATCATTTAATAAGTCCTCTAATGTTGGAGTTACTTTATAATCAGGTATCACTCCGGTTACTTCATCATTATTATGACCAGGCATATAGACTCTTGAAAGAGCAGTGATGCAAAACATTTTTGTGCCAGGTAACATAAATTGATTCTGGTCACCATTACTCAATAGCGGCTGCCCGGATTCCTCTCCTACAGTAAATGCAGTTCGATTATTTTTTGCTGAAGCAGGGAAACATGTTCCAGTGGAATACGACAAAGGTCCGGTTAAAATGTATGTTGAGCCCGTAAACCGATTATTACGATCAAAACTATGCTTGGGGTACTCTTCAATAAAATAACCATCTTGAATACTGCCGAGTGATTTTTTGTCCTCAATAAATTCTTTAGTAAAAGAACTTACTTTTGTCATTTTTTTCTCAATCAAACTGTATGGTTTATCTGTAAAATATGACATCAATGAGTCTGCAAGGTCAGTTAAACCGCCGCCGCTAAGATTATCTATAATCAAATGATTTATTTGTTTTTGAGAGATTACTGTAAATGCAGAATCCATAAAATGAAGAAAATCCTTCGGCGGCATAAACATTCTTTTATAAATGTAGGCTATATCATTGTCATAAAATCGCAATTCGAATTTTGGTTTTGAGGGTTCTTGAAAATCATTCCAATTGGCACCTTTTGATTTATACTCTACTTTATTTACTGTTATACTAAAATCAGAGAAGGAACCATAGACTAATGCCATAAATACATGAAAATCTTTCTCCAGCTTTTTTATTTTGTAGGATTCTTTTTCACCGGGAGTATACTTTAATAAATTTCTTAAGATTTTTTCCGACGAAACACCATTAATTTTCTCAATAATAGATCCTTTAACTAGAGCGTCATTCTTTGAAAAGTTTTCTTTTATGTATAGCGAATCATTGAAAATAATTACCCTAAATGGAAACAGTGGACTATCTTCATTGGGATTGAGTGCATCCGTGTATCTTAAGGTCGTATGCCCATCGACAACAACAAAAGGCTGCATTATTCTAAAGAAATCCAGCGATGACATTGGCTTGGTAAAGTTATTTTTAATGCTGTCGATTTTGGTTTGTAAATTATTGACTTTGTAGTGATTTAGAAATGTAGGATGTACATCCATTAATTTAAAAATTAGAGTGTCAATATCTGCTTTTATAATTGTCGGCTCAAAAAGTTGAGGAGTTTCAGTTTGTCCAAATAAAATAGCTTGAATTATCAAAATCCATAAAATAAATATTCTTTTCATATTTCATTCCTATTTATTATTAATTAACAAATTGTCATTTGTTCTTCATTAAATAAAACATTCAAGATGTACTTTCAATCAAATACAACGTACTTCAAATTAAACTCAAAAGTCGTTAATAATATTTATGTAGCTTATAATATAGATGGATGAAACATAAAAAAGTTGCTTCAATTGACAAATTATTTTTATTCTTTGCTGATATTCAATTCCATCCTAATCAGTTTCTTAATTATATTATTACAAATAGCAGGTGTTGAACCAAAATCACATGAATTAGTAGCCACAATAAAAGCTCTATCTAATTTAGGTGCGACCACAACTTCTGCATACCAAACTCCGTTACTACCGTTATGAACAAGTACGACTCCTTTGGTCCAGGGTTGTTCTATAATGCCCCAACCTCCGGCGTAGTTACCATCTGGCTCAATTAATTTATTCAAATATTTGTGTTCCAAAATAGGGTTCTCCTTAGATAATTGAAGAGAAAGAAATTTAGCCCAGTCTACTATGCTACAGTGAACCATACCTGCAGGAGCAAGTGCTTCCGAATTATCATATTGATCTGATACCCATTTATACCAATACCAGGTATTTTTATGCCCCCAAGGCTGATCTATTTGATTGTGCGTATTGGGAGCTCCAAATCCAGCTGAAGACATTCCCAATGGATCAAACAAACGTTCTTGCATTAAAGATTCCCAACATATACCAGTTACTTTTTCAGCCATACAGGCTGCAACCATATAGCCCAAATTGGAGTAATGGAATTCGCCATATTTATATGTTGCTGGTTTCTGAAGATTATCTTTTAAAATTGTCAGACGCCTTTCTATAATTTCTTTTTGCTCATGTACATCCCAATCCATTGCATTTTTTGAAAGACCTGCACGGTGAGTGAGAAGTTGCCAAAGTGTAATATTGTAATAATCAGCATGAATACTTCCTTTAATTTCAGGAATTACATCAATCAATTTCGATTCCCAATTAAGTTTTCCTTCTGCTACAAGAGTAGTAATCATGGTACTCGTCATTGCTTTTGTACAAGAACCCAAATGCACAAGATCATTAGTGGTAAATGCAATACCTGAACCAATTTTACGTTCTCCTGCAGATGCTATTGCAATTACACTATCGCTTGAGATTATTGCAGCAATCATCCCAGGGGCTTTACCATCACTGACTACTTTAGTCAGAATTTGAAGAATTGAATCTGATTTAACTGATTCCTGCTTTGTTTGCGAACCAACAGCCTGTTTCTCAGTTTGGATATCTGTTTTCTTGGTATATATCCAACTTATCAGAACTATAAGAAGAATGCTCAAGAAACCAATTCTAATCATTTTCATGTTTAATCTTCTATTATTTTACAAATAACGTCGTCTCCTGCATCCGGATGCATAGTCATACTTTCAATTTCCCCGGTATCATTTATATTAAATGAAAATTCATACGCCGAATCCTTAATAAAAAAAGTCGTTTGAGATTTTGGGAACAATGGAATGTCTCCTTGACCAGGTATTTGCAAAATCAACTGACTATCTTTTTTAATTACAGTAAGAATCATAACCGAAGATAGCTCATATTTAGCGACATAAGTTTCCAGTATAGACTCAGCAACAGTCACATCTTTGTACAATTCCTCCTTTGTAGGTTCGGGTATTGCATTTAACAACAATCGTCCTACCATTGCATAAGAGGGGGGTTCTGTAGCATTTTTAGTTACCGGAAAACCTGTTATTCCTGATTCTGATTTCTGACCTGCTTCGGCAACAAAACCGATGTTTCCATATTTATCGGGGTAAAATCGAAATAAATGACTGGCACCAAAATAGCTTGAATAAAGGAGTTTGCTGTTTTTAATATCGATGACAGAAATGAATGATTTTTTGAGACCAAGAAATGAGGAATTAAAGGCCTTCTCACAAACCGGATACTCTGAATATAAGGCATTTTCAGTAAGTGGGAAATCAGCAGAATTTGTTAAACCTCCAATAACAATAGTATCTTTATTAATAAAATTTGCTGACAACACACGATCTCCGTCACTACCTCCAAACAGGGTAGCGTATTCTAAGCTCATCGTTTCGGAATTAAATACAGATACAAAGCAATCGAGCTTACCTTGCCCTTTTTTACTTATTGCATTATCAGTTACCGGGAACCCTTCTCCCGTGGCGCTGCCACAAACAATCAGTCTGTTTGAATGGGTCCACGTTGTAGATGAAATCGAATATGCATTGGTTGCGAAATAGCTTAAATATGAAATTTTGTGATCTTTTTCGTTTATCTTGGCCATAAAATGATCCATTAAATTCCCAGCTTCAGGTATCATTATCTCTTTTCGAAAAGCATTATCAGTTACGGGTAAGCCTGCTGTATGTGTATTACCTACTATATAAATATTATCTAGGTCATCGATAGTAAGTCCTGATATCCCTTCTCTTGGGCTGCTTCCAAAGAAAGTAGAAAACAGAAGTTTTTTACCATCGGGACTCAATTTAGAAAGGAAACCATGCAAGTTATCATTATTTTCAATGACACCTGTTGTTAGAGGAAAGTCATGAGAGGACGTGGCTCCAACAATAATAATATTACCTTTAGAATCAACCTTAATTCCTCCTGATCCTACTGTTTCTTGTACCTCGCCTCCAATAAATGTAGAAAAAACAATTTCAGTTCCGGTGGGGTTTAATTTAGTTACGAAAACATCGCCGCCCCATGAACGTGCTCCGTTAAAACTGGTATCGTACGCTCCTTCGGTTGTAGGAAAATCTGATGATTCTGTTCCTCCTGCTATATAAATATAACCTGCATCATCAACTGTAATTCCTGAATGATGTTCTCTTTTTGTACCACCAATTAGTGTAGCAAATACTATTTCGCCTTTTGGTGTATATTTTGCTACTAACACATCCGCTTCACCTTTAAGTTGTGTTTGATAAGCTCCTTCGGTGGCAGGGAAATTTTTATCTCGGGTATTTCCTGAAATATACGTATAACCTTCGCTATCAGTATAAATATCTACACCCGATGCATATTTGTCGATTTGTGAAAGATAAGTGGAGAAGCCAAGCGTATAAACCGTTGTATCTGCTAGTTGGTTAGTCTGTGACTTTAGAATTCCCTGACTAAAAAGAAGTGCGAATAAAATAAATGTGATTTTTTTGAACATGTTTTTCTCTTATTTTAAAATTGTTGTTTTTATTCAATTTTTCCGAAGGTATTTTCCATTACATCAAGTGCAAATCTGGCATTTACAGTAACCGGACCAACACCCATGTCAATAGCAACTTCAAGTGCTTCCATTACCTCATTAATTGTTGCGCCATCCTTATATGCTTGTTCAATATGCCATTGCATACATGATTCACAATTTGTAACTGCTCCGATTGCTATTGCAATTAGTTCTTTCGTTTTTTTCGGCAAAGCGCCATCACAGAATGTTGCAACCCCCATATCTAAAAAGAGTCTATAAACCTTTGAATTTAGCTTCTCAAATCTTGCATTTGATTCTTTTCTTTTGCGGTCAATTTCTTCGAATTTGTTCATTTTTAAATCTCCTAATAGTATTTACCAATTGCTTATTTAATAAATAATTATAAATAATACCGTTATACCTTTTATAAAGACGAATAAGCGAACTGAAAGTTGCTGCAATTGCTAAATTATTTTTATGCTCTGAAATTAATTAGTTTTATATTTTGTTTACAGCTAATAATCAAATGTTTGGAAATTTCAGATGGGGATAATAGTTATTACCAAAGTTAGGCTATTTTGGTTATAATTTAATAGTAAAAACTGTTTCTTTATTTGGCTTAGACGTAACATGGATTCTTCCTCCATGAGCTCGTATTATTTGCTGTGAAAGACTTAATCCTATTCCACTGCCTTCTTTTTTTGTGGTATAGAAAGGAACAAATATTCTCTCCATGTTTTCGTCAGAAATTCCTGCTCCATTATCGGAAATTTTCAGCACTGCATGGCTATTATTATCAATATATGCAGAAAGAGTAATGCTTCCATTATCGGTTTCGGATAACGATTGAATTGCGTTATTCAACATATTTATTAGTACTTGCTCTATTAAATCACTATCAGCATTTATTTCAAGATTGATTGGATTTACATCATAGTGAAACTGAATATTTTTTCCAACTAAAGCTGAATCCAATAAAATTTTAATTCTATTAAAAAGAGAAGTTACAGAAAAATTATGTCTATTTGGCTTTGGAATTTTGGTTATGCTTCGGTATTTATCCACAAAACTCATTAAGCCTTCACTTCGTTTTTTGATTGTATTAACCGCGGAACTTAAATCTTCAATTGTTTCGGCATTTGGCTCTTTCATTTCATCTAGCAAACTTTTAAGAGTGGAAGCAAGTGAAGAAATTGGAGTAATTGAATTCATTATTTCGTGAGTTAGTACGCGAATAATTTTTTGCCAAGCTTCAATTTCTGTCTCTTCAATTTCAGATTGAATATTTTGCAGAGCAACCAATCGGTAGAGTTGTCCACGCATTCTAAAATCAGTAGCATTAATTAAGAGTTGCGTAGTTTCTCCACTTGATATTAATTTATAGTTTACTTTTTTGCGAACACTCATATCTTTAATAAAATCGCCAAGATTTGGACTAATACTATTTAATGCAGAAATATTTTTAAGCGAATTAATCTTTAATATTTTTTTAAATGCTCTGTTAATGAACTCAACTTCACCATTGGAATCAAAAGAAAGTAAACCAACTCCAATGTGTTGAATAACGGTTTGAAGGTATTTTAAGCTTTCCTCTTTCTCATTGCGAGTTTCTTTGAACTTTTCAAGCACTTTATTGAATTGGATGGAAATTTTTTCAAAAGACTTTCCAATTTTTGAGTAATCGTAATGCAAAGTAAAATCGGAATAATTTATTGATTCTAAAAAATTTGCCAGCTCATTGTTTGTTTTATCAACATAGCTGATAAGAAATACTATTTCAGCTACTATTATTAGTAAAGTGAGGATAAACCAAATATCAATTCCATAATTAAAAAATAAAAATGTTGCTGCAATTATTGAGATTGTCAGTAACAGAATTCTAGCTATGATATTAATTCTAAAATTTTTCATTCTATAAACCGTATTTTTCCATTCTTCGGTACAAAGATGTTCTTGTTAAGCCAAGTTCATTAGCAGCTTTGGAGATATTTCCTGCAAATTTAAGTAAAGCTTTTTGAATAATTTGTTTTTCAATTAATTCCAGATTAAACGTTGAATATTCTTCACTACTATTTTTCTCTTGTGAATTTGATGATGAAAAAAAACAATCGGATGGTTTCAAAATATTACTTTCGCAGAGAATTATACTTCTTTCAATAGCGTGTTGAAATTCTCTAACATTTCCAGGCCAAGCATAATTTTCAAAATTTCGTAAAGTTAATGAATCAGCTTCCAAATATTGCTTATTGTATTTCTTTTTATAGATGTTCATGAAATGTTCCATCAACAAAGGAATATCACCGGCTCTTTCGCGCAAAGGAGGAAGATCAATTTCTACAGTGTTTATCCGATAAAGTAAATCTTGACGGAATTTATTTTGTGCAATCAAGTCATGAAGTGAATTATTAGTGGCACAAATTAATCTTATATCAATCGGAATTGGTTTATTAGAACCAACTCGAGTTATTTCTCTGCTCTGTATTGCAGTTAATATTTTAGCTTGCAGTTCCAATGGGATATTACTTATTTCATCCAAAAACAAAGTGCCACCAGAAGCAATTTCAAATCTTCCAACTCGCTCATCTTTTGCATCCGTAAAAGCTCCCTTAACATGACCGAATAATTCGCTCTCAAAAAGGGAATGAGAGATTGAACCCATATCCACACTAATAAACGCTTCACTTACTCTGTTCGATTTTCTGTGAAGTGCTCTTGCAACAAGTTCTTTTCCAGTACCATTTTCGCCCAAAATTAAAACATTTGCGTCAGTTGCTGCAACTTTTGAAATTGTACTAAATACTTTTCTCATGGATTCGGAAGTGCCAATTATTTCGTGAAATCCCGTTTCGTTTTCTTCATTAATAAATTTTTGACGAGACTTCATTTTATTCAATTCCACCCTGGATTCTCTTAATTTGAGTGCAGAGGAGAGCGTGGCAATAAATTTTTCATTATGCCATGGTTTTAGAATAAAATCGGTTGCTCCTTCTTTCACAGCTCTAACTGCCGTTTCAACATCACCATAAGCAGTAATTAAAATTACAACAGCAAGAGGATCAATTTGCAAAATATCTTTTAACCAATAAAATCCTTCTTGACCACTTGTAATGTCTTTGGTGAAATTCATATCAAGAAAAATAACGTCGAAACTTGTGGAAGAAATTAATTTTGGAATTTGATTTGGGTCTTTTTCAGTTACAATAACAGATGCAAATGGCTTTAGCAATAACTTTGCTGCTATTAAAACATCTTCATTATCATCAACAATTAAAATATTTGACATATTATTTATCAGTTATAATTAAAAGTATAAAGTCTTTCTTTACGCAAATATGCGTATTTAATTTGTCAAAAACCAAAATAAATGTACGCTGGCGTACACCAGCGTTCGCATACGTACACTTCGATTATTTTACACAATGATTTTAAGCTTAAATCAAAGTAAATCTATTGGTATGATTTTAGCACAAAAATATAAAAATATTAGGATACAAATGGATAAGCAAATTGAAAAGAAAAAATGGACTCTCAAGAAAGTAATATCATATTCTGGTGCTGGAATACTAATTCTATTTATTTTCTACTTATTATTTATTAGCGATAAAAGTTCTAAACTAAATGTTGAGAAAGAAAGATTATCGATTTCGGAAGTTAAAAATGGCCCGTTTCAAGAATTTATTCCAATTACAGGTTCAATTGAACCTATCCAAACTTTTTATCTTGATTTAACTGAAGGTGGCAAAATTGTTGAAAAATTTATTGAAGAGGGAACGTTTGTAAAAATAGGTGATCCAATAATAAGACTAGAAAACGCAAATCTTTCATTAAATGTTATGAATACGCAATCAAGTTTTTTGGCTGCAGAAAGTCAGCTTAACATTGCTCAACTTACTTTTGAACAAAACCGATTATCAAAACAAATGCAACTATTGGATTTGAATCTGCGTCTACTAAATCAGAAAAGAGATTATGAATTAGCTAAATCCCTATATGAAAAAGGATTGGGAAATGTGTTTGATTTTGAAGCCAGTAGAGATAATTTGGATTATTTATCTAAAAGTAAAGAACTAATGCTCGAAGTATTAAGAAAGGATTCATTAACAAGTGTACAACTTGTTGAGCAGAGCAGATCAAATGTTGTAAGATCAAAAGAATATTTAAAATTAATAGAAGATCAATTAGCCAATTTAACCGTGCGAGCTCCTATTTCCGGACAATTGACTTCACTAAATGCTGAAATAGGTCAATCAGTTAGTTTTGGATATAAACTTGGGCGAATTGATAATACAGATGGTTATAAAGTTAGAGCAGAAATTGCCGAACATTACATAGCCAGAGTTCGTGTTGGTCAAGAAGGTGAGTTTGAATTTAATGGCAAAACTCATCACTTAATCGTTGAGACGGTTTATCCACAAGTTACAAATGGAATATTTTATGTTGATCTTCAATTTGTTGATGAACAACCAACAGGAATTAGACGTGGTCAAGCGGTTCATATTAAATTGCAACTTAGCAATTTGTCGGAAGCGTTAATGGTTCAGACGGGTGGATTTTACTCAACTACTGGTGGGCAATGGATTTTTGTTGTTGATAAATCTGAAACTTTTGCCGTTAGAAGACCAATTAAAATTGGCAGACAAAATCCTCAATACTATGAGATTCTTGAAGGATTGGAACCTGGTGAAAAAGTGATAACTTCTTCATACGATAACTATGGTGATATTGAAAAATTAATTTTGAAATAAAAATAAACGGAGAATAAAATGATACGTACAGTTAACCTAAATAAGATTTTTAGAACAGAAGAAGTTGAAACAACAGCTTTGGATAACGTAAGTCTTGAAATAAAAGAGAAAGAATTCGTTTCAATCATGGGTCCTTCTGGTTGTGGTAAATCTACGCTGATGAATATTCTGGGTTTGCTTGATAATCCGAGTGGTGGTGAATTTCATTTTTTAGGAACAGAAGTTGCCAAATATTCCGAAAGACAACGTGCACAATTTAGAAAAGAAAATATTGGATTTGTATTCCAGAGTTTTAATCTAATTGATGAACTAACAGTTTTTGAAAATGTTGAACTACCTCTTTTATATTTAAAAGTTTCCACAAGCGAAAGAAAAAGAAGAGTTAATGAAGTATTAGAGCGCATGGAAATAATTCACAGAAAAAATCATTTTCCGCAACAATTATCTGGTGGTCAGCAACAAAGAGTTGCAGTTTCAAGAGCAATAGTTAGCAATCCAAAATTGATTTTAGCGGATGAACCAACTGGAAACCTGGATTCAAAAAACGGTGATGAAGTTATGAGAATGCTGAGTGATTTAAATGATGCTGGCACAACTGTAATAATGGTAACTCACTCACCAGCTTATGCTGAGTATGGCAGCAGAGTTGTTCATTTATTTGATGGTCACATTGTAACCGAAAATTTTAACGAAAAATTTCATGTATAAATAATAATAAAGAAGACTATTAAAATGATTAAGCTAAAAAATATCGCAAAATATTACACAAATAAGTTTATTAAAACTTTTGTGCTAAGAAACATAAATCTTGAAATTAAAGAAGGGGAATTCCTTTCCGTGATGGGACCATCGGGTTCTGGTAAATCAACTCTTTTAAATATTATTGGAATGCTGGACACTCCTTCTAGCGGAGAATATTATTTTTATGACGAACCTGTTCATAAAAAAAGTGAAAAACAACTTACTGAGTTGCACAGAAATCATATTGGATTTGTATTTCAGAGTTATCATTTGATTGATGAACTAACTGTATATGAAAACATTGAAATGCCTTTGCTTTATCAAAAAGTTAAAGCGGGTGAACGCAAGGGAAGAGTTGCCGAAATACTTGACCGTTTTAATATGGTTGCAAAAAAAGATTTATTTCCAAATCAACTTAGCGGCGGACAACAGCAACTTGCTGCAATTGGCAGAGCAATTATTGGAAATCCAAAATTAATTCTTGCTGATGAGCCAACCGGAAATCTTCATACAGATCAAGGCAAAGAAATAATGGAGCTTCTAAAAAAGCTAAATCAAGAAGGCACAACAATAATACAAGTAACTCACTCTGAAGAAAATGCTAAGTATGGCGACAGAATTGTTAAACTAAGCGATGGTTGGATGGAATGATGTTCGGTTCTATTGAGAATTGATATATCCCTATTAACCATAAGGAGAATAAAATGTTTAAGAATTATATAACAATAACTTTGAGAAATCTTAAGAAACAAAAAGGTTACTCTTTTATTAATATATTTGGTCTTGCAGTGGGTGTAGCAGTTTGCATATTAATACTATTATATGTTCGGGACGAACTAAACTACGATAAGTATGATAAGAACTCAGATAGAATTTTTCGCTTATGTTTAGATGCAAAAGTAGGCGAAATTTCTGCGCAAGGTGCTACTTCCTGTGCACCATTAGCAGAAACTCTTATTCATGAAATACCTGAAGTTGAAACTGCGGTACGGTTGCGCAACTATGGATTTCCAGTTTTCTATTACAAAGATAAAGTCTTTAGTGAAGAAAGAGTTATTCGAGCTGATTCAACATTGTTTAATGTTTTTACAATTCCATTTTTAAAAGGGAATCCCAAAACCGCACTAACACAATCAAATGGTTTAGTGATAACAGAATCAATGGCAAAAAAATACTTTGGTGATGAAGATCCAATGGGTAAAGTTATTAACTCGGATAGAAGTTATGATTATATAGTAACAGGTGTAATTAAAGATATTCCAGAGAATTCTCATATTCATTTCGATTTTATAGCTGCATTGGCTAGATATAGAGACAGCAGAAGCCCAATTTGGTTTCAGAATAATTGGTATTCCTACGTGTTATTAAAAGAAGGTGCAGATTACCAAAAAGTAAATGCAAAACTAAATAGTGCATTAATGAAGTATATTAAACCCCAAATTGAGCAAGCCTTACTGACTACTTGGGAAGAGCTTGAAAAACAAGGTGCTAAGTATAAATATTATTTACAGCCTATTACTGATATTCACTTAAAATCGCATTTTATAAATGAATATGAATCTAATGGAAATATTACAAATGTTTATATCTTTTCAATTATTGCATTTGCAATTCTATGTATAGCATGCTTCAATTTTATGAATCTTTCAACCGCTCGCTATTCAAGTAGAGCAAAAGAGGTTGGAATAAGAAAAACGCTTGGTTCCAATTTTAATCAACTTGTAGCACAATTTTTGAGTGAATCAATTAGTATGACTTTTATTGCAGTACTGGTTTCCATCATATTGGTTTATCTTTTTATGCCAATATTTAATGATATATCCGGTAAGGAATTAAGCTTTAATCTATTTAATAACTATTATGCAATACCATCAATGCTTCTGCTAGTATTATTTGTTGGTGGATTGGCAGGTATTTATCCAGCATTTTTTCTCGCATCGTTTAGACCAATCGCAGTTTTAGGAAGTGGTTTAAAAGATGGTGTAAAGGGTAAAGGATTTAGAAGTGCTTTGGTAATCTTTCAATTTACCATTTCAATTACTCTTATTATCGGAACAATTGTTGTTTTTAATCAGCTTGAGTTTATTCAAAATAAAAATTTAGGATATGAGAAAGATCAATTATTAATAATTAGAAAAACAGATGATATTGGAAGAAGTATTGTGGCATTTAAAAATGATTTGAAAAATAATCCTTATGTAAAAAATGTTTCTAATTCTGCAGAATTACTTGGAATGAATTATGGCGATAATCTTTATGAAGCTCATATTAATGGAAAAATAAATAGACAATTGTTAAAAAGAGGTTTTATTGATTATGATTATTTGAAAACATATAAAATGGAAATGGCTTTGGGTCGTTACTATTCAAGCGAGTGGACTGTAGATACTGTTAATTCTATTATTATTAACGAAGCCGCAGTAAAAGCTTTGGGAATAATAAATCCCATAGGTTTTGAAATTATTGAAACAAGCACAGGTGATAATCAGAGAAATATGGTTTGGAAAATCGTTGGAGTTGTAAAAGACTTTCATTTTGAATCACTACATCAGCCAATTCAACCATTTGTAATGCAGCTTTTTAATAGAAGAGGTTTTGGAAGATATACTGCTGTTCGATTATCTACTGATAATTTAAGAGAGTCATTAGAATCGATTGAAACAATTTGGGCAAAGTATGCTGGTAATCAGCAATTTGAATACACTTTTTTTGATGAAGATTTTAACCGCTTATACCAAAGTGAAGAAAGAACATCCAAACTATTTGCAGGTTTTTCTCTACTTGCAATCATAATTGGTTGCTTAGGATTATTCGGTTTAGCAGCATACACAGCTGAGAAAAAAACAAAAGAGATTGGAATTAGAAAAGTACTTGGAGCTTCAATTCAATCCATTCTAGTTTTACTTTCCAAAGAGTTTATTAAATGGATAATAATTGCAAATATCATTGCATGGCCTATTGCATATTACCTAATGAATAAATGGTTGAATGATTTTGCTTATAGAATGAATATAAGCATAAAAGTATTCATTTTTGCTGGAACTACAGCCTTGCTAATCGCTTTTATTGCTGTAGGATACCAAGTTGTTAAAGCAGCAGTTGCAAATCCAGTTGATAGTTTACGGAATGAATAAAAATTTAAATTAAGGTGATTTAATGATTAAGCTTAAAAATCTCGAAAAATATTACACAAATAAGTTTGTTAAAACTTTTGTGCTTAGAAACATCAATCTTGAAATCAGAGAAGGGGAATTTCTTTCTGTGATGGGACCATCGGGTTCTGGTAAATCAACTCTTCTAAATATTATTGGAATGCTGGACACTCCATCTAGTGGAGAATATTTTTTTTATGACGAGCCTGTTCATAAAAAAAGTGAAAAACAACTTACAGAATTGCACAGAAATCATATTGGTTTTGTGTTTCAAAGTTATCATTTAATTGATGAACTAACTGTTTATGAAAATATAGAAATGCCTTTGCTTTATCAAAAAGTTAAAGCGGGTGAACGCAAGGGAAGAGTGGCAGAAATACTTGACCGCTTTAATATGGTTGCAAAAAAAGATTTATTCCCAAATCAATTAAGCGGCGGACAACAGCAACTTGCAGCAATTGGCAGAGCAATTATTGGAAATCCAAAATTAATTCTTGCTGATGAGCCAACAGGCAATCTTCATACAGATCAAGGCAAAGAAATTATGGAGCTTCTAAAAAAGCTAAATCAAGAAGGAACAACAATAATACAAGTAACTCATTCTGCAGAAAATGCAAAGTATGGTAACAGAATTATTAAACTAAGTGATGGCTGGATTGAAGAATAATATACAAGGAAAAACCTATGTTTACTAATAACATCAGATTCGCAATTAGGAATATTCTTAAAAACAAAGTTAATTTATATATCAATGTTTTTGGTTTTGCATTTAGCATAGCTGTATTTCTATTGATATCTATTTATTTAATTCATGAAAATAGCTTTGATAAATATCATATAAAAGCAGACAATATATACAGACTAATTGATTCGGAGAATAATAGCAGTAAAATTGATTACCGAGTAAGTGAAATTTTAAGAACCAATTTTCCAGAAGTTAATAATTCTTGCATTGTTCAAATTGGGTCACAGGCTATTAGCATTGCACATGAAAATAATGGGCTATTTATCAATAACATTATGTCTGTTGATAACAGATTTTTTGAAATATTTTCTATCCCTTTTCTTGACGGTAAGTCAGTAAACCCATTACCCACAATCAATTCCGCAGTTATATCAGAAAGTGTTGCAAAAATGATTTTTGGAACTGAAAATCCTATTGGAAAAGAGATATTACTAAGGAATAACTTACCTTTAATAGTTTCTGGTGTAATAAATGACTTCCCTAAGAATTCCAGTATGAAAGCTGATTTAATTGTCAATGCAGAGAATGACAATTTTAAATTTTCTTTTACTTGTGGCGATTATAATGATAAAAAATCGCATCGATATCCAGTTAACATTTATTTGGAGGTTAACGAGAATGCGGATGTAAGTTTATTAATGAAAAAGATTAATAACCATTCTAATCTCTTTCAGCCCTATGTGAAAAGTTTTGATGTAATCTCTCTTGAAAAAATGTATTTAGAAGATACATCTATTGGTGCTGATACATTAAAAGGAAATCCTTATTTGTTAAATCTTATGTTAACAATTGCAATAATAATTTTAAGTTTAGCTATAATCAATTATATAAACCTTTCTCTTGCCAGACAAAGTAAATTAAATAAACAATCAGGTATAAAAAAAATAATTGGAGCAAGTAGAACTGATATAGTTTTATCTTTTTTAATAGAATCTGTTTTAGTTACCACTTTAGCGTTTTTTGTAGGAATTATTCTACTTGTAATTGGATTACCGATATTTAATGACATAGTGAAGAACTCTTTAAATATAAATGTACTATTGCAATTTCCTTATAGTATAATTCTTGTACTCTTTATCCTCCTTTTTGGGCTATTTTCTGGGATTGTCCCTGCTATATTAATATCCTCCTTTCAACCTATAAATATGCTTGGTAGAGCTTCCATTACTAGAAGAAAAAGTCCATTTAGAAATGCTCTCACAGTATTTCAGTTTTCAGTTTCCATTACATTGATATTTTGTATAACAGTAATTTACAAGCAAATTAGTTTTGTTAAACATAAAAATATTGGCTTTGAAAAGGAGCAATTACTTCGAATTGATGGTTCATTCATTGAGAATTCCAATTCCTCAAATGCACTACTACTATTAGGTAAGTTTAAACAATTCCATGGAATTAATAATGTCTCCTTAACAAATGGCGCGCCAGGTAAAATAACAAATCATTTAGGCTTTGGTGTAGAAGGTAAAGATCAACTTGCTTCCATCATATATGTAGATTCCACATTTCTACAAACATTTAAGATAAAACAAATAATTGGAAGAGATCTTTTAGATAGTGATATTGGAAAAGCTTGCATGATTAATAAAAAAGCATATGAGTATTTGGGATGGAATAATCTGGAAAATAAAAGATTTAATAATGGTAGACCGAGTGGATATGAAGTTATAGGAGTTGTTGACGATTTTAATTTTGCGTCTTTATATCAACCAATAGAACCATTATGCATAATTTTTCAATCGACCAATAAACAATATATTAATGTAAGTATTGCAAAAGGAAAACTTCAAGAAACAATGGCTTATATAAATACAGCATGGACAGAGGTATTTCCATATTATCCTTTAAAATATCAATTTTATGATGATTGGGTTGATTTAATGTTTAGGAATGAAGAAAAACTTGCTAAAACTGTGGGCCTTTTTGCTTTACTAGCAATTTGTATTTCAAGCATTGGAATATTGGGATTGGCAATATTTACAACAGAAAACAGTAAAAAAGAAATTGGTATTAGAAAAGTATATGGTGCAAAAGTTAAACAGTTAATTGTTATGCTAAATCTTGATTATATAAAGTGGGTAGTTGTTTCCATAATAATTGCATTTCCTATTGGATGGCTGGTAATGGAGGATTGGCTTGAAGACTTTACTTATCGTACTGAAATAAGTTGGTGGGTCTTTGCTCTGGCGGGAGTTACTGCATTGGGAATAGCATTGTTTACAGTTTCATTTCAATCGTATAAAGCAGCAGTTGCTAATCCAGTTGATAGTTTAAGAAATGAATAAAAAAATAATTAAATAAGAGAAAAATTATGTTTGAAAATTATTTTAAAGTCGCGTATCGTAATCTTAAAAAAAACAAAGCATACACATTCATAAGTGTTTTTGGTCTTGCGCTTGGATTAGCTGTATGCACTCTGCTTTTATTGTACGTTCAGAACGAGTTAAGCTATGATCAATTTAACAAAAATGCTGATAATATATACAGGTTAACTCAACCTGAACACGCATATCATGCACCACAAGTTGCAATTAAACTAGCAGACAATCTACCCGAAATAAAAGATTTTGTACGAATATTTCCAATGGACAGTGGAATTATTGAATATGATAATAAAAAATTTAAAGAAAAAAACATACCTTTTGCTGACCCCGCAATATTCCGAATGTTTTCATTTCAGTTTGTATCTGGAGATAATGAGACAGCATTAGATAAACCTTTTACAACTGTGATTTCAGAAACATTAGCTCGAAAATATTTCGCCAATGAAAACCCCATTGGAAAAGTATTAAAATTGGGTGGCGAGAACGACTATACAATTACAGGAGTAATGAAGGATATGCCTCAAAACTCCCATTTTCGGTATGATATAATTTTAACACTTTCTGGTGCAGATAAAGTTTTTGGTTCTTTAATGATTAATTTGGGATGGCAAAATTTTCTAGTTTATTTTGAACTTCAGGAAGGAATCTCTAAATCCAATCTTGAGGAAAAATGTGAAAATTTAATTCAACCTTTATACAAATCGTATAATCCCAACTTCCCAAAATATTCATTACAAAGTTTGAAAGATATTCACCTCTATTCTGCACATATAAAAAATGATATCCAACCACAGAATAGCATTACATATGTATTGATATTTTCAGCAATTGGGATTCTTATATTGCTAATAGCTTGCGTCAATTATATAAATCTTCTTATAGCCAACGCTACAACTCGAATGAAAGAAATTGGAATTAAAAAAGTAATTGGTGCTACACGTAATCAACTTGCTTTACAATTTGTGGGGGAATCATTTTTGGTCCTATTTATAGCGTTTATTATATCTCTTATTTTTGTGCAATTGGGTTTGCCAATTTTTGAATCACTTACAGGAAAAGTTCTCTCTTTCACTGCATTAATTACACTAAAAAATATTGTGGGCGTTTTAGCTTTTCTTGTTGGAACAAGTTTTATTGCGGGATTTTATCCGGCGTTTTTTCTGTCTAAGCTTGAACCAATACAAACACTTAGGGCAAAAACTTTCACTGGTAAATCAAAAATTAATTTTAGAACATTACTTGTTGGAGTTCAGTTTACAATAGTAATTGTTTTAATTTGTTCCGCACTTTTTATGTTTAGTCAAATCGATTATCTTCAGAATAAGAAGTTAGGATTTGACAAAGAATTCGTACTAACTTCTGAAATAAACGGCGCCTTTGATAATGTTGAAAAATACAATGCTCTCAAAGCGTCACTACTTAATGAATCCTTTGTTGCAAGCGTTTCTTCTGGTTCACGAGTTCCTTCAAATACTACAACTAACTTCGGAACTTTAATACCAGAGGGAGAAACTAAACCAACTTCAATAGCACTTGTTCATGTACATCAAGATTATTTTGAGACGCTTGGAATTAAAGCTAAGAAGGGAGGCCTTTTTTCTTCCCAGCTTTCAACTGATATAGATAACGCAATAATACTAAACGAATCTGCCGTAAAGGAATTAATGCTTAAGGGTAATCCTATTGGACAATCCCTTAAATGTGACTGGCCTAAATCCAACAGGACAATTGTTGGTGTTACAGACGATATAAATTTTGAATCTCTTTATGGGCGCGTACGTCCAACTGCATTTTTAATCGATTATAGCGAATGCTCTCGATTAATAGTAAAAGTAAATCCATCAAACACAGAAACCACAATTAATAAACTACAAGCTATTTGCAGCAATTTTTATCCAGATGAAATATTTGAATTTCATTTCGTGGATGATAAACTTGAATATCTCTATCAATCGGATATAAACACTTTTCAACTAATGGGATATTTAACATTCCTTTCAATATTTATCTCATCTATGGGTCTTTTTGGTCTTGCACTATTTTCAATGAAAGGCCGTACAAAGGAAATAGGAATTAGAAAAGTTCTTGGTGCTTCCACTCCACGTATTTTAATCTTATTAGTTAAAGATTTTACAAAATGGGTGCTGATTGCAAATATTATTGCTTGGCCCATTGCTTTTTATGCAGTTAACAAATGGCTTCAAAATTTTGCGTATCGAATTGAAATGAATTATTGGCTTTTTCTCCTAGGTGGATTGATAGCTTTACTAATTGCCTTATCCACGGTGAGCTATCAAGCAGTAAAAGCTGCAACTGCAAATCCAGTTGATAGTTTACGAAATGAATAATGAAACAAGAGGTAAGTATAGTATGAAAATTATTTTAGAATAGCTGTCAGAAATTTGAATTGTTAAAACGTCATTAATTAATAACTGATTTGCCACATCGACTAGCTTGTATTCATAATGAATTATCATATGATAAATTTAAAAATAAAAAGAAAAAATTATTCGCATTATGCTTAAGAAAACCTTGTATGTTTAAAACCATCCAAGGTTTTTGGTTTTAGTCATTCATAAAACAAAAGATAAATATTGATTTTTTCATTACCCTTATTTTTTATTCAAATTTATGATAACTTTGTAACCTATAATTAAATTTCCAAGGTAAATTGAAAAATAGCTACTACTTTATTTCGGATATTCATTTCGGACTTCTTGAGCACAAAGTTGAAATTGAACGTGAGTTGATTTTTGTTGAATTTTTGAATTCAATTAAAGATTCTGCAAAAGAATTATATATTCTTGGAGATTTATTTGATTATTGGTTCGAGTATAAAAAAGTTATTCAGAAAGGGTATTTTCGCACTTTTACTGCTTTAAATGATATAGTAAGAAGTGGAACTAAAGTCCATTACTTAATTGGAAATCACGATTTTATGCATCGCGATTTTTTTGAAAAAGAAGTTGGTGTTACACTTTATCAATCAGAAATTAAATTGGAAATTGATAACAAAAAATTCTATTTAGCTCATGGCGATGGATTGGTAAAAAATGATTATGGATATTTAATTCTAAAAAAAATATTTAGAAGCAAAATTGCTCAAAATTTATATTCTTTAATTCATCCAAATCTTGGAATTAAAATTGCAAAGGGAACTAGCAAAACAAGTCGTAACCATACTGGAAGCAAAGATTACGGCGAAGGTGACGGTCTATTCGAATTTGCTAAATCAAAATTTGAAATGGGATTTGACTATGTTATTCTAGGTCACACACATCAAAAACGGTTTGAAGAAAATAATAATAAAATTTATGCTAATTTGGGAACTTGGTTAGAGAAACCGATGTATGGCATTTATAAAAATGGAAAATTTGAAATAAAGGATTGGAAATAGAATGGCTAAAGAATCAGTTAGAATCAACAAGAAGAAAAAATCGAAAATTAGAACATTTCTTTGGTCGCTAGTTCTCTTTTTATTTCTGTTTACGGTAATTGGTGGATTTTTCTTTTATAAGAATGTAATTGATGGACTTCCATCACTTGAGCAGTTAGAAAATCCCAAGCAAAGCTTAGCCTCAGTAATATTAAGTTCCGATGGCGAAGAAATTGGCAGATTCTTTAGGGAAAGTCGCACCGAAACTAGAATAGATTCAATTCCAAATCATTTAATTGAAGCGCTAATATCAACTGAAGATAAAAAATTTAGAGAGCATTGGGGTGTTGATTTACAGAGAGTTGTTAATGGAATTGTAAAAACTATTTTGCTTGGTAAAAGGCAAGGTGGAAGTACAATAACACAACAGTTAGCTAAAAATCTTTATGATTTCAAAGTTGTTAACGAGAATTTTCTTGAAACAATGACTCGCAAAGTTCGCGAAGTAATCACTGCAGTTCAGATTGAAAAAACCTACACTAAAAATGAAATTTTGGAGATGTATTTTAATATCTCGTATTTTGGACGTGGCGCTTACGGAATTTCAATGGCTTCAAGAATTTTCTTTAATAAGAATGTTCAAGAATTGACAATTCCAGAATCGGCTGTTTTAATAGCACTGCTTAAATCTTCAGTAATATACGATCCAGAAAGAAGATACAATAATGCACTTCAACGCAGAAATGTTGTTATGAACGAAATGTGGGAAGATGAAAAAATCACTGAAGAACAGTATCGTGCTTTTTCTGAAATGCCAATTGAAGTTTTTATTGAGGAATCGAGAGCTAAATTTCATAGTTCAATTGCACCCCATTTTATAGAATACATCCGTCAGCAAATGGAAGATATGTCCGAAAAATACGGATATGATTTGTATGAAGATGGTCTCACAATTTATACTTCGCTTGATACAAGAATGCAGAAAATTGCAAACGAAGTTGTGAAAGCGCAAATTGATGAAATTCAAAAACAATTTGATAAACTTTGGGACTGGAGAAAGAATAGAAAAACGCTTGATGATTTGTTAAATAAAGCAATTAAAAATAACCATGCATACAGAAAAGCTGAATCAAAAGACGAAAAAAATGAAATTTATAATTCGCTTAAACGTAATGTAGCTTTTGTTGATTCTGTTCAAAAAATAGCACAAACCATTGAAGTAGGATTCGTAGTACTAGATTCCAAAACTGGTGATATTAGAGCCATGGTGGGTGGACGAGATGTTGAAAAAGGACGTGGATTAAACCACGTTACGCAAATTAGACGTCAGCCAGGTTCATCTTTCAAACCAATTATTTATACTGTTGCTTTAGATAATGGACTTTACCCAGCTTTCCCAATTCTAAATCAGCCTTTTGAAGTAGATGGTTGGTCCCCAAGAAATTTTGTGGAAAATGAAATTGGTGGATTTTTAACTTTACGTGAAGGAATTAAAAATTCAGTAAACCTAGTTGCTGCTCGGTTAATTATTGAAGGACATGTACCACTTTATAAAGTGGGTTTATATGCAAAAAAAATGGGTATTAATTATAAACTAAATCTTTTTAATTCAATTGCACTTGGTTCGTCTGAAGTTGTTCCTTTGGAATTAGCTAGTGTGTATGGAACTATTGCAAATCGTGGAATTTATAATGAACCACTTTCTATCCAAAAATTTGTGGATAAAAATGGAATTCTGATTGAATCATTTACTTCCAAAAGTCATGAAGCAATTTCGGAAGAAACTGCTTATACAATTACAAACATGCTGGAAACAGTTGTAAATGAAGGAACTGCTCAAAGAATAAGATCAATTCATCATTTCTACAGACCTGCTGCTGGCAAAACTGGTACAAATGGAGATTACAAAGATGCATGGTTCATGGGTTTTACTCCTCAGTTAACTGCTGGTGTTTGGGTTGGATTTGATGATCAAAGAATTGCATTTACTGGGGCTTACGGACAAGGGGCAAAAGTTGCTGCTCCAATTTGGGGGGAGTTTATGCGTGGAGTTTATGACTCTCTTAAAATGGAAATTGAAGGCTTTTCGCCTCCCAAAAGTGGGGATATTGTTTCTGTTTCATTTTGCAAGAATTCTATTTATGAAATGGGTAGTCCCAGACTTTATTCCGATGAGTGCTCAAGCGGAAAACTAAGCGATATTATAAATATTAGAGATATTCCAAAAACATTTAATAGTGATAGAGATACAGCAATTGTTTTGTTCGATAAATATGGAATTGTTGATTCAAACTCTCATGAAGCAAAAGAAATAGTTGATTGATGTGAACAATAATTTTGATATGGATTCAGCATATAATAATGCAATTAAATTTACAAAATTGCATTACGAAAATTTTCCAGTTCTATCTTTTCTAGTACCTAAAAAATTGCAAAAACATGTTGCAATTATTTATCAATTTGCTCGTGAAGCCGATGATATTGCAGATGAAGGAAATAAATCGGTTACACAAAGAATTGAACTTCTAAATAGTTACGAAACAGCATTTAAAAATTCGCTTAATGGCATTTTTGAAAAATCTTTTTGGATGGCTTTATCAAACACAATTGAAACTCAAAATCTAACTTCCATTTATTTTTCAAATCTGCTAATTGCATTTCGTCAAGATATAACACAAACACGCTATTCTACATTTGAAGATTTATTACATTATTGCACTCATTCAGCAAATCCAGTTGGCAGAATTATTTTGGAATTAAATAAAATTACAAATAATGAAGCATTTTACTTTTCCGATAAAATTTGTACTGCGCTTCAAATTACAAATTTTCTACAAGATGTTTCCATTGATTTCAATAAAGGTAGAATTTATTTACCAATTGCTGAGATGAAAAAATTTGGTGTTACTGAAAATATATTTCTTTTAAAAAAAATAAATAGTAACTTTCAAAACCTAATGGAAGCACAGGTACAGCAAGTTTTTGAGTATTTTAACGAAGGTAAAAAACTACTTCCTTTTTTGCCATTTAGACTTAAACATCAAATAAAATGGACAATAAATGGTGGTGAAGAAATTCTTAAAAAAATTGTGAAATTAGATTACAATGTTTTAACATTGCGACCAAAGTTTTCTAAGTTAGATTTACTTAAACTGCTGTCATAATTTAAAGAATAAAATTTACGGTTAACAATTAAGAATTAAAGATTATTTATCTATTCTAAAATGGAATATGGACGCACAAGCAAAAGAAATATCGAAGAAAAGCAAAAGTAGTTTCTATTACGCTTTCAATTTGCTACCAGAACACAAAAGGGAAGCAATGACAACTCTATATGCATTTTGCCGTGAAACTGACGATATTGTTGATGAAAATGATTCATCAAGTGAAGTGAAATATGAAGCTCTTCGAAAATGGAAAACGGAATTAGAAAAAAGTCTTTTAGGTGAATCCTCGCTTACTTTATTAAATAACCTTTCAAAAGTAATAAAACAGTTTAAAATTCCTATTGAGCCTTTTTTTGATTTGATTAAAGGAATGGAAATGGATGTTCAACAAAGCCGCTACCCAACGATAGATGATTTAACCAAATATTGTTATCGGGTTGCTGCCACTGTTGGTTTGATGAGTATTGAAATTTTTGGATATAAAAACATTTCAACTCGTAAGTTTGCTGTTAATCTTGGGCTTGCACTTCAATTGACAAACATATTGCGAGATATAAAAAAAGATGCAAGTATTGGAAGGATTTATCTTCCACAGGAGGATTTAAAGAGGTTTAATTATTCCGAGGAAGAGTTATTTGCCAATATTTATAATGATAATTTTGTTTGTTTAATGCGTTTTGAAGCTAATAGAGCAAAAGATTATTTTGCAAAAGCTAATAAAAATCTGGATATAGCCGATAAGCCATCAATGTTTGCGGCAAGAGCAATGCAGCATATTTATTTTAATTTGCTAAAAAAATTAGAAGCGAAAAATTTTAGTGTTTTTGCAGAAAATATAAATGTTGGAAAGGTCGAAAAAGCCATTATTGCTGTTGGAGTTTGGGCAAAATATAGTTTAGTTTATTAATTAAGACTGTTCTTAGAAATAAGAAAAATATGGCAATTTTTATAGACATTTTTATTGTCAAATAAAAAAAACTTTCTACAAATAATAAAGAATCACATGAAGAAAATTTTAATAATCGGTGGTGGATTGTCTGGACTTTCTTCAGCGGTTTTTCTATCAAAAATTGGTTACTCTATTGAAATAATTGAATCAACTCCAAAATTGGGTGGAAGAACCTATTCATTAAATTATAATGGAATTGCAGTTGATAATGGTCAGCATATTTTAATGGAATGCTACAAAAACACTCTTGAATACATTGATATTATTGGTTCAAGAGATTTATTTGAATTTCAAGAAGCATTATCAATAAATTATGTTAACGATAGAAAAGAACTTTTCAAATTTAAAATACCCAAATATTTTTATCCGCTAAATAGAATTATTGGTATAATGACCTTCAGATTACTTAAAATGAAGGATAGACTTTCTGTGTTAAAATTTCTATTAAAACTAAAAATAAATGCAGCTAATAATTTTATTGACCTAACTGTATATGAATTTCTAAGACAGAATAATCAATCAAAAGAAGCAATTTCAAGCTTTTGGGAAAGTTTAGTGGTAAGTACAATGAATACTACAACTAAAACTGCATCTTCCCAAATATTTGTTGATATGATGAAAATCATATTTTTTACAGATAAAAGAAGTGCAAATATTGTAATTCCAAAAGGTGATTTAAGCAAAGCCTTAATTGCTCCAGCAGCGAAGCACTTAAAATCTAATGGAGTTAAAATATCAACATCAGAACGTTTAATATCAGTATCCATTGAAGACGGAAAAGCAACTCAGATTTTAACAAACAAACGCACAATTACCGATTTTGATATACTTATTTCAAGTATTCCAGAATATTCATTAAGAAAAGTTGAATTTATAAATTTAAATCAACGTATTACATTATCTAAACTTAAATATGCTCCAATAGTAACAGTTCATGTTTGGTTAAATTCTAATCCGCTTGAAGAAAAAATGTATAATTTAGTCGGCGGTAAATTTGATTGGTTATTTAATCATGGTACTCACATTTCTTTGGTTAAAAGTAATGCTTTAGAGCTTGCTGAAATGAACAAAAATCTAGTTATTAAGATTGTTTTCTCGGAATTAAAAAAATATTTTACTATATTAAGTAAATCAGAAATTAAGAGTTACATTTTGTTAAAAGAGAAATATGCCACTTTTGTGCCTGATCTTGATTCAATTAAGCAAAGAAAATCAATATCAAATTTGATAGAGAATTTTTATGTTTGTGGTGATTGGACAGACACGGGTTTGCCAGCAACAATAGAAGGTGCTGTTAAAAGTGGGAAAAATGTAACTCAAAAAATTATTTCAAACAATTTTAACTAATCTATTTTAATAACATTTTAATTAAGGAGGCTTCAATGTCAAATTTAAAAGACAAATTAGCGACTAAGATTGAAGAGCATCGTCCAAGAACCACACGTTTACTAAAAGAGTTTGGAAACGTAAAAGTTGGTGAAGTTACAATGGAGCAATTAATTGGTGGAATGCGAAGTATTAAATCTCTTGTTACGGATATTTCATACTTAGATCCTATGGAAGGAATTCGATTCAGAGGCTTAACTATTCCTGAAACACTTGAAAGACTTCCTAAAGTACCTGGTAGTAAAATGCCATTTGTTGAAGGCTTTTTCTATCTTTTATTAACTGGAGATATACCAACTGAAGAAGATGTAAAATCAGTAGTTGACGAATTTAAATTAAGAAAGGTTGTTCCGCAATATGTTTTTGATGTTTTAAAAGCTATGCCCGAAGATTCTCATCCAATGGCTATGCTTTCAGCAGCAGTTGTATCATTGCAACGCGAATCAATTTTTGTAAAGGAATATAACGCTGGCTTAAATAAAATGGATTATTGGAAACCAACCTATGAAGATTCATTAAATCTTTTAGCAAAACTTCCTCAAATTGCGGCATTTATTTATCGTTTAAAATATAAAGAAGGTGATATTATTCCTTCAGATCCAACTTTGGATATGGGCGGTGATTTTGCGCATATGATGGGTATAGAGCCTCCTTATGATGATGTTGCAAGGTTATATTTTTTATTGCACTCTGATCATGAAAGTGGTAACGTAAGTGCTCATACTGGTCATTTAGTCGCTTCAGCGTTATCCGATGTATATTACTCTACTTCAGCAATGCTGGATGGTTTAGCTGGTCCGTTACATGGTTTAGCCAATCAAGAAGTCTTAAGATGGATGCAAGACGTTATGGATAAAATGGGTGGTGAAGATAAAATTCCTACAGAAGAAGAAATGAAAAAATTTGTTTGGGATACTTTAAATTCTGGACAAGTTATTCCTGGATACGGACATGCTGTATTAAGAAAAACTGACCCAAGATATCAAGCGCAAAGAGAATTCTGTCTTGAAAATATGCCAGATTATCCATTGTTCAAATATGTTGATGTTCTTTACAAAGTTACACCAGATATTTTAAGAGAACAAGGTAAAGCAAAAAATCCTTGGCCTAATGTTGATGCACAATCAGGCGTTATTCAATGGTATTATGGCTTGAAAGAATATGATTTCTATACCGTACTTTTCGGCGTAGGTAGAGCAATTGGTGTTCTAGCAAACATTATTTGGGATAGGGGCTTAGGATATCCACTAGAAAGACCTAAATCGCTTACAACAGATATGCTTGAAGTTATTGCTGGAATTAAGTAATTAGCTTTTAATTCTAAAAAAGGGATGCCATTTGGTATCCCTTTTTTTTTATATTTTAAAGTAAAAAAATTGGAATTAATATGAGTACCGAAATTATAACATTGCATCTAAACGAAATTAGACAAACAATTTTTAAGGGTAAGGCTGCTCTTGAAGAAAATGAGCTAAAAAAAACAACAGACCAGATAAATGAATTATTTTCTGAAGATAAAAAGTATAGCCTAATTCTGGGCAAAAATAATGCTGAAATATTGTTGGAAATATTACGAACAATATCATTGGCGCATCTTGCTGAAAATATTTTATCAGAATTATTAGTTGATGGGTTAACAAAATTTAGCAGATATCTAGTTGAAAATGCAAAAGATAATGATGTATACAAATCCATTATTCATGAACTGCTAAACCTCTTTAGATATTCCATTTGGATGCAAAAAATTAGCAAGGATAAAAAATGGGAAACACTTTTTGCTGATTTAATAGAGACAAGTAATTATAATTATAAAATCCTTTTTAATCAAAGAGTTCGGGATTATTCCGATATAGCTTTATTTATGGTAATTAAAGGTGATCGTTACGATGAGTATTCATGGACAAGAGTAAATAAATCTGTAATTAAATATTCCAATAGTTTAAGAATTTGTTTGCAAGGTTTACCAACCAAAGATATGGACGTTGCATTTCTGATGGAAAATAGTTTAGATATGGCTTTGCTTGATATTGCTTGTTTAACTTCAGGAATTAGAAACGTAATGATTCCGGCAAATTCAGTTGGTGCTCATATACTTTTTATATTAAATCAAACAAAAGTACCCATAGTTATTGTTTCAAATGAAAAGCAGCTTTCCAAAATTAAAGTGATAAAGAATGAGCTAAAATACCTTGAAAAAGTAATTTTGCTTGAAGGAAAAAGCATCGAAAATTGGGTAATATCATTTAGTGATTTTCTTGCTAACAATAAAAATATTGCTGAAGCAAATGTAATTCATGTTAACGATTTAGCTTCAATTATGTACACTTCTGGAACAACTGGCGACCCCAAAGGAATAATGTTTTCGCAAATGAACATAATTTATAAACGCTTTATGCGCGCAATGGCTCTTCCAAAAATTTCAGACAAAGATCGTTTTCTATCATTTCTTCCACTCTTTCATACATTTGGAAGATATTTGGAACTTTCTGGAGCAATATTTTGGGGAGCAGAATATTGTTTTATGGAAAATCCATCAGTTGAAACTATGATTTCAAATATGAATCTTGTGAAACCTACTATTTTTGTTTCTATTCCTAAAAAATGGTTGCAAATATATGAGGCTGTTAACGCCCGAATTAATATTCAAATAGATTCGGAAGAAAACATAAAGAAAACAGTAATGGAAATTACAGGAGGAGAACTTACATGGGGACTTTCTGCTGCTGGATTTTTGCCATCTGAAGTTTTTGAATTTTTTCAAAAATATGGAATTACACTAATGAGTGGTTTTGGAATGACCGAGGCTACTGGTGGAATTTCGATGACACCTCCAGGAGAATATTATATGAATTCTCTCGGTAAAGAACTACCAGGTATTGCAATGAAAGTTGCGGAAGATGGCGAGTTGCTAATTAAAGGCAAGTATGTAATGCTCGGTTATTATGAGCAAGATGATTCAATTACCTTTGATAAAGGTGGGTGGTTGCCTACTGGCGACATAATGAAGCAAGATAGAAATGGCTTTATTGAAATAATTGATAGAAAAAAAGAGATTTATAAAAATATTAAAGGAGAGACAATTGCTCCTCAAAAAATTGAAAACTTTTTTAGAGATTTTGAAAATATTAAACAAGTATTTATAGTTGGTGATCATCGTCCTTTTAACACATTACTAATTTATCCCAATTACACCGATTCAGAAACTTTTTTCAATAAAATGGATAGCAAGCAAAAGAATGAATACTTTTCTTCAATAATAGTAACAGTTAATAATTTTATTGCTCCCTTTGAGCGTATAGTTGATTTCAGAATAATTGATAGAGCTTTTAATATAGAAAAAGGAGAAGTAACAGAAAAGGGAAGTTATAAAAGAAGAATTATTGAAGACAATTTTGCTGATGAAATAGAATCAATGTATGTAAAAACACATACAAATATTACTGTAGGAAGTATTGAAGTTAAAATACCAAATTGGTTTCTACGAGAAAAAGGTAGTTTGAGCAGTGATATAATTGCTGTTGGAAATGAATTGATGCTTCCAAAATTGAATAAGCAATTAGTAATTGATACAATTAATAAAGAAAAACACCTTGTGCAAATAGGAAGTTTCATTTACTTTTTAAAAAGTAATCAATTGGATTTACAGCCTATTTTAACCAATGCATCATTGTGGTTGGGTAATAAAGAATTATCAGATTTTACTAGTGATTCTATTATTCAATGGACAAGAAAACACGCAAATGAAGATGGAATTCATTTTTATGATACTACAGATATTGTACTTGGTAACATTAGCTTAATTAACGAAATGGAAAAGTACATTACTGCTGGAGAAGATTCCTTATTAGGATTGCATAAGGCTTTATTAATGTTACAAAGCGATTCCTATGGTTCTGCCAGATATGGAATTAAATATTTATCACAAATTATATCGGATAACCAAAGTGTTAACTATTTTTTGGTTAAAACTATGTTACTAAGACCTAATATTAGCAAACTAGTAAAAGTTAGAAGAGAAATGCTAAAATTAATATTTAAGCATAACCATGAGTTCAATCTTGTAGATGTTTTTAATTTATATCTAGATTTTGATAACAGTCTCATTGAGGAAGATATAATTAATTATGCTATTGAGAATATTAATAACAGTATATTCATTGATGTCATTGAAAAGCTATTGAAAGATAGACTTTTTAATTACAAAATGGCGAAAGATATTAACAACACATGTTACCCCACATTACTAAATTTAGTTACTCAGTTTGGAATTTTTCACCCAACCACATATGAAAGATTGCGTCAAATATTAGTTAATTTACAGCTAATGAAGGAGCATTCAACACTTTCAGAATTGGCTTGGAAAGCTAGATTTGATTTAAGAATTGGCTTTAGAGACTGGTTAGGCAAAAACCAAAAAATTGCAGTAGATTTAGAAAACGGTGATGAATATAGATGGAGTGATGTCCTAGTTTTTGAAGAGGGAATTGATACTAAAGATCTTAATTTAATGACAGAAGCAATCACAGAATCACCAATACTTAGAGAAGCTATTTTCCTTTTTTCTAAGGGTAAGGTTGTTAGTCTTTCCAATATTTTACCAAGTGGTGTATGGATAAGTTATAATAGAGAATATAGAAATAAAACTCTTTATAGAATATCAGTACAAACAAGATATGAAGGGGCATTTCATATTATGTTAATTATTAATAAAAATAGAACCGATGCTGCAATTCATAAAGAAGTAAATTGGTTGGTTCTTGCTGGGTCTGAAACACTTGCTAAAGACTTAGTTGAGGATTTTGGAGGTTATTGGCCAGATTATAAAGTATGGACAAGCCAATACAATCCTGGTAACAATGTTTATAAGGTACTTAGCAGAGAAATTAGAAAAAAAGATGATTCTGCAAAAGAAAGAATTATTCAACTTTGGCCATTCTTTATTTGGAATGCATCAGTAGCAATTTTCAATTTCTGGTTGGTTAGTGGAAAAAAGTATGTACTAACAGATACAACAACTAAAAATTTTATTATTCCGTCTCACGATTATCAAACTGGGACAAAAATTTTATCACTTTCTGAGACCATCCATTTTGAAAACATTTCTCAATTAATAGATAAGTTTTATAATAATTTTGTTGCAAAAACGATAGAAAAATATAGTTTCTTAGAAATTAATAATATCTGGAATTATATATTTTCTGGAATAATTGATGCAATTGGAGAAAAAGAAGGTATAGAATTACTTATTCAATATAGGCTTGAAATAAGCGAAAAGAATGTGAATGATGACAGAATTAATTCGCTTAATGATATGATTTCAGTTGTAGAAAGTCGTAGATTTTTGCCAAAGAGACTTTATTTTGCTATAAAACGTTTTCATAGATGGCATAAAATCAACCCTGATGCATCATTTTCAGCTCAAGCTGAAATGCTTAAAGAGTTATATTTAACTTATCATATGAACGAATTAGAAAAAACATATCCTGAAGCTAGAACTAGATTTTTTGCAGAAACAGTATTTATAAATTCTAGTGATAAAACCAAAGAAGTACTAAATAGATTATCAATGGAATATCATGGTAAAATTGAGATGGATAAGGATTATTTGCATAAGCAAATAAATAATCTGCAATCAGAATTTGAATTAAGTGAAAAAGAAAAGTTCTTTTTAGCTCGTTTGAGTTTCCCACATCTTAAACCTAACGTTAGCGCCGATTTCTTGAAAATTAAAGGAGAGATATCACCTGGTGCAAATCTTGTTATTCAGATAAATGATTTAGATGGAAATCCATTTTACATTAGAATGCCAGTTACACCAAAGGAAATATCAAAATTGCATCAACTATTTATTGACACAAATCTTTTGGTAAGTTTCCAAAATAAACATAATTTTTTAATTGCTATTTCTGATAGAGGATTTATTATTGGCGGTTTAGTATATCTTAAAACCTCAAATAATACGGTTCATATGGAAAAGATAGTTGTATCAGATCATTACCGCAGAAAAGGAATTAGTGATTTGTTGATGAATGAGTTTTTTGAAAGAATGAAAGGTGATGGTTTTAAATTTGTTACAACTGGATTCTTTAGACCAGAATATTTTTATCGTTTTGGTTTCAAAGTGGAGCGAAAATATTCAGGATTAGTTAAAGAGTTGGATTCACCTCAAAATAGCGAAACAAAATAGGTCTTAAATTTCAATTCTTCAAAGTCTTTAAAATCTAGGCTGCCTGTATTCAAATGGGAATATAGGCAGCTTTTGTTTATTACAAAATTTGGGCAAATGATAAGTTTGTATTTGGCTAATTTTTATTGTGTGAATATGGAATAGTAAAAATGAATTTGCTTCCTTTATTATTCTCACTTTCAGCCCATATTTTACCATTATGTTTTTTTACAAATTCAGCACATAGTATCAATCCAAGTCCGGTACCTTTTTCTTTATTAGTTCCTAAAGTGGATTTACTTTCGGCAATGTCAAATAAGTTATCTATTTGTGTTTTTGTCATTCCAACACCATAGTCTTGAATTGTTACAGTTACAAAATCTTTATCATCATCAATAGATACTTCAATATTTTCGCCAGCATAAGAAAACTTAATTGCATTAGTTATCAAATTACGAAAAATTGTGTTTATCAAGTTTCTATCCGCATTTATTAAAAATGACTTTTTAACATTTGAAATGATTTTAATCTTTTTTTGTGATGCCGATATTTCGCTAAGTTGAATGTTTTCTTTTGCTATTTCGGATAAATCGATATTTTCTGGAGTAAAGGAAGTTTTCCCCATCTCTGCAAGAGACCATTTTAATAAATTTTCTAATAGTTGAAAAGTTTGCACTGAGGTTTTATTTAATTGAATTAGTAAATTATTAAACTCAAATTTATCTTCTTGAACTTGGTCTTCAATTAAAAGTTCGCTTAAGCTTATTAAAGTTTGAAAAGGATTTCTTAAGTCGTGAGAAATAATTGAAAAATATTTATCTTTTTTAGCATTTAAGTTGGTTAAATCTTCAGCCGTTTTTCTTAAAATAACTCCTTTATTTTCAAGTTCAACATTTTTATTTTGAATAGCTAAAAGGTGTATTTTACCCATTTTATGATATATTAAAATAAAAATTATGCCACCTAAAAGAATAAAAAGATGAATTAAAAACATGGTTAACATTCCATTATCTATTGAGTTAGAATATACACTGGAATTAAACGAAATACTTAATCCACCTCTAATATCACCAACTTGATATCCTTGAATAGCGTGACATTGCATGCAAGGTTTTGTAACAACTAATGGTGCCATATACCTATATTGTGATATATCACCGCTTTCAACTAATTCTAACATTGAATTAGTTTTTTTCTCAAATGTTTTAAGTGCTTTGGTTTCCCATTTATCGGCTTTGTTTGCTGGTCGTATTGGTTTTAAACTAGTTAGATGCAGTTTTAAATTATTATTGATATTATTAATCTCAGCAATTTGCCTGGTCATGTATGCTGGATTTAATTTTGTAAGGTTCAGTCCACTTTCTGTAGAAATATCTCTGAGGCTATCAATCAAGTAAGGATTTGGTTGTGTTTCTTTTGTTATTGGAACATAAACTCCTCCATGCTGTGCATTCCAATCACGTATAGTCTCTATTTGTTTAAATATCGATTCAGCTTTATTTCTCACCAGCATAAAAGAATTGTTCTTTATTTCATATACGTTCCAATAAAAAGATGTGGTTACTAGAACAGACCACAAAATAATAATTAAAACTAAATATTTTGTTTTAATAATCATATCGCTGCTTAAATTATATAATACACAATTATCGAAAAATAATTTTAATTATCAATAACAAAATTATTTTTGGTGAAATTAAAAACAAATAAAATATTATTTATCATTTTGGTGCTCGTGCTATGTTTAGCATTGCAGCAATAAAGAAAACGATATTAGCAAACCAACCAGTAAGTATTGGCGACATAACTCCATTTTTGCCAAAAGCTTGACTAATACTCATAAAAACCAAATATGTGAAAGTAATGACCAGGTTTATTCCAAATTGTAAAGCAAGACCACCTTTGCGTTTATTTGTTGAAAGTGGTAAGCCAAAAAGGACAGTTATTATGGAAGCAAAAGCAAAAGCAATACGTGAGTGAAACTCAATATTTACTCTTGTTGGATTATTGCCAGCATTTAATTCTTCTTTTGCTAATTGGAGAAGTTCCGAAAGAGTCATTTCTTCATTTTTGATTTGTTTATTTATAATATCCTTTGGAACAAAATGTAAATTATCAAGCTTTATTTCATCAAATTTTATTGCTTTTTCAGATGAATTAGTGAAATTTCGTTGAACACCATCGTACAAAGTCCAGCTTGCAGATAAAGTATCATATTTCATTCTTTTAGAATCTATTCTGTTAAGCATTTGTGTAATATTGTTAGGGTTAAAATCTTGAATGCTAATAATATTAGCTTGTTCAGTATTTACATTATAGGAAGAAATTGAAACAATACGAGTTTTACTATCCTGGAAGAAAATATTATTTCCACTTGTAAAAGTTCCAAACTTCATATAATCGCGTTCAATGCTAACTTTTATTTTATTGGTTGAAGGAGAAATATAACCACCAAAATATATTGAAAAAAGAGAAATAAAAATTGTTGTAATTATGAATGGAGCCATGTATCTATAAAGACTCATTCCACTTGCTTTTAATGCAGTAACTTCATTTAAATCAGATAATTTTCCAGTTACAAAAAGAGCTGCAAGTAACACAGAAATAGGAGTCATGTAACGAATCATTTGAGGTAGAAAAACTATATAGTATTTAAATATTATTAGAATTGGAACATCATTATCAATGAATTCATCAATATGTTCCATTAAATCAATAACAATAAAAATTGCTAAAAATGTTAGCAGCGCAAATATAATTGTTAAAAGAAACTGTTTTATTAAGTATTTATCAATTATCAGCATCAAAATCCTTAGCAGGTAATAATTTTTGCGGAATTAACTTTTTAAGAAAATCAAAATTAATTGTTACTCTCTCTTTTGCACTTTTAATTGTAAAGTAAATTCCTAAAGCTAAGAGTATAACATTTGCACTCCAAGTTCCCCAAAAAGGAGAAAGCATTCCTCGGTCGGAAAGTTTTTCACCACCAATTAAAAATGCCCAATACATTAAAAAGAATATTAAACTAATTCCAGCAGCTACACCAAAACCACCTTTACGAGTCATAGTTCCAAGAGGGGCACCAACAAAAATAAATAGAATACACGCAAAAGGAATAGAGTACTTTTTATGAATTTCAACCCAGTATTTATCAATATTTTCTGTGTTGTTCCTTAATCTATTGTTGCTAGAACGCAATGTACCTTTTGCCGCTTTTATTTTATCACCAACTCGTAAGTAAATAAACTTCTTCGATTTTTTTACTACACCTTCTTTTTGAGTGCTTGCTTTTGCAATAAAATAGTTGGTTAGTTTTTCATTTAATTCTGCTTGATATTTTGACTTAATAATATTTAAACTATCCACCCGTTCTATCATAGCATTTGCACTTAGCTCTCTATCCATTCTATGTATGGATTTATTAGAAGACTGGCTAAATGAAAACTGACTAGCATCCATAACAATTTTATGGCGCTCAAAAATTATTTTTCTATAAGCCTTGTAGTCATAATTATTTGAGGTATGAATTTCGCCATTATGTAAATCAAGAACTAAGTTTAATAGATTTTTTGTAAAATATAATTTTCCGCGTTTAGCAGTTATAACCGAAATATTTCTTGGGTCTGTTTTATCATAAATTGTTAAATTTTTAAGAACATTAGTCTTCCTATCAATCTTTCTTGCAAGTATTGATTGATTAGGAATTTCTTGAGAAAAAACTCCAGGCACAAGTGATAATGTTGGTTTTTTGCGGCTAATATCTTGTATTAAAACTCTTGCAGCGTGATTAGCATCTGGATAAACATGATTACTGAATAACACAAGAAGCCCCGCAATTACTATACTTCCAAGCACTGGTGGAACAAGCATTTTGTAAAGACTCATTCCAGATGCCTTTAAAACAGCAATTTCGTTGTTTTGTGCCAGCGAGCCAAATGCCATTAGGGTAGAAATTAAAACAGCCATTGGAACAACAAGAATAAGCATCCAAGCAAGATTATAAACTACCAACTTTATAATTATAATATTGCTTAATCCTTTTCCAATTAGCTGATCAGCAGATTTCATAAAAAACTGAAGTAGAAATACTGACATCAGAATAAATATCGAAAAAAGGAATGGAGCAATATGAGCTTTAATTATGTATTTAAAAATTAGCATTTAGCTTCAAGAATTCCTGTTTGTCATTTACTTTAATAATAGATTAGCAAAAATAGTAAAATCTAATGCTATAATGTGGAGTAAATTTGAATTACATAGAAGTAAAGTAAATTTATGATTAAAAGAATTAATGCAAAAATTTGCAACGCAGATATAATTTGTGCCACAACAAATAGCAAAGAGTTGTAACAATCAACAATTATTTTGGATAAAAAATAAGTTTTCTAACAAAGATAAAATTGTAATTATTTATATTTACGAAATAAAATAAAAATAATAAATATTGAGGAAAAAATGAGCGAAATTAAGCTATTAGTTGAAATGAAGGAGAAAGCAAAACAACGTAAAAGAAGAATTGTGTTACCAGAATCGCATGATGAAAGAGTACTTAAAGCAGCGCAAATTTTGATTAAAGAGAATATTGCCGAAGTGATAATAATAGGAAATGAAGAAAAAATTAAAACAGATGCTGAAAAACTTGATATAGATTTAATTGGTGTAAAAGTTATTGACCCACAAACTTCAGAATTAACCGAAGAATTTGCTGAATTATTTTATGAATCACGAAAGCACAAAGGTGTTACACTTGATGATGCAAAAGAAATAATGAAGAAAGATTTATTTTTTGGCGCTATGTTAGTTAGAGAAGGCAAAGCTGATGGTTCAGTTGCTGGTTCAACTGCTTCAACAGGTGATGTTCTTAAAGCAGCTTTTCAATGTGTTGGAATGCCAAAAGGTATTTCGGTTGTTTCAAGTTTGTTCTTAATGATTTTCCCAGATAAAACATACAGTTATGCAGATTGTGCAGTTGTTCCAAACCCAGATGCTGCTCAACTTGCTGATATTGCAATTTCAACAGCGGATAATCACAAAAAATTAACAGGTGAAGATGCAAACGTTGCAATGCTTTCATTTTCATCAATGGGAAGCGCAAAACATGAAGATGTTGATAAAGTAATTGAAGCTACAAAAATTGCAAAAGAGAAGCGTCCGGATTTGAATATTGATGGCGAACTACAATTTGATGCTGCAACAATGGAATCAATCGGAAAGAAAAAAGCCCCAAATAGTACAGTTGCTGGCAAAGCAAATGTTTTAGTATTTCCAACACTTGATGCTGGAAACATTGGATACAAAATAGCTCAACGTCTTGGTGGTGCAGAAGCTGTTGGTCCAGTTGTGCAAGGATTAAAAAAGCCATTGTTTGATTTAAGCCGAGGCTGCAGTGTGGATGATATTGTTAATACATCTGTTCTTGCTTGTTTAATGGCCGACTAAAATTAGAGCAAAAAATAATTGCGAATTAACCTTCAAGGTTATAGCCAAAGGAATTACATTACGGCTAAACTTTGAAGGTTTTTTATTCTTTGCTAAAATTTAATTTTGAAACTCTAATTATTGCATAGATTAAAATAATAGTTCCAATCCATTGAAGCCAATCGAGCATATTATCGTGAATAAAATATTCTAAAAGGATGGCAGTAAGCGGGAATGATAACTCAGCAATTGTAGCTACAGAGGCGCTAATTCGTTTAAGTCCATAATAATAAAGAAAAATTGCAAATCCACCCGAAGTAAAAGCAATTATACCAAAGATAATCCACTGAAGTTCAGATACTTCTCTTACAGCAGAAAACTCACCAATCAATAATATCACAACAAACATAATAATGGAAGTTGTTACAAATCGTAAATAAGTTCCCAATTCATATGTAACATTTTTTAGAGCACGTTTACTTAAAACTGTTGAAAATCCAAAGCTGAAAGCGGCAAGAAGAGCATATAAAGCTGCTCCAATTGTGTAATCACCGCTATTTAAATTAGGAAGATTTAATCCAAAGGTCATTAAAAATGCACCAATTATTGAAAGAGTTGCCCATTTAAAAAATTCTTTTGGAAGCTTTTCTTTCAATAACAATGAAGCTAAAATTAAAGCAAACACTGGTTGTAACTTTTGCATTAAAACTACAACGGAAAGATTAATGTATTCTACATAAAATAATGCTTTTGTAATTGCCATTGTTCCAAGTGCACCACCAAAAAATGCAACACCCAAAAATGCAAGAATATCCTTCATTCTTAGATTTTTCAAATCATAATATCTTTTAAAAAGAATTGGAGTTAATAAAAAGGCAACAATTATGCTTTCTAGAAAAACAACAAATGGAACGGGGAGAGTGTACAAATGTGGTCGTAGTAAAATAGAATCAACGCCCCAAAGAGACGCAGCAATAATTACAAATAAAGGGGCAAATCTATTCATCAAAATTTTGTCGCTTTCAATAATAATTTAAAAATAAATGCAAATATACAAAATTCATTTGATGAATATGCCTAACTAAAGATTTTCACTTTTTCTTAACCGCTTATTATTTCAAAAGAGTTGTGAAATCAGATATTTATAAAAGATAATTTTTTAGAAAATACACTGATTTTTAAACTGTCGTCTAAATTACAATTAGTATTATTAAATAATTGATAACTGATACTTTTTTCATTATTAACTATATTTAAAACTAATTAATCAAAATATCATTTGGAGATGTACAAATGTCTGATAAATCTAAATTGTGGTATCTCGAAAATTTTAATCTATTTGAATTGATGGAGAAATCAAAGATGATGGAATTAGATTCGATGACGTCAATGCAGGAAATTAAAAAATCGCAACCAATCTATTTTGCAGAAGACCCTTCAAATTCAATTTTCTTTTTGAAAAAGGGAAGAGTTAAATTGACAAGAATTTCCAAAGAAGGAAAGGAATTAATAGTTGCATTAATAAATCCTGGTGATGTTTTTGGAGAAATGGCAATTTTAGATGATGGCGAGAGAACGGATTTTGCAACTACTATGGAAGAATCATTAATTTGTGCAATTAGTAAAAACGATTTCAAACAATTTATTGAGAAAAACCCAAAACTCAATTTAGAGATTACAAAACTTATTGGATTTAGAATGAGAAAATATAGTGAACGAATTGAGGATTTAGTTTTTAAAGATGCTGAACAAAGGGTAATTTCTTTTATATATAATCTAGCACTTGAGCAAGGCAAAAAAATTGGTGAGCAAATATTTTTGAAACCATTTCTTACGCATCAAAATATTGCTGAACTAACTGCATGTTCAAGACAAACAGTAAATACAATTTTAACAGATTTGCGAGTTCAAGGTTTAATAGATTTTGATAGGAAAAAATTAATTATCCAAAATGAAAAAGAATTGAAAAAACTTAAATAAATTCTTACTGTCATTATTACGACAGTACTTATACCTAACCTTTTTTATTTTACATCAAAAAAAAAAGAGTTTAAGTATGGATTTTGATTTAGTAGTTTCAAAGAATTGTTGTGCATGCACAAGAGCAGAAAAAGATTTGGAAAAATTTATAATGCATCGTGATTTTATAAAATTTAAGAAAGTATTACAAAATAAATCGAAATATGAAACCGTTATAGTTCCATCATTGTTTATTGACGGAAAACTATTTTCTTATGGGGAAATTGATTTAATCCGACTCGAAAAAAAAATGATAAGTTTACTAAAAAAAGTTATTTAATCATTTTCATATCATCAAGAAAGGGAAGTGTTTCTCTTAATGTTTTAACCTTTTCTACATCTATTTCAATAATTGAAATACTTTCGGCAAAATTAAGATTAAGAATCTCTCCCATTGGATTAACACCAGCACTATGTCCTGGATATTCTAAAAAAGGGTCATCTCCAATTCTATTAACTCCAATCATATAACATTGGTTCTCAATTGCTCTAGCTTGTAGCAGTATGTCCCAATGTTGGATTCTTGCAACCGGCCAGTTTGCAATATTTATTAATACATCGGCTCTCTTTTTGCCATATTGGCGGTATAATTCTGGAAACCTCAAATCGTAACAAATTGATAATCCAAACGTAACATTGTTAACTTTTGTAATTATTGTCTCATTTCCAGCTTTAAAATTTTTATCCTCTTTTGCAAAACTAAATGGATGTATTTTTCTGTATACTACTCTAATTAAACCGTTATTGTCAAAATGGATTAGGGAATTATAAACGTCTTTTTCATCCTTTTCAATTATCCCAGCAAATATGTGCTTTTTTAGTCTGCGTGATAATTGCATAAAATAAGTAAATGAAACACCATCAATTTCTTCGGCAAATATTTTTGAACTCATCGTAAAACCAGTCAATGACATTTCTGGAAATATTAGCAACGAAACATCACTTAAATCAACACTTGTAATTAAAGCTTCAATTATTTTTATAGTTTCTTTCGGATTTTCCCACACTGGGGAATATTGTATTAAACCAATTTTCATCTTATTTTCACTTAATATATTTAATTATTCGTTAGTTAAGATAATGATGAATTGAGCATAATTCAAAAAAATATGTGCAAATTAACTTTTTTGACTTTGGATTAGTTAGTTGAAACAAAAATATCATGAAAAAGTTAAGTCTTAATTGAATTATCAAAAGCTAAAAAAAATCTGAGAATTTAAATAAATATGAACTATGTCTCAATATTTAATCCAAATTAAAAAAAATAGAATTTGAAAGTTTAATTAGTCATTTTTAATTTTTAACTTACGTTATTAAAACAATACTAATAAGTGAGAAAAATATGCTCAACTATGTGTGGCTCGGACTTTTAATACTTGGAATTGGAACAGCATTAACAACGGATATTATTGATCAAGCTGATAACAAATTTCGCAATGGCGATAAACTTCCAATAGAAATTATTTTTGATGATTCAACATCAATTCAAGCTGATGGAGCATATTCAGGCAAAATAAAAGTTTTGGCAAATGATTTCAATGAATTTTATGGCACTGTTCAAAACGATGATATTTTTGTAACAAGTAAAATATCAGTAAATAAAAGTAAAGATATTGTTAGTGTTTTTTTCAAAGTGAGTGATGCAACGCCAGAAATGTGGAAATATATGGCAAAAATTTCTGGAAAAGATGATGATTTATTAGGAAGTTTTAAAGTTAGAGAAATTAAAACAAGTAAAATTATCACTGGCGATTTAATTCTTGAAGATGTTGCATTTACAAAGATGAAAGATGTAACAAATGCTGCTTTAGATTATGCAGGAACTGCTGTTAACATTGCTCTTGGTCTTATCGGAATTATGGCTTTGTGGTTAGGAGTTATGAAGGTAGCTGAAGAAGCTGGCTTAATAAAAATAATTGCCAACTCAGTAAAACCTTTAACTAAATTTTTATTCCCTGATATTCCACCAGATCATCCTGCAATGGGCTCAATTATAATGAACATGGCTGCTAATATGCTCGGACTCGGAAATGCAGCAACTCCTTTTGGCTTAAAGGCAATGGAAGAGTTACAGACACTTAACGATAAAAAAGATACTGCAACTAACGCAATGGTCACGTTCCTAGCAGTTAACACTGCAGGTCTTACTTTAATTCCCGTTACTGCAATTGCAATTAGAGCTGCCTCTGGTAGTAGCAATCCTGCTGTAATAATTGGAACTTCAATTTTTGGTGCTCTTTGCGCAACCACGGTTGGAATAACGGCAACAAAGATTATGGAAAAATTTCCAATAAAGAAAGGCGAATATGGTAATTGGTTAAAATCTTATAGAAAAGGATTATTGGTTTTCATTTCGCTTATTGCCATTATAACATTACTTTCTGTAACGGGACTTTTAACAGTAATTTTTTCAAAACTTTCTTTTTTAAATCCAGAATTATTTAAAGCAGTTATTAATGTAATTTCAATAATTGCAATACCTGGCTTAATATTTATGTTTATTGGATATGGTGCAATTAAAAAAGTAAAAGTTTATGAAGTATTTGTTGTTGGAGCAAAAGATGGCTTTGATGTTGCAGTAAGAATTATACCATACCTTGTTGCAATGCTAGTTGCAATAGGAATTTTTAGAGCTGGTGGCGGGATGCAGATTTTAATTGCTGCGCTTGAACCATTCACAAATTTAATTGGAATGCCAGCAGAAGCCTTACCAATGGCTATTATGCGTCCTCTTTCTGGTAGTGGCTCACTTGGAATTATGGCAGAAATAATAGCCACACATGGACCTGATTCATTTATTGGAATTCTTGTTTCAACATTCTTTGGCAGCACCGAAACTACATTTTATGTGTTAGCAGTCTATTTTGGTTCTGTAAATATCAGAAATACACGTCATGCACTTCCTGCTGGCTTACTAGCAGATGTAGCTGGAATTCTTGGTGCAGTTTTTATTGTTAAATTACTTTTTGGGTAAGATAAAATTTAAGCATATTAAAAATCCGAATTCACAATTATGAATTCGGATTTTTTTTTGTTTTATCGATAATTGTTTTTGAAATGAATTTGTTAAACTTCCAAAATTTGGTGTTCAATTTTATTAGTCTTAATTTCGTTCATTATCCACTTAATAATATCAATCCCATATTTATTAGCAAAGTAGATAAAGTTTAATTCTCGTTCTTGCAAAGAATTATTTGGATAAATAACATTCCTAACTTTTTGTAATTGGTTTATTACCGTTTGGTGTTTCCTTTCTTCCGCACTTTTGGATTTTACTTTTAGCATCCCTATTGTCTGTTCAATTCGTTCAATTGTTTTCTCAATAGGTTGAGAAAGTGATTCATCAACAGTTAACAAATTTTCCTTTAATTCATTCAAACTATTCTGAATTTCCATTTGTGTTCTACTAAATAAATCATCAAAATTAAATTCAGAAATTTGTTTTATCACTTTTTCAATCAACACACTTTCATCAAATGTGAAATCAGATAAAGATAATTTAAATTTATTAATGGTCGCTAACTGTCGCTTTTCAATTATTGTAGCTGAAGCACGTGGAAAAAGGATGGGAGAGACAACTTTGAAGAAATCGTAATTTGGAATTACTTGCGCAAAGTAACTAATTTCACTTGGACCCCCAACATAAACTACGGTTGGTAAAAGAAAATCTTGGCAAACAGGTCGTAGCATTACATTAGGGCTAAATGCTGCTGGATCAAAATAAAGTAAGTTCATCAATTCTTCTTTATTAAGTCTTTTTCTTTTACCTTTAAATCTAAATTCATCATCAATTGGTTCAATTAAGTGACGACCAGTTTCATCAGTATAAAACAAATTTATTGGTTTTACTTTTATTTGAGCGTGGTAAACTTCCTCCAATTCAGCACTTTTAAGAATATTTGTTGTTGTGTGAACTTCAAAATTGTTTAATTCCTTTTCGAATATGGGAAGTAATAAATTCTTCACTGAATTATCTTGCGGATCAAAAATTATCAGACCATATTCATCAAATAATTGAAACATCAAATTTTTGAATGCTGACTTAAATGTGGAACCTTCTTTGTAACAATCCTTCAATAATAATAAAATATCATTCTTAAATTCATTATCGCGAAGCGCTTCTTCTAATTCAGCTATAGTATTATTAATATTTGAATTAAAAACTACATTACCAGCTGCACCTCGGTTAAATTCTTCTTCAAGTCCATCGTTATAATTTAAGGATATATAATTATTGTTTTTATCTAAAATATTGGTTGAAGCTACTTCGTCAAAATCGTGATCGTCAGCTTCCATCCAAAAAATGGGCACAAAATTATAATCGCTATATTTTTCGTTAAATAAGTTTGCCAATTTAATTGTGGAAATGGTTTTGAATATTGTATACATTGGTCCACCAAAAAGTGAAACCTGCTGACCCGTAACTACTGCAAAAGTTTTATTTGAAGCAAGTGAAGTAATATTTGATTCGGTTTGCTTTGAGATATTACAATTTGAATATTGCTCTCTTATTATTTTTGAAACCTCTTTTTGATGAGGACGGTCATATTTTTCCAACTCTGAAAACGTCTTAAAAAAATCTTCACTTTCTCTAAAATTTTTCGGATAAAATTTTTCTACATTTTCGTATTCATTTATATAATCTAAAAATAAATTCTGAAATCCAGGTAATTCTGAATAATTTATAAACATTTGAAATCCTTTCTAAATTTGTCTCACAAAAATAATGTAAATATTTGAATAATACTTTGGAGTTTTAGTTATAAATATTAACTTTACATAAATAAAAAATCCTAAATAATTTTTCGGAGGGAAAAGTGGGAAAATTAATCTTATTTGTATTATTAAATGTGTCTGTGCTATTTAGTTACAATAATTCAACTTTATTAAACAATGAATTTAATATCCCAAGATGGTTTAGTGCGCAGGATACTTCAAAAAATCTTTTAACAGCTGCAAATCCAATATTTAAAGATAATAATTTATACCTAATCTATGTTTCTTCAAGTGAGTTTGCAGACTCAATATTTACTATAAAAAGTAGTGATTATGGTAAAAAATGGGCAAATAAAACTTTGGTAAAAGAAATTAACAAGGAATCTGAATCTAATTATCTAACTTTATCAAGTTTGTTGCTTTCTTCTGGGCGTATTATACTTACCTACTCTGTAATGTCTGGATTATCTGCAACTTCCACACAATATATATATTCAGATGATTTAGTTTCTTGGTCTGCGCCCCAATTTATTGTTAGTAGTGGAGTTAAGATTAATCAACCACAAATTAAACAATCAGAAAATGGAAGAATTTGGATCTCTGGAAGGAGTGGATATCTTTTCTACAGTGATGATGATGGGAGTTCTTGGTCACCGAAAAATATTGATTTTAATGCACACGATATTGTTACAATTGGAGATTCGACTATTTTAGCTTATTCTATTGAGAGCAGTATAGAAATTATTCTTAGACGAAGTTTTAACTTTGGTGAAAGTTGGTCTATTCCAGAAAGTATTTTTGCTTCATCAAAAAAGATTTCTAATTTAACGGTAAGTTCTTCAGTCGATTCAACCTGGTTATCTTTTAATATTGAAGAAAGCACAATTTTTCAAGACATTAACAGAACTACAATTAAATATATAAAAATGGATAAGAATGTAACTAATTATACTGATCCAATATTATTTACAAATTATATGGGTAATGATACTAAATTTAAAACAACAATTTTAGAAGGTAAGCCTTTTTTTACGTTTTTGACAGATAGAAAATATGGTGTATATCAAAATTGGTTTTGTACAATTGGTAATTCAACTATAAATGAAATGTCATATCCAACAATTTACAAATACAATTTATCTGAAATTAAATTAAACACACCTATTAGAATTGAAGTATTTGTAAACAATTCTACTGAAATTGATGGATGCAAACTTATATTAACAGATAATACAATTAGCGAAGAAATTTTGCTGAACGATTCTGCAATGGATGAAGATTTAACTGCTGGCGATAATATATATAGTGGAGGTTTCAAAATATTTGAATACGGAAAAGAATATTTCCTAACAATTATTATCAATGATATTGAAAAAAATATTCTTACATATCCACTTAACAAAATTGTTTATAATCAACCTGTTGAATATGAATGGTTGAATGTTGGTTCTTTCCACAATTGGTATTCAAGTATTGGGAATGAAAGAGAGGTTGAGCACTCTAACGCTACTGGGTCCCTATATGGTTGGCAATGGCCAGGATATTATCCAAACCAAGATATGCAAGCTGCAAAAGGCTTATGGATAGGTTGCCGTAATTATACCGATCCAAACGCAAATAACACAAAATTCGATTACAAGGTTGTTCATTGCGGACCAAGACCTCAAACGGGTGGGTCAAGTGAATTTTTTCCTGTTGAGTTTAAGCATTATGCAAAATATCACCCAACTGAAGTAAGAGTTGATGGTGCATTATCAAATTATCCAGGTCAACAAGTTACAATTGATGAACTTGACCCAAGTATGCCCTATGATCAAATGCTTTACAATTATGTAAATACTGAGCTTGGTATGTCGATGAAAAGAAAAATTTATCAATTTAGCAATCCCTATTATGATAATTTTCATGTAATTGAATATACCTTCATTAATAATGGCAATATTGATGGAGACTCTGAAATTGAAAGAACCAGTGGAGATTTAGAAGATGTTTATTTTTATTTTCAAAAACGACTTAGCTTTGTTAGAGAAACTAGAATGCTTTTTGGCGACCAAACTTCTTGGGGTGCTAATACATTGAATAACGAAGTTGGTCCATATCCTTCTGGGGGTAATGAAGATTTAAGATATTCTTATGCTTGGCATGGTTACTGGGATCGTTTTAACGAATACAATAGTCTTGGTGGTCCAATTTGGCATCCAGATCTCGGATACGGTGCTAGAATAAATGATGCTGATACAGTTGGAAGACTTGGTGCAGCACAATTTTCTGGTGCTTTAACTTTATTTGCTCAAAATGGAACTGACCCAATGATTGATGATACGAATCAACCATCGACTACTGGTTATGAATCTTCTGATGATGAATTGCAGTACTACTCTGATACTTATAATGTTTCTCAGATGCAAGCAAGATATAATTTGATGGTAAAAGGTCATCCAGAGCAAAGTCATGCGGATTGGATTACTGGCAGTGATTATGTTAATTCTACTATTGTTGGTGGAAATCAATCAATAAATAAATCGGGTTATTCATATGTTAACGGATATGGACCATATCAGGTAGCTTATGGCGATAGCGTTAAACTAATTATTGTTGAAGGTTCTGCTGGATTAAGTAGAGATGAAGCAATAAGAATTGGTAAAATGTTCAAGAGTGGTGCAATTAGTGTCTCTGATAAAAACATTGCAGTACTTACTGGTCAAGATTCACTTCACGTATCATTTGAAAGAGTAATGGATGCTTTTAAAAATGGATGGAATGTTCCACAAGCTCCATATCCACCAAAGTCTTTTAATGTTAATTCACGTCCTAGTAGTATCGATTTGAGTTGGACACCAAATGAAGATGGTCCAGCTATTAAGGGTTATGAAATTTATAGAAACACAATTGAGCAGGTTGATGGTTATGTAAGTAATCAATATTATTCTAAATACACAAAAATAGCTGAATTGCCAGCAGATGTTAATGTATTTTCTGATACTACTCAAGAAAATGGCAAAAATTACTATTATTATATTGTTACTGTGGGTGAAAATCAACCAGCAAATTCATCTCTAAATATTCCATCGTATGTTTTGAAGAGTAACAGGTCATATACACAATCTTATTTGCCAGCAATGAAAACAAATCCAAATTCGATAAAACCCAATGGAGAAATACCTAATAAGCTTGAGTTGTTTCAAAATTATCCTAATCCATTTAATCCTTCCACAAGCATACATTATCAAATTCCTAATGATGGTTACGTAAAGTTGAGTATTTACAACATTACTGGAAGTAGAGTGGCTACTTTATTTGAAAAGTATCAAAAAAGTGGGGAGTATAAAATTAAATATGACGCAAGTAGTCTTTCATCTGGAATATATTTTTATAGACTAGAATATTTTTCAAATGAGAGCAGGGAAACTATTTCTAGAGCAATGAAGATGATATTATTGAAATAAAAATTACCAAAAAAATTATTTCATTGATTAGCATTTTCTATTACCTTAAATTTCGACATATTATGAAACAAGTTTTGAATATCACTTATTTATTTTATGATGAGATAACTGGATTTAAACAAATTAAAAAGCATGAATGAAATAGTTTTTACAAAAATTACTGGTGCTGGTAACGATTTTATTTTAATTGATAAAAAATTAAACAATAATTTAAGTTTAAACCCAGTTCTAATTAAATCAATTTGTGATAGAAGATATGGAATTGGTGGCGATGGTATTCTTACTATTTCTGATAGAGAAGATTATGATTTTGAAATGGATTATTTCAATTCGGATGGAAGCAATGGAATGCTTTGTGGAAATGGTGCCCGTTCAATAATTAGATATGCTGATTATAGTGGTAGATTGATAAATTCAAAAACTAAATTCATTTTTCATAATGAGCCATTTTCTGGAGAAGTTTTAAATTCAAATGAAATAAAATTTAATCTTAACACACCGACAAAACTTAAATTAAATTACGAAATTGAAATCCTAAATAATAAACTAAACGTTTCGTTTATTGATACTGGTGCTTATCATGTAGTTATTAATATTGATGAAAAGGGAAATGATATAAGTTCAATTGATTCGTTTCCAGTAGAGCAATTTGGAAAAGAAATTAGATATAGTAAGTATTATCAACCACTTGGTACAAATGTTAATTTTATTTCCATTAGAAATGAAGAGATTAATATCAGAACCTTTGAACGCGGAGTTGAGGCAGAAACTCTTGCTTGTGGAACAGGTTCTGTTGCCTCTGCGATGATTAGCTATTTAAATGGGAAAGTTGTTCCACCAGTAAGATTAGTGACAAAAAGCAAAGAAGTTTTAACAGTTGACTTTAAGTATCAAAATGAAAAATTTTCAAATATAGCGTTAACTGGTCCCGCTAAAATAGTTTTTGAAGGAAAATATAAAATATAAAATATAGGAAAAGTATGGAAAAGGTAATTTTTTCAATTAAATATGAAATAATTGAAGATAAGAAAGATGAGTTTTTAGATGTAATTAGAGAACTTAAAAGTGTGGTAAAAGCAGAGGGATTAGAAAGCTATAACGTGTATTCTGTTAAAGGTAAAAAAAATGTTTATCAAGAAATATATGTTTTTGAAAACACCGAAGCGTACGATAACTATGATGATGTTGCTGATGGAAGAACAGACCTTCTAATGAATAAACTTTCTGATTTAGTAAAGCCAAATAGCACACAGTATTTAACTCTAAACGAAATATAAATTGTCATGGTCGAATATGTAGGTGCAATACATATACACTCTAATTATTCCGATGGATCAGGTACAATAGCAGAAATTAAAAAAGCTGCGCAAGAAGTTGGGTTAGATTTTATTGTTTTAACTGACCATAATACTCTTAGAGCAAAAGACGATGGTCAAGAAGGTTGGCATGGTGATACTTTTCTTCTTGTTGGAACTGAAATTAATGATAAACAAAACTTAAATCACTATTTAGCTTTAGGGATTGATAAAACATTTTCAACACGAATTTCTGCAAAGGAATATGTAAAAAAAGTTAAAGAGAAGGGAGGAATTGGATTTATTGCGCATCCATTTGAAGAACGTTCCTCAATGAATGAACATCCTCCCTACCCATGGAATGAATGGGAAACAGAAGATTTTACCGGAATTGAAGTTTGGAATCACATGTCCGAATGGATGGAAGGATTAAATGAGGATAATAAATACAACTATTTTGTTCATCCATTAAAATCAATAATTGCACCTTCTTCAAAAACACTTGAAAAATGGGATGAACTGAATATAAAGAGAAAAGTTGTTGGCATTGGTGGAGTTGATGCACATGCTCACAAGCTAAATTTATTGGGATTTTTTGAAGTTGAAGTTTTTCCATATAAAGTTTTATTTAAATCTATTAGAACTCATTTGCTTTGCGATTCACCATTCCACAAATCTAATAATGGAGTTGAATTTACAGAAGATAGAAATGAAATTCTTAAAGTACTAAAAAGTGGTAGATTATTTATCTCTAATTATTATCGCGGAGATGCTAAAGGTTTTAGATTTTTTGCGCAAGATTCAAATATGATTTATCACATGGGCGAAACAGTTGAATTCAGCGAAAAAATTAGATTACGCGTAATTCTGCCAAATATTAGCGGTACTATTAAACTGATTGCAAATGGAAAGTTTATTGACGAAGTAGAAAATGTAGATGCCGAATTCAGAATTAGTAATCCCGGTGTTTATAGAGTGGAAATTTATCTCGACGGAAAAGCGTGGATATATTCAAATCATATTAGAATTGGACTCTAATTTTTATTACATTTGAAAGTTATATTAAAATATTTTGTTAAGGAGAGATTGTGTTAGCTAAAAAGAAAAAATTATCGAAAAAGGAAATTAAAGAAGATAAACTTGTTACTTCCTTTTATGAAGCAAAATCGTTTTATGGAAAAAATCAAACAATGTTATTTGCTTTAGTTGGTGGAATTGCAGTTATAATTCTTGTAGTCCTTTTTTATTCTAGTAAAATGAAGGAAAATAATCTTTTAGCTTCGGTTGAAGTGTCACGTGTTATAAATACTTATAATGCAGGTTTATATCAACAAGCTATTGATGGTAAAGAAGGAACAAAAGAAATTGGTCTTATTAAAATTGTAGATGAGTACAGTGGTACAGAGCAAGGTGAACTTGCTAGAATATATCTTGCAAATGCATATTTTTATACTGAACAATATGAAAAAGCACTTGATGAGTATGACGATTATTCAGGAAGTGATAACTTGATGATTGCTTCAGCTCTGGCGGGTAAAGCAAGCTGTTATGAAGTAAATAAAGATTATGAAAATGCTGCAAAATATTTTGCAAAAGCTGCAAATGTAAACGAATATATACCAGCAAACCCAGATTATTTGCTAAATGCTGGTGTTAATTATATAAAAATTAAGAATATTAGTGAAGCAAAAGTTGTTCTTAATAAAATTAAAAATGATTATAGTACATCTCCAGCTGCAAGACAAGTTGATAAATACTTGGCTCAAGTAAAAAACTAAATTATTTTAGAAATTATTAATTAATTTGAAGGAAAAATGGCTGATACATCAGATTTGAAAAATGGACTAATAATTAAATTTAAGAATGGTCTATATACAGTAGTAGAATTTCAACATGTAAAACCTGGTAAAGGTGGAGCGTTTGTTAGAACGAAAGTTAAAAACCTTATCACAGGTAGAGTTCTTGATAACACATTTCGTGCTGGTGAACCAATTGAAATTGTTAGAGTTGAAAGAAAAAAATATCAATTCCTTTTTAGAGAAGGAGATTCGTTGGTTTTAATGGATAGTGAGACTTATGAACAAGTGAATGTAGATAAATCATATTTTGGTGATCAAGACAAATTCCTTAAAGAGAGTGAAGAAGTTGAATTACTACTTGATGATAAGGATGCAATTGTAATTGCAGAAACACCAATATTTGTGCAGCTTGAAGTTGTTGAAACAGAGCCTGGCTTTAAAGGTGATACCGCTACAAATGTTATGAAACCAGCAACTCTTGAAACTGGTGCTGAAATAAATGTACCAATATTTGTTAATGTTGGCGATTTACTAAAAGTAGATACTCGTGAGGGTAAATACGTAGAAAGAGTTAAAAACTAATTATAAGAGAGTCATGGATTATAACTTAATTAAAAAACTAGTAAAAATTGTTGAACAGAGTGAAATTACTGAATTTTCAGTTCAAGAAGGAGATCTTAAAATTAAGATTTCAAAAAATGGTAGAAAACAAATAGTTAATACCGTTGTTGAGCAGCAAAGCAATGAGCATAGGTACGCTACTCAACCAGCTCAAGTATCAATTAGCGGCAGTGAGAATAAAATAGTTGAAGAGACTAAGAGTTCAAACCTTCACGAGGTTTTATCTCCTATTGTTGGAACATTTTATCGATCTCCATCCCCCGATTCCGCCTCATATGTTCAAGTGGGAGACGCAGTTTCTGAAGGTTCAATTTTGTGTATTGTTGAAGCAATGAAGTTAATGAATGAAATTGAATGTGAAGTAAGTGGCAAAATAGTAAAGATTTTAGTAGAAAATGCTACTGCTGTTGAATATAACCAACCTCTTTTCTTAATTGAGAAAAGCTGAAAATTTTCACAAAGTAAGGATTAAATTTGTTTAAAAAAATTCTAATTGCGAATAGAGGAGAGATAGCTCTTCGAATTATTCGCACTTGTAAAGAACTTGGAATTTCTACAGTGGCTGTTTACTCTGTGGCTGATAAAGAATCGGCACACGTTATTTTTGCTGATGAAGCCGTTTGCATTGGTCCTGCTAGTGGAAAAGAAAGTTATTTAAATATTCCTAGCATTATGTCTGCTGCAGAAGTTACTGGTGCAGATGCAATTCATCCAGGTTATGGATTTTTAGCTGAAAATGCTCATTTTTCTCAAGTCTGTGAAGATATGAATATTAAGTTTATTGGACCTTCTCCAGACATGATTCAAAAAATGGGAGATAAGGCATTTGCAAAAACTACTATGAAAAATTGTGGCGTTCCTGTTGTTCCCGGTAGCGATGGGCCTGTTAAATCAATTGATGAAGCTAGAAAAATTGCAAACGAAATTGGATATCCAGTTATTCTTAAAGCGTCTGCTGGTGGTGGTGGAAAAGGCATGAGAATTGTTTGGAAAGAAGACGAGGTTGAAAATGCATTTCTAACGGCTAGTAATGAAGCAAAATCTGGATTTGATAATTCAGAACTTTATCTCGAAAAATTTATCGTGGCACCTCGTCATGTTGAAATACAATTAATGGGTGATCAGTTTGGTAATGTTTATTCTTATGGAGAAAGAGATTGTTCCATTCAAAGAAGACATCAAAAATTAATTGAAGAATCTCCATCACCTGTTATTTCTGAGGAAGTTAGAATACAAATGTCAGAGGCTGCAATTCTAGGTGCAAAATCTGTTAATTATGAAGGTGCTGGTACAATAGAATTTTTAGTTGATAGTGACCAAAAGTTTTATTTTATAGAAATGAATACAAGAATTCAGGTTGAACATCCTGTTACTGAAATGGTTAATAATGTTGATCTCATTAAGCAGCAAATTTTTGTTGCCGCTGGTGAAAAAGTTCAAGATATGCCATCAAAAATTAATGGTCATAGTTTTGAATTTAGAATAAATGCTGAAGACCCAGATAATAATTTTAGACCATCTCCAGGAAGAATTGAATATCTTCATTTCCCAGGTGGATTTGGTGTGAGAGTAGATTCTCATATTTATACAGATTATATAATTCCACCATACTATGATTCTTTAATTGCAAAATTAATTGTTTGGGGAGTTGATAGAGATCACGCTATAAAAAGAGCAAAGAGAGCTTTTGATGAATTTACAATTGAAGGGATTAAAACAACAATTCCTTTCCATAAAAGGATTCTTAATAATAAATACTTCCTTAGTGGAGATTATGATACAAATTCGATAGAAAAATTATTAAATAATTAAATTTAGAGGTTAATATGAATATTCCACAAGGAACTAAATTTTCAACAGACCATGAATGGGTTACAGTTGATGGAAATATTGCAACAATTGGCATTAGCGATTTTGCTCAAAGTGAACTAGGCGATATTGTATTTGTAGATATCGATTCTGATATTGCTGAATTAGTTTTTGGCGAAACATTTGGTTCTATTGAAGCAGTTAAAACGGTTAGCGATTTATATGCACCGCTTTCTGGAAAAGTAATTGAAATTAATGCTGCATTGGAAGATGAGCCAGAATTAGTAAACTCTGATCCTTATGGAGATGGTTGGTTGATTAAAATTGAGTGTTCTGATTTATCTCAACTCGATTCTCTACTTTCAATCGAAGATTATAAAAAGCAGATTGGTGAATAACCATCTGCTTTTTTTTATTAATTAGAAAAGAATGAAATGCTTACAAAACAATCAATATTAATTTTAGATTTTGGTTCACAATACACGCAGCTAATTGCACGGCGTATTCGTGAAGCTAATGTATATTCAGAAATTCATCCCCACACATATTCTCTTACTGAGATTAAGGCGTTAAATCCTGCTGGAATTATTCTCTCTGGTGGACCCATGAGCGTTTATGATGCGGAAGCTCCTCACATAAATAAAGAAATATTTAATATAGGCATTCCAATACTTGGTGTTTGCTATGGTTTGCAACTAATTGCGAACAATTATAATGGAAAAGTTGAGCCGGCTGATGACCGTGAGTATGGAAAAGCTAAAATAAAAATCCAGAATTATTCGCCAATCCTAAGGGGGATAAAAGATAATTCAATTGTTTGGATGAGTCATGGTGATTTAATTACAAAAGTACCCGATGGGTTTTCCGTTGATTCAACTACAGATAATACACCCATTTGTGTATTATCTAACGAAAAACTAAATATTTACGGACTGCAGTTCCATCCAGAAGTTGCCCATACTGAAGAAGGCAAAACCATTATTAATAATTTCCTATTTGATATTTGTGGTATTAAAGCAGATTGGACACCATCAAATTTTATTAAATCGTCTATTGAAAATATTAAATCGCAAGTTGGTAATGAAAAAGTAATTTGCGCTTTAAGTGGTGGAGTTGATTCATCCGTTGCCGCTATTTTAATGCACGAAGCTATTGGTGAAAATCTTATTTGCATTCATATAGATTCTGGAATGATGAGGAAAAATGAAAGTGCTGATATTATTAAAATGTTTGAAGGCAGCTATAATTTAAACCTTATTTCAGTTGATGCATCAGAAAAATTCATTTCTAGGTTGGAAGGAGTTTTTGATCCAGAGAAGAAAAGGAAAATAATTGGTGCAACATTTATTGACGTGTTTGAAGAGGAAAGTAAAAAATTTGGCGAAGTTAAATATCTTGTCCAAGGTACTCTTTATCCCGATGTTATTGAATCTGTGCCAGTAAAAGGGCAATCAGTTACAATTAAAACTCACCACAATGTTGGTGGACTTCCAGAAAAAATGAATCTTAAATTAATTGAGCCATTTAGAGAATTATTTAAAGATGAAGTTAGAGCAATTGGAAAAGAGCTTGGTTTGCCAATTGAATTTATAAGACGTCATCCATTTCCTGGTCCAGGCTTAGCTGTTAGGATAATTGGAGATATTACAAAAGAAAAGTTAAATATTTTAAGAGAAGCAGATCAAATATTTATTGATGAACTGCACAATTTTGGTATTTATGATGAGATATGGCAAGCCTTTGCTGTTCTTCTTCCAATACAGTCTGTTGGAGTAATGGGGGACGCGAGAACTTATGAAAATGTTTTAGCATTAAGAGCTGTTACTTCTGTTGATGGAATGACTGCGGATTGGTATCCATTTAAACCCGAAGTTTTAGAATCTGCATCCAATAAAATTATCAGAAATGTTCCAGGCATTAATCGTGTAGTTTATGATGTTAGTTCAAAACCACCAGCGACAATTGAATGGGAATAATAGAATCTTTAAATATTGAAGCCCAATTTAAGAAGGCTTCTGCATATATCAATAATAAAAATGAATTAGCTGCAATACAGATTTACCAAAAATTACTTAAATATGAAGAATCCGAAAGGAATTCAACAATTAAATTAGCTGATTTGTATGATAAAGCTGGGAAAACAAATTCTGCAATAGATTTATTCAATCGTTATCTTGAAAGAAATAGTGATGATGAAGAGATAATTAAATTAGTTAGTTATTTCCTTGTTAGAAATTCCCTTTTTGATGAAGCTGAGGCATTTATAAATAAATATCAGAATATTCAAGATGAAAATATGGATTTTTTGAAAGGTATTGTTAATTTTCATACAAACAAATTTCACGATTCTCAAAGCACATTTGTAATGTTTTTAACAAAATATAAATCTTCAGAGCTAGTTCCTAGTGCCCTTTTTTATCTGGCAAAAATATATCTTCAAAATTCTCTTTTTGACGATTCACTTAAAACAATTAAAAAATCTATTGAATTATCAAATAATAATGCTGAATCTTATAGAATTGAAGCCGAAATATATTTTAAAAAAGAAATGTATTATCATGCAAATGAATCAATTAATAAAGCATTGAAACTGAATCCTTCAATAATTGGGTGGCGACATTTTCAAATAAAAATATTGATTCTTCTTGAAGAGATAAATAAAGCAAAAGCAAAACTTGACAATTTTGTTGATGAATCTGAATCTTCTTCGGAATTATTAAATATGTTGGGTAATTGGTATTTGAAAAACAATGATATAACCGAAGCTAATAAATATTTTAATATTGCTAAAAGCTTTAAATACACCAGAGTAAATAAAATTCACAATTAATTTGAGGGCAAAATGAAAGTTAAAGATATTCCCTTAGACGATAGACCACGAGAAAAATTACTACTCCGAGGGCAGCAAAATATAACTGATGCAGAATTACTTGCAATTTTATTAAGAACTGGTACTCGAGGCGTTTCTGTTGTTGAAATGGCACAAAAACTTATTGGTAAATATACAAATTTGGCACAACTTGCACTTCAATCGGCAGAATCATTGCAAAATAATTTAGGAATTGGCAAAGATAAAGCTGCCACACTAGTTGCGGCATTTGAAATAAGCAGAAGAGTTGAATCGCAAAGCAAATGGTTTTCTAATAAATCAATAACTTCACCATCGGAAGTTGCTAAAATGTTTATTCCAATTTTGCGAGATGAATTAAAGGAACGGTTTATTGTTGTGTCACTAAATTCTGCAAATAGAATAATACGTTACAATATAATATCTACCGGAAATTTAACAAGCAGCATTGTACATCCTAGAGAAGTGTTTAAAGTTGCAATTGAAAATAATTCGGCAAATATTATTCTTTTGCATAATCATCCAAGTGGAAATTGTGAACCAAGCAATGATGACATTAAAACAACAAAAAAATTAGTAGAGGCAGGTAAATTATTGGATATTAATGTTTTTGATCATATAATTATTGCAGATAATAATTATATTAGCTTTGTAGAAAAGCAAATTATTTAGTTTAGTTAAAAAAATTTGTATATTAACCATTGTGTAATAATAAATAACTATTCAATTAACACGGAGGAATCCTATGCTAAAAGCAAAAAAAATGTTCACTTCTGCTCTTGCTGTAATATTACTTACAAGCATGGTAAGTTTTGTCGGCTGTAGTGGTGTAAGTGAAGAAGAAATGGCAAACTTAAATGCTATTAGAACAGAAGTAAAAGCTCTCGAAAAAGAAGTTAATTCACTAAAAAGTGAAAAAACACAACTTGAAAGAGATATTGCAGAACATAATGCAAAGTTAGAAAACATCGCTAAAGAAAAAGCAGAAGTTGAAGCTAACTTAGCTAAAATGAAACATTAAAAAGGAGAAATAAATGAAAAGTTATAAGTTAATTGCTACTATCTTGAGTTTATTACTTCTTTTATCGGTAAGTACTTTTGCTCAAGAAGAAAAAGAAATGACTCAAGAGGAATTTCAACAAGAAATGACTAGATTAACTCAAAACAGAATTGAGTTAACTAAAGAAGTTAATGAATTAAAAATCCAAATTGAAGCTTTAAAAGCTAAACAAGCTGCACTTGAATCTGTTGAAGACAGTCAAAGAGAACTATATGTTCTTGTTGGTGCTACCGAAGCTTCAATTGCTCGTTACAGAAGTGATGTTGCTGCTCTAAAAGGTAAAATTCAAAGAAGAGAAGGAAGTGTTGAAGATGCACTTTTAGCATTACAAGCTCTTCAAAATGATAAAATTAGCGCTCTTCCAGAATTTAACGATGAAGTTTATGGTCAATTGCAACGTTCTTTAGATGCTTGGAAAGAAGAAGTAGCAAATAAAGAAGTTATTTATACTGTTGTAAAAGGTGATTATCTTTGGAAAATTGCTAAAAAGAGTGAATTTTATGGAAACGGTTTTGCATGGCCAGTAATATATAATGCAAACAGAGACCAAATTAAAAATCCTGATTTAATTTATCCAAAACAAGCTTTCAAAATTCCTAACTTAAGTAATGAAGAAAAAGCTAAATACGATAAAGCAAAAGCAAATTACAAACCAGCTCCACCTACTCAAAACTAGAAATTAGTTAGGGGAAGTTTAATATATTTTTCGAGGATGTTCAATTATTTATTGAACATCCTTTTTTAATTTAGGAGGTTTTTACGCAAGTAGAAAAGCAAATAAACATCGATAATGTAAATATCCAAGATCTACTTGGTTTTAATGATAAAAATATTAAACCAATTGATGAAAAATTTACTGCAAAACTGTTTATTAGAGGTGATAAAGCAGTTATTAAAGGGGATTCTGAGGAAGTTGCTAGTATTGATAAAATTTTAAAAGAAATGATTTATGTCCTTAATACTACTGGTAGTCTTTCAGCAGAAGACGTTTTAACTATAATTGACTTAACAATTTCTGGAGAAGAAATTATTACCACTACAGAATATAATAACATTGTTTTATACTCTAAAAAAGATGTTATTAAAGCCAAAACTCCAACCCAGAAAGAATATTTTGATAGTGTATTAAAAAATGATATTTGTTTTGCTATAGGACCTGCTGGAACGGGAAAAACGTATTTAGCTGTTGCATTTGCTTTAGCTGCATTGAAAAAGGGAATTGTTCAGAGGATTGTTCTTGCGCGCCCAGCAGTTGAAGCTGGTGAAAGCTTGGGCTTTTTACCTGGAGATTTTCGTGAAAAAATTGACCCGTATTTACGTCCACTTTATGATGCGCTACAAGATATGCTGCCTACTGAACAAATGCGTAACTATCTAGAAAAGGGTATTGTTGAAATAGTTCCTTTAGCATTTATGCGGGGTAGAACTCTAAATAATGCATATGTTATTTTGGATGAAGCTCAAAATGCTACTCCAATGCAAATGAAAATGTTTTTAACCAGACTTGGGCCAAATTCTAAAGCAATAATTACGGGCGATATTACTCAAATTGATTTACCTAAAAATAATGAAAGTGGTTTAGTGCAGGTAAAAGAAATTCTTAAAGATATTGATGGTGTTGGTTTTGTTTACTTCAATAAAGGTGATGTTGTTCGCCACAAGCTTGTAAAGGATATCATTAATGCTTATGAGAAATTTAGTAATGGTGATTAATGCTTGAAAAATCAGTTTTTATTGTCCATTAAAATTATTTTATAAAATAATCATTTTCTTATGTTAAGTTTCAGATAGTTTTTTCAAATCTTGGTAATTACCAAAATCCATAATTTTTAATCATTAAATGCAAAGATTAGTATAAAATTATAAATAATACTTGACATCCTATAAATATGTCCTTATTTTAGAATTGTAATTATTACAAATTTATATAACAAACATATTTATAAAATTATGGAGATATTATGTTAAAAATTGGTCAAAAAATACCAGATATGAAGTTTAAAGCATTTCAAAATGAAGAAATAATTGATATTAGTTTAAAAGACTATAGAGGTAAATGGTTAGTTGTTGTTTTTTATCCAGCTGATTTTACTTTTGTTTGTCCAACTGAATTGGAAGATTTAGCTAAAAAATATGATGCATTTAAAGCAACAAATGCTGAAATAATAAGCATGAGCACTGATACAGTTTTTGTTCATAAAGCATGGCATGATACTTCAGAAGCTATTAATAAAATCAAATATCCAATGGGTGCCGATACTAATGGCAAAATTAGCAAGAAATTTGGTACATATATTAAAGAAGAAGGTCTATCTTTAAGAGGAAGTTTTATTATTGATCCAGATGGTATTTTGAAAGCGTATGAAATTAATGATAACAGCATTGGAAGAAGTGCTGATGAGTTATTAAGAAAACTTCAAGCAGCAAAATTTGTATCTGAAGCTGATGGCGAAGTTTGTCCAGCTAATTGGAAACCAGGTGAAGCTACCTTGCATCCTGGATTAGATTTAGTTGGAAAAATATAATATTTTTGAGGGAATCGTTATCAAATTCCTCTAAAATTAAATTTTATTAAATGGAAAAAAAATTGTCAAATAATTTAGAAATTGTAAATAATCAAAATATTAGTGAAATAAATGAAGAGAGTATTCCTATATCAGTTTCTAAAGTTAGTAAAATTTTACAAGATTCTGGAGTGAGTCCATCAATTCAGAGAATAAAAATTTTACAATTTATTTCTAATGATACAAAACACAGTTCCGTTGATAGAATTTATTCAGAATTAATGTCTGAGATTCCAACATTATCAAAAACTACGGTTTACAACACGCTATCCTTATTTGTTAAAAAAGGAATTATAAATTCTATATCGATAGATAACCATGAAATACTTTATGAGCATTCTCAAAAACCTCACGCGCATTTTTTATGTGAAGTATGTAATGAAATATTTGATATAGACAGTAGTATTAGTATTTTTAATATTAAAGAAATGAATGGGCACAAAATTAGAAAAGCAGATGTTTATTTAAGTGGTGTTTGTAAAAAATGCCTCGAAAAAAGTAATGAAATAATAAAATAAATTATAAGTTAATTATTAAAATAAGGAAATAAAATTATGTCAATAAGTACAGCAAAAGCAAAATGGAATGGGGAATTAAAAAGTGGAAGCGGAGTAATGAGTTTTACTGGTTACGAAGGACCATTTACGTTTGCATCACGTTTTGAAGATGGAAAAGAAACCAATCCAGAAGAATTAGTTGGTGCAGCAAATGCAGGATGTTTCTCAATGTTTTTATCAGCACTTTTGGGTAAAGAAATGATTGTTCCAACAAGCATTGAAACTACAGCAACAGTTACATTAGGAACAGTTGACGGTGGTCCTCAAATTACTGGAATTGAATTAAATTGCGTTGCAAATATACCTGGAATTAGTGACGAGAAATTTCAAGAATTAGCAAAAAGTGCTAAATCGCAATGTCCAATTTCAAAACTATTTGCTGGAACAACAATAACATTAGTTGCAAAATTAGTTTAATCAATTATAAAAGAATTTAAAATAGGATAAAAATTTGAATGATATTCAAACTACTTTATCCTATTTTTATTAAATTTGAATTGCTAATTATTTATTAGTAGTATAATTCAATATTTTATAATATAATTTTTGTAGGAAAGGTAAATGGCAAAAGGACTAGAGCTGAACAGTAAAGTAACGCAAGTGATTCGTGTATCCCCAGTGAATATTATAATTAGAGTATCTCCAGTTGGGTGGGAAGTTCCAGAATTTGAAGCTGGACAGTTTGCTGTGATATATTTACCAGGTTCTGCTCCAAGATGTGAAAATTCAATTCCAGAGCACCAAGAAGTTGACCCAGAAAAAATGATTAGACGAGCATATTCTATTGCATCTTCGTCAAAAAACAAAGAATATATAGAATTCTACATTACTTTAGTACATGATGGAGAACTTACTCCAAGAATATTTGCTTTAAAACCTGGCGATAGTATAGGGTTAACAAGTAAGTTTACTGGAATGTTTACAATGGATAAAGCGCCTCATGATGCTAATCTTGTTTTGATTGCAACTGGAACGGGAGTTGCTCCATATATTAGCATGTTGCGTTCAGATGCACTTGCTAATCCAAATAGAAAAATTGCTGTGCTTCATGGTGCTTATAATACTTGGGATTTGGGATATTCTTCTGAATTGTCACTACTTGATTCATTGGTCCCTAATTTTACTTATATTCCAACAATTACTGATACCGATAAAGAAATTGTAAAATGGGGTGGCAATGTTGGCTTTGTTCAAGATGTTTGGAAATCGCGAAAACTTGAGCAAAAATGGAATCAAAAATTAACTTCAGAAAACACACACGTATTTTTGTGCGGAAATCCTTATATGATTGATGAAACAATTCAATTACTCGAAACGGAAGGTTTTGTTGAACATAAAGGAAAAGTAACTGGACAAATTCACGCCGAAAAATGGTAATTAAAATTGAAAAGGGAAGTTAATCTTCCCTTTTTTCGTTAAAATAATCGAAAACAAGCTTACCTTTACTTGCACCAATAAAATTTGATAACTCTTCAAGTGACTTATTTCTAATTTCGGAAACGCTTTTGAATTCGATTAGTAATTTGCTTGCAATTGTTTCACCAATACCATCAATTTCTGTTAATTCAGTCTGGAACGTTCTTTTGCTTCGTCGTTCGCGATGAAAAGTAATTGCAAAACGATGCGCTTCGTCTCTAAGGTGTTGCAATAATTTGAGACTGGAAGAAGTTTTAGGAATAGTTTGTGGTTCAGAATCGCCAGGAAAGAAAATTTCCTCCAACCTTTTTGCCAATCCAATAATGTTGTAATTTGCATAACCGAGATTATCCAAAATTGAAACTGCGCTGGAAAGTTGTCCTTTTCCACCATCGACCATTATTAATTCTGGAAGTGGTTCATTTTCATTTTTTAATATTGTATAGCGTCTTTCAACAACTTCACGCATTGAGGCAAAATCGTCAACTCCTTCAACATCTATTATAATAAATCGTCTATAAAGCGATTTTTTAGGCTTTCCATCAACAAAAACGACTAACGAAGCAACAGTTTCACTTCCTTGAATATGCGAAATATCAAAGCATTCAATCTTGCGAGGCAGCACATTTAACCGTAAATCGCGTTTTAATGCTTGCAAAACATATGGTAAATTGCCTTCTTTTTTCATTTTTTGAAGCTGAATATCTTTTAATTGCAAAATGGAATTCTGTTTGCACATTTTAATTAGCGACATTGCATCGCTTTTAATTTGTGGAACAACAAATTTTACATTTCTTTCAGCCTTAATTTTAAGCCAATCAAGAATCAACTCATGTTCAAAAGGGAGCACTTCAATAATTATCTCTTTTGGAACCTCGACAAACTCGGTGTAATATAATTTTATCACTGAAGAATAAACTTGGCTTAAATTTTCATCCAAATTGCTAGTTAAAGTAAGTTGCTTTCTTCCAACCAAACGACCTTCGCGGATAATTAAAATTGTGGAAGCAACATCTTTTCCTTCAACAGCAACGCTAATTACATCTCTATCGCCAAAATCAGTTGATACAATTTTTTGTTTGGATGAATAGACTTCCAGTTTTTTAATGGTGTCACGTATTTCGGCTGCTTTTTCAAATTGATAATTATCCGAAGCAATTTTCATTTCGTAATAAAGTTCCTTAATCAAAATATCGGATTTTCCTTTAAGCACTTTTATCAAGTTGGAAACCATTTTAATATAATCATCTTGACTAACAAATCCTTCGCAAGGTCCATCACATTTTTTTATGTGATAATCTAAACAGATTTTAATTTTGCCTTTTGCAATTGAATCGCTGTCAATAAAATGTTTGCAACTTCTTATTTTGAATGTTTGGTTTATCATCCTTAAAGAAGATTTCATGTCCTTTACATTTGTGTAAGGTCCAAAATATTTTGAGCCATCTCTAACTACATTTCTCGTGGGAAAGACTTGTGGATATGGCTCATTTGTAACGCGAATGTATGGAAATGTTTTATCATCCTTAAGACTAATATTATACTTTGGTTTTAATTCCTTAATTAAATTATTCTCAAGAACAAGCGCCTCAACTTCGCTATCGGTTACAATTAGTTGAAAATCGATAATTTTATTAACTAAAGCCATAGTTTTTGGTGAATCGACAGTTGAACGAAAGTAGGAACGAACTCTATTTCTTAAGTTTTTTGCTTTTCCAACATAAATTACTTTGTCAGTTTTATCCTTAAATTGATAAATTCCAGGTAAAGTTGGAAGTGAATCAAGTTTAGCTTGCAATTCGGTATTTTGTTCGGATTTAATTTTTGTCATAAAGCAAAGATAATAAATTTGGGAAAATGATTTTTGGATTATTGTGTGGTTTTAGAATTGATTGTGTATAGGTAAGGATAAGAATAGTAGCCGACTGCGTGGCACTTTCCTGTCAATTTACAAGAAAGTTGAAGCGAGCTACAACCCTTGAAATTACTACTATTTCGTCCATTTTGCATATACATTGTTAGCCAACGTATTTATTTTATTTGAATATTAATCCAATTTAGAATTTCTTTTAATGCGGTTGGTGAAATTGTTTGTTCAGTTGTACTATATTCACTTGGCGCACCAGTTTCACATTCTTGAAATAAATGATTTAATCCTTCAAGTTCTTTTACTTTCACTTTAGTATTATTTGATTTCTTAACTACATTTTCAATTATCTCTAAATTCTCTTTCGGTGGAACCTGCATATCCTTACTTCCATTAATTGCGAGCACAGGACAGTTAACTTTTGATAAATAAACAACAGGGTCAAGTCTTATAAATTCAATCATCCAAGGGGATGATAATTGGTTTATTAGCACAGTTTTTTGTTTTTCTGGTAACGCTAAACCATATTTTGAAGTAAAATATTCTGACAAGGTATCTGAAATCAGTTCATTTTTAATACTCTTGTTTAATATTATTTCATAAGCACCAGTAAATATTTGCTGATTGTTCTCAATTAACTGCTTATTAACTCCAATCTGCGTTTCAATTTTGTATTTTTGAAGCAGAAGTAATTTATCACCACGAAGAGATGGACCTGCCATTAAAACTATAAAATCAACATCTTTATTTTCTGAGGCAATAATTGGAGCTATCACACCTCCTTCACTGTGTCCAATTAACCCAATTTTATCTTTGTTTATGTCTTTCCTTTTTTGAAGATATTCTATTGCATATTTAACATCTTTTGCAAAATCAAAGGTTGTTGCTGAATTAAAATTACCTGTAGATTTTTCAACGCCTCTGTCATCATATCTTAGTACTGCAATACCATTCTTCGTTAGAAAGTCTGCCAAAACAAGAAAAGGTTTATGTCCTAATAACTCTTCATCTCTGTTTTGTGGTCCACTTCCAGAAATTAAAATAACAGCGGGAAACATACCATTCTTTTCAGGTAAGGTTAATGTTCCTGCCAATTCAATTTTATCTTCTATATTCTTAAATTTAACCTCTTCTGAATAGTAAGGGTATGGTTTGGTTGGTTCTTGTGGTCTAACTATTTTTTCTTTTTCAACTTCTCTAATAGTTAATACCAAGGGGAAAGACTGATCTCCTTGTTTAAACGTCCCAACAAAAGAGTTCTCATCCCTTAAAGTTCCTTCATATTTAATTCCTTCATTTGACATTTCAAGTTTTAGAATAGAATTATCAAAACTTGTAGTTGTTACAGTTATTCCTTTTGCTCTCTGGTCAGGGCTATCCATTGTTGAGCTATAACCATTATCTGTTTTTGTAATATTAAATACCAATCTCAATTGAGTTCCCTGAGCTTTCAATATCCCATTCCATTTACCTGAAATGTCTTGTGCATAAATTGACAAACTTGTTAAAAAAACAAATAAGAATAATCCTATTTTTTTCATGTTATTTCCTCTTTTTTTATATGTTGGCTAACATCTCAATAAACACATCTCACACATCCATCAACCACACACTACATTTCATCAAAATTCGTTAAAATTTATAATTTTTAGGAATTACCACAATTCCAGTTTCTGTAACTTTAAATCGCTTTTTATCCGATTCAATATCAAATCCAATTTCAGTTCCTTCTGGAACTTTTACATTTTTATCAATAATTGCACGCCTAATTCGTGCATGGCGACCGATATTACATCTATCCATAATTATTGAGTCAGTAATATAAGCGTAGCTATTAACGCGAACAAGTGGACCTAAAATGGAGCGTTCAACAAGTCCACCAGAAATTACTGTTCCATCGGTTACAAGCGAATTATAAGCTCTTCCAACACGCTCACCTTCGTGCGAAATAGTTTTAGCTGGTGGCGATTGAATTTGCTGTGATCGAAGGGGCCAACTGGAATCGTACATGTTAAAATGTGGATTTACATTTAACAAATCCATACTTGCAGCATAATAACTATCCAAAGTACCAACATCAACCCAGTATGGTTTGTCTTTGTGATTTTCATCTTCATATCTAAAAGAAAAAACGTCATAACCTTCTTTAATCATGTATGGAATAATGTGCTTACCAAAATCTGTGTTGTCTAATTTCTTTTCTCCCATCTCCTTAATAATTTTAAGAAGTATCTCTACCTTAAAAACATAAACACCCATATTTACAAATGATTCACCAGGTCTATCTGGAATTTCTGGAGGGTTTTTGGGTTTTTCAACAAAATCTATTACTCTATAGTTTTTATCAATTTCAATAACACCAAATTCTGAAGCAATACTTTTTGGAACAAAAAGCGATGAAATAGATAAATCTGCTTTTTTATCAAGATGATATTGCAACATTTTTAAATAGTCCATTTTGTAAATATGATCACCAGAAAGGATTAGAACATACTCCGTTCTGTTTTCTAAAAGATTAGCATTTTGATAAATTGCGTTGGAAGTTCCAGTATACCAATTGTTACTCATTTTTAGCTGAGGAGGAATTGAATAAATAAATTCGCCAAGTTCTGGATTGAAAATATTCCAAGCCTCATAAATATGTTGTGAAAGCGAATCAGATTTGTATTGAGTTAAAACATAAATTCTCCTTAATCCAGAATTCAAACAATTGGATAAAGTAAAATCAATTATTCTATATTTACCACCAAATGGAACTGATGGTTTAGATCGGAATTCAGTAAGTGGCATAAGTCTTTCTCCTTGTCCACCTGCTAAAATCATTGTTGCAGTATTTCTTAATAGCGAAGAACCAAGATAAGCCATTTTTTCCCCATTTTAATTTTATAAAAATATTATGAATTCTTGTACAACACAAGATAATAAATCGTTAAATTTGGCTTCAATTTAAATAACAAAAAATTTATATACTTAATGGACAAAATAAGAAAAATTGTGTTAATATCAATCCCACTTTTTATTATATTTTCAATAATTTTATTAAAAGTGGTCATAAATAAAGAAGATAGTGACTTATTCTTAAGAAATCTTTCATCAATAATTAAATATTCGTTTATTGATAATGTTGAACTTCCAAACAGAAATATTGATGTTCTGGAATATGAATTAAAATTAGATATTTTCCAAAATGAAGAAATAATAAAAGAGAACGCTAAAATTAAACTAGTTACAAATGATAAAAGTCAAAAAATTATTGAATTAGATTTATACGATAATTTTAAAATTAATTTTGTAAAAATTGAAAAAACGGAAGTAGATTATAATTATAGTGATAACAAAATAGAAATTGATAGAAGTAATATATTAACCGATACACTTAATTTAGAAATTGATTTTGAAGGTGAGCCGCAAAATCTTGGTTTCGGTTCATTTTGGATGAAGGAAAAAAATAATAAAAAATTTGTTGCAACATTAAACGAACCAATTTATGCTTCAACTTGGTTTCCATGTAACGATACTCCAGCAGATAAAGCACTTTTAACAATTTCAATTACCAACGATAGCAACATTGTATCTTTGTCGAATGGCAAATTGAAAAAGACTTTTTCAGAAGGGAATAGGCGAACTTATATTTGGAATTCTAAATATCCAATTTCCACTTATCTAATTTCAATTTATTCTGGTGAATATAAAAATTTTAGTCAAAAGTATTTTTCTACAACTGATACTATGGATATTGATTATTATGTAACCGAAATGAATCTTCAAGATGCAAAAAAGGATTTTGCAAAACATCCAGAATATTTGAAAGTGCTTTCAGAGCTGTTTGGCGAGTACCCGTTTATAAAAGATAAATATGGTATTGCAGAAATTCTTTGGCAAAAGGGAGCTATGGAAAGTCAAACAATAACAGGTATAGGTAGTAATTTTATTTCTGGAATGAATTTTTATGAATCAATGTTAATACATGAACTTGCTCATCATTGGTGGGGAAATTCTGTTACACCAAAAACATGGAAAGATATTTGGCTTAATGAGGGCTTTGCAACTTATTCTGAAGCTTTATATTACGAAAAAATAAGTGGCTTTGATGCACTTAAATCAACAATGAGTTCTTTTAAATCCAGAATTAATTCTGATGACATTCAAAAATTATATAATCCTGGGACTAATTTATTTTCCTCAACAGTTTATAATAAAGGTGCCTGGGTTCTGCATATGCTGCGAAAAGAGATTGGTGATTTTCTTTTCTTTGTTGGATTAAAAGCATATTACAATGATTTCCAATACAAAAATGCCGAAATTAGGGATTTCAAAAAAGTATTTGAAAAAACATCAAAACGAAATCTTGATAAATTCTTTAATCAGTGGATTTTTGAAGGAAGTGGATTTTTGGAACTTGAAATTAAATTGAGCGAAAAGGTGATTTCAAAAAGCGAAATTGAGTTAAAAATAGATATTAAGCAAATTCAAACTGGTTACGAAAATTATCATTTTCCACTCGATATTGAACTTGAAGATTCATCGGGCAACATTAAAAATATTTCGAGCTATATAAAAGGCAATACTACTTTGAAGTACAAATTGAAAAATAGATTAAAAAACGCGTATTTTGATAAAAATAATTGGCTTTTAGCTTTTATTGAAACGGAAATTTACAGATAAATATTTTCCTCCATTAAAAAGCTCAACTTTCAAAAAAGTTGGGCTTTTTCAGTTTTCATTTGGTAAAAGTTGGGCTTTTTTAATACAATTTGTCTAGTTTCAAAAGGTTTTATTTCTCTTTTTTCCTAAATATTTTTACATGTTTAACTCGAGACACCTATTTATTGAAATTTATACTCAAATTATTACGTTTTTAATCTTGTTTTCTTTTGTGCGGAAAACATGGGAAATTTACAGATAAATATTTTCTTCCATCAAAAGCCCAACTTTTTTGAAAAGTTGGGCTTTTTAAGTTTTCATTTGGTAAAAGTCGGGCTTTTTTAATTTACAGATAAATATTTTCTTCCAAAATCTTTATTTCAATTTTTCCGTTTGAGACTGATATTAAATTTTCGCCTAATTTTTGGATAAATTCTGGTTTAATCAAACATTCAATCAGGGGATTTTTATCGAATAAATTATTAATATTTTGAGCTTTATAGGTGTTAATAAAATGATGAACATCGCTAATGTAATCATATCCAAAATCGATTAAAATTTTTGAATAGTTTTCTTTTACAACAATATCAGCATTTTCTATTGCTCCGATTGCTGAGTTGTAATATGCTTTACCTAATGGTCCAACGCCAAGCTTTGTTCCACCAAAATAGCGAGTTGAAATAATCAAAACATTGGATAAATTAAAATGCTTAATTGCGTTAAAAATTCTTATGCCGGCTGTTCCATTTGGCTCTCCATCATCGGAATATTTGAAAGATTCATCGTCAATAAATTTATATGCATAACAGTTATGAGTTGCATCGTAATGTTTTTTTCTAACATCTGCTAAAATTGATTCTGCTTCTTCATGATTTTGAATAGGGAAGAGATATCCAATAAAAAGTGAACCTTTTTCTTTAAACTGGAATTGAGAATTTTTACTTATTGTATTTATCTTATCCATAATTATTAATAGGTTTAAATAAAATATCCTCTGAAAATTAAGTGCAAGTAATTCTACATAATTTTTCGAAGTTCATTTTTTAAAATCTTCTTGTATTTTTTAGCTTCTTTCCAGATAGCTTCAACTTTATTAAATTCAAACATTCTAACATCTTTTATATCAATTTCTAACATAATATTAGGTTTGCTCGATTTTAATTTTTCTTTCAAAATTGAATTTTGCATAATTTGAAATGCAGCAAAAAGAGAATCCAAAGCGTTTGGAACATCTTTTGAACTTATACCTTTTTTTGAAGACACATCAACAGCAATTATGTAATCACATTCTTTTTGGATTATATCGTATGGAAGAGGGTTTACCATTCCACCATCATAATATAGAGCATCTTTTATCTTCATTGGGGTAAATAGAGCAGGGAGTGCATAACTTGCTCTAACAGCATCAATCAAATTTCCAGATGTAAAATGATGTTCTTTTTTGTTCCAATATTCTGTTGCAACTATTTTAATAGGAATTTCAAGATCGGTAAACTTATATGTTTTTACTTTTTCCTTAAAATAAGTAATAAATCTATCACCTTTAAAAAATCCAGAAGTTGATATAGAAACACCAAGCATATCAATTATTTTAAAAACATCGTATTTCTTGTAAAATTCCATTAGCTTAAAATCCTTTGATAGGATTAACTCTTCAACAGAACTTTTCATTTCTTTTGTGGTCATTCCAGATGCGTATGCAGCACCAACAATTGCCCCAATGCTACTGCCTGATATAATGTGTGGTTTAATTCCTAATTCTTCAAATACTTCAAGAATTATAATATGAGCTAATCCGCGTGCTCCACCAGCACCAAGTGCAATTCCAATTTTTTTCATGTACAAATTTAATGAAAAAACTGCTCAAAAAAGGTTCTACTTTTGTGGATAAAGATTAAACGATGTGGTTAATAAAAAACCTCCAGGAATTTAAATTCTGTTTTCCACAAAATTTCCAAAAAGGATGAATTAGTTTAATTTGCAAAGATATTTCAAAAATGGGTGTCCTAAGTTAATTTGTAAGTGTGTTTAAGATAAGAGAAAAAAAATATATTGAAAGTATTTCAGTACAGATTAACTCAAAATAATATGCGCAAATAAAGAATCCAAGACAATTGTTTTTTTAGATAAAAAAGACAAGATAGATTCGTCATATTAATTATTGTAGTGTTATATCAAACTTGTAAATGGCAAAGCTCTCGAATCAGCGATTCGAGCTACACTGTAGTGCGATTCGCCGAATCGCAAAGCCTCAATACTGACAAACATGTAAAACTGTATTAGAAATAGGCTAAATTAAAACAATGCTCTTAAAAAGTTGAGGTGTACCAATACCGAAAATAGGAAGATTAAACGATGTGGTTAATAAAAAACCTCCAAGAATATAATTTCTTGGAGGTTTAAAGAGCGTTGTAGAAATGTTTATGAAATATTGTTGGACTATTTTTCCACCTTAAAAACTGAATCTAATACAGTTCCATCAACCCATTTTATAATTGCAACAACTTCTTCTTTGTTTACTTTGGGTTTAGCTGGTTTTCCACCGCATATTTCATTTACTTCATTATAAATTTCTTTAATTGTTTTAATTGGAAGATTGCTTCCTTTAACTGCTTTTAGTAAATCTTTTCGTTTTGGATTTATAGCAATTCCACGTTCGGTTACAATTACATCCACCAATTCGCCAGGAGCGACCAATGTAGTTACTTCATCAACAATTACTGGAATTCTATCTCTGAATGATGGAATTGCCAAAATTACAGTTTTCCCAAACATACAATTTTGCCAGCCACCAATTCCATGTAAAAGATATCCATCAGAATGAGTAACAACATTTGCGTTAAAATTTAAGTCAACTTCTGTTGCACCTAATACTACAGCATCAATTTGTGATGCAAAATTCCCTTTTCCGTGAAAATTATAGCTTGTAAATGGACTTGTATTCAAATGTCCGTCGTTTTCACGCATTGAACGAACACCTTCCAAATCAAACGTTTGTCCATCAAGAATATAATCAGTTAAACCTTCTTCCAACATTTGGACAAGATATTTTGTACTGCCGCCACGTATAAATCTTGCCTTGATGTTTTTCTCTATCATTTTTTCTTTTAGAAAAAGTGCAAATGCTAGATTTGTTCCACCAGCACCAGCTTGGAATGAAAAACCATCCTTTAAAATTCCAGAAATTTCTAGAAATTGGGCAACATATTCGGCAATTAGAAGTCTATCTGGACTTTTAGTAACCTCAGTTGTTCCAGATACAATTTTTGAAGGATCACCAAGTGATTCAAGCTCAACAACATAATCAACATTATTACCTTGAATTTGCCAAGGTGAACATGGAAAGGGAATAAGATTATCAGTAACAACAATTACATTATCAGCATATTCAGAATCCGCAAGAGCAAAACCAAGTAGTCCGCAAGCAGATTTCCCTCTGTCACCAGTAGCATTTCCAAATGGATCGGCTGTCGGTGTAGCAATAACAGCAATATCAACATGCACTTCCCCATCTTGAATTGATTGATATCTTCCACCATGAGAGCGAAGAACGCCAACACCTTTCATTTTACCTTCGGTTGTATATCTTCCAAGCGGACCGTTCATTGAGCCTTCAATATGATGAATTGTGCCGTCGTTCAAATATTGAATTAAATGTTCATGAACGGGAAAAGACGCGCTTGGATACCAACGAATATTTTTAACACCCATTGATTTAATAGTATCGAACAGAATATTTGTTAAAACATCGCCATTACGCAAATGGTGATGAGTTGAAATTGTCATTCCGTTTTTGAGTCCAGCCTTTTTAAGGGCTTCGCGTAAATTTTTTACAACTTTATTTCCATCCAATGGATAATCAGCACAGCTTTTTATTGGCGCACCAATTTTATTACCTGTTGGTTTGTGTTTGTTAACTCCTTTGTAAGGAATAACTATTTCACCATTTACTTCGGTTGGAACTAATCTTCCAGCTGCGTTCTTAACTAATTTCATAATTATATTAACCCATTCAATTTTGCTAATTTTATTGTATTATGCGCTCTTTTCACAACTGGAGCATCAATCATTTTACTTCCAATAGAAACGACTCCAATGCCTTTTGCTTTTGCTTCTTCAAATGCAATTACTATTTTTTGTGCTTTTTCAATTTCTATTTGAGTTGGCGCAAATGCATCGTGAACCACTTGAATTTGTCGCGGATGAATGCAACCTTTGCCTTCAAAGCCTAATCCTTTTGCCTCAATAACTGAATCGCGCAATCCTTCCATATCGTTAACATCAGAAAAGACAGTATCAATTGCTTGAATTCCAGCAGCTTTTGCTGCATTTACTAAAGACGCACGTGCATAAAAACTTTCTTTGCCTTCGTTGGTTCTTTGAGTACCAATATCGGCGGTGTAGTCTTCAAGTCCAATAGCTAAAGCACAATTATATTTACTTGCGGTGGCAATTGAATAAGCATTAATAACACCAAGAGCAGATTCAATAATTGGCATGAAAAAGATATCATCTTTTATTTTGCTAGCTAATTTAAGTTCATTTACTTTTTCTTCAACTTGGATAATCTGTTCGGCCGTTTCTACCTTGGGAATTAAAATTACGTGAACATTATGAGGTACAATATATTTAAGGTCATCTAATCCTTGTGGGAACTGATTTATACGCACCATACGTTCGGAGCCATAAAAATCAATTGCTCGTAATGAGTTTCTAACAATTAGTTGTGCCGCATCTTTTTCAGTTGGTGCAACAGAATCTTCCAAATCTAAAATAATTCCATCAGGTTTATGCAAGCCGGCATTTGGATAAAATTTTGGCTCATTACCTGGAAGATAAAGTCTGCTTCTTCTCAATTTATCTTTGGAAGTTTTATACTTATTTTTCTTATTGAAAGTTGGCAAAAACTCCTTTTCTATTTTAGGATTAAGTCGTTTAACTGCCAATTCAAATCTAGCCATTAAAGTGGAAGGGAGTGCGCCATAATCCTCAACAAGTATCTCTGCATGTTTCAGTTCAAAAAAATCACACATTTCTAAAATAGTAGTTTTTATGGATTCCCCATACATAACTTCCACTTTACTTTTAATATCTAATTTAATTCCACCAAGTCGCTTCGAAGTTATTTCAATATAACAATCCGAACGGACTTTATCACCTTTTTGACCAGCTATTGATTTTTCCATAACATCACTTTTAAATATTTTTTAATGTACTGTTTTTATTGACAAAATTTATAAATATTTATTAAAACATTATATTCAAAACTATATTACTAACTTATTCATAAAGTTATTAATTGTCATTCCTTCACAATTTAAAATCATATCTTTAATTTCTGCTTGTCGTTTTTCAGAAAGAGTTCCTTTTGCCAAACCTGCAAATTTATTATCAAGGTCTTCCATTGTCATAGGTTCTCGAGGATCGCCTTTGGGATATTCCATATATTCTGAAAACTCTTTTCCATCTTTAGTTTTAATTACAACTTTTGAAGGTTGTTTAGCAGGGAACATTTTTTCAAATTCAATTGAAGGTTCACCCTTTATTTTATCAATTACTTCAAATATTCTTGGGTCTTTCAATTTTTCATCACTAAAAGATTGAGTCGAAATTTTCTTATCAACTATTGCAACTGCTAGACAATAGGGAAGTGAGTGATCAGCAGTTTCTCTTGATTCAGGACGGTATTTTGTTGGATCGAATAAAATATCGTAAGCTTGCGCAAAAGCTGTTACTCTAACTTCTTCAATATCCGTGTAATTTAAGTTATTGTGTTTCATTGCTTTTAATGCACAAGAAATGTGAGTGTGAGTTAAAGCTTCGGTTGGAAATGCTTTCATTCCACATTCCAATATCTTATAACTTTCACCAAGTCCGCCAATTAAAGCCTCAACATCCCAAGACCATTTAGAAAGACCATCACGTCCCATCATTTCGGTTGGATTTTCTTTTTCTTCTTTCGCATTCCAGCCAATGAATGCGTCCATAAAACCTTCTTTTCCTTCAAAGACTTTTTCCGTTCCAGAAAATCCTTTTTGTGCCATAAGTGCTGCAAAAACTCCAGCTTGCACAGCCATTGGATCAACAGTATTTTTCATCATTGTTAATTTACCGGCAGTTGGACAACCAATTGTATAATTGTGTGAGCCATTTATTCCAATTGCATTAACCATTTGGTCAACGGTTAATCCAAGCATTTTACCAGCCACAATTGGAGAAACAAATTGTGTTAAAGTTGCATGGTGCCATTTTCGTTCGCGGACACCAGGTTTTGCAAAAAGGCAAAGCCTCATTTCAAATTCATAAGCCAAAACAATTGCAACAATAACATCTTCCATAGAAGCACCAACAATTTCGCCTGCAGATAGTGCAGCGGGAATAATATCAGATGGGTGAGAAGGATCATTTTTCCAGTAAATATCGTTAAAATCCAATGCTCTTATCATGAGCGAATTTACTAATGTAGCATTAACTGCTGGAATTTTTTCACCAAAACCAATTACAGTAGCTTCTTCTTTTCCCGCCATATCTTTATATAAATCTCTAATAATTTTAACATCTTTAGTAAGATAGCCGCCATAAGCACAAGCTACAGAATCATAAATAAAATTCTTTGTAGTTTCAACAACTTCTTTAGGTAAATCTTCAAATTTTAGGTTTACTGCAAATTCAGAAATAATACGTGCTATTGATTTTTCCATTTTTGTTCCTTCAATAAAAGTAAAAATATCTATAATTTATATATGTTACGGTTAATGTAACATTTAATTGTAACAGTAATTATAACAATTCTAATAACAATAAGTCAATAAATATTTTATAAAAGGAAAGAAAATGAATGGATTATGAATCTAAATTAAGTATCAAATTCAACTTTAAAAATTGTACCTTTACCTTTAACACTTTCAACTGAAATTGTACCTTTATTGATTGCAACATAATTTTTAACAAGTGCAAGTCCAAGTCCATTTCCTTCATATTTTCTTGTATATCCTTGTTCTTCTTGCGAAAAAGCATCAAATATAGTTGGAATAAACTCCTCCGAAATTCCAATGCCAGTATCAACAATTTCAATTACTATTTTATTTTCTTTTTTAGAAAGAATTACATTAATGTATCCTTCTTTAGTGTATTTGATGGCGTTATCAACTAAATTGATAAAAATTTGACCAAATGTATATTCATCAATTGATAAAGAAACTGCACCAATATTGTTGGTAAATTTTAACTCTAAACCCTTTGATTTAGCTGCTTGTTTTTGCTCAATAACAATAAAACTTAATGTATCGGCAATATCAATTTCTTTTATGTGTAATTCAAATGTACCCGAATTTACTTCTGACATATCTAAAATTAAATCAATTGTTCTTATAATTCTTTGAGAAGATCTTTGAATTGGCATAAATAATGAATTTATCTCATCATCGTTTTTATTTCCCAATAAATCTTCCAACAAACTAACATAACCAAGTACTGTGTTAATAGGAGTTCTAATTTCATGTGATATCTGCGCTAAAAATTCAGATTTCAGTTTATTAGATTTCTCTGCAGCTTCTTTTGCTAATAAAAGATATTTTTTTGTTGCCTCTTCGTCAGTAATATCGCGAAGTAAAGCAACAATAGCTGGTTTATTTCTATATTTAGTATTTCCCGCATTTATAGATAAAACAATTTTGGAACCATTTTTTTTGTAATGGGTAGTTCTAAATTCCTTTACATTATTATTGTTTGTCACATTCTCAATTAATTCATTAAGGTCGTTAATATCTTTACAAAGAACTGTAGTGGATAAATTAATTAGTTCATTATCCCCATAACCATATAGTACTTCTGCACTATTATTTGCATTAATAATATTAAGTGATCCAATATCAATTATTAAAATTGCATTATGTGCATTTTCAAAAAGCCCTTTGTAATCCTTTTCAGATTCTATTAGTTTTTCTTGATAGGAAATATTTTCTTTATATATTTTTACTAATTCTATATTCTTTTTTCTAATTGCATCGGTTCTTATACGATAAACAATATAAATACCAAATAAGAAAGCAAAGAATAGAAAAGCAAAAAATAAATTTGATTTCCAAATTGGAGTTTCAATTACGAATGAAAATTTAATAGGGTCAGATGGTTTTGAGCCATCTTCAGTATATGAAATTAATTCAAAAGTATAGGTACCTGGATTTAAAGAAGAAAAAGTTACATATTGATTTTTTGTTAATGGTGAAAAAGCTTCGTTGGAGCCTAGTAATCTATATCTAAAAAGTACATCTAAAGGATTTGTGAAATAAATTGATGAAAAATGAAAAGTAATATTATTCATATAATAAGGAAATTCAATATTGTCATATTTTAAGGGAACTGTTTCATTTCGTGTTCCAAAGTCATTTAAATGAACATTATTATAATTTATTTCAATTGAGGTAAGAAGAGGGGACGATATAAATTGTGTATTCTTTTCTTTTGATTTATCATACATAATAATTCCTGATGGAGTTGAAAACCAAAAGAAACCTTTTGAATCAATAATAGAACTTAATTGATTGCACCCCATACTAGGAAATCCATCATAGGCGTTGTATGATTTTATTTTAATTTCACCTGTTTCAATAAAATACTTATAGTCCAATTTGTTAATTCCTTTGGTTGTGCCAATCCAAAGAATTGAATAATTATCATCAAATTTTGTAAAAAGAATAGAATTATCACTTAATCCTTCCTTAGTAGAAATATATTTAATGGTGTTTTGGGAATCATGAATATTAGGTTTGTATATTATTAGACCACGCTCATATGAGCCTAGAAGCAATATTTCATTAACACTATCAACACTTATTGAATAATAGCTGTATTGATTCAATATCTCTTGCTTAGGAAAATCAATTGAATTCATGTCTTTAATTTTATCAATTCCGGATCCTGAAATAAACCAAATGTAGTCATCAAAGCCTAGTACAGAATCATATATTGGAGATGAACCAGAATATTTTAATGCAAACCGCTGAAAAGTACTGCCATTATATTTAAAAACACCACTGCTTGAAGTATAAAACCATAAAGTTCCATTTTTGTCTTCTATGATTCCCATAATGTTATCATCAGTAAATCCATTATTACTGGAAAAATGAAGGAGTAAATTGTTAGTATCTAAACGAGAAACGCCATGAGAAGAACAGAACCAAATATTTTTCTTTTTATCTTCAAATAAATTCCAGATTGTCTTAGGTAATTTAGATAATATTGGAACTTGTAAAAATTGATCTCCATCCAATTTAAGTACACCATTTCCATCGGTTGCAACCCAAATTTCACCATTTGAAAGTTCAATAATGTCCCATACCGAAGAACTTACCCCATTATGTCTATCAAATAAAACAAACTTTCCATCGTCAAAAATATAAGCACCATGGTTTGTGGCAAACCAAAGATTTAATTCTCTATCTTGGAAGATTTGATAACACTCTCTGGCTTGAAAATAGCTCGTATTTTTATAATGTGTATATAAATCCTTATTCTTTTTTATTATGCCAACAAAGGTTCCAAACCAGATTTGATTAGTGTTATCAACTTTAATTGAATAGACGATAGTGGTTTTAACATTTAAATCTTTGGACAAAGAATCATTTTTATAAAAAAAAGCACCTTTATTTGTACCACACCAAAGTGTACCATCTGAACTTAAATCTAAATCAAAAATAATAATATCATTATTTAAAGGAATTATTTTTTCTTTGTCAACTTTATATAATCCTCTATTAGTTCCAATAATAAGAGAGTTATTATTATCATATTCAAAAGCATAGACTTTAAAACCTTTGAAAAAATCAAATTCTGGATTATTAATTATTGTGTTATTTGAAAAAACTGAAATTCCATTTTTTGTACCAATTAGAAAACGATTTTTATCCTTAAATATTGTATATAGTGTATCGTTTGCTAAGCCATCTAATTTTGTGAAATTTTTAAAATTTTCACCATCAAAAATAGAAAGACCACCAAAAGTAGCTAGAAGAAGTTTGTTAGGTTTGTATTCAAGTGCAAATTCAATGTTATTATGGGCTAATCCATTATTTTTATTAAAATTTTGTGTTTTCTTGCCGTCAAACTTTGATAAACCGCTCTGAGTAGTAAAGTACAAAAATCCGTCTTCAGTTTGAACAGTTGAAGTAACAATGGCGTCTGGTAATCCTTCTTTTATTGAAAAATTACGAAAATTATAATTCTGTGCAAATAATTGAGAAGCAATTAATGATAATAAAAGAAATAATATATTGTTTTTTATGTATTTCATTTTTGTTTGTTATGCTCAATACTTTTTATGATTAAAATGAAAAATGATGAAAAATGTTATAAATAATATTAAATAAAAATTATTGTAGGAAAAAATATAATCAAATTTTATTAAAATAAAGGGATTAATTCAATTTAGAAGTATTTACAAATAAGAAGCTAATTTAAAATTGAAAATCCCAATCAAAAAGAATGGGATTAAAACAAAGCAAAAACTTGAGTAGTACTAATTTTCTACTATTACAGCTTCTTTTTTTTCAATAACTTCCCTAAACACAAAATTTACTTTCCAAGTATTGGGTTTATATTGCACTAATTCATTTTTTGAAACTAAAGCAGAAGTAAATTCTAAAGCTAGTTTTTCAGCGGCAGGGTATTTAAGTAGAATATTTTTCTTTTCAAAAAAGAATTTTATTCCGTATTGAATGTCTCTTAAAAAGACGTTTGCACCAGTAAAAACTGGCATCTTTTCAGCAATAAAACGGAAGAAAATTTCTTTATTATTAAGTAATTCGTTTAGATGATTCATTTAAATTTCCAAAATTATAAAAGCTGAGCACTGTTTTTAACAAATTCAATTACATTATTGAAGAAAATTCCAAAGAAAATTATTAAACCAGCTAGAATTAGAACAATAGTAGTATCAGTTTTACTAACTTTAATTGCAGCAACAGTGTCTTCAATTTTGTTGAAATACATGTGCTTTAAAAGTCTGGAGTAATAATAAACAGAAACTACCGTATTTAGCAAAGCAATAATAACAGCAGTGATTAGATTAGCATCAATAACGGCTGCAAAAAGATTAAGTTTTGCAACAAAACCAAAAGTAGGTGGAATTCCCGCTAATGAAACAAGGAAAATAGATAATGGAACAGCAAGAAGTGGAGAAGAAAATCCAAGACCGTTTATATCATCGATGCTTTCTTTATCGTTATCGTTTGAAACTAACATAACTACATAGAAAGCACCTAAGTTCATTATTAAGTATGCTAAGAAATAAAGCATAACTGCACTCATTCCAGCATTTGAAAGAACAGCTAGACCAAGTAAAAGATATCCAGCATGCGCAATTGAACTATAAGCTAGCAGTCTTTTTAGGTTTTTTTGCCAAAGAGCGGTTAAATTACCGAGAGTCATTGTAAATAATGCAATTACAATTAAAAGAGTTTGCCAATCAAAAACCGAAATCATATCCCAAAAACCATTAGTATCTACATAACCAACAAAAGTTGAATGCACAAATCTAATTAATAATGCTAACGCAGCAGCTTTACTAGCAACAGAAAGATAAGCAGTAATAGGAAGTGGAGCGCCTTCGTAAACATCTGGAGTCCAAAAATGGAATGGCACAGCAGAAAGTTTGAAACCTAGCCCAACAAAAATTAAGATTATAGAAAATGACAGAGTAAAAATATTAATTTGAGTTGTTTGTAATATGTTATTTATTTCAAAAAGATTTGTCGCACCAGTTAAACCATATAAAACAGAAATTCCGTATAACATCATTCCAGAAGCAGCAGAACCATAAATAATATACTTTAGTGAAGCTTCACTATTTCTATTTCTGAGTTTTGTAAATCCAGCTAAAACATATGATGAAAGCGAAAGAAGTTCTACAGAAAGATAAATTAATATTAAATCTACTGCCGAAACCATGAGTATCATTCCTAAAATCATTCCATACATTAAAGCATAATATTCACCAGATCGTTTATAAATGGCTTTAATTTCGCTTGAAGACATTGAAAAGAAAATAACAATAACAGAAGCAAGAATAATAATTAATTTGAAATAATTTGAGAACGGATCAACAGCAACCATTCCGCCAGAATTCATTGAAGTAACTGCAAAAGCTGAATCAGTAATTCCCATATTTCTAACAACAAGAAATCCTGTTACTATGAGTCCCAAAAGAGCTAGATAAGGAATTAGTTTTTTATCTTCATGAAAAATTAAGTCAAATCCAACAACTAACATGAGGAAAACAGCTATTGAAATCTCTGGTAGAATGTTACTTAAACTTAAATGTAAATTTGCAAAATCCATATTTGGTCGTCTATTTAATAATCTTAATTTTTAATTTAATGTAGTTGATAGAAAATCAACTAATGAATTTACAGATGTTGTCATGATATTTAGTACAAAAGAAGGGAAAATACCAAGTACAACAACAATAATTGTTAAAGGAACTAGCATAGCTAATTCACGAGCATCAACATCTTTTAGTTCTTTCCATTTTTCTGGAAGTGTTCCAAGATAAACTCTCTGTAAAGTCCAAAGCATATAACCAGCACCTAATAATATACCAAGCATACCAATCATAGTAATAGTTCTAATTGATTCAACTCCAAAAGCACCCACAAAAACTAGAGCTTCAGAAACCCAACCACTTAAACCAGGAAGACCGACAGCAGCAAAGAAAGCAACAGTTACAAATCCAGTGTATATAGGCATTTGGTTAGCAAGTCCGCCAAAATCATTTAAACCACGAGTGTGAGCTCTATCGTAAATGATACCAACAATAAGGAAGAGCATTGCAGTAATTGTACCATGATTGAACATTTGGAAAATTGCTCCATTAATTCCAACGCTAGAAAGCGAAGCCATTCCTAAAAGAACATAACCCATGTGTGAAATTGATGAATAAGCAATAAGTTTTTTATAATCCTTTTGAGCCATTGCAGCAAGAGCGCCATAAACAATATTTATAACACCAAAGAGACCAATGTACCACATTAATTCTCTAGTAATATCTGGAAAAATTGGGAAACTAATTCTCAAAATACCATAAGTACCAAGCTTTAACAACACACCAGCAAGTACAACTGAAATAGGAGTTGGTGCCTCAACGTGAGCATCTGGAAGCCAAGTATGAAAAGGGAACATAGGAATTTTTACTGCAAATGCAACAAATAGACCAATGTAAGCCATAAATCTCCAGTTATCTGGATTTGATGGTGAAAGAATTCCATCGGTTAAATAATTATTTTGATTCATTAAAGCTAATAAGTTAAATGTATATGCTTGTGTTCCATCAGCAAGAACTTCAGTTGCGCTAAAGTATAATCCAATCATGGTGATTAACATAAAAACTCCACCAAGCATTGTGTAGATAAAGAACTTGATAGCTGCATATTCTTTACGAGGACCGCCCCAAATACCAATTAAGAAATACATTGGCAATAACATAACTTCCCAGAACACAAAGAAAAGAAAGAAATCTAATGAAACAAAAACACCCATTGTTGCTGCGTTAAGAAGCAAATACATTGCAAAATAACCTTTTGGTGATTTTTTAATTGTCCAAGATGAAAAAGTTGCGATAAAGAATATTATTGTTGAAAGAAGTACAAGTGGAGCACTTAAACCATCAACACCAAGAAAATAGTCTATCTTTAATGTTCCTAAAAAAGCAACATCTGGAATTTGAATCCAAGCAACTTTTTCAATAAATTGGAATGAACTTACCTCAAAAACTCCACCAGCAGAATAATCGAAGTTTAGTATCATAACTATTGCTAATACTAACTGAATAGAAGTAACAGCTAGTGTAGTGTATTTAACATTATTTTCTGCACTTTTGGGTAAAAGTAGTACTATTATCATTCCAAATATAGGAATGAAAGTGAGAAGTGTTAATAATGGAAATCCTTGCATAATATAATTAATCCTTAACGTTTAATTTCTAATTAAAATGGTCTTAATACTAGTAAAATGATAATTACAGAAAAAACTACATAAACAATATATGTTTGAACTTTACCTGTTTGCATTTTTCTAAATGAAAGACCAACAAAACCACTAACAAAAGCTGTAAAATTGACTAATCCATCAACAATATATGTATCAAACCAACCAGTAATATTTGCAACTCCTCTAGTGAAAGTAGCTGAATAATTAACAATTCCGTCTACAATGGTTGCATCAAACCAGGAGATAAATCTACTAAAATCAAGAAGTCTTTCAATAAAAAGGAAGCTGTAAATTTCATCAACATACCATTTATTATAAGAAAGATTATAAAGAGGTTTAAGCTTCTCTGCTAATTTATCTGCGTCAATTTTTTTCCAATGATACATTAAAAATGCAAACAAAATTCCGAGTCCAGCTAGTATAATTGATAAAATCATTGCTGGATAGTGAACAGCATGCATAGCGTGTTCATACATTTCTGAATGAGTAATTGTAGCACTTCCAGAACCTGAACCACCGTGAGAATCATTATTTACTGTACCTTCAATTTCGTGACTTTCACTCTTCATAAATTCAAATCTTGCTTCTTCGGGAACAACAGTTTGGGGAGCTTTTACCCAATTGTAAAACCAACCATCAGCAGGTGCAACTGGATTAGGAGTATAAAATATAAATATTGATAATGAAGCCAAAATAATTAATGGAATTGTCATCAGTTTTGGAGATTCGTGTGCATGATCATATTTATGTTGATTTCGTGGCTCACCATGAAATGTCATTATAACAAGACGGAACATATAGAAAGCCGTCATTAAAGCAACAGTAAATCCAATAATTGGAATTAAATAGTGACCAGTTAAATTACCAAATGCCCAAGTTCCTGCTAGCAATCCATCTTTACTTAAAAATCCAGAAGTAAAAGGAATTCCAGAAATTGCTAAAGTTGCAATTAAAAATGTAATATATGTTATTGGCATTTTTCTCTTCAGTCCACCCATATTACGCATATCTTGTTCGTGATGCATTGAATGAATTACTGAACCAGAACCAAGAAATAGTAATCCTTTAAAGAAAGCATGTGTTACAAGATGGAAAAAAGCAAATGTATAAGCTCCAACTCCAAGAGCCATAACCATGTATCCAAGTTGACTAACAGTTGAGTAGGCAAGTACTTTTTTAATATCGTTTTGAGTTAAAGCAATAGAAGCAGCAAAAATTGAAGTTACAGCTCCAACTACTGCAATTACTAACATAGCATCGGCAGTTAACATTGCAAAAATACGTGCAACTAAATAAACACCAGCAGCAACCATTGTAGCTGCATGTATTAAAGCAGAAACTGGAGTAGGACCTTCCATTGCATCTGGCAACCAAACATGTAATGGCATTTGCGCAGATTTACCAATTGCTCCCATAAATACCAAAATTCCAGCAGCAGTTAGCCAACCATTGCTGCCAAAAGGAACAACACCGTTGGAAATGTGATTGAAAATTTCAGTAAAACTAAAAGTATGATAATTAGTAAACAGAATTAAAATACCAATGAACATTCCAATATCACCAATTCTGTTAGTTAAAAAGGCTTTCATTCCAGCATCGGAAGCCGATTTTTTCTCGTACCAAAATCCAATCAACAAATATGAAGAGAGTCCAACTAATTCCCAAAAGATGTATATCATCAATAAGTTATCAGCAATAACAATTCCAAGCATTGAAAATGTAAAAATTCCAAGATATGCAAAATATCTTGAAAATCTTATATCACCTTTCATATATGCAATTGAGAAATAATGAACAAGTGCGCTAATTAAAGTAACAACAAACAGCATTATAATCGTAACATTATCTATCATTATTCCAAGATTTACTGTCAAATGTCCAATGGTTGGAACATTTCCAAGATCTATCCAAGTAAACTGAGCTATAATTGTATCATTAACATAACTAGTTAGTTTTACAAATCCTGCATAAATAGAGAGAAGTAGAGCAACCGAAATAATTCCAACTTCAAGTTTGTATAAATGTTCGAAACGTTTTCCGAATAATAATACAATGAAAAATCCCACAAGAGGAAGTAAAAGAATTGTAACTGCTAAACTTATTAAACTTGATTCTGACATATAATTATTCTTTTAAATTATCGATTTCGTCAACATTCACGTGACCGAATGTTTTATAAATATTTAATACAATTGCTAATGCAATTGCTGCTTCCGCTGCTGCTAAAACTATCACAAAAAGAGCCATTAATTGTCCATTAAGACCATAGTTGCTATATCTAGAAAATGCAACAAAGTTAATATTTGCAGCATTAAGCACTAACTCAACTCCCATTAAAACTAAAATGGCATTTTTTCGTGTTATTATTGCATAAAGTCCAAATGCAAAAAGAAATGCACTTACAACAAGAAAATGTGTTAAACCAACTTCTACCAAAGCTTTCCTCTAACTATTCTTGCTCTCTACGTGCCATTGAAGCTGCACCAATAAGAGCTATTAATAAAAGTATTCCAAGTAATTCAAAAACTAAAACATAATCGGTAATTAAAAGTTTGCCTAATTCAAAAGATGTAGTCTGTGGAATTTCAGTTAGATGAATTTTCCATTTAGTTCTGGTCATAACTGAAACAACTGCACCAAGAAGTATACCAATTCCTATAACTGCAGGAAGAATTTTTGCAGTTCCTTTTTTTATTTCAACATTAGTAATATTTGATGTAAGCATAACACCAAATAAAAGTAATATTAAAATTCCACCAATATAAACCATTATTTGAGTTACAGCTACAAAATCGGCACCAAGTAGAACATAAATTCCACTTACTCCAAAAAATGTTGCTAACAAATAAAATGCAGAACGAACAATATTATCAGATGAAACTACCATTAAGGCAGATACTATTGTTAGTGTTGCAAACAAATAAAATATTAAATCGTAAATAGACATATATTTCTTATCAATAATTAATTTTAGTTTTAAATTCAAATAACAACTGTAATTTCCGCAAATTTTAAGCGGGAATCTGTCACATTTTATAGATTCCCGATAAGAGCATTCGGGAATGACAGATACTTTTTAGAAAATATAATTAATCTTCTTTTTTCTCATCATTGGAAGGTTTTACTTCCAACTTTGCTTTTTCTTCTGCAGCTTTTTTAGCATCTGCTTCTGCTTTAGCTTTTGCTGCTTCTAATTTTTGCGCTTCTTTCTCAGCTTGGAATTTATCAAAATTGTCTTGCTTTTGTTGAACTTCTTCTTTAGTTAAGCTAGCAAAGTTATAAACCAAGTTGTCTCTATCAAATTCAGAATACTCGTAAATATCAGTCATATAAATAGCTTCTGTTGGGCATGGAGCTACACATAATTGACAAAAACAACATTTTCCTTCGTCAATATCAAATTTAGTTACCCAAAGAGCTTTTTTCTGTCCTTTTGAGGTTGGATCTGGCATATCTGTTGGAATACCTTTTACAGTCTCAATTTCAATACAATTAACTGGACATGCAGCCGCACATTGCATACATCCAATACAATCGTTATAATTCAGAAAAAGCCTGTTACGAGCACGTTCTGGAAGTTTTGCTCTTTCTTCAGGATATTGAAGAGTTACTGATGGAACAAATAAATGCTTCCAAGTTATCTTCATTCCAATAAGAATTGTGTATAAACCTTCCCAAGTATTTTTAAAGTAATTTTTTATCATTATTTTTTTAGATTTTCAGACATGAGACTTGTGATGCAAGATTAAAAGACTTTTATTGCCTTAAATCTTGTGTCTAATTTCTCATATCAATTATTTATATCAATAAAATTAAACCGACGATTAATAAATTAAAAAATGCATATGGAATTAAATATTTCCAGCATATAGTCATTAGTTGGTCAACACGAACGCGTGGTAAAGTCCAACGTAACCACATATCAACAAAAACGAAAAACATTCCTTTGCCAAGAAACCAAAGTAATTGCTCAATAGGAATTAACCACTCAATACCAAGTAAATTGCCAAGATATCCAAAAGGGGAGTTGTAGCCACCAAAAAAGAAAATTACTAAAATAGAGCCAATTAAAAACATGTTTGCAAATTCTGATAGAAAGAACATTGAAAATTTAATTCCAGAATATTCAGTATTAAATCCAGCAACAAGTTCTGATTCAGATTCTGGTAAATCGAATGGAGTTCTGTTACTTTCTGCAAGTGTACTTATAAAAAGAATAATAAATGCAACAAACATGAAAGGAACTAAAAGGATTTTTGCAAGTCCTAATTCGGGACCACCAAATATTCCCCAATTCCAGAAATGGCTAGTTTGAGCAATAGTTATTTCACCAAGACTCATTGTTCCGTAAAGCATAATCATTGTTAAAACAACAAGTGCTGTTGGAATTTCGTAACTAACAATTTGAGCAGCTGAACGTAAAGAGCCGTAAAGTGAATATTTATTGTTTGAAGCCCAACCTGCCATTAAAATTCCAGCAACCACAGCTCCAGAAAAAGCAAGGACAAAGAAAATTCCAACATCAGCGTTAGAACCAATAAAAATGCTTGTAAAAGGAAGCATTGTAAATGTGGCTAAAGTTGTTACAAAAACAACATAAGGAGCAATGTTAAAAAGTGCTTTATCGTTAGCGGTAGCAATAATATCTTCTTTTTGGAGTAATTTCAAAAAGTCTGCAAGAGTTTGAAGTACGCCATGCCAACCAACTCGCATTGGTCCAAGTCTATCTTGCATATGAGCAGAAACTTTACGTTCTAACCAAACTGCAAAAAGAACAAAAAGAACAATAAAAGCCAATACAGGAACAGTAGCTAAAATATATGCTACAATTTCACTACCAAATATTTCAATTAAATAATTTTGCATTTATCTGTCTATTTCTCCTAAAACAATATCTAAACTTCCAAGAATTGCAACTACATCTGCTACAAGATAACCTTTTGCCATTTGTCCAATTGCTGATAATGAAACAAAAGAAGGAGCACGTACTTTTACTCGAGCTGGATTTAAGCTTCCATCACTAATAATGAAATATCCTAATTCACCTTTTGGAGCTTCAACTCGGTGATAAACTGTTCCAACTGGTGGTTTTACTCTTCTTGGAATTTCTGATTTTACATCGCCGTCTGGAATTTGATCAATTGCTTGTTCAATAATTCTTAAACTTTGCTCAACCTCTTGAACGCGAACGTAATATCTATCCCAACAATCGCCAACTGTTCCAACTCTTCCTTCACCAACTGGAATTTCAAAATCAAATCGGTTATAAATTGAATAAGTATCATCTTTTCGTAAATCAAACTTTACACCACTTCCACGTAGGTTAGGACCAGAAAGTCCAAGATTGATAGCTTCTTTTGCTGGACAAACACCGATATTTGCAGTTCGTTCAATAAAAATTTTATTAAATGTAAGTAGATTATTTAATTCAACAATTGTTGGACGGAAATAATCTATAAATTCTTTTGTTTTTCTAACAAAATCGGGATGAATGTCATGCGAAAGTCCACCAACCCACATATAATTATATAACAATCTTGCGCCACAAGTATGTTCAAACAAATCAAGAATTTTTTCTCTGTCACGGAATAAATAAAGAAAAGGAGTAAACGCGCCTAGATCAAGTCCAAAAGTTCCTAAAGCAACTAAATGTGAAGCAATGCGTTGAAGTTCCCCCATAATTACACGAATATATTCAACTCTTTCTGGAACTTTAATATCCATCAATTTTTCAACAGCGCCAACGTATCCAAAATTATTATACATTGAGGCTAAATAGTCCATTCTATCTGTATATGGTACAACTTGAGGATAAGTCATTGCTTCGCTGTGTTTTTCCATGCAACGATGCAAATAACCAATATGTGGTTTTACATCGTGAACAACTTCACCATCTAATACAAGTTCTAATCTTAACACACCATGAGTAGAGGGGTGTTGAGGACCCATATTTAATATCATTTCTTCAGTTTTCATATTTAGTATCAAGATATGAGATTCAAGACTTGAGAATAAAAAAAAAAAAATTAGACTAGTAAAAAAGATTTGAGCTAATCTTTTTTACTAAAACTACCTAATCATTTTCATTTAAAGTCTTCTTAAATCCAAATATCATTTTTTCAATTTCTTCAATATTAGTAATTAAATTATTTAGTGTTTCTTCATTTATAAAATCTAAATCATATGCCAAATAAATATGTGTTTCTAATTCAAAAGCAGAACCGTTTGCAATATCTAAAAACCTTAAAAAATCTTTATCTGTTCTTCTTCCAGCTCCTTCAGCAATATTTGAAGGAATTGAAATTACTGCTCGTTTCATCTGTGATGTTAATGCAAATTTTTCTTCTGGTGGAAATTTAGAAACAGTTAAATATATTTCTTTTACATAGTTTCTTCCTTTTTGCCAAATCTTTAATTCTTTAAAGTTATGCATAACAACTCCTTAATTAAGTATTGAGATTTCAGCCACAAGAGTCAAGACTAAAAATCCATAGATCTACTCTCTTGTCAACTATCTCATTTTTAATCATTTATATAAAAGAACATTTACTCTTTCACAATCTCTTGTCTTAAATCTTTTGTCTCAGATCTCACATCTTTTGTCTCAGATCTCAAATTCTAATAAGGAATCTTCATTCCTTCGTAGAATTCTGGATTTTCGTAATCTTTTCTTAATGGGAAACCTTTCCAATCGTAAGGCATTAATATTCTTGTTAAATCTGGATGATTATTAAACTTAATTCCAAACATATCGAATGCTTCTCTTTCATGCCAATTTGCTGAATGCCAAATATCAGTAACCGATTCAACTTCTGGATTATTCCTGTTTGTACTTACTTTTAAAGTTATTTTATGTTTCAATTCTAATGAGTCTAAATGATAATAGACTGATAGAGTTCCATCGGTAGATGAAAAAGAACCATCTTCATTCTTTACTTTTTGAACATTATTGTCATCAACACCAGAAAGATTCATTAAACTATTAAATTGTAGTTCATCAGAATCTCTTAAAAATTGTGTAATTAAATTAATTTTTAATGGCTCAACTGAAATAATTGGTTCTGTTGGAACATCAGTAACCATTTCTAAAATTGAATCACCAAATTTTTCTTTCAATAAATTAAAAATTTCTTCAGCAGTCATTAGGCAGTCTTTTTATTTTTAGTTCTTATTGTTTCGGTTCTGATTTTTTCTTGTAATTTTAAGAGTCCTTCAAATAAAGCTTCAGGACGAGGAGGACAGCCTGGGACATAAACATCAACTGGAATAATTCTATCAATTCCTTTCAGAACGTGATAACCATGTTCCCAATAAGGACCACCAGTATTTGCACAACTTCCCATTGAAATAATGTATTTAGGATCTGGCATTTGTTCGTATAATCTTTTAATACGCGTTGCCATTTTTAAGGTAACAGTTCCTGAAATTATGATAACGTCAGCTTGTCTTGGAGTAGGGCGGGGCATAACTCCAAATCTATCAAAATCGTAATTAGAAGCAGATGCAGCCATCATTTCAATTGCGCAACATGCTAATCCAAAACTTAATTGCCACAAAGATGACAAACGTGCCCAATTCATTACATCTTCCATTTTAGCAATTACTATATTACTATCATTAAATTCTTTATCGAGTAAACCCATAATTATTTTTTTGTATCCTGAATTTCTTTTGGTTTAGAAAAATTACTAAGATTTGTCACTATTGGTTTTGAGCGTTCCCACTCTAAATCGCCTTTTCTCCATTCGTAAATCATTCCTATAAATAGGACAATTAAAAAGATTGCACCAACAGAAAATCCATAAAAACCAAAAGCACGATAATTTAAAGCCCAAGGGAAAAGCATAACAACTTCGACATCAAATATTAAAAATATTAAAGCAACAACATAAAAACGAATATTAAACTTTTGCCAAGATGAGCCAATTGGGTTTTCACCGCACTCATATGTTGTATGTTTTTCAGCTGTGGGTCTTTTGGGTCTGATGAGGTAAGCCATAACTATTGCTATACCAACAAATGCAATTCCGACAAGGATAAAAATAAAAACTTTTCCAAATTCTGTAAGCATAATACCTTTTTTTAAATGACCTCGAAAAATACTAAATAGTATAAAGTAATGTCAAGGAATTAATCCTCAAGATTTAAATAAATGGTTGTTTTTAATTCAAAAAGAACATATTGTCTTGTTTAATGCAAAGCTAAGTTACATGTTGAAATTGCTCCTTTCAAATTAAATTGAGCCGTTAATTTATTTTAAAAGCATCAATTTTATTGTGTCTGAATATCCTACATGATTAAGAAAAATAATATAAACTCCCGAAGGTAAATCACCAGAAGAAAATTCAATGTTATAAATTCCGTCAGATTGAACTTCATTCACAAGAGTTTCAACAACTTGTCCTAAAACATTATACACTTTTATAGAAACATTTTGTGGATTTTCACTATAAGGAATTGCATAACCAATTTGTGTTGTTGAATTAAATGGATTAGGAAAATTTTGCTTTAATCCAAATAGATAAACTGGTTCTGGAGGAAGGTGAGTTGTATCACCAATAGCAATAATATCCAATTCATTATTATAAAAATATGGACTTAAATCTATTAATCTTTTCTTTGCATTTTGCAAAGAACTAAGTGAACTTGTTGCATTATATCCTACCACAAAAGCTACAATTATATCAATTGGTTCATTCTTTTTAAGTTGAAATGGTCCAGTATTTAACATCATTCTTACATCATTGGGTACTGTATTTATCCATCCTTGTGGAATAACTGGATCGCCGGAATAGGGGAATAATCCGTTTATATTGTTACAATCCTCATTAAATACTTCACCAAATTGCCAATCGCAAGCATTGATTTTCTCACCAGTGTTTAAATATCCAAGCATATTATTCCTATATTGTTCAACAACATAAGGTTCGGAAGTGCCATTATGGGATAAATAATAAGGTTTAAAAGAAGTGGCATTTCGATTTTGTGCTCCTTTAATTTCTGATGTACCTTTTACAAATCCATTTACTTCAAATGCTGAGCTTAATGAAACATCTGATTCATCAAATATTCCATTATCGTTCAAATCATTAAAAGTAACATTTGGAATAAACGCAGCAGGTCCTTGTAAAATTGAGATTAACATTGTTGGAGCAGATTTGCCCCAAATTTTATCGGGTGAATTTTGATATGCAAAAGCGGCATTTAATGTTGTATCGCAACCGAGCAAATCGTCATTATAATCACCAATATCTGGGTCTGAAAAAGTTCCAAAATAGACTGAATCCAATAAATTGGTAACAATTCCGGTATTTTCAATTCTGTATCGGACAAAAATAACATTTTTAAATACAGTCGTGAAAACGGTTTGTTGAATATCAATTCCTAGTGGATTACCTGTTATTCTACGTCTTATACCTGGAACTGCATCTCTATAAACACACCATACTGTTTCATTTCCAATTAAATCTGGTCTATCTTCGTTATAATCCCATTTATTGTTTCCATTTCTATCAATTGGATTATAAACTCCATCATTATCTCCATCGTGAAAATCAGCACCAAGTTTTACTGCATTTTTCCAATTTTGCCAACTTTCGCCAAAAGGAGTATCAGCCAACCTAACAACATAAATAGTTGCCAAATCGTTAAGTTCGGGGTGTTTGTAACTGCCAGGTAAATAATCCTCATTTCTTGCAGCTGAAGCCACACCATTTGCCCACAATTTATTGTTATTGTAACCGCTTAAATAAAATCCACTAGAAAATAAAATCCGTTTGTTATTATAATACATTCCACGCATACTATCATTAATTGCAGCATCAGCAAGAATTCCATTATTTCTTATTGGAAAGATGATATCACCATGATTTAAGTAATAAACCGTGTCTACTTGTGCAAATAGATTGAATGAAACAAATAGTAAAATGAAAAGATATTTTTGCATAGTGACCTCATTATTTTAATGCTGATTTATTAAAAATATTTTAATAATAAAGTAAAAAATTTAGAAGTTACCTCAAATATATAAATTCATTTTTTTTACAAATCATTGCCGAACCAGGACAGTAATTAACTATAAAGTTTATAATAATTTGTATAAATAAATATATATATATATATTTATCATTTATAAAAAGATAAATAGTTATTAATATAATTTTATTTATATGTACAAAATAAGAAATAGAGTACAAATAATTTATGAATTAAAGTATATACAATTTTTTGAATTTAATTTTTAGGCACCGCATATATTAAATACCTCCTATAACTAACTAATTAAAACGAATAAAACACTTATAAATAACAAAAAATGGAATAAGAAATGAAAATTCATGTTAAAACGAAAACGATTGTCAGTTTACTATTCATTTTTGCCATCTTATTAATATTAGGATGCAATGATGAAATCACAAATAACTATAATACTACTGATGGTAGAGTTATTGGAAGTATTCATGGTGTGGTAACTGATGCAAACACAAACACAAGAATATTTGGCGTTGAAGTAACAACGGTTGTTAATGGAAAAGTATTTAAAACATTAACAGATTCTTTGGGCTATTATTCAATTACAAACTTATCAACTGGAGATTATGAAATTTCTTATTCAGGTAAAAAAGACTTTGCTATTGGTAGAACAACTGTTTCAATTCCTACACTTCAGCAAATTGGGATTACTGAATTTCCAACTAGCGAAGATTTTCATTATAGTGAAAAAATGGATATAGATTTATATATGCTAAATGCTGGTTTAACAGGAAAAGTTTGGACAAAATTTGATGATGAAAACACAATTATTGCAAGTGGAGTTATGGTTATTGCTGATTTTTCAAATTATGATATTTCTCCAGATAAATACATAACCACAACTAATAGCGATGGCAGTTTTACTTTTAATAACCTGCCTGCTACCGGAAATGTTGAATTAATTACAATGCCTTATAACAATGGAATAAGTAACTACAGTGTTAATAGTACAAGTGCAATACTACTTCCAAATATAATAACTAATGCAAATAATATTATTTTGTCTATCGCACAAGAGTCACCTTTTGTTGTTCAAAATAACTTTAAGAACAATAATTTCAATTTATATGATGATATTATTCTTACTTTTTCAAAAGAAATGGAGCCTTCATCTTTCTATATTTCTCTTTCTAGCACAACATTTGGTACTGTAGAATATGAAGCCACATGGAATAGCAGCAATATTACTTTATCAATTAATCCTTTTGTTGCGCTTCAAGTTAATGAAACTTATTACTTAACAATAAATGGTAAATCAAAAGATAATAACCTTTTCTCTGAATCGTTTACTTTTGGTACTAAGCAAGGAATACAATTTGTTAAAACAAATCTTGAGCGTACTGATGGTATTTTTGATGAATTTAGCATATTTAATAATATTGAAATAACATTTTCAGAAAACGTAGACTTAAACAATAAAGATGGATATGTTTACCTTATTGATGAAAATTCGGAAATTGGACAAACTACAAATAGTATAAGTCCTCAAGACACGAAAACACTAGTTATTAATCCTATTGAAAATATGAAATATGATCACAATTACACATTGTCATATAAAGTATATTCTACTTATGAAAGAGATTATGCTTCTGGATTAATTAGCTTTAGAACAAAAAGAAATTAATCAATATTTTAAATTCATATTTAGTATGAAAATTATATTGAAATAAAAGTTTTTTGCAATACAAAAATCAATGAAGCGATGAGAGGTTAATGCAGACCGAAGCTTCATTGATTTTTATTTATAAACATTACATAAAATATTTTATACCACAACTAGCACCACTCATCAAGAAATGTACTTTTCGTTTAATTCAGCACTGTAAAACCTGCAAAGAATTATGCCAATAATTACTTCTAAGTTTTTTCGTTTTTCTAAAACTCATTATTAAGGGCAATAGGGGCGAAGATTTCTATGATTTTATCTGATAGGGTTTATTTTACAATTGTACTCATTAAAAGAGATATTTTGGAAGATAAAATTATGGACGCATATTATGCGTCCATAACTATTAAAGTGATTTTAGCTTATTTGTTCTTTTACCCAATTTTCTAATCCGCCAACTACAACTAATTCTTGAGCAGCAGTTCCAACTGGACTAATAGAATATTCCAAATCACCAGTTACAATAATTGAATTTTTGAAATCAATTTTAGCTTTTATTCCTGTTTCAATTGTTAGATTTCCATTAATAAACTTCTTTTTGAAATCATTAACTAATTCTGGAATTTCGAGCACAAGAAATCCATTATTAAGGGCATTACGCATATAAGTTTGGCTTGCAGAACCTGTAATTACAAGTTGAATTCCACGATATTTTAGAGCGGTTGCAGCTTGTTCACGCGAACTTCCGCTTCCAAAGTTAAATCCACCAACAAGAATATCGCTTTCTTTAACAATTTTGCCAAATTCTGGATCGTAATTTTCCATTACAACACGGGCTTGGTCGGCGGGTGAAAAATCATCGTTGTAAGTGTATTTGCCTGGATAAATTCCATCTGTATTTAAGTTATCTTGCGGACAGAATATTAAATCGCCTTCCATTATTTCGGGGAAGCCATCAATAATTTTTACTGCTTTAATTTCTCTTTTTGGCTTTGGAAGAACCATAATTTCAGCAGAAATATTTGTATTTGAATAGCTTCCAGTAAAACTAATTTTTCCAGCAACCGCTGATGCAGCAACTACAGCTGGAGAAGCAAGATAAGCTAATGCGTTTGCAGAGCCCATTCTTCCTTTAAAATTTCTATTTGTTGCAGAAATTCCTATTTCGCCATCTTCGAGCAAACCAATTCCTAATCCAATACAAGGTCCACATCCCGGTGGAAGGGGAATAGCGCCAGCATCGAGTAAAATTTGCCAATCGCCATTGTTTTCGCTGTCTTTTTGAACTTCGTTTGAAGCTGCCGCAACATAAAACTCAACTCCATTAGCTATTTTTTGTCCTTTTAGAATCTTTGCTGCTTCTGCAATATCTTCAACCCTACTATTTGTGCACGAAACCAAATAAGCTTTATTTATTTTAACTTCCTGATTACTCAGTTTTGAGGCTGAATTCATAACTTTAACTGAGTTTGGACCAGAAACATAAGGTTCAATTGTGGATAAATCGATTGTAATTTCCTTTGCATAATATGCGTCAGAATCTGCTTTAAGATTTTGCATATCGGCTTTTAATATTTGCAATCTTTCATTATTCATTCTTGGATGTTCACCATTTCCGTCAACATCTGATGAAACTCCTTCCAAACCGCGTAATTTAACTTTTTCAATTCGGTTTGTAATCCAATCAATTGTAATTTCATCAATAGGAAAAACTCCGCCAAGCGCACCCCATTCGGTTGTCATATTTGCAATTGTTAAGCGTTGGTCAAGTGTTAATTCTTTTACGCCTTCACCAGAAAATTCAATAATAAAGTTCAGAACTTCATCTTTGTTAAAAAATCCACAAAGTGCAATAATTACGTCTTTTCCAGTAACTCCATTTTGAAGTTTTCCAGTTAAACTAACTTTAGCAATAGGAGGAATTTGCCACCAAGTTCTGCCAGTTGCCCAAATAGAAGCAGCATCTGTTCGTACAATTGGAGTGCCGAGCGCCCCAATTCCGCCATACATATTTGAATGGCTATCAGAAGCAACAACAACAGTTCCAGGCCAAGCGTAGCCTTCTTCAATCATAATTTGATGTCCAATTCCACGTCCAGCTGGATAGAAATCGGCACCAACTGATTTGGAAAATGCTTCTATTTTTTGATATTTCTCGAGATTCTTTTCGCTTTTATCTTGAATATTGTGATCTAATGTGTGAACAACTTGACGAGGATTTGCAAGTTTTGTAGCACCAATTTGTTTAAATTTTGGAATTACAGCTCCAGTGTTATCATGAGTCATAACATGAGCTGGTTTTAATGAAATAAAATCGCCACTAACAACAGTAGCTCCTTCTTCTAAATCAACGGCAAAGCGTTGTGCAATTTTTTCAACTAAATTTTGGGACATATTATCTCCGTAAATATTGTGAAATGTCAAACGTCAAAAGTGAAAAGTGAAAAATCGTAAGACGAATCACTAATTAAAATTTATTTTAATTCAAACAATACAAAATGTTAAAAAGCAAAAAACATAGTACCAACTATTTACTTTTTATGAGATTTGATAATAATGCAAAAGTATGATTTAATAACTTATCAATTTTATTTATATCAATATCCCTTAAATAGTTCAATTCTAATGATATTTCAAATTGTGTGTCCAATTCAACTAAAGAAGCTCTAGCAATTTCATAAAATCTTTTTCTTTCAATTATGCTCTTTCGCGCAGCTCCTTCCGAAATATTTGAAGTTATTGAAACAGCAGCACGCCTCATTTGACTAACTAATCCATACAATTCATTATTAGGAAAAAGTTTAGTAACGACATAAGTTTCCTTTACAAGTTGAATAGAAACTTTCCAAACTTCGAGATTTTTGTGATTTAAGTTTAACATGACACTCCTCTTAATTAATTTATAAATCGGAATTAAATTAAATATAAATTGAACTAATAGTTTGCGAGAAATTCACATCTTACTTCTCACTTTTCACTTAATAGTTTTTGCTTCTTGAAATGGTTCGAAGCTCACAAAATCTGCATGGTGAATTATTAACGATTCAACGGAGCGTTTACCAACATTTCCTTCAACTGAATGAGTTCCAATCATGTGTAAAACTTCAGGTGGAAGTCCAAATTGCTGAGCAATTCCAACTCCGCTAAATGGATGACGAACATATTTGCCAAAGTTACTTGTTGAAAGTTTTCCATCAATAATTTCGTATTCTAACAATTTACCAACATCAATAAGAATTGCACCAGCGATAAGGTAATCCATATTTATTTTTATTTCATCACCAAAATTATTTTGCATACGGTTTGCAATATCAACACTAAGTTGAACTGCGGTTCGTTTGTGATTCATAAATGTAATGTTGCAGTTCTGAATTAGCAATGAAAATGGAATAACTTCCAAATCTTCCGCTTCAAGCACACTGTTTTCAATTGCATGAACCCAGCAATTAGTTACTTGTTCGCGTAATTCTTCGTCTTTAATCCAAGCAATTTCTGGCCAGATTTTCTTTATTTTTTCTTTCATTTACACTCTCAAAATATATCTTTTATAAAATAAATTTGTTTTTATTGGTGAAATATCAGAAGTGAAAGGTGAAAAGCAACATATTTTTACTTTTCACATTTCACTTTTACCATTTCACTTTTCACAGCGCAGCAATTACTGCATCAGTCATTTCTTGAGTTGTGCAAGCACCTTTTTCAAAAACATCTGCACCGCCACGAATTTTCATCATGTCGTAAGTTTTAACTTTTCCTTCTTCAATTACTTTTGCAATTGCATTGCGTATTTTATCAGCAGTTTCTTTTTCGCCAATGTGATCTAACATCATGCAAGCTGATAAAAACATAGCAATTGGATTTATAATACTTGGTGTTAATTTTTCATATTTCGGAGCTGAGCCGTGAGTTGGTTCAAAAACAGATACTTCATTTCCAACATTTGCAGAACACGCAAATCCTAATCCACCAATTAAACCAGCAAAACCATCGCTAATAATATCGCCAAACATATTTTCGGCAACAATTACACCGTAATCTTCTGGATTTTTAGTCAACCACATCATTTGTGCATCAATATTTGTATCCCAAAGTTGAATTTCTGGAAAATCTTTTTTTATAATTTGTGCTTCTTTTACCATCATTCCAGAAGTTTCGCGTAAAACATTTGGTTTTTCGCAAACTGTTACGTTTGTATATCCAAACTCTTTGGCATATTCAAAAGCCGCACGAATAATACGTTGAGTTGCTTGACGTGACAAAATACGTGTCGAAATTGCTAAATCTTCACTTTTTACATTTGCGAAAGTTTTCATTCTTGGATGAGTTTCTAATGCGTCGCGAACTTGTGCTGGAGGATTTGTCCACTCAACACCACCGTACATTCCTTCAGTGTTTTGTCTGAAAATAACTGTGTCAACCATTGGTTCTTCAAAGCCACCTTTTCCATCTTTTCGTATAAAATTTAGTGGATTTCCTTTAAAAGCTTTGCATGGACGAGTGCAAATATCCAAATTAAAATGTTGACGCAAAGTAACAATTGGAGAAAAATAAACATAACCTTTACCTTGCAATTCGGGAGCAAGTTCTGCCACAGCAGCATCTTTTGGTTTTGAAGTTATTGCACCAAAAAGACCAATTTTATGTTCTTCTAACAAATCAATTGTTCTTTGTGGCAAAGCGTTTCCTTCTTTTTGCCAAAATTCCCAACCAATATCGCCATGAACATAATTTGCTTTAAAACCAGCTGCTTCCAATAATCTAATTGATTCTGGTAAAACAACTTTTCCAATTCCATCACCAGGCATTGATACTATTGTTCTCATTTTTGATTCCTTATAATTATGTAAAATATTTCAAAGTATTCTTGTAATGTTACGGTAACTGTAACAGTTAAATATAATCAATTTCCATATCAATAAATCAAGAAAGGAATTCAAAATTAGAAAAATAACAGCAAAAAAAATAATACATTTATTCAATAGAATAATTAAAAGGTAAAATCAATTTGAAGTGCTATTTTATTATCAATATTACCTTTAATTAGACTATTACCAGAGCCAATATTTACTTCATTTGGTTTAAAAAGTTCTGAATATTTTGCAGAAATAAAAAGATGATTAATAGGATTATATTTTAGAAGTAAATACCATTTTACTCCAGAACCAAAAAGAGCTGGATTTGTCATAACTCCACTTAAATCATTTTCAAATTCATAAATTCGAGAAGAAAAACTATCTGTTTGGAAGAAAATAATTCTCCCATGCAATGATAATTGTTTCGAATAATTATATTTCACATCCTGGAATAGTAAAATACCTTTTTCGTTTATATTTACCATATTTAGTGAAAGCAATTCAACTCTTGATTTAAGTTGAATCGAATTACTTACTTTATAAATTAATTCAAATCTAAATTTATCCGTTTTTCTATTTTGGATTATATTTTCATTATTTACTAATTCCAAAACTTCTTTATTTTCTGAAAAGTATCTGAAATATAAATTTGTTTTATTAACAGGAGATAATTCATAACTGAACGATATTTCATTTCCACTACTTGGAAGTGCAATTGAAGCATTTGAATTTGGGAACTTAAATTGATCGAGATAGAAATTTATAATTCCAAAATCTGGTCTCCATTTAATGCCAAGATAAATGCCAAATTCGTTATTAGTATTTTTAGTCTCACCAAAGCCTTGTCCGTATTTGCTTTCGTAAGTATTTGAATAATTTCTGATTGAGGTAACAACTATAATTGAGCGAAGTAGTGAGAGTTGCAAAGTATTTATGTTTGCAAGGCTTGAGTTATAGATTGCAAATTCACCAGTTAAAAACAAATCACCATAAGTCAATTCGTAATTGAAGGAAATGTGTTTTTCGTTCAATTCACTTTTTGTTGTTGAACCGTTATCAAATATATTTTGATTTTCAATCATGTAAAGTGCTGAAAGTTTAAGGAAATTAATTGGCTGTAAAGTAAATATAAATCCATAAGTATTTTGTGATAAATTAAAACTACCCTCACCAAATGAATAAAATGATGATAATTCAAAAAAATTAGATGAATATTTAAAAGCTGCACCTTTCATATACAAATATTCACCAGCGCTTGTATAAGGTGAAATACCACGAGCTCTTTTAATAATTGAATTTGTTGCATCGCTACCCTTAGAAAATGAATATGGTGACCATAAAGCAAGCCCTTGACCAAATTCCATTGTATAAAACCCACCAATAAATTTTATTCCATTTATTAAATTATTAGCTAGAAAATAGTATGAATGAAAATCAGAAATTGATTTTTCACCCGCATCTTTATCTGTTAATATTCCAATTTGAATTTTCTGATTTGTGTTTATTAGCAATCTGTTATAAATCTTTGCTGGTGTGCCAATATAAAATCCATTTTTGTAACCTTCTGCTTCTTGAATATTCTGTGAAAAACGAGAACGTAGTTTTATTTTTAAATTTTCTAAGAATGAGGAGTCTATTTCACTTTCTCGTCTTTCTAAGAATGTGAATGCTTGTAGAATTTTAATTGATTTGGTTGAAATGTTTGCGATGGATTTTAGCTCAGAGTACGAAAATATTCTTCCATTATCTTTACGATATTTTACAATTGCATTTGCAGATTCAATATCAAGAAATGGTAGGTTCATAATTTCTGATTTGTCGGAATTATTGAGGTCAATAGGATCATTGATATATTGCTCAATTAAATCATAGAGTTGTGAATTCTCCTGCTCTATTGTTGCATCTTCTAGAATATTTTCAAGGATGTAATCAATATTTTTTAATGAATCATTTTGAGCTGAAACATTAGATGTTAAAATAATTATCACTAATAAAAATATTTTAATAATATCATTCAATTTATTGCCCACTCAAATATTCTTTTATCCTTTCTGTTCTCGATTTATCACTTCCAAACTGTAAGGTAATACCAATTTGATGTGTAAAACCTAAATCCTGATGATTAAAAACTGCATAGTCAATTTCGAAAATAGAGTAATTAATTCCTAAACCAGCTGAAAATGAGGAAGGTTCATTCATTGCGCCAATTCTGAGATTTAAATATTTAATAATTTCATAATCAATTCCAACTCTAAGCGAACTGTTTTTATCAATATCTTTCTCAATTGCAGCATTAAATATAAGTTTTGAAAGAAGTGTATAGCTAAATCCAAAATTAAAAATCATTGGTATTTGGTTGTTTTCTTTTCCAAAAGAAGAATGCGTTATATTATCAATAGCAAAACCAATTCTCAAATTATCAGTCAAATACGCAAGTCCGCCAATTATTATTGTAATTGCGTTATCACTACCATAGTTTTTAATGGATAAATTTCTATATGTAAGAGTTGTACCCAAAAAGAAGTTTTTTGAAATAATTTTGGAGTAAGAAACAAATAAATTATTTTCTTTGTATAACTCAAATCCATAGTTTGAATATGCAATTGCAAATGAACCATAATTTGTTGGTTCGTGATAAACAGCAGAACTATTTGCAAGTTTATTTATTCCAAAAGGTGAAGGGGAATAATATATGCTAAACTCTCTCCAATTTTGTTGCGATAAACCAGCAGGATTATTAAAGAGTGCATATACATCATTACATAATGCAATATCGGAGTGAGAAAGAGAAATTTGTTTTGCTCCAGGTTTAATTTGTCCAAAGCTTGCAAAACAAAAAATGAGCAAGACAAATATTATTTTTTTTAATAAATTCATATGTATTATTTGTGCCTTTTTTGAATATTAAAAATTTATGTTTACAAGACAAACCCTAATCCCTTTGAAACAGTCATGAAAGTTTCATATCTTGTAATCATAGTTGTTGTAAGTTATCTAAATTATTTCTTTTAATCAATTATTAACTAAATGAGTTAAATATGAAAAAGTGTTTTGTTGTTATTTTCCTTTTATTAAATCTTAATATCTGGGGACAGGAGTTAGAGGCAACGGTACAAATAAATACTGAACAACTTAAAACAATTTATAGGGAACATCTAGTAGTATTTAAAAATCAAATTGAAGATTATCTTAATAATACAAAATTTACTGGTAGCAGTTGGGAGTGGCCTAGAATAAATTGTAGCTTTAATATATTTTTTACTACCGCATCGGATGAACTGAATTATACAGCACAAGTAGTAATAAATAGTACTCGTCCAGTTGAAGGTAGCGAAAAACGCTCTTTAATGTTGAATATTATGGATAATAAATGGACTTTTCTTTACGAGAAAAATCAAAGTTTATATTTTAATACAATGGATTTTAATCAGCTCACAAGTTTCTTGGATTTTTATGCCCTTGTAATTATTGGAATGGATGCAGATTCATATCAACCATTTGGTGGAACAACTTATTTTCAGGAAGCAATGAGAATTGCTATTATGGGCGGAACTTCTGGATACACCGATAGCTGGGGAACAAAGAATGCAAATTACTATAAACGTGGTTTTATTGAGGATGCTACAGGTGCAAACTTCCAGAAATTTAGGCAAGATATTTTTGATTATCATTACAATGGATTGGATGTTTTTTATCGTGATAAAGAAACAACATATAAAAATATAAACAAACTAGTTGATAATCTTGAGCAAATGAAAAAAACTACAAATATTAGAAGTCCTTTTATAAATTCATTTTTTGATGCAAAAGCTGGTGAATTGGTTTCATACCTTAAGAATTATGAAGACAGAACAATATTTAATAAATTAATTAAAATTGATCCTGCTCATACATCTAAATATATAGAAGCTCAAGAAAAATAAATGCAGTTCAGCCATAACCAGCAATTATTGAATGGAAAGATCCTTCAGGTCTGAGAGATTGCTGGTTTTTTCAAATTATTGATAGTAAACTTAAACTTCAGAGAGGGTATTGGGATAAATTCACTTTCCGCACGTTCCAAAATTTACCGATGCCAAATGATTGTGCATAATTATTAATATAGTTCTATTTGGCAAATTTTATACTTATAACTCTATCTCCTTCATCAATAATGTCAACAATTTCCATTCCTTCAATAACATTTGCCCAATTAGTGTATCTTCCATTTAAATGAGGATAATTTGAATGCATAACAAACCATTGTGAGCCTTCCGTATCTTTTCCAATACTTGCAATTCCAACAGCGGCTCTATCAAATGGAAGTGGTGAAAATTCTGAAACTATTTCATAGCCAGGTCCGCCCCAACCAGTGTTGGTTGTATCACCAGTTTGGATAACAAAGTTAGGAACAACTCGATGAAAAATAACTCCATTATAAAAACCCTTTTCAGCAAGAGTTATAAAATTGCCACAAGTCATTGGAGCAAATTCCGGTTTTAATTCAATTGTGAAATTGCCTTTGTTTGTTTCAACATATGCAAATTTGTATTTGAATGCAGAACTCCAGAGTCGGATAAACAAAGCATCATCCTTTAATGCTTCAAATTTAAGACCTTGTTTTTCAAGAGCATATTTTTTAATGGAATTAAGCATGGAAGATGAGAGCATATCAATTACACTTTCATAAAATAAGTTGTCAACTCTATTTGCTAAATTAGCGAGCGAAATGATTGTTTCAGAAAATTGGGTATCATTTTTATGATTAAATATTTGTTCGAGAATTATTTCTTGCAAAACTTCTTTATTTTGTTTTATTATTGGAAGTTCTAATCCATCAGCAATTATAGAAACTGATGATGTTTTGTTGCCTTTCAATACCGTAAACAAATAGGAGGCATATTCTTTATTGTTGAGATATTTATTTTGCAAAGTTAAATATGCAGGTAATAAATCCAGTAATTCTATTTCACTACTATTAATAATCCTTTCATTCAAATATTTAAAATTAAATTCTGGATTAGATATATTATCAGCTAAAAGTCGATAAATAAATTTTGGTTCAATTTGTTGGGAAACTACATTTACTAATGAATCGGTTGCTATTTTGAAAAGGGAAGCATAACTAATTAGCAATTCACCTCGTGTATTTTTTGTGAGATTTTGGTTTTGAAGAAGCGCTTCTATTTCATGCTTGATCCAAATTTGATCTTTGGGATATTTAATGTTTTTTAGTGCTATTGCTGCTGTGCGAGATACATTTGGATTATTATCTAATACTAGATAAATGTAATTGCCAATTTCTCCCTTTGAACTAAATGGATAGTAACAAGCTGAGTTTGCTGTTTCAGTTCTAATTCTCCAAGAATCTGAGTTAACTAAATTACTAAGCAAAATGGGATCATCTGGAAAATATTTTAATTTTCTAAAATTTCCAAGAGCATAAAGTTTTGTTTGATGATAGTAATCATTGTTTAGATATTTAATTAATTCTGGTATTGCTTCTTTACTTGAACCAAGTCTGTAAAGAGCATAAGCAGTATTCAAAGCTCGTTCATTATTATAAATGCTTATAAGTATTGAATTTGCTTTATATTCATCAAGTAATTTTAGGTTTTGGGGTATCTTCTTTAAATTGTTCACAAGATATTCGAGCGAACGTTCATTTGTAATTCCACGAGAATAAAAATTAGCAATAACTATGGGAAAAGTTATTGAACTAACAGGTGAGTAATGACTATCTGAGATACTGTCAATTGTTTGCATTAAAAAATCAAGAGTTAAGGAATCACCACATAAACCAAGTGCCTCAATGTAATTATCCTTAAATGGAACATAAGCAGAATCATAAAGATAGTCTTCCGATTTTTTACTTTCACCTAATTGTCCCAATGCAAAAGAAATATAATCGCCATAATTATTAAAATCTAGTTTAATAACAGAATCGACAAATGTAGTATCTTCAGAATGGCTTATGGATAAAAGTGCAGCATGTATTTTTGTAGAATCATTAGAAGATAAGTATTGGTAAATAATATCTTTATCAAATTCACGAAGAAATGTTGTTCTAACTAATGCAGAATCGTTTTGTGTAAATTGTGAGAAAGTTAAGTTGCTTGAAAGTAATAAAAGAATGGACAATAAAACAAAAATTCGTTTTTTCAAATCATTACCTAGTGTATTTATTAGTAAAAAAGGCAGAAAAGATTTCTGCCCAAAAAATTAAATTGACATCTCATAAACACGGTATTTTTTATAAACTTCGCCATTCATTGCCTCCGCCCCTCGAGTCATCATGGCATTATCTTCAAGAATCCAGCTTGCTTCGCCTTTTAGTATTCCAATCTTTTCAGCTCGTTTAGTAATTTCATAATACAAAAGTGCATCTAAACCACGCTTTTGATATTCTGGAATAATTCCTAAAGTAAGAACTCTAGCCCATTTAATTTTTTTTCTTTGGGTGAAAAGCTTAATAAAATTAAAAGGCAATAATCTGCCGTTAAAATCTTTAAATAGTTCATTATAATCAAGCATAACAAGTGCAAAAGCAACTATTTTGTCTTCAACTTCTGCAAACAAGACTAGCGATTCTTCAACAAGTGGTTTCAACTCCTTTGCCAAATTATCAATTTCTTCATCAGTCATTGGAATAAAGCCCCAATTAGGAGCCCAAGCTTGATTATAAACAAGTTTTACTTTTTCTAATTCACTTTTGAATTGCTTAAGATTTATTTGCTTAATCTCAACTTTGGATCTTTTTCTTGCAATTTCGGCAACACGAATTAATTTTTCTGATTTTAGTAATTTAGGATTATCAATCTTATATGCAAGCAAATCTTTTATCTTTTTTAATCCATAATTATCCATTAAATCTAAATAATATTTAGGATTATATGTCATCATTAATCTAGGAGGATCGTCAAACCCTTCTAAAAGCATCCCGAACTCATCATTACTGGATGGATTTGCTGGACCACGCATTGCTGTTACACCTTTACTTTTTAACCATTCTTTGGCTTTATCCAACAATGTATTTGCAACTTCTTGGTCATTGATTGATTCAAAAAATCCAAAAAAACCAATATTTTCGTTATGAACTTTGTTATGAGTATCATTTTTAATTGCGGCAATTCTTCCAACTGGTTCGCCATTTTTAAAAGCCATAAACATTTCCATTTCTGCTGTTTTGAAAAATGGGTTTTTGTCTTTATTAAGAATTTTCTTTTTATCCATTAAAAGGGGTGGAACCCAATTTGGATCATTCTTATAAATTTTCCAAGCAAATTTTATAAATTTTACAATATCCTTTGTTGGATGAAGTGTTTTAATTTCAATACTATTCATAAAAACTCCTTAAAAAAAAAGCTCAGTGATGAAAACAACATCATTGAGCCTAAAAATATAATTTGTAAATTGAAACAATTAAACCAATCCCAATTCAGTCCCTACTTTTTTAAATACATCAATTATTTGGTCAAGATGTGATTCTTCGTGTGTTGCCATGTAACTAGTGCGCATCATTTGTCTTCCTTCTGGTACGCCTGGTGAAATGAAAACATTAACAAAAACACCAGCATCAAATAACATTCGCCACATTTTGAAAGCAATTTCATCATTTCCAACAATTACAGGAACAATTCCAGTTCTTCCATCAATAACGTTAAAACCAGCTTCGGTTAAACCTTTACGAATATAATTTGCGTTATAAATTAATTTATCAACTCTCCATGGTTCTGCTTCAAGAATTTCCAAAGCAGCCATTGCAGCAGCAACAGAGGCAGGAGTTGGGGAAGCAGAAAAAATTAAAGCAGCGCTATGATGTTTAATATAATCAACAACTTTTGCTTTACCAGCAATAAATCCACCAAGTGAGGCAAACGTCTTGCTAAAAGTACCCATTGTTAAATCAACATCGCCAACTAAATTAAATTCGCTTGCGGTACCACGTCCACCTTTTCCAATAACGCCAACTGCGTGTGCGTCATCAATAAGAGTACGCGCATTATGTTCTTTTGCGAGAGCAACTAATTTATCTAATTCAACTATTTCACCACCTGTGCTAAATACACCATCACTAACAATTAGTTTTGGAGTTTCTTTGGGAATTTTATTCAAAACTCTTTCCAAATCAGCCATATCATTGTGCTTATATCTTGATAAATCTGCGGACATACCTTTTGCCATCATTGTAGCAATTTGAATTGATGCGTGATTATCTTTATCAGATACAACATATTCACCACGTTGCACAAGAGTAGGAATTACACCTTGTCCTGTTTGGTAACCAGTACTATAAAGAAGAACAGCTTCAACGCCAAAAAACTTTGCCATTTTTCTTTCAAGTTCTAAATGCAATTCAAGTGTACCGGTCAAATAACGCGAGCCAGAACAACCAGTTCCATATTTTTCAATAGCTTTAATAGAAGCTTCTTTTACTTTGGGATGAGCAGTTAGTCCTAAATAATTATTTGAACCAGCCATAATAACTTCGCGCCCTTCAATGTGAACTAATGGCCCTTCATTTTCTTCAATTGCTCGGAAATAAGGATATAGTCCTGTTTTTTTTATTTCATCTGCACGAGTAAAATCATAACATTTTTTGAATAAATCCAATGTTTCTCCAATAATAGTATAAAAATGTATTTTATAATTAGTATTTTTAGTATAAATTTAACTTGCTAATTTACCATTTAATAGATATTAATCCAATTTTGAAAACAAAATATAAGATGTTTTATGATCACAAAAAATATATCAGTAGTAACAGGTGCAAGTGGTTTTGTAGGAAGCCATTTAGTTGATTATCTTTTAGAAAAGGGAGATGAAGTTCACTGTATTGTAAGAAGAAGTAGCAGTTTACGTTGGTTAGAAGGTAAAAATGTAGTAATTCACGATTCAGGTTTATTTGATTTTAACTCATTGAAAATAATATTGAAAGATATTGATTTTCTTTATCACGTTGCGGGAGTTGTAAAAGCAAAAACAGAAGAAGGTTATTTTAAAGGAAATGTTGAAACAACAAGAAATTTATTAGACGCAGTTTTAGAAGTTGCTCCAAATATAAAAAGAGTTCTAATTGTTAGTAGTTTAACCGCAAGTGGACCTTCAAAACTTGATTTTCCAGTAGATGAAGAAAGTATTCCAAATCCAATTACAACCTATGGAAGAAGTAAAGTTGCGCAAGAGGAATTGGCAAAAAAATACATGGATAAATTACCAATTACAATTGTGCGCCCACCAGCAATATATGGCGACCGCGATACTGAGATTTATTTAGTCTTCAAAACATATAAACAAGGATTAATGACTCTTGTTGGATTTAACAGAAAAGAGTTGAGTATAATATATGTTAAAGATTTAGTACAAGGAATTTATCTTGCCGCAACATCAGAAATTGCGAAAGGTGAAACTTACTTTATCAGTTCAAAAGAGTTTTATAATTGGCCTCAAATTGGCAAAGTTATAAAAAATGCAATGGGAAAAGGTGCAATTAATTTAAGATTACCTCATTTCCTTGTTTACATAGTTGCTGCATTTGCCCAATTTTTCTCAATGTTTAGCAGCAAACCAGCTACGTTTAATCTTGAAAAAGCTCGTGATTTTGTTCAAGAAGCTTGGACATGTGACACCACAAAAGCTCAAAAGGATTTAGGATTTGTAGAAAAGTATTCGCTTGATGAGGGAATGAAGGCAACTATTGATTGGTATAAAAAAGAGAAATGGTTATGAAATATTTTCTATTATCAGTAATCCTTTTTCTTGGAGTATTTTTTCAGGCTTGTAAAGAGGATGCAAATCGTCAGTGGGTAACAATTGACCCAATACAATGCATGGGAAATACTTGGGAACAAGACTGGTTAGAAAAAAACAATGATGATTATGAATTGTATTCAAAGTTTACTGATACCAAAAAGCTTCAAATATTTGAACAATATTTTGAAAACTTAGGTATCTTAATTTATAAACTAGAGCAGTCTTTTCCTTACGATGCAACTTGTGCTGCTTGTAATTGTCCCAGAGGCGACCGTATTCATTGTTATATTAGTGAAAACGATATTGACCAAATGCTTAGTTTTGGATTTAGAATACAATGATTATTCTTAATTAAATTACTAAACTCTAATATTTATGAGTCTACTTTAAAAAGGTTTTAAACGGTTAAAACCGTTAAAGATTTTTGTCCTTTTACCACTAACCCACGACTTAAGAGGCTGTGCGAAAAGTCGAAGTCAAGGGAAAAGATTTTGGTTAACAAATGTGATAAAATAGTTATATTTATATACAAAATAAATAGAATTAAGTAAGACAATATTATGATATATATACAACCTCAAGATCGTAATCAGCTAAATATGATGAACAGTTTGGATTTGTCGAATGCACCAGACAATCCAATAAGAATAATGGATGTTTTAGTTGATAAAATTTATAATAGTCAAAGAGACAAATTCACAAAAGCAAAAGAAGATAATATTGGGCGCCCCAGATATCATGATATAACTTTCTTAAAGCTATATATTTATGGTTATTTACACGGAATAAGTAGTTCCCGTAAATTAGAATCAGAAACAAAGCGGAATATAGAAGTAAAGTGGCTGCTGGGAGATTTACAACCAGACCATTGGGTTATATCTAATTACAGAAAAGAAAATGGAGATTCGATAAAGCAATTAACGAAATCATTTCGCAAGTTCTTACGCTCTACCGGATATATAGAAGGAAAAACAGTAGCAATAGATGGGACAAAAATAAAGGCATATGCCAGTAAAGATATGTTAACGGTAAAAAAGATAGAAAAAAGATTAGAGAACTTGAATAAGAATATAGAAGAATATTTACTAAAACTACAATCTAATGATACATTAGAATCCTTAGAAGAAGAATTAGCAACAGAATATATTGGTGCAGATATAAACAAAATACTATTGGACAAATATATAGTCTCACAAGCAAAGATAGAAAAACTGGTAGAAGCAAAAAGATTTTTAGAAGAGAATAACCGAAGCAGCGTGAGTCTCTCAGACAAAGAAGCCCGACTAATGAAAAGTAGAGATGGATTTATCCCAGCCTATAATATTCAATCGGGAGTTGATTCAAAGCATAATATGATAGCAGACACAGAAGTGACAGATGAGGAGAATGACTTAAATCAATTAGAGCCAATGGTAAATTCTATAGAAGAAGAAATAGGCAAGAAACCAGAAGAAGTATTGGCAGATAAAGGCTATTACAAACCAACCAAAATAGAAGAATTAGAATTGGACGAAGAAATTAAATGTTATGTAGCAATACCAGACGAGAAAAAAGAAGTTTCAGAGTTCAAATACAATAAGGAAAAAGATGAGTATATTTGTTCGGAAAGGAAACCACTAGTATTAAAACAAAAGAACAAGGAAAGAAAGAATGGTTATTCCGATATGTATCAAGGGCTAGAATGTGATGGATGTAAATTAAGAGCAGAATGCACAAAATCGAAAAGTGGTAGAATTTTATATAGACCATCAAATATTGAATGGGTTGAAAGTTATAAAAAGAGAATGGAACAAGTATTCTCAAAAGCAAAAGTAAATAAAAGAAAAACAATAGTAGAGCACCCATTTGGAACACTAAAATATTGGATGGGAAAAATACCGTTGTTACTAAGAGGAAAAGAAAAAGTTTCAACAGAAATAAATATATACTCAACTGCTTACAATATAAAGAGATTGCTTAATATTGAGTCTTTTGACAATATAATGGAACTAATAATTGGTTATGATTGGGTATCTGCATAAGATGCTCTTTGTTTTTTTTGTTTTAGTGCAATAAGTTGTATGTTTTCCCATTAATTTAGATTATATAAAAAGTAGCAATGGAATTACAAAAATATAAATAATTAAAGGCCAACAATTGAGGCTTTTCACACAGCCTCTTAAGTCGTGGGTTATTAATAATTTAGCTATCAGATAACCGTTTCAACGGTTTATTTTCAGCCTAAAAACCGAACACATTCATTATTTAACAAAAATCATTTTTTTGCTTTGGCTAAAATTGCCACTTTGCATGCGATAAAAATAAATTCCAGAAGTTAAATTTTTGGCATCAAATTTAACTTCATAAAATCCAGATATTTGCTGTTCATTTACAAGTGTTGCAATTTCATTTCCAAGCACATCATAAACTATTAGTTTCACTTTTGATGTTTCACTACTTCCATCATTTGGAATTGAATACGTTATTGTTGTACTTGGGTTAAAAGGATTTGGATAATTTTGTTTAAGTTCATAACTATCTGGAATTTTTGAAGCATCTGAACTATTTTCTTTGATGTCTGTTAAATTTATATCACGAACTAAGCGAACATAATTGTAAACCCTTCTCACATCTCCTTGTGGACCGAATCCGTAAGTAGGCTCTCCAGTTTTCGGGTCAGTTCTTTGCGCACCTGCCCCATGAACATCATAAAATTGGCTGCCTGAGCCAAAATCCATATAGCCGAGTGCTCTTCCAAAAAAAATAACCACAGCGTCCGTACCTGGATTAAATGTTGTAGATGTCCAGAATCCTGGATAATCATCTTGATTATCTTCATTAATTATTGAAGTGGTTTCAAAAACTTCATTAATAGCAGGTGAATTTGTTGCATCGGGTGAACGAGTATAGTCTAATATACTGTGAAGTTCTTTTGCATTTGGAAGTCTCCAATCATCATATCCAGCAAAAGAAAACTTCTCTGCAAAATCCAAAGCTTCTTCCCAGTTTAATGAGCCGTTACTTTTAGTATAGTTTGAAAGGAGAGAAGCAACTCCTTCACTTCCGCTATCAAATTGAGTCCACATCAAATCAGTTGATTTATCAGTAATAGTATTGTTTTCATTGTCTTCAAAATTATTTTTGCCGTAATTGGCGTTGCTTCTTACAAATCTTGCATAGTAAGGCACACTGTCGCGTCTAAATTGAGGATAACCTTTAATTCGTCCATCAGCAAAATTTACCCCAAAAAAAGTTGCGTTTCCGTCCATTGTTGTTGAAGTATAAACTGTGTTAGTAACATATTGAGCATCGATGTAACGAGCAGTTTGACCATACTCAAAATCGAAATAAAAGGTGTCAATAAACGGAACAGCATCAATGGGAGGTGTAGTTGATTCAGGTGATCCACTGCCTTGATTTCCTGTGAATAAGATTAAAGAATACAATTCTTTAATTGTCGGAACTCGCCAATCTGTATATCCACCTGTATTTGCAGACGCAGCTTCAGACTCGGCATCGCTCCAAGTAAGTGTTATAAATGATTTTTGCCATATTAAACCAGTAACATTATCAGTAATGGTACCATCACCGTTATCGGTGTATGATGGTTGATATCCATCAAATTGCGCATCCTGTCCATAAAAATTTTCACCAGCAGATGGTTTAGTAATTTCACTAATATTTCCATAAAACTTGTTTTGCCCTGTATCAACAATTTTATATGTTTGTGCTAACAAAGCATAACTTGAAATAAATATTAATATTAAAATACTTTTCATGTGAAACTTTAATTTCCATTTCATTATTTTTAACTCCTAATTTAATTTAATCTCTTGGCCTCATATGCTCAGGCTTTTGTCCATGGTTTGGTTCATGATTTTTCATGAAATCGTCGAATTTAAGTTTTTGTTCTTCTGTCAAAATACTCTTTACTTTTGCTGCAAAATTATCTCTAAAACCTTCCATTTCTTGTCTATCTTTTTGTTCAGCTAGTTCATGGTTTTCCATTTTAGTTTTTAATTCGGCAAAATGGTTTTTAAATAGTTCAGTAATTTGGGTTTTCTGTTCGCTGTTTAAATCAAGATCTGTAGATAATTCATCCACCATTTTCATTATTTGTTTTTCATCTGGAATTGGGGGATGTTTCATATCTTGTCTAGGTTGAGCAATTAAACTACTGCTAACTAATATTATAGCACTCAAAATCAATTTGCTAAGATTGTTGAATATTTTGGGTTTGTTCATTGTAATTCTCCTTTTTTTATTTTGCTTATTTGTTGTTCTATTTGTTAAGACGATGGTTTTTCAAAAAACTTGTGGTGAAATAAAATATTATTCTATTAATTCAATTATGTAATGTTACTAAAGTGAGCAAATGATAAATAATAACAACAATCAATGCACAGGCGAACATGGGATAAAAAGAAAAAGTCCATTATTTATCAAATATTGGACTTTCTACTATTAAAACTTTTTTTCTAGTTTATGGGTGGGGGAGGCAGTTCACCTTTTGGAAGAGGTGGTTGAAAACCTTCATTCATTCTATCTTTGGGCGGACCAAACATTACATGAATGAGTAATTGAAGCTTTTTTTGTTGTTCTGAGTTGCATAATTCTTTTAACTCAACAAAATGTTTAAAGGTCAGTTTTTCTAGTTCAGACTGTTTTTCAAGGCTAAGTTTAAGTAATGAATCAGAAATAGTTGAAGAATTATTATCCTCTAGAACTTTATCGAACATTTGCTTTTTTAGGTTTCTAATTTCTTTCTCTAGATTTATAGTAACTTCTTGATGCTTATCTCGCAGCATTAAATATTTTTCTGTTTGCTCATTGCTAAAATTAAGCTCTTTTTTTAGCATTATTTTTATATCTCTTGGCTGAGCATATGGTATTTCTTTATTAGACTCTTGTGGTCTTCCAATCCAAATCATAACAATTGTTGAAAGATTTAGAATTATAAGAATGATAATTACTATTACTAAATAACGCTTTTGTTTAAAAATATCCATTGTATTTTCCTATTCAAAAATATTTAAACTATTTTGATTATTGTCAATTTTGAAATCTTCCGAAAAAATATCCACTAACTTTGATTTACTATTAGTTTCGATGTATTGCGCATTACTATTAAAATACCAAATTGCTGTGCTTAAGTTTAGTGCCACCAAAGCGGTTAGTAAAGCTGGTTGAAGAATTGAGGAGTAAAATCTTTTAGGTTTATTTCTTCTTTCTTCCAACCTCGATTTAACACGAGTATAAAAATAAGGATTAGGTTGTAATTGTTCCTTCAGTTCAAACTGTTTAATAGTTTTCTGAATTTCATTTTCAATATTTTCTTTTTTATTCATCTTTTTATCCTAATACTTTTGACGATATTTTTATTAAAAACTAGCACCATTATAATATTTTATGACTATCAGTTTGTTTACAAAAGATACCTCTACTTTTAAGAGCATTGTTGTAATTATGTTGGTTTATTATACAGTTTACTACTTTGTTAGTATCTGTTTGCGATTCAGCGAATCGCACTACATTGTAGCTCGAATCGCTGATTCGAGAACTTTACTATTTACAATAGCGAAAATTGAATATAACGAATCAATATTATCATTATAATATTTTATCAAAGTAATTATATAATTCTTTGTGTAAATTCTTTTTTGATCTATGTATTAATGCTTCAACAGCAGAGAGTGAAATATCCATAATCGATGCAATTTCTTTATTGCTAAAACCTTCGTATTTGCTTAGTGTTATTGCAGTTATCTGATTTTCTGGTAGTTTCCCAATTGCATCATCTAAAATTTGTTTTCTTTCTTTGGCTTCTAGTTCTTTTTGTGGATTGTGAGTTGTTGGAATTTCAATTACTCCTTCATCATCGCCAGGCTTGAATATTGATGCAAGTATAGCAAATCTTTTCTTTCTCTTTTTCATTCTTAGGAAATCAAGCGATTTATTTACAGCAATGCGATAAACCCATGTTGATAATTGTGCTTCTTCGCGAAAATGAGACATGGATTCATATACTTGGATGAATACTTCCTGAGCAATATCATCGGCATCTTCAATATTATTTACATATCGATAACACGTATTACGAACCTTTTCTTGGAGGTTTTCTACAATGCTTTGAAAATCATGTTTATTATAAATTTGTTCGGACAAAAATATTTTTCCAGACTGTTATGTTGCAATATAGTATTAAGACGAGAAAATTAAAAAAAACTTGTGCTTTAATATAATATTTTGTTAGAATCATTTTTTTGTGGAGCAATAAAACCTTCAACTAGCAAATTGCAGATATATATTTCACTGGTAAAAAACTTTCAGAGGTAGAAAAAGTAAACGTACTGGTAAAATGATTCCTGCTGGGTAAAAATAAAAATCATTCCCGACCACAACTAAATGATATATCACTGGTTGTGAATGAATTATTACCAGGGAATGATGATATTTAGCTAGTAAATAATGGATAATTGCTAGTACATTTTTGATTACCTTAATAAAATCATCTTTTTTGTTGATGAGTATTTCCCCGATTGAATTTTGTAAAAATAAACTCCAGATGTTAAATACGATGCATTAAAATTGATTTCATAATTACCAGCAGATTTTACTTCATTTACCAATTCGGCAACTTCTTGCCCAAGGATGTTGAAGACTTTTAGTGTAACTTGGTTCACAGAATAATATTCTGTGTTACGTGGAATTGAATATTTAATTGTCGTACTTGGGTTGAATGGATTTGGATAATTTTGTTCTAGCTTATAAATGGTTGGAATACCACTACTAATTTGTTCAACATTATTTACAATATCTTTATGTCCCATTGTTCCGAATACATCTATTGCATCTCCACACCAAAAATCTATGTAAGTGTGATTAAATATGAAAGTGTTGACAAAATGGTGTAATCCATACATGCCGGTTTCGTTATCATTTGTTCCACCATTAGATGCTAATCCCCAATTTGCACCATATTTATATTGAATTGTTGATGATGTATAAATAGGAAAGGTTACCTCTTTAGTCCAGAAGTCATCATCTGCTGTCTCGTCACCATTAGTTCCATCATCGGACATGAATAATACTTTGTTGGAGTCAGAATCTGGCCATTCCAAACCAAATAATTCTAATGGTGAACTTGCTCCAGCAAGCACAACATTATCAATAGAAGTGAATGTTTTTCCATTCCAATATACAGCGTTGTTCATATCAACAACAAATCTAATTTTTGTTTCATGCAAATTAATCCCTTCAGTTCCTCCAAAAACGTTATAAGCCAATACGGGCAGAATTATATAATGATTAGTCAGATCTGTGGCTGATACAATGTAGTAATGGCTATCACCACCTTCCCAGTTTGTACCATTTACAGTTGTGTATCCATATTTGTAATAAAACATATCACCATCAAAAGATTCAAATTGTGCAGAACCCTCATAGATATTAGTATCAGCGGTTGAACGTGTAAGCACTACAATATCTGACCAATTATTTAATGAACTACGTGTAAATAAAGTATCTGTTGCATTAATAAATTTTTCAGCAGCAATTTCCAATTCCATATTAACTTGGAAGTAAATAGTTATTTCAGAAGTTGTTTGAGCACTTGTTGAGTAAAACAAAAATATGGCATAAAAAAATATGTTAACACTTCTCATAATTTTATAATCCCTAAAATATGATTGATTTGCTATTTGCATATTCAAAATATTTATTCTTCAATCTCTTTTTTCTTCTTCTTCTTCTTTTCAATATTATGCAGTTCAGCTTTTAGTGATATTTCTTTTTCCTTTTCACCGTGTGATTCTAATTGCATACTGGCAATATTTGTTGCGTGACTGCTAATTCTCTTTAGCAATTCAATCAATTCCAAATGTATCTGACTTGATTCAACCGTTTCTGGCACTTCATCAAGCAAACGGTCAAAATGTGTTCGTCTTAGTTCTTGTTCCATTAATCTATATTTTTTGTATTTCTGTTTAATATGCTTTGCATCTTGAAGATTTATATCTTTAAAATATTCTATTGATCTGCTCATTTGTTTAATTGTTTTTAAGTGATATTCTCTAATTTCTTTTTCACCTTCTTCTGAAAAATGTATATTATTTTTGTTCTTCTTTTTTGCAAGTGGAACTAATCGCTTAGCAATTACATTTCCAATTTGCTCAATTTCAGTGGCAGTATGCATAAGTTGAAAAATTTCATCAGACCGTTCTTCAACAATTGATTCTTGACTAATTTTCCTTAAATATCTATTTATTTTAAAATTTAGAAAATCAATTTCCTCTTCTTTTTCGTTTAATTCATCTAATGCTTCAGGCTTGTAATCAAAGAATATAGGAAGTATTTTCTCAATCATACCTTTCACTTTCAAAGCCATTCTTATAATTTCAGCTTTAGTTAAACTTAAAGCCAAAGCTGGTGTTGAAATTAAATCATCCTCCAAATATTTAGTTTTAAAGTGTTCTTCTTCCTCTTCATCTGGAATATCAGGTAACATTTTAGTAATGAGTTTGGCTGCAATATTAATACCTGGTAATAATATTGCGGTAAGAATTATATTAAAAAATGTATGCGCATTTGCAATCTGGCGAGGAAGTGCGTCAAAATTATTAGGTGATGTAATATCTAATCCAGTAGCAGGTGAAAATGTTCTAATCAAATCAGCAAAAGTAGGAATCCACCAGGCAAAAAGAATTATTCCCAAAATTTTGAAAAGCGAATGAGCTAGTGCAACTCTTTTTGCATCTCTGCTGCTGTTGATACTTGCTAATATGGCAGTAATGCTTGTTCCTAAATTTGAACCTAATAAAAGAGGTATTGCCGCTTCAAGAGTAATTAAACCTTGTGAACCAAGAACAATTACAATTCCGATAAATGCACCACTGCTTTGAATTAAGGCAGTAAAGAGAGTTCCAACTAAAATACCCATTATTGGATTTTCGAGGTGCAAGAGCAAATCAATAAAAGGTTTGTATGTTCGCAAGGGGAACATGGAATCTGACATTAACCACATTCCTAAGAATAAAATTCCGAAACCAAGAATTCCACCACCAATATTTTTAAGTTTTTTAGTTTTAGCAAGAAGTCTAATCAAAACTCCTATTCCAACAATTAGCAATGCATAATCTGTAATTTTAAATGCTATTAACTGTGCAGTAATTGTTGTGCCAATAGAAGCACCAAGAATAATTCCGAGCGATTGAGAAAATGTCATCAGTTGTGCTTGCACAAAACTGACTAGCATAACGGTTGTGGCGCTGCTGCTTTGCATTCCAATTGTTACAAAAATACCAGCAATAACAGCAATAAACCGATTGTTAGTGATTGTGCTTAAAATGCTTCTCATTTTGCTGCCAGCAGCTTTTTTAAGCCCATCACTCATCATTTCCATTCCAAGAATAAATAGAGCAAGACCACCAATTAAGCCAATTACAAGATAAAACACCCAACTTTGGTCACGGGCATAAATTTTAAAATAGACAATATTATTTTCACCATTATTGTTATCAATCCTTGCTGAAAAATCGTAATCACCTTTTTCTGAACCCAATTTAATGCTAGTTTGTGCAATTCCATTTTGATTTGTAAAAACTGTATCGTTTTCAATTTGTGTTCCAACTGATTTCTGAGGTGCGTAAATAATTGAAAAATAAACTGGAACTCCTTCAATTGGTCTATCTTCAAAATCTAATATTAAAACTGTAAGTGGTTTTTCAACTAGAGAATTTGCAGTAGAGTAAATTGTTTCGGTTTCTTTTGTATTTGAGTTATGATCATCAATTATTTTAATTGTTTTATGAGTTGAATCAATGCGGGTTAAAACAGAATCTTGTATTTGTGCAAAAATATTAGATGAAATAAATATAAATAATGATAAATAATAACTAAGTTTTCGAGTTTTTGCCATATTTGTATCCAACTATTTTCACAATAATAAATACAACATAATCTTAATTGAAAAGTGTTGCAGGGGGCTAGAATAATAAAAAAAAATTAAATATGCTAATTTTTATAAAAATATTTTCTTAAAGGTTATGTTGAAATGGTCTAAAGATGCGGAAATTAAATTATTATAAACCAAACTTTTTGTTTACAAAGATAATCTTATCTAGTAATTTATATTTTGTATTATTTATTGTTTTGTAAAAATTATTCAGAGAAAAATGAAGTTAATTCATAAATATATTTTTATAATAATAAATTATATATTTGAATTCAAAAACAAATAATGATTTCGTTATATTTTAATTACTAAACAAATTAACTGTTGATATGAAAGAAAAAAAAGATTTTAGTTATCAAGCGGTTTTTAACGAAACTGTTGACTCAATTTTTATTACGGATGGAATTTCTGGTAAAATAATTGACGTAAATAATTCAGCAAATGAACTCCTTGGATATTCAAAAGATGAACTTATTGGGCAAAATCTCTCAAAAATTTTAGATGGAGGGAATGGATCTCAACTTCCCAAAAGTCCAACCCAATTTACAATGTTTGGTAGCGTACTTTCAAATAAAGAAATAAAAACTAAATCCGGTGAAATTATTCATGTTGATATGATAATTAACACTTTTAGTGATGAAAATGATAATTATGTTTTTACTTCACTAAGAGATGTGAGCGAAAGAATTGGATATGAAAATAAAATTATTTCCATTAATGAAGAATTACGGAAAAGTAATGCAAGTAAAGACAAGTTTTTTTCAATAATTGCACACGATCTTAAAAATCCTATTTCTGCCATAATTGGTCTTTCAGAAATTGTTACAGATAAAGATGATATAATTGAAGAAAGGGAATCCCAAGAATATTTAGAAATGATTAAAAATCTTTCGCGACAAACTTTTGAACTCTTAGAAAATCTCTTAAATTGGTCACGAATTCAGACAAACAACATTGAGGTAAAAAAAGATTATTTTGATTTAAACAAGCAAATTGATAAAATAATAAATATTCTTATGCCATCTGCGGAATTAAAAAAGATTTCATTAATTAATGGTGTAGATGAAAATTACAATGTTTTCGGCGATTCTGATATGATTGGTACCATTATAAGAAATCTTGTTTCAAATAGTATAAAATTCTCATCTCAAGATTCAAATATTACCATCTACGAAAAAAGCGATTCTAATTATTGGTACATTTCTGTTAGTGACGAAGGTGTTGGAATGGAAGAAAGTTATATCGCAAATCTCTTTGATATTGATGTGCATACATCTCGCCAAGGAACTAACAAAGAAAAGGGAACAGGAATTGGTTTATTACTTTGCAGTGAATTTGCAAAACTTAATGGTGGTTCAATAGAAGTAAATAGCATTATAAATGAAGGAACTACTTTTACAATTAAATTGCCAAAGGAAATATGAAAAAAGGTATAATGTGGTTAATAGTGCTTTTTTTTGTTTTTTTTAATCTTAATGCACAGAATAATAAAAAAATTAGATTTGCTGTTCACTGGTTACCACAAGCTCAATTTGCTGGCTATTATATTGGAGTAGAAAAAGAGATTTATAAAAAGTATGGTTTAGATGTAGAAATTATTCATGCTTCCCCAAGTATAACTTCGCAAGAGCTGCTTCTTGATGGAAAGGCTGATTTTGCTTCAATGTTTTTAAGTACAGCTCTTTTGTTGAAATCTAACAACGCGCCAATTATAAATGTGGCTCAATTATCACAAAAGTGTGGGCAAGTTTTAGTGGCTGAATCAGATAACATAAAAGTACCATCAGATTTAAATGGTAAAAAAATAGGTATTTGGAGGTCGGGGTTTGATGAAATATTGATGTCATTTGTCAATAAAAATAAATTAAATATTGAGCTTGTTTTAATAAATTCAACAATTAATTTATTTCTTTTTGGTGGAATTGATGCAATGAATACTATGTGGTTTAATGAATATCATTCAATTCTTAACGCTGGTAAAAATAAGGAAGAGTTAACAACTTTCTTTTTTGCTGATTATGGATTGGACATTCCAGAAGATGGAATTTATATGCTTCAAGAAAATTATCATAAACCAACAGTTGAAAAATTTGTAAAAGCTACTTTAGAGGCATGGAGTTACACTTTTAAACACAAAGAAGAAGCAATTGCATTAGTTGAACAGCAAATGAAAGCTCATTATATTGCTTTTAATAAACCACATCAATCTTGGATGCTTAACAGAATTAATGAACTATTTGAAGTAAAAGATAAAAAATACATTAACGGTCAACTTTTACAAACTGATTTTGATAATACATATAAAGTGCTTTCAGATTTAAATAGGATTAAAAACAAATTTAATTATTCAGATTTCTATTTCGGAATTAGATAAAAATAATATTATGCTACCCAAAAAACACACATTTGCATTTCGTCTAAACCTATATGTTGTTTCATCAATTTCATTAATAGCGTTGATTATTTTTACTTCCTATTATCTAATTTCTAGAAATCTATTTCTTGAAGGAGCGGAACAGAACGCAAAAAATATAACTGAAAAATATGTTAATCAAATTGATGCAGTAATTGGCAGAGTGGCTAAAATACCATTAAACTTTGCTTCAGTTATAGAAAGTAATTTATTAAACGAACATCAGCTAACTTTAATGCTTCAGAATATTGTTGCCAATAACAATGAAGTATTTGGAAGTGCTATTGCATTTGAACCTTTCAGTTTTAACAAGGATAAATATTTTTCGTCAATTTATGTTTATAAAAATGGAGAAAAAGTTACCACGTCCAATTTAAACGATCCTAAATATGAGTACTTTTACCAAGATTGGTATCAAATTCCAGCTAAACTTGGTGAGCCTGTTTGGAGTGAGCCATACTATGATGAAGGCGGCGGTAATACATTAATGACGACCTATAGTGTTCCATTTTACAAAATTGAAAATGGTTTAAGTAAATTATGGGGAATTATTACTATTGATGTTGAGTTGCATTGGCTTGATAAGTTAGTTTCTTCAATAAAAATTTATGAAACTGGATTCGCTTTTGTTATTAGTTATGCTGGTACTTTTGTAACACATCCTAATAACGAATTTATAATGAACCACACAATATTTTCACTTTCGGAAGAACATAACATTCCTTTATTACGCGATTATGGACGCAAAATGATTGATAGACAAAGTGGTTTTGAAAAGCTAAATGGTGTTACTATCAAAGATGATTCAAGAATTTATTACACTCCTTTTAATTCTAACAATTGGTCACTTGGTATAATTTTTCCTGATAAGGAACTTTATGCTGATTTAAATAATCTTTCACTTATAATTGTTATAATTGGATTTTTGGGATTAATATTTATAATAGTTACAATAACTACAGTTTCTAAAAAAATGACTAAACCACTTAATCTTTTTGCCATTGCGGCTAATGAAATTGGTTCGGGTAAATTTAATTCAAAACTTCCAGAAATAAACTCAAAAGATGAAATAGAAGAACTTTTCAATTCATTTAAGCAAATGCAGTTTGAGCTAAATAATTACATAATAAATCTAAAAGAAACTACTGCTGAAAAAGAAAAAATGCAAAGCGAATTAAGAATTGCTCATAAAATTCAAATGGATATGGTTCCAAAAATATTTCCACCTTTTCCAGAAAGAGATGATGTGGATTTATTTGCAATTTTGGATTCTGCTAAAGAAGTTGGTGGAGATTTGTACGATTTCTTTTTTATTGATGATGAAAAAATTGTTGTGCTTGTTGGTGATGTTGCAGGAAAAGGTGTTCCAGCTTCATTATTTATGGCGGTTACAAGAACATTAATTCGTTCCAAAATCACTAAAGGAATTACAAGCTCTGTAATTATTGATCAAATTAATCGCGATTTAATGCAAAATAACGATAGTCAGCTTTTTGTAACTCTGCTTTTGTGCATTATTGACCTCAAGACCAAAACTATGGAATTTACAAGCGCTGGTCATAATCCAGCTTATATTGTCTCAAATAGTGGCGAAATTACTCCTCTAAAAGATAGACACGGAATGGCTTTGGGCTTGTTTGATTTGAAACCTTATACATCCAGCTTTTACCAAATGAAACAAGGTGATAAATTTATCCTTTATACCGATGGCGTTAATGAAGCAATGGATAAGGATGGAAATATTTATGATTATTACCGTTTAGAAAATATGCTTGGAAAAATTCAAAATTTGACGGCTAAAGAAAGTACCGAATTAATTATTAAAGATATTATAAACTTCGCCAATGGCGCTGAACAATCCGATGATATTACATTGATGGTTGTAACTTTAAAATGATTTTTTAGAGTAAAAAATATCGGTTTATGAAATGAAAAGTGGTGTTAATCGATTATTTGGTAATTAAACCCAGATTTGTCGATAGGAATAAATCTCTAATGACGGTCATTAGAAAAAACATCGGTTAACTTATTCTGATACAATAAGTTAGACTTACAAAAAATGGTCATTTTCTGCTAAAAATAATATGATAAAAAATTACTGACTTTATAAGAACTATATTCCCTTAACACATTTAATATCAATAAGTTACGAAAATATAGTCGTTTTCTAATGACAAATTAGGGTTAAATTGTATTTATTACTTAGTTAAATTTTTTACAAATCTTACAATATTTTTATCGCCCTTTCTTTCATATTTAATTTCATCTGTTTTCTGTTTTACAATGTGAATTCCCAATCCACCAATTTTTCTTTGATCTAAATTTTCATTGATATTCACTTCTTCTTTTGAAAGTGGATTAAACTCGTTTCCATCATCAATTATTTTTACAAGAATATTCTCGTTTTCTATTTCCATCGAAATTTCAATCATGTGAGCTTCATCATCAGAATATCCATAGTTGATTGTATTTGTAATTAGTTCATCAAGAATAAGATTTAGTTCAAAAATATGCTTTTGCGAAAGATTATTTTCAGCACCAAATTGTTCAACAAAAGAAGCAATGATGCTAAGACTCGATATTTTATTTTCAATTGAAAGATTTTTCATAATTATGAATTTTTTGTTCACAAATATATCCAAAGTTAAGACCATTAAAAATAAATTCAATTAAAAGTGATTAGGTGATATTAGTATCAACCATAATCCAAAATTACACTACAATTAAAACAATTCTATATTATCTTTAGAAAAGTAATTTTATAAAGATTAGCTTTCAATTTTTAATTAATTAATGATGGAATAATGAAAAAGTATATAAAAATTTTATTGGTTTTTAGCTCGCTAATATTTGTTGGTTGGGGAAATGTTGGGCATAGTAAAATATCATCCAACGCAACAAAATTTTTCCATCCTGATATGAATGAGTTTTTGTACTGGAAAGATTATCTTACTGCACATGCTTCTGATGCGGATTACAGAAAAGGGGATGACCCAACCGAAGGTTTTAAACATTATATAGATATTGATAATTATTCAATTTTTATTTCTAATGGAAGAATTCCAAATACCATCGATTCTGTTATTGCTATGTATGGATCATCGTTTGTAGCTGATCAGGGTATTTTGCCGTGGGCAACAATTACTACTATTGATTCAATAACTGCCTCATTTTCAAGAAGAGATTTTGAAAAAGCTTTGTTCTATTCTGCAGATCTTGGTCATTACGTTGGCGATGGTCATATGCCGCTTCATATAACAAGAAATTATAATGGTCAATACACTAATCAGAGCGGAGTTCATTCACGATATGAATCAACAATGATTGGAAAATATTCATCGCAAATAGATTATGCTGGCGATTCTGTTCATTACATAAATAATGTTCCAGAATATATTTTTCAATATTTATATGATAATTATAGCTATGTTGATTCTATTCTTATTGCTGATAAAAATGCAAAAGCCTTTGCTGGAAGTACATCAAGCGATTTATTTTATCCAAAATTTTGGGAATATTCAGAAAATTATACAGTAATCCTATTAAGGAATGCATCCAAAGCAATGGCAGAATTAATCTATACTTCATGGGTAAATGCTGGAAGTCCAGAATTAAATCCATCAGCAATTAATGATGAAACTGAAATAGAGAATTTTTATTTAGGGCAAAATTATCCAAATCCTTTTAATCCTAGCACAACTATAAGATATTCGCTTTCGCAAAGTGGTTTTGTAAATTTACATGTTTATAATGTACTTGGACAAGAAGTAGCAAAGTTAGTAAATGAAGAGCAAAACTTTGGAAGTTATCAAGTTCAGTTTGATGCCACAAATCTTCCAAGTGGTGTTTACTTCTGTAAGTTAAACGCAGTTTCCATAGGAACAAAAGGAAGAATGTTTGAAAAATCTGTTAAGATGTTACTTCTAAAATAAAGTTGCTTACACAAAAAGCTTAAACAGACTGTAGTTTGTTTGAGATTGTACTTTTATCTTGTTCACACAGCCTCTGAATTTTGGGGTTAATGAAATCATTAACATTACAACAAATTTAATTTGCTACCAAGATTATTAGTTTCCCAAAAGATATTTCAAAAAATATTTTTAGTATTTGTATGCTTAGAGATTGGTTGATGTTGTGGACCATTGAAACTGCCTCACCATTTAAAATAACAATGGAAAAGTTCCACCTTGCTATTACTTTGCTTTATGTAAATTAATATGAGCTAAAATAATTTTATTATAAACAATTTGCCATTTAAACTTTTGTTACTTAACTTGCAAACAAATAAGAGGTTTTAGTGGTAAATACAAATAGGCACATATCTTTTTTCTCCTTTACAAGCTTTTCCCATAAAGAAAATGTTTTATTTTTTTTGCATTTAACATTAGCCTTTTTACTTAAAACACTTGGCACACTATTTGCCCCCCCCCATTTTTATTTTACAACTTTTTCACTTAAAACAAAACCAATTAATTACCAGCAAAAATTTAATACACTTAATAAGAAAAAACACAACTCAAAGAAATTATACGGCTTTAAAATTATACTTTAACAAACGTGAGTATTTTGTTGGGTTTGTGTAGAAGCGGTTTTACTTAAAAAAATAATTAGTTCTATCAAAAAAAAATTAGAGGTTAAAATGGAAAAAACATTTATTTATAGAAACTTTTTATTAGCTCTTGTATTATTTAGTATGATTATAGCTAGTTGTAGTAACGATACAGGAGCCAATAATAATGATAATGAAAAAATAGTCCGAAATAGTATTGCATATACTTATGGTTGCCCAGCATTCTTTATACACCCAGATGTTTGGAGACCACCAGGCAGCCTTATGATAAGTAGAAATACTAGTGGTTCTGCTGCATGGACTCCTTCTGGACGCGTAGGACCTACTTATATTAACGATACAAAAGATAATTATATTAGCAGATTAAATAATGCTAGTATTCCAAACCAAAATAATTATAGTGAATATAAGAATGTAGAAGATGGTGGGTATCCTGGTGTATTTTATCCTGATCGAACTATGGAGCCTGAGGCCAAGTATCAATCTGGATTTGTTTGCTATGCATTAGTTGTTCGAGCGATGACAGACGCTGGATTAGTACTTGGAACAAATGCAACAGCTGGAATTGGATACTTGTTAACCGAATTCACAGAAATTACTGCGCCCAATTCTACAACTGTATTACCAGGAGATATAGTTGTATATGATTTTGATGTTTCTCAAAATAATGGTGGGGATCATGTAGCTATAATCACTAAAATTAATGGGGACAATCCAAATGAGTGGACAGTTATTAGTTCATTAGGGTTAGTAGATTATTTTGTATACGGTGTTAAAGAAAGCAAGTTAGATATTTTTCAAGATTTGAGCGATGGTGGTATTTTTGAATGGTGGGATGATTATTGGCCTGAGCCACTTCTCTATAAAATATATACAAAAAGACAACTATAATTAAATATATGGAGATTTAAATATGAAGTATTATTTTTTCAAAACAATGATTTGCATACTAGTATTGCCTTCTATTTTCTTTTCACAAAATATTACTAAAACAATTATTTTGGATAATTACAAGACAATAAATGCACAAAATTCTAAAAATATAAACGACAAGACTTTAATGCAGAAAGACCTTTTTTATAAAGATGTAACTTTCGATAATGAACAAAGAATTTATCTGTCAGATGCCATTTCAAAAAAAATATTAGTCTTTAATAGAAACGGCAAATTTGATTCAGAAATAAATTTAAACAATGATGTAAATAATATAGATTTCACTCAAATAAAAATATGTTCTTATAAAGACAATTTATATGTGTTGTTACTAAATGGTGAATTTTATGTAAAGTTAGTAAAATATATTAAAGGTAAAATGGTTCAAAATTTTGAATTAGAAAACCCTTCCCCAATTGATAGGAATATTAATGTTACAGCTAACAATGATAAAATATTTGTGACAATAGCACCTTCTGCCCTAGACCCACGTTATTATGAAAAGGGTTTAGTTTTTGTTTATTCTACTGATGGAGATTTTTTAGGACGAACAGACTATTTTTATGAAGATGAAAATGGAAGAATATATAAGAGCACTGGTGATAAAAATAATTACTATATCCAAATATTTGAAGCACCTAAAACAAAAAAAATTTTAATGACAAAGGATTTAAAAAAAATTGATGAGATTGCTATTCCATACATTCAGTCTGGTAAAATATCTAACCAAGATAGATGGTATTATGTTGGTCATGATGAACAAAATAATATTTACGTTTCAAATAATTATAAAGTATTGAAATACAATTCTTACACAAAATTAAAAAAGGAAATTTATTTTGATGCAAATAATATTAGAAACAATGATCTTTTTATTACTAATAATACAAAGATTAGATGTGATTTCACCGGAAAACTATTCTTATTAGAACTAAAAATAGATCATAAAAATGAACAAAACTTTAATACAATTATTTTACAAATCGATTAGAGGAAGGGAATATGCATTTTAAAATATTAGTAATATATCTAGTTCTTATTAACACTGTTTTTTCACAAAATATTAACCATTTTATTTGTGCTAAAAAAACAAATGACAATTTTATTATTAACCAAAAGATAGCAATAATAGAAAATACAATAAAGGCTGGGTCGTACAAAGATGTAAAAGAAAGTTTATTGTCTATAAAAAAGGAAAGCAATGTATTCTCAAAATATTCTAAGAAAAAGACAACATCAACATACACGCCAATAGAAAAGCCGAAATATTTCAATTTTGAAATTGAGAAAATTAACAATAGTAATGATGAAACTACAATTTCATGTGTTGCCAATTTGATTTATGATAAAAACAAAAAAGACATTCCATTCATTCTCTATTTTAATAAAATTAATAATATTTGGTCTATAGCTGATGATGACAATATGCTATCTACTATATCTCGCGCATTTGTTGAATCCACAAAAACCAGAAGTGTACAAACTAATTCTACCGAAGTTGAAATTATTGATAATTCTAAAACATTAATTCCTGTTAAATATAGCTCGATATACAATGTCTGGGAAATAAACAAGAGTCTTGCAAATAGTAATTTCCCAGGTATAGATTTTTGCTCAAAGAACTCTGAAGTTGATGTGAATATCTATGTATATGGACCTGATCCTTATAAGAGTGAATCAGTTTATTTATTATCAGACCCTGTTTATGGTAGAATATTATTTGTCAATCAGGAGGAAGGTAAATTTACCAATGATTATGAAATTAAATCTTATGGAGACCATGTTGGGGAATTCAAATTCCAAAATCCAATTGCAATTGCTGTTGGCGAGAATGGTGATTTATTTGTAGCGGATATTGGATTGAACAAAATTATTAAATTAAAGTATTTCCCAAATACAAATACAATTGCCTATCAACAAACTATTAACGTTGCAGGTCTAGGCAAACCATCTGATATTTCATATTGTAAAAGCTATGCTTCTACTTGGCCAGCTAGATTGGTAATAGTGGATATGTTAAATCAGTCATTACTTCAAGTAGATTTAAATGGTAATATACTTACTACAACAACTGGTTTTTCAGATCAGAGTGGATATCAACCATTTAATCATATTGAAAGAGTGGCAACCAATAGATTTGACGGATACGTTGCGCTAATAGACAATGGATTAAAAAAAGTAATACAAGGTTTAATTATTAATAATACTAATTATATCTTTTTGTATAATGTAGCAGAAAGTTTTTCGTACTTATCAAACTTTTCAGATATTGCAATTTGTCCAAATAATGAATATTTAGTTTCAGATATTGGGTTAAATAAAGTTCATAAGTTTTCATTCGAAGGAGATTATATCTGTTCATTTTCAAATTCTCCTTCTAATTTTGGGGGCTTCAATTTACCTAAAAGAATATCTTCTGTAGCAAATAATTTTGATGGTCGTGTGATTTTAGAAACTGATATTTTAAGTGTTTGGTCAGATAACTCAGGCGGTAGGCGGTTTTTTCAAAACTCTGACGTTTTTAATATAAATCACTCAATTGATGAAAATTATTTCCATTTCAATTTCACACTTACATCTTATTCTAAAATTAATCTAAAAATATTAAAAAATGGCGTGTCACAATGGAGCAAATCATATTCGATGATATCTGGTGGTTATCATGAAGAGAATATACCAAGGAGTGGTTTTAATTTTGGAGAATATGTTTTTAGTATAGAATACAAACAACTATATGATGAGTATTATCAACAATATGAACAAGGATGGAAAACAAAATCCATTGTCTTTACAAATGAACCAGTATTGCCTTCAGTAATCAGTAGCAACATGACTATCTCAGGAGCATATTTAGCAACATCTAGCACAACAATAAATAGTGGTGTGACTCTCACAGTTGAAGCTGGTGCAAGCATTACTTTCCAGAACGGAGCCACGTTAATAGTTGATGGTACGTTGGATGTAAATGGCACAACAACCAACAAAGTAACCTTTGATTTTATTGCCCAAAACTCAACATTAAAAAACGGTATTAAGATAAACTCTGGTGGAACAGCTAATATCTCAAATGCAGAAATTAAAAATGCATACAATGGAGTTTATGTTAATGGAGGCAGTGCAACCATTGATGGTTGTATAATAAGAAATGGTTATAACGGAATTCAGCTTTATGACACAGATTATACAACGAGTATTAAAAATACTCGCATCTACGAACAGACCGTAGGTGTTGATATGTATTATTCAACTGCAGTAATTTCTTATAGCGAAATAGATAATAATTATATTGGTATTAGTTGTTATAGTTCTTCTCCTCAATTGATTTACAGAACCAGTTCAGGTGGCTATAATAATATTCATGCAAATTCTTTTGGTATTATGGCATCTTATAATTCTAATCCATTTCTGGGTAGACAAACTTGCTTTACATTTGGTGGAAGTAATATCATAGATTTAAATACAACAAAAGATATAAATCTAAATAACTATTGCACAGTTTATGCAGAAAATAATTATTGGGGTGGTAGTTCTGGCTCCTATTATGAAGGCACTGGTTGTATTGTTTACGATACTCCTTTTTTAACTTCGCCACCACAAATGAGTCAAAACAAAATTAAAATCACTCCAGAAGAGGAAATGTTTAATAATAAGTTTCCACCTCAAGTTACTTCAAGTGCAAATTCTACAGAACAATTGAGCTTAGTAACTTCAAGTAATGAAAAATCTGGTTATAACGAAAGCTGGCAAATAGAATGGAAATTACTCTATGCAAGAAATTTAATGCGAGTTAAAAAGTACAACCAAGCAGCAAAAATATGTGAGAGTGTAATAACAGAATTCCCAGATTCTGCACGCTCATATTTAGCATTAGATTTATTATGGCAATCACGTAAAAATGATGATAAAACACTTTTTAAACAATACGTTGATAATAAAGCAAAATCAAAAGTTAAAAAACAGCTATACGGTGTTGCTGAACTGATGCTAGCTTTTAGTGAAAGGGCGAACACAGCAGATTCAAAAGAAAGAGTAGCAGGTTTAGATGTGATAGGCGAAAAATATAAAGATACTCCTCTTGTTGAACATGTTCTGTTTCAAAAGTTCATGTTTTATCTCTATGAAGAAAACAATATTGAATTAGCAAAAACAACTTCTGCGGAATTAGGAAAGCTATTCCCAGAATCTGAATCATATTATGCTTCTCAAAGACATCTTGGAAACGATGTAGTAAAACCAACAGAACCACTACTAGCAAAAAATGCTGCTAATGAAGAAACCACAGAAATACCAAAAACATACGAGCTACTTGGTAATTATCCAAATCCATTTAACCCAAGTACAACAATAAAATATGCTTTGCCATATAGCTCAAATGTTGAGCTAACTATTTATGACATTACTGGTAAAGTGGTTAAGGTATTTAGTGAAAGTGGACAGTCTGCTGGTTATCAAAATATAGTTTGGTTTGGTGATAGCCAACAAGGTAGCAGAGTTTCAAGTGGTGTTTATTTATACAGATTTAAGGCAACTTCCATTGATGGTAGTAATAAAGTATTTGAAAAAACAGCTAAAATATTACTACTTAAATAAAACCCAATTTATTGAAAGTATAAAAACCTCCGAGGTTTTCAAAACCTCGGAGGTTTGATTATGATACTGCTGATTACGAGTAAAAAATGAAAATAATTACAATACTAATATTTCTATTCTCAAGCACTGCTTTTGCAGAGCACCCCGATACAACTATTACCAAACTGCAACAGAGAGCGGAGCTAATAGAATTAGCATCCAAAACACTTGGTATTAATAGTAAAATATTAACAGCAATTATATTTACGGAACGCACATTAAATTACACTTGGGAAGATGAGGCTATGGATAACATTCTTGCAGAAGCTGGATTAAACAGCTCAATCGGTTTCTGTCAAGTAAAGTTAAAAACAGCTTATTGGATTGAAGTACAATTAAATGATACAAGTGCGGCATACTTTACAAACAAAGCTTATAAAGGAAAGATAAGCCTAAGTAACTCTCCAGTTGAAATAATAAATAAACTTGAAAATGATTCATTAAATATTCTTTATGCAGCCGCTTTTGTTAGAATTGCAATTAGTTATTGGGATAAAGCTGGTTTTCCAATTAATGACAAAGCAGATATTTTAGGAACACTCTATTCAACTGGTCTTTTCAAAAGAGATGGCACTAAAAGAATTCCAAATAATAACCCAAAAGCAAATGAGTTTGGCAAAAGAGTTGGTAAGCAATACAATAAACTAGCAAGGGAAAATGATTAACCGACATTACAAAACTGTTAAACAGCAAGGAAAAATGATATAACGTCAGTGAAAAATGGTATAACGGCATGGAAAAATGGTAAACTACCGGGGAAAAATGACTAAACGGCAAGGAAAAACGGTAAACCGGCATAACAAAATGATAAAACGGCGGGGTAAAATGAGTAATCGGCTGTACAAAATTATTAACCAACACTGTTTAATGGTTTTGTAGTGGTGGTTTGTAAAAAAAGCACACACCCCCAACCCCCTCTCAAGAGGGGAAAACAATTTAAGCTTTTTGTTTTATTTTGGGGTGTCAGATCACTCAGTCCAACTTCTCCGAAGGAGCGGTAAAATGTCCTCTCTAGAGAGCAATGCTGTCAACTTAAGCAATTTGTCATTGTTTTGGCAAAGGCGAAAAGCCCAACTTCTGGGATTTTAGCCTTTTTAAGACCAAGTTTATAGAAGTTGGGCTTTTGTTGTTAATGACGTAACTTAAAAATATTTCCTTAAATTGACAACATTGCTAGTGAGGGGAAGATGCTTTAGCATCAGGGGTGTGTTTTTTTTGAGTATGATAAAATAAACGCACTTCGTGGAATTTTCCCGAAGTGATAATAACATATATTTAAGTGAAAAAACAAAGCATATAATTTTAATGAAAATTATATGCTAATTAACTAATCACAAACAAATAGGGAGTCTCTAATGTCAACAACAAAAAGAACATTAGCAGAAAAATTGTTATCTGCACAAGTTGCAATCGATAACGCAATATCGGATACGGAAATTAAGGCATTATTAACAGATTACGGTTACGATGATGTTCACCTTGCAGAGGGTAAAGCATTGCTGGATAGCGTAAATCAGTTACAACAAGTTCAGCAAAAAGAATATGGTGATCAATTTGAATCAACAAACTCTTTAAATAGCATTTGGGATAGCGCTTATAGTGAATATATGCGTTTTATTAAAATTTCGCGTGTAGCTCTTAAAAATGAGTTGGCAATTTCACAGAAACTTGGTTTAAACGGAGAAAGAAAATCATCTTTTTCTGGATGGTTGGCTCAAGCCAAACAATTTTATTTAAATGCTCTAGCTGATGCAACTGTTTTATCTAAATTATCTTCTTTTGGTATTACACAAGCAAAATTAGAAGCTGGCAAAACTCTTGTTGAAGAAACAGAATCTAAAAATGCAATTCAAGAAAAAGAGAAAGGTGAAGCTCAACAAGCCACGCTTGAAAGAGATATTGCTGCCGATCAATTATTTGAATGGGTAGCTGATTTTATTGTTATTGCTCACATTGCTCTTGAGGGTAAACCACAACTATTAGAAAAACTTGGTATTGTTCAACGTTCATAGAGTATTATCCAAAAACTTAATTTACTCATATCTGTTAAGTAGTTGATGAGTAAGCTCATCAACTATACAGATTTTTATTTTGTTAAAGCGATACTTATTAATAATAATTATTAATCTTGTTTAATTCCAACGACAATTATAAATACCTAATGTTTAACAGAAAAATATTAATACTATAGGGCAGTTTTCTTTTTGCTAAAGAACTAAAAAAATATTTCTAGTCTTTGTATGTTTATATATTAAAAATATAATTATGAGATGAAATGAATAAATTAAAATTTGAATTGGAAGTATATACTTTCCAAATTGATATTGTGGGGCATTTAAGCAATATTATTTATGTAGAATGGCTTGAAATTGGTAGAATAAAATTGCTGGAAGCAATGGGGTTGCCTGTTACAGAGTTAACAAAAAAAGATATTTTTCCAATTCTTGTAAATACAAATATTACTTATAAGCAGCCAATTTTCTTTGGTGATAAGGTTACTTGCGAAGCTTGGATTTCAAAATTGAACGAAGCTTCTGCAATTGTTGAATTTAGGTTTTACAAAAATGATGGAGTTTTGGCGGCTACAGCAAATCAAAAAGGCTTGTTTATTACAGGAAGTACAGGAAAACCGTTTCGATTAACTGAAGAGTATAGAAAACCTTTTGAAAAGTTCCTTATTATAGAATAGTTTTAGAGAGGATATTATTTAATAATTTAGTTATGTTATTTAGTGAAAAATTAAAATTAAAGAGTGTTTTATGTATATCAAAATTGATTCTAACCAAAGTGGAAGTAACAAAAACGCACCAACTTTTGAATTCCATATTGCCGCTAATTTGCGAAAGAAATATGAAGTAAGCGATGAACTATTCTCAATATCGGGCAATATTATTTTTGCAAATATTGGTCAAGTAAGAAAATTTGTAAATAATTTTAATAAATCCAAGAAGGATAGTCAAAAAATAAAAGTAAGTGAAGTTAATGCTGCTGGCTTAATAGATGAAATATTTCACTATGTAATTAGAAAATATGAGGACGAACTTAACCCTAAAGTATTTAGCAGAGCTATTGAGCATCTTGAAAAAGAAATTGGAGAAGATGAATTTAGAAAACTACTTTTCGAATTTATAGAACTATTTCCACCAGTAGATGTTTACAAAGGCAAAGCAACTCCGTTTGAATATTTAGGCTCATACACTGGAGGAAAATCCAATAAAGAAATAACAATAGAAGAAATGTTTCTTTTGAACTTTGCTAATATAAATCCAGCAAATGAAAAACTTAAAGAACTTTTTGATGAAAATTATTTTAAAAACAAAGAAATATTTAAGAAAACTATAAATGGATTAAAATCATTTTTTAAGAGCGAACCGGCAATTGGCAGTGAAAAAATGGATTTGTTTGAATATTTGTTTAAGCCAATTTTAAGCAGACCAACTAGTTTAGCAGAACAATTAGACTACATATTAGAGAAATGGGATATCATTTTAAGAGATAAATTTTTGAACAGAGTTCTTTCAAACAAAGACTTGGTAAAAGAAGAAATTACATTTGATTATAGTGGTGGAGGCGGAGGTTCAGCGCCTACTATCGTTCCTAAATACAAGGGTGATTATGATTCTACTGATGGTTTTACATTAGGAAAATCTCTTTTCAATTATGCAGATAATATAAATACTACTTATGAAGAAACAGAACAATTTACATCCGATATTCATTGGATGCCAAATGTTGTTCTAATGGCAAAAAATATTTATGTGTGGCTTGACCAACTTTCTAAAAAGTATCAGAGAGAAATAAAGACTTTGGACCAAATTCCTAATGAAGAATTAGAAGAACTTGCGCGTAGAAATATAAATGGACTTTGGCTAATTGGTTTGTGGGAAAGAAGTTCAGCTTCCAAAAAAATTAAACATATAATGGGTAATATTGACGCAGTTGCTTCGGCGTATTCGTTGTACGATTATGCAATTGCTTGGGATATTGGTGGGGAAGAAGCATATAATAATTTTAACGCAAGAGCCAAAGCGAGAGGAATTCGTTTGGCTAGCGATATGGTTCCTAATCATACTGGAATTCACTCTGATTGGGTTCGTAATCATCCAGAGTATTTTGTGCAAGTTTCAGAACCACCTTTTAATTATTCATTTAATGGTGAGGATTTATCGGAAGACCCTAATATTGAAATTAAAATTGAGGATGGATATTGGGAAAAACATGATGCTGCTGTTGTATTTCGTAGAATTGATAAGAGGTATAATGATGTTCGCTATATTTATCATGGTAATGATGGAACAAACATGCCTTGGAATGATACAGCACAGCTTGATATGCTAAAGCATGAAGTCCGCGAAGCTGTTATCCAAAAAATATTTGACGTTGCACGTAAGTTCTCTATTATTCGTTTTGATGCTGCAATGACACTTGCAAAAAAACATTTTTCTCGCTTATGGTATCCACAACCTGGAATGGGCGGCGATATTCCTTCGCGTACCGATCATTCAATGTCGCGTGAGGAGTTCGATTCATTTTTCCCAATAGAATTTTGGCGTGAAGTAGTTGATAGAATAAATCACGATATGCCGCAAACACTACTGCTAGCCGAAGCATTTTGGTTAATGGAAGGATATTTTGTGCGCACACTTGGAATGCACCGTGTTTATAACTCCGCATTTATGCACATGATGATGAAAGAAGAGAATTCAAAATATCGTGAATTGATATATAACACACTCGAATTTGAGCCAGAAATATTGAAAAGATATGTCAATTTTATGAGTAATCCAGATGAAGAAACTGCAATTCAACAATTTGGTACTGATGATAAATACTTTGGTGTATTAACTTTGATGATTACTTTACCAGGACTTCCAATGTTTGCCCATGGACAAATTGAAGGTTTTACTGAAAAGTATGGAATGGAATACAAGCGCGCTTATTATGATGAAAAACCAAAAGATTGGCTAGTTGAAAGACATGAAAGAGAGGTTTTTCCAATATTGCGAAAACGACAGTTATTTTCAGAAGTTGAAAATTTTTGGTTTTATGATTTTTATGATTTAAATGGAAATCTTAATGACAATGTTTTTGTTTATTCCAACAAAGCTGGTAGTGAAAAATCGTTAGTTTTATATAATAATAAATATGATAAAGTTTATGGAAATTTCCAGAAATCAACTCCAAAACTTGTTAAGATTGATGATAACAATAAATTTATAAAAGAAATTAACATCAACGAAGCACTAGAAATAAATGGAAATTATAATTATTTCTATATTTTCAAAGATTTGTCCGCAAATTTGGAATACATTTATAAAGGTTCCGATTTATGGCAAAATGGATTTTATTTTGAGTTAAATGGATTTGAAAGACGCGTATTTACAGATATTAGAGAAGTGGAAGATAAAAATGGTGATTTTTATAATATCTATACTGAACTTAATGGAAGAGGAGTTTACTCTATTGCGGCCGCGATTGAGGATAAAAAGCTTACTCCAATTTATAGTTCATTCTCAGAATTATTGGAAGAAACTGAAATTGAGAATTTCATTAATAAATTGATTCTTAATCCATCAAAGAAAGGGGAATTATCAATTGAATTTTTAAATTTATCTAAAAAGTTAGAGCTTTTTACTAAGGAAATATCAAATTATACAGGATTGATAATGCCTTTTTCTGAAATAGAAGAAGTTGTATTGAGAAAATTTGGAATTATTAAAGAACTTAATCTGCTAATAAAATCTGAAATATCTGAAGAAAAGAAGAGACATATTAATTTGACTAAATATTTTGTGTTAAGTACTCGAGCCGATTATTTAGAAAATTCAAAAATTATTTTAGCGTGGTTAATTCATCAAGAAATTGATTCGAGAATTGCAAATAAAAATGAATCTAAAAGATTAACTAATAAAATATTGCATAAGTCATTTGCAAATTCAATTTACCGCACTGGAAAAGGGCAAGACGAAGTTGTTAAAATTATATCTTTACTAGAAGTTTTGCTTGAGGATTATAAAACACTAACTTCTGAAAAGAAAACAGCAAAGGTAAATCTTAATAAGAAGCAGGATATTATTGGTTATCTATTGAGTAGCCGAAAAGAATTTATTCGTAAATTATTTGAAGATAATTATGTTCATAAATATTTGGAAGTAAATATTTACAAAAAAATTAGATATTACAATAAAGAAAGATTTGAAGAATTTGTAAGATGGCTGTTAAATATTTTTATGATAGAAAGACTTTCTGAGAATAAAGAAATTAAAGAAGTGCTTAATCTTTATTGCCACATTTATGAATATCTAATTGAGTCATCAGAAGAATCTGGCTTCCAGTTGGATGAATTAGAAGAAATACTGATTCATAAAAATATTACAAGATAAAGTTACGAAGAGGGTAAAAATGAGTAAAAGCATAATTAAATAATAAAAAAGAAAGGAATACATATAATGGAGGTTTCTGAAAACAAAAAAGCCCCACAATTTTCATTACCAGATAGCGATGGAAACTTGGTAAAGTTAAAACAATTTTTGGGGCAAAAAGTAGTATTATATTTCTATCCAAAAGACAATACATCCGGATGTACTGCAGAAGCATGTGATTTTAATAATTCTTTGAAAGAATTTGACAAAATAAAGACAAAAGTGCTTGGTCTTAGTAAAGATTCTCCTAAATCACATATCAAATTTAGAGATAAATTTGATTTAAATTTTACATTGTTAAGTGATGAAACTACTGAAATTATTCAAAAATACGGTGTTTGGAAAGAAAAGAGCATGTATGGAAAAAAATATATGGGCGTTGAACGTACCACATTTATTATTGACGAAAAAGGGAAAATTGAAAAAATATTTCCTAAAGTTAAAGTAAATGGACATGTTCAAGAAATATTAAACTATTTAGCAGAGAAATGAGGGAGATATGGTTTATGTAACTCGTAGAGAAGTTTTTAGCGCGTCTCACAGATTAACTAACCAAGAATTATCGGATGATGAAAATATTGAGATTTATGATAAATGCAATAACCCATACGGACATGGTCATAACTACACTTTAGAAGTAGTTGTTGCCGGTAATATTAATCCTAAAACTGGATATGTGATTGATCTAAAAAAATTAAAAAAAATAATTAAATCTAAAGTGATTTCTAAAGTTGATCACCATCATTTCAATTTTGATGTTGATTTTATGAAAGGAATAATTCCTACCACAGAAAATATTGCTATTGGAATATGGAAATTATTAGTAAATGAAATAACAGAGGGAAAATTATATTCAGTGAAATTATTTGAAACTGAAAACAACTATATTGAATATAAAGGAGAATAGATTTTGGACATAAATAATGTATCACAAAAAGTGAAAGTAATTTTAGAGGAAATTGGAGAAGATACTGAACGTCAAGGTTTGGTAAACACTCCAGAAAGAGTTGCAAAAGCTTACGAATTTTTGACTAATGGTTATAAACAAAATGTTGATGAAGTAATAAATGGTGCCATTTTTGAAGAAAAATATGATGAAATGGTTATTGTTAAGGATATAGATTTCTACAGCATGTGTGAGCATCATATGTTACCTTTTTATGGAAAGGTTCACGTTGCATACATTCCTAATGGGAAAATAGTTGGCTTAAGTAAAATTCCAAGATTGGTTGATATGTTTGCACGCAGATTGCAGGTGCAGGAACGTTTAACTCAGCAAATTGCTGATGTGCTTGATGAAAAATTACAACCCAAAGGAGTAGCTGTTGTAATAGAAGGGTATCACATGTGCATGATGATGAGAGGAATACAAAAGCAGAATTCTATTACGACAACAAGTGCCGTTCATGGTGCATTCCGTGCAGAAAAGACAAGATTAGAATTCCTAAATTTAATTTCGAGAAACAGAATATAATGCAGAAAAAACAAAATTGTGTTTGGATAACAGGTGCAAATTCGGGAATAGGAAAATCTATTACCCATCAATTTGCTAAAAGTGACATTTTTTGTGTTGCCTCAGCTCGAAGGAAAGATGCGCTTGTTAGAATGAAAGATGAAGTATCTGAAATTTCAAATAATATTGAAATATTTCCACTTGATATTTCTAGTTCGGATGAAATATCAGATGTTTCAAAAAAAATACTTAAAAAGTATGATATAGATTGCTTAATAAATAACGCTGGAATAACGACTTTTACAGCTGCTGAAGATGATTCAATTGAAGATGTTATCGCAATTATTCAGATAAACTTAATAGGTTCAATTGCTACAATTCAAAGTTTAATTCCTCATTTTAAAAAACGTGGTTGTGGAATAATTATTAATATTCTATCTGTTGTGGCAACAAAAGTATTAAAAAATAGTAGCATTTATTCTGCATCTAAAGCTGGTTTGTTAACTTATGCAAATGTTTTGCGTGAAGAAGTTAGAAAGTATAATATAAAAGTAATAAATATTTTGCCAGGAGCCACAAAAACACCAATTTGGTCATCCGAAATGCTTAATAAATATGCCAATAAAATGATGTCTCCAGACGATTTAGCAAAGTTTATTTATCATATTTATACATTGGATTCAAATCTAGTTCCAGAAGAAATTACAATTAGACCTATTGGAGGCGATTTGTAGAATTGATTAAAGGTTGGTTGATTATTATCCTTAAATAATCAACCAACTTTTTTACTTATTTTCTACCTCTTGGAAATCTATTGCAATCATTATTTCCATTTTTACGATTAAATTTTCCATCCCGATGAGCAGACATATTAAATGTTTTTGTCCATTGCTCTTTTTGTGTGTCATCTAGTAAATTATATACATCTAACCACATTGTTGTTCTTGAAAGTTTAATTTTAGCTTGTAATTCGCTGTTATTGCTCGTTAGTTTTAGCAATTCTTTTTGATCAATCTTATTATCGGTCATCATTTTACGAACAACTAATCTGTTTTTTTGAATTTCATTTTGCGTTTCGATAACAAGATTTTCATGTTTAAATCTTAAATCACTTATTTTGGCAACTTGATCGTCAGTTAATTTTAAGTTTGCTTCCATTCTTTCAAATGGCGCTTTAAAACCACAACCACCATCTAGTCTATCTCCAGAACCAAATCCCATTCCCATTCCGTTTCCTCTACCATTTTGAGGTTGGGCGTTCAAAGATGCGCCAACAACTAATAAAATAACTACTAATAAATAAAATACTCGTTTCATTTTTTTAACTCCTTTTTTTGTTAATTATTGTTTGTGCTGCTTTGACATCGCAAAGTCTTAATAGGTTTAAAATAAAATGGAAAGTATTTATATCATTAAATATTAAATGCAGTTACAAATTACTTTTTTGATTAATTGTTTGTAGATTTATTCTAAAAATTATATAAAATTTCATTTAGCAATAATTTTATAAAGATTAATTAATTATTTCAAAAAATAATTGGTAAAATAATTAAACTATTAAGCCTTTAAAATTGTCAAAGCAATAGTAAATTGAATTATGGATTTTGTGGAAGATAAAGATTTAGTTAAAGAGTTTCTCAATGGAAATGAAATTGCATTCAAAAAGCTTGTTAATAAATATTCCAAAAAGATTTATTGGCATGCTCGCGGAATGCTAAATAATCATTTTGATGCAGATGAAATTACTCAAGAAGTTATAATAGTTCTTTATAATAAATTAAATACTTTCAATTTTGAATCAAATTTATACACTTGGATATACAGAATAACCTCTACGAGAACCTTAAATTTAATTAGGAAGAAAAAAGTTAAGGAGTTTTTTTCTTTGTCCAATGGGGAATTTGATAGCCTTAAATCGGAAGGTGATTTACAAAATAATTATGAGAATAAGGCAGAAATTGAAAAAATAGAGAATGTACTTCAGAAAATTCCAGTTAGACAGAGAGAAGTTTTTATAATGAAAAATTTTGAAGAATTGAGTTACAAGGAAATTTCTGAAATTACAGGCAAAAGTATTGGTGGATTAAAAGCAAATTATTTTCATGCACTTAAGAAAATAACGGAGTTATTAAATGGACCAGAATAATAATGAATTAGATGAAATAAAATTGTTGGAGAATCAATTAACTCACAAAGTTGAAATTTATAGAAATTTTAAGAACTCGCCAAATAATGAATCTTATTTTAATAATATTAATTCCAGAGTTCTAAATAAACTTGATGAAAGAAAAAGTAAAAAAATGTTTCATCTAAATCCATCTTTTGGATATGCAATGATATTTATAGTAAGTTTTCTTGTTTCTTTTCAATTAATTGATTTTAGTAATAAGGTTTCTTTGAATGATTCAGATTTCTTTTTTTCCGAAACAGCACTTTGGATTGATGAAGAAATGTATTTTTCAAGTATATTGGATGGAGATATTGATTTAGATTATGCAAACTATTTCAAAAATGAAATTGACTTTTCTAGTAGTCGTTTTCTACATTATGACATAAAGCAATTATCTGATAATGATTTAGATGAAATTTATGAAAATATTAATAAAAAAATATTTTAGGAGACAATCATGGTAAATAAAAAATCAAACTTTTTTATTAAACAATTAGCTATTTCAACAAGCATATTTGTGCTTTTATTTAATGTAATGTTATTTGCACAGCGAAATAATCCTCCAGGTGAATGGAACAGAATGCATGGCAAAATAGAACAATTAGAGAAAATTAAAATAATTGAATTACTTAATTTAGATGAAGCAACTACGCTTAAATTTTTTTCGCGGCGAGATGAACATCTAGATAGCCAAAGAGCTTTAATAGACAAAAGAGATTTGCTCTATGATAAACTAAATGAAAGTTTTAAGTTAAAAGATGAAATAGATTATAAACAAAGAATTGCAGAAATTTTTGCAATTGAAAAAGAAATGTTAGCGCAACGGGAAAAATTCTTTAATTCATTAAAAGATATACTTTCAGAAAAGCAAATTGCAGAATTAATTGTTTTTGAATCCAACTTTAGAAATGAAATTAGACATCAGTTTATAAAACAAGGTGAAAGGAGGAAGCCTTATAATTAGTTTTTTTTTGAAATAAATAAGTGAATAAAATTTTACTTTAATATTTGTTATCAAAAATAACAGTTATCAAAAACAAGTTTTCATTTATCATTTAGGACTCAAAAATGGATTGATTTCATATCTAATTCTATTCCATAATATTTTAATTGACCAAAATTATAAGACTTTGTAAATTCTTAAGAAATATTTGGAACAATTCTCTAGTAGTTTTGTCAAAATGTCGGTTGTTAATTCTTTCATTATAGCAAAAGTTATTGATTTTTTAATCTACCTCATGTATCTTTGTTATTCTAGTTTTTGCGGAAGTGATGAAATTGGTAGACATGCTATCTTGAGGGGGTAGTGCTCTTCTGGGCATGCGGGTTCAAGTCCCGCCTTCCGCACTCGTTTTTTTTTAAGTAATATAGGAAATATCTATGAACAATTTAAGCAAATCAATTCTATTTATATTTTTATTAGCAAGTACATTTCTTATTGGACAAGAGATGAATAATGATGCAGCTCTGCTCTATAATGATGGGAATAAGTTAATAAAATCTGGTCAATACAATGGAGCAATTGAAAAATATAATGCAGCAATTTTAATTCAAAAACATCCAAATATTTATTATCAAAAAAGTATTGCTGAGAAGAAATTAAGGAAATTTGAAGATGCTGAAAAGTCACTTTTGCAATGCATTGAAATAGATCCTAATTTTATGGCTGCTTATAGTGGTCTTGGTACAACTTATTATTCGCTTAAAAATTATCAGGCAGCAATTGATAATTTCAATAAATATTTAGAAAAAACAGATGACAAAAAAGGGAAATCTAAAATTCAAAAATTTATTGGTCTCTCATATACACAATTAGGGCAAGAAGCAAAGCGTGATGGAAAACATCAGCAAGCAATTTCATATTTAAATGAAGGTGTAAAAAATTATAAATATGATTCTGCTTATTTAACTTTAGCAGAAATCTATATTGAATTAGCCCAATATGAAAATGCTTTAGAAGCCGCTGATAATGCTATCAATAATAGAAAAGACATTTCACCTGGTGCTGGATATTATTATAAAGGTTTAGCATTCAAAGGCCTTGGAAATAACGAAAAAGCGAAAGAGAGTTTTGGTACATCGGTAAAAGATAAAACATATAAAGCTAATAGTGAATACGAATTGAAGCAAATGAATAAATAAATTATTAAAAAGCCCTAAATTGTTATAATTAGGGCTTTTTTATTTTAAAGAATAATGCTACAAAATATTAAACAAAACATTTAATCTAACATGAGTTGAGTTTAATGCATCTCCACTGCTTAACAATGTATTCATATTGTAATGTGCTGAAAAATCTAAATTAATTACAGGAAGTAATTTAAAATATAAACCAGCTCCAAGACCCAAACCTGTTTTACTTTCAGCTTCGCTAGCTGAAAAATCGTTTACAGTTGCCTCTCCAAAAGAAGTATATAGCAACTCACCAGCTAGATATGGTTGAATTGGGCCAGGTATTAATGTAAATTCTGCACCTAATCCAATTGATAAGAAACTAGTTTCCGTTTTTATGGTTGTGTTTGTTATTGGTTCTGTATACTCATTTGATAATGGATTATAATAAATATTTGCAGCAAATTGAATTGGTAAAACTGGAAGACTAACTAGAATTTTTCCGCCATAATGAATTCCAGAATTCAAATTTAATGCATCTTCTGCAGTAAAGCTATTATCACCAGTAAGAGCAGTATAGCCACCGCCAACTCCAACTTTTATTGACTGTCCAAAAGTTAAAGATGAAATTAGTGCTGTAAATAACATGATAAATAAAATATTTTTTCCCATTTTTTCCTCGCATGTTTTGTTAGTAATGTTGTTACTAAATATAAATAATTACTTTAAAAGAAATTAAACATAATAAATTTAATCCAAAATATTTTTTGTATAGATGCAGCTTTATATTTTATTAGTTTATGGAACATATTATGTAATGTGAGTGTTTATTCAAGCAAGATTAAAAATAATTTCAAAAATATTACTCTATTTTTAGTTATTTTTAACTGATTTATTGAAAAGACTTATTTACTTTTTGAGTAACTCATATTTGCTATTTAACAATGCTGGACTAAAAAAGAAGAACTTCGGTAATACTTTATATGAAAACAGTTATTAAAATTTTAATCATCGTTACACTTTTATCTACATTAATCTATTCTCAAAATGGGGATGTGTTTTCTGAGGCAATGGAGCTTTATAACTCTAGTCATTTTATTGAAGCAAGGGAAATATTTCAGAACATTTCAACAATGGATGACATTGATGAAAACTTTGTTGTTTCTTCAAAATATTATGCTGCGGATTGTCTTCTTAAAATGGGTTTAATGAATGGTGCAATTGCAGAATTTGAGCATTTTATTCATGAATACAGATTTTCTAATTTTAGAGGGGAAGCTCTTTTTAAATTAGGTACAACATATTTTCAGGTAAATGACTATGCTCGAACAAGAGAAAAATTATTAATTCTCATCAAAGAATATCCAAATGATGACAAAATTGGCTTAGCATATTATTGGATTGGTCAATCTTACATAAATGAAAATAAATTTATTGAGGCTGAGGATTTTCTTCTACAAGCTGTTTCACTTGACAAATATAGCAGCAAAATTGATTATACAATTTATTCTCTTGCTTATATTTATGAGCGACAAGGCAAATATTCAAACGCTGTAACTTATTATGATGAACTTTTAGCATTCCACCCTGAAAGCAAATTATTACCAAGTGCACAATTAAGAATTGGTGGAAGTTATTTTAAACTTAAGGAATATGATAGAGCTATTCTGGAATTAACTGATCCACTGATTAATAAACTTGAAGAAAAGGAACAGATAGAAGCGGGCTATTTATTAGCTAATTCATATTTTAGATTAAATCAATATAATAAAGCTGAAGAAACCTATCGTAATGTTTTAGCAAAAAATTCTTCTGAGAATATTGAGAGAGAACTTAAATTTGGAATTGCCTGGGTTAATTTTCAACAGGAAAACTTTGGTGAAGCTTATAATGGTTTTACTGAGATTTCCTCAAGTGAAAAAAGTGATTCGTTATCAATTAAATCTTTGTATTGGAAAGGCGAATGTAAGCGCTATTTGGGAGAAACTGGTGCTGCCGAGAAAATTTATGATGATTTTTTAAATAAATATGAGACAAATAATTATACTGATGCTGTGAGAGTATCAATAGGAATAATTCAATATAATAGAAAGGAATATAAAGAAGCCTCAAAGAATTTAAGTTTAGCCTCATATTCTAATAATTTGCATTATAAGAGTAGAGCACTTATTCTATTGGGTGAAATTAACCTTGAAAACGAAAATTACATGGAAGCGGAATTATATTTTAGCAAAGCACTGAAAATTCCTTTGCTTTCGCAGGATATTTCCAATAGAGCAATTTTAGGTCTTGGTGCAGCGCAATATTTTACTGGGAAATATGATGATGCAATTATGAACCTTACTGATTTGTCTTCTAGAGCTAGAGAATTTGAGCCAAGAACAACTCATTTTTATCTTGCTGAAACATATTTTGCAAAGGGTGAATTTAGAAATGCACAGCAGCACTACTCTCGCGTTGATATTGGGGATGATTACATTGGGAAAACGGCATTATATGGAATGGCTTATTCGTATTTTAATTCCAAAGATTATGCAAATGCAGTTTATTACTTCAAAGAATACATTTCAAAGTATAAAAATAATAGCAATATAATTGATGCCCAGTTGCGCCTTGCTGATAGCTATTTTGGAATGAAAAATTTTGATTTAGCTAGTGACGAATATAAAAAATATTTCAAAAAATATTCTAATAGAAAAGATAACGATTTTGTTTTATTTCAATATGGTCAGTCTCTATTCAAATCTGGTAATAGTAAAGAAGCAATAAATAAGTTGAATCTATTATTAAAGAGCTATCCAAAATCAAAATATCAGGATGATGCACAATATTTAATAGGCTGGATAAATTTTCAAAAAAAGGATTTCAATTCTGCAATTATCAACTATAAAAAATTAATAATTGATTATCCAAAATCTTCAATTATTCCAATTGCCCTTTATTCAATAGGAGATTCATATTATAATGGTTCTGATTATGATTCAGCAATTGTATATTATCTAAAAATAATAAACGAATTTCCTAAAACATCTTTTGTTTATGATGCTATGAATGGAATTCAATATTGCTATCTTGCTCTTAATCGTCCAGAAGACGCTATTTCGTTAATAAATGGATATATTGAAAAATATCCACATTTAGAGAATAGTGATAAAATTTTAATGAAAAAGGGTGAAATATATTTTAGTTTTGGCAATTATAAAAGCGCAATGACTGGATATTCTGAAATGATAAATTTCTATCCTAAAAGTAAGCTTGTTCCTGAAGCTCTTTATTGGATGGGTAAAAGTGCGCTGCAACTTAAAGAAAAAAATGAGGCATCAGAATATTTTAAGGAAATTATTGATAAACATATTAAGTCTGATTATGGAATTGAAGCAATTGTTGAATTAGGTAAAATTTATTCAGAAAGTAAAAATTACAAAAATGAAACACTACTGTATTCTGAAGTTCTACCTAAAATATCAGAATCACCAAAAGCTGAAGAAATTCTATTTTTGCAGGGAATAGCTTTTATAAATGCCAAAGACGAGGCAAATGCTTATAAAGCTTTCAACGAAATAATTAACTATTATGACAAGACTTTATTTTCTGATAAAGCAAAAATTGAAATTGGAATTTTAGAAATTACTAATGGAAGACTTACAAATGCGGAACAATTGTTCAGCGAAGTTGCAGAAAATAGAAGCGACGATATTGGTGCAAAAGCTCAATACTATCTGGGTGTTTCACGATTTGAACAGAAAAAATATGATTCCGCAATTTCTTCATTAGTTAGAGTTAGAACGGTTTTTGCTTCTTATGATGAATGGTATACAAAATCACTTTTAAAACTTGGTGATAGTTACATAAAAATAAACGACAAAGTAAACGCACGTAAAATGTTTCAAGCAGTTCTCCAAAAACATCAATATGATGAATATGGAAAAGAAGCCAAAAATAAATTAAATAGAGTTTAATAATTTATGCGAATAAAAAAAATAATATTCATTCTTATTCTATTTGGCAATATTTTGCTTTTTGCCCAAGAAGGAAACACCAATCAAGGTATTGAATTACCGGCATTTGTTATCACTGGAATTCAAGAAGTATCAATACCAATAGTTGACAAAAAGAAATCTGAGTTTGTGCCTATTGTTGGAAACAGCTTTTTAACTCCAAATTATAATACTGAAGAATTTTCGCTTTTAGATAACTCAAGTCCAATTAAGAAGGAAATGGACCTAAGTTCTACAGATGAAAAATATAATGCTTTACTTCAATTGGGAGCTGGATTACAAACACTTCCAATTGGCGATTTGTTTATTGGCTTCAATAATGCTGATTATCTTTTTAACTCTCATATTTTTGGACGTGACGAGCGAAAATATATCCCTTATGCGGGTTATAATACTTCAGGTGCAAAAGCTAAATTTAATTATTTCGTAAATCACAACGCAAAAGTTTTTCCGGGTTTATCAATTGGAGTTGAAGGTAATTTTATACGTGATTTATACTATTATTACGGTACCAAAAATCCATCAAATTCTAGAGAAAATGAATATTATGGAGGTAAGTTTTTCTTATCAAATCAATTAAATAAAAATTTTAAGTATGGAATTAATCTCAGTACAAATTATCTTAAAATGAAACAAGATAATACATCTGAAAATATAATTTCTACAAGCGGATTCATTAACTATAAATTTGGTTCATTTGGAATAAGTGGAAACGGAACTTATCAATTACAAAATGTTAATAATAATCTGCTTGGCGATAAAAATGCAGCATATTTTAGTGGCAAAGCATTTTTCCATTTTCTTAATTCAAAAATATTTGAATTTAAAGTTGGTGCTCACTATTCACAATTAGATACAAATAATTTGTTTGCACCATTAGCAATGCTTTCTGTTTTTGTTGATAAAGGAATTTCTTTGTTTTTATCTTATGAAGGAGATTCTGAATTGATAACTCAGCAAACATTATTAAATGAAAATAGATATTTTGAAATTGGAAATTGGCAAAAAGTTCGCCAAATTGCTTTGTATTGATAAGTATATTCAAGAATCCACCATTTTCTTTAATATCATTAGCAATAACAATGTTAAATTTATTGTCATTACTTAAATCTTCAAAAAAGTGATAATTATCATATTTTGATGAATACAAACCTGCATTTATTTCGAACATATCTGAAAAGTCATATTTTATTGCAAATCTAATATTGGAATTATTCTTACTAAAAATATTTTGAACACTTTTTTC
>Ga0180007_10000097_pt1 | contig 155997 bp, 157 predicted proteins | sample MM_PC_MetaG_FD_121122 | JGI IMG/M metagenome (GOLD analysis project Ga0180007, IMG submission 121122) | Groundwater microbial communities from the Aspo Hard Rock Laboratory (HRL) deep subsurface site, Sweden - MM_PC_MetaG | ecosystem: Environmental > Aquatic > Deep subsurface > Groundwater...
CTCTTGCGTATGTCAGATACGCGACGAGCGTGAGCCGTTCTCGCGTCTGGCATCCGGTCACTTTTGAGCGGTTTGCGGGGAAGTCACACGTGTACTTTTCTTGCGCCTGACCGCTGAAAAGCGATCGTCTGCTTTGTTGCTTCGGCCAGTTTAAACTCTCGCGTATTGGTTGATACGCGTCGAGCTTGGACTGGCCTTGCGCCTTGCATCCGGTCGCTTTTGAGCGCTTTTTTGTGGAGCAGGGCGTGAGTCGTTCTCGCGTCGCTCTGCTTTCTTGCTCCGTAAGTCTCGAAGACTCGCCAACGGCTTAAGATCGCATCCGGCCACTTTTGAGCTGTTTTTGGCAGAGGAGTGCGTGAGTCGTTCTTGGGCTTGACCTTCGCGCAGTGCTGATTGCTCTGCGAGAGGGGAGTGCCCTCCCACTGAGGGCCGTTTGGCAGGGAATGATGGCGTTGTCGGGAAGGGAGCCGAGAGGCGTTGGAGATTGGACTCTTGCTCTAGAGCTGGTCGAGGGCCTCGGCCAGATGGTCCAGCCAGATGTCGGCGAATTCACCGTACTCGGCGGTGCCGCGCACCACGCATGAGGTGCTGATGCCTGCCGCATCCAAGATGGAAACCCAGGACTGGGGGCCGGTGCCGCACATGTCATTCTGCACGTGGCGGCCGGGCAGGGCCAGCAGGGGAACGAGCCAGGCCATGCGCATGCCTCGGTTCAGGAGTTCGTCGCGGACGCTCTCGATGGTCAGGCGGCCATCCATGGTGGCCACGAAGATGTTCGAATCTTCGGCCTGCATGGCCTCGTAGAGGGTGTCGTAAAGCGAATCCCCGGCGTGCCAGGTGCCGTGGCCCATGAGCACCACGGCCTCGCCTGGTTTCCGCTCCGGTGGCAGGTGGGACATGATGGCCCGAACCACGCGGGGCACGTCCACTTCGCTGGCGATGAGCGGTCGGCCCAGGCTGACGGAGGCGAATCCGTCGGATCGATCCTCGAACTGTTTCACATCCGCGGCCAGGGCCTCGTATTCATTGCCCGTGATGACGTGCAAGGACTGCACGGCCACATGGGTGTAGCGCTCGAACAGCATCTTTTGCAGGGCCTTGTCCGACGAGTCGGTCTTCTTGCCCTTGTCGGCCAGCTTGCCGCGTACGATGCCCGACGTGAATCCCCAGCGGACCGGGATGTCCGGGAAACGACTGCGGACCCGATCCTCGAATTGTCTGAGGGACAGGTGCGCCTCCTGGCGGCTGGAGCCAAATGCGACGAGCAGAATGCCTTTTCTCATGGGGTTCCTTTGGCGGCAGGAATGGTCCGGGCCGCACAAGTCCGCAGACTAGCAGAAAATCGTCCCGTGATGAAGAGGAATGCAGGGCAATCCGGCGCGCTAGTCGCCGTGGGTGTGCGGAACGTCGCCGTGGGGATGCTCGTGTTCGTGGGCGTGGGGGTGTGCATGCCCGCGGACGTGACCGTTCCCGTGGTCGTGGACATGGGCGTGAACGTGTTCGTGGGAGGCTGTGCGACCGTCGAAGATGATCTTGCCGTCGCGCATGGCGTAGATGTCCTGGGTGGTTTGGGCCAGGAAGTCGTAGTCGTGAGAAATGATGATTCGCGGCAGGGCCTGGTCGTTCAGGATGTGGATCAACCTGTGGCGCGTGTCCACATCCAGGGCGTTGGTGGGTTCGTCCAGGAAAACGGCTTTGGGTTTCATGGCCAGCACCGTGGCCAGGGACACGAGCTTTTTTTCGCCACCCGAGAGCTTGTAGGTGATGCGGTCCTCGAAGCCATCAAGGCCAAGATGGCGCAGCGTCGAGTGTGCGATTTCAGCCGCTTCGGCGGGTGATTTGCCAAGATTGAGGGGACCGAAGGCCACATCCTCGAGAACCGTGGGGTAGAACAGCTGGTCATCGGCGTTCTGGAACAGCAGTCCGACCTCGCGCCGCAGCACAGCGAAGCCCTTCTCGTCGCTCACGGGTCGCCCATGGTGCAGCACGGTGCCGGAGTTCGGGGCGATCAGGCCCATGACGATGTGCGCCAGAGTGGTTTTGCCCGCGCCGTTGGGACCGATGAGGCCGATGCTCGCGCCTTCCATAAAGGAGAAATCCAGCTCGTCCAGCACCGGCTTGCGGCAGGGATAGGCGTAGGTGATTTTCTGCAATTCGAAGAGCGGAGTGGTCATATCAGTGGCAATCCCAGGTCAAAGAGTGCAAGGGCGGCTGTGGCGGCCAGCATCGATAGCAGAAAGACGGCATCGACGCCAGTGGCGCAGAGCCCATTCAGGGACCTGAAGCGTCCGGTGAAACCCCGGCAAAGCATGGCCTTGTAGACTCGTTCAGAACGATCCAGTCCCCGGACCAGAACCATTCCTGCCAGATAGGCCAGGGTGCGGTAGGTATGCAGATTGGTGCGGGGTGTGAACCCCCGAATCTTCATGGCTTGGCGCATGCGCTGGTATTCCCCGGCCATGACGAACACATAGCGGTAGGTGAAGATTAGCAGGTAGGTCAGCTTCTCTGGGACCTTCAGTCTGCGCAGGGCCCGGCCCAGCTCCGTGACCGGGATGGTTGCAACCAGGGCGATGAAGCAGAGGACGATGGCGTTGGACTTCAAGGTGATCAACCCGGCCAGGGCCAGACCCTCTCGGGTGGCCGTGAAATGCCAAAGGTCGAAGGCGGGTTCACCGGGTTGGGTGAAGGGCAGCATGGCCCACAGGAAGAGGATGAAGACGTTCACGGCCAGCAGGCGGCGCAGCAGGCAGCCCAAGGGAGGGCGCGAGGCCAGCAGCAGCAGTGCCGAGAATCCCAGGGCCGCAGCGGCGCTTGCCGGGGTCGTGAGCAGAGCCACGCACACGGTCCAGGCCGTGGCGCCGGCCAGCTTGAAGCGTGGGTCCAGGCGGTGCATGGGGCTTGAGCCGCGGGAGAAGGTGTCTTCGATCATCGTTGCCCCTGTTGTGACTCAACGTCGTTCACTTCCGGGAGCCTCAACTGTGCTTCTTGCTTTTGAAATAGGCTGCGATGCCGAATAGCCCCAGGATGTAGCCGATACCGCCGAACACGTCCTTGGTCGTGGGGCCGGGGTCGGACATGGCCGCAAGCTTGTGGTTCAGGGGTGCGATGCGCTTGTCCAGGGCTTCTTCCACGATGCGTCTGAGGGTGGCCTCGTCCAGGGACAGGGCCGCGCTGCCGGCCGTGGCGGAGACGGGGGGTGCTGCCACGCCGCTCGCGTCGGGAGCAGGGGCCACGCCTGTGGTGGAAGCCGTCGCGCTCTCGCTGCCTGCTGCGCCCAGATACTCCTCGGCAGTGATGATCCACTCGCCGCGGTGTCCTTCCCCGGCCAGCAGCTCCAACTTCAGGTCCATGCGCGCCTTGCGGGCCGCGTCGGGAATGGCAAAGGACCACAGCCCCGCATCGTCGGTGCGACCTTCGGTCAACAGGATGTCTGTGGCGTTGTCCAGGACCCGGATGGGCGCACCCATGGCGGATTTGCCGCCGGAGAAGGCGCATTCGCAATGGATGGTGTCGCCTTCGGCCCAGGCGAAGATATTGGAGCGGTGGGCCTGGGCCGGAAGCGTCCAGATAAGCGAGGCGAGGACCAGGAGCACCGGAAGCAAAATGGGGCGGGATACGGTCATGGGGACTCCTTGATATGCATGGGGCTTGATGTGCATCGAATAAGCGACTGCGTAGCATGCTTTCTTATAAAGTGCCATATCCAGCAGCTTGGATTGAAGGTTGTATTCAGCATACTGGCTTCAAAAAAACGGCCCGAAGCGGAGAGCTCCGGGCCGTTGGGCGTTGTCAGTAAGCCCAAGGGGCTAGCTTTGCAGATCCGGGTGTTTGGCCAGGATCTTCATGAATTGGCCCGTGCGGCGATCCAGACGCAGTTTCATGAGCATGAACATTTTGTTCATGAACTGGTAGCCGAAGTCGTGATCCTCATCCATGAGCATGCGCAACTCATAGCCCGGAATCACGATCAGATCGCTGTCCACGACGGCCATCGCGCGCATGGAGTGGTGCGACGAGGGAATCATGCCGTACCAGCCGAAGATGTAGCCGGGCTTGATGGAGGCCAGGGTCACGGCGGTGCCTTCCATCAGGTCGGACTCAAGGACCACCTTGCCGTTCTTGACCATATACAGGTTTTCGGCTTCCTGCTCGGTGTCATACACGATATCGCCGTCCTTCACGGACTGGAGTCTGGCGATCTTGCTGAGCTTCTCGAACACCTGGAGGGGCAGTCCCTGCAGCAGAGGGACGTTCTTGATATCGTCGATGCTGATCATATCTGGGTATCCTCTTGCGTTTCTATGGCCCTGCTAGGGCAGGGTCAGGATGATGAAGCCGAACAGATACAGGGCGGCCACGGCCACGGACAGTCCGATGGGCGAGATGCCCGCCCGGAAGTACCGACTGATCTGCGCCCGCTTGGCGTCGTCCGCCGGGAGCACCGCCAGGGTAAGGCGCAGCGGGCCCTCGGAGAAGTAGCGGGCCAGCGCGGTCGAGGCACCTTTGTGCAGCAACTCGTTGAACACGGAGTTGACGAAGTTCAGGCCTTTGTCCGCGCAGAGGTAGAACCAGCGCCCGCCCTTGCGCCAGATGATGTCGGTGTCGATGGCGATGGTGTCCGTGCGCTTCAACAGCTTCAGGAACACGAAGAACGCCAGGGCCGACAGCATCAGCAACTGGAACTGCTTAAGGACCCCGCTCAGGGTGTAGGCCACGTGCGGTTCCATCTCAAAGGGCAGGATGGCGTAGAGCGGTGCGGGGTAGCAGCCCAGGAAGATGCACAGAAAGGCCATGAAGCCCATGGACCAGAGCATGGTCTTGTGCGGCTCGCCGGGCCGGAGCCCCCGGTCCACGTTGAAGAACACGAAGTACGGGAACTTGATGCCCGCGTGCAGGAACACGCCTGCTGAGGCGATTTCCAGGATCAGCCAGGGCCAGACCAGATGCTGGTTCACGGCGGCCTCGATGATCAGGGGCTTGGAGGTGTAGCCGCTGGTAAACGGCATGGACGAGATGGCCAGCGCCCCGATGGTTCCGAAGATCATGGTCAGGGGCATGGTTTTGTACAATCCGCCCAATTCGGTGCACTTGCTCTTGCCGGTCATGTAGAGCACGGAACCCGCGCTCATCCACAACAGCGACTTGTAGATGATGTGGCAGAAGGCGTGGGCTGCAGCGCCGTTCAGGCTCATGGCGGTGCCGATGCCCACGCCGCAGACCATGAAGCCCACCTGGTTGATGATGGAATAGGCCAGGATGCGGCGCATGTCGTTTTCAAGCAGGGCGTAGATGATTCCGTAGAGGGCCATCACGCAGCCGACGACGATCAGGATCTCGTATCCGGCGTAACCGCGAATCAGCGTATAGACAGAGGTCTTGGTGGTGTAGGCGGATAAAATCAGGCCGCCCGTGACCGTTGCTTCGGGGTAGGCGTCAGACAGCCAGGCGTGGAACGGTGGCGCCGCCGCGTTGACCAGGATACCGGCCAGGATCAGGTAGGACGCCAGGGTGCGCTCCGTGAAGGCCTCGAACCCGATGGAGCCCGTGCCGTGGATGTGCATCACGATGCCCGCCAGGAGGACCAGCCCGCCAAACAGATGCAGCATCACGTAGCGGAAGCCCGCACCGTAGGCCTTGGGGGTCCGGCGCGCCAGGATCAGGAAGGTCGAGCACACGGCCATCCATTCCCAGTAGAAGTACAAGGTGATCAGATCGCCCGCGAAGACCACGCCCAGCGCCCCGCCGATGTAGCCCAGGGCGGACATGTGCTGCTGCGAGTCCTTCAGATAAAAGGCGTAGATGAAGACCGCGGTGGCGTTCAGGGTGAACACATAGCCGAAGATCTTGGACAGTTTGTCCACCCTGAGCAGGGACAGGTCGTGCCCGAAGAAGTGCACACCCAGCAGCTCGCCATGGGGCAACTGGCTGATCAGCCAGAAGGCCAGGGCGGGCAGGGCGATGATGAAGATGTTCTTGGCCTTGCCCGGGATCAGCGGCACCAGCAGCGCCCCCAGGATCAGGATGAACGCGGGAGGTATGTACAGGTTAGCGATCATAGTAGTCTTCCCCCACCTTCAGCACCAGGCCCAGCAGTTTTGCCAGGAGAATCAGCACCGAGCAGGATGCGAAGCCCAGCAGGGCCGAGAACCCGAGGAATCCGTCGAAGGAGAAATGCGGATGCACGTGCACGAATACCTCGGCGACGACGGTCAGGGCGCAGGTGCCCCACAGGAGCTTCCACAGAAGCTTCCTGTTCTTGTCGTGGTCAAACCAGTCGAATTCTTTCTTTTGACTCATGGCCGTCTCGCTCGTCGTTAGGGTGCGGGGACACCGAGGCCGATGGCGGCCAGTCCGGTGAAGATGTCGTAAAAGAAGAACAGGCTCACGGTGATGGCCGCGGTGATCACGATGGGGATCGTGCACTGCACGGGTCCCTCGTTGCGCGGGCCGGGGAACATGTTCTCTTTCTCGGTGCAGAAAAAGGCCTTGTATGCCACGGGCAGGAAATAGGCTGCGTTCAGCAGGGAGCTGACCAGCAGCACCACCATGAACTCCCATTGGCCGGATTCCAGGGTGCCTTGCAAGAGGTACCACTTGCTGAAGAAACCGCCTGTGGGTGGGATGCCGATGACCGAGAGCGCCGCGATGAGAAAGCAGATCATGGTCACGGGCATCCGTTTGCCGATGCCCACCATCTCACTGACATTCTTCTTGCCGGTGGCCACGAAGATGGCCCCGGCGCACATGAACAGCGTGATCTTGCCGAAGGCGTGCATGGCGATGTGCACCGAGCCACCCAACAGCGCCTTGGGAGCCAGCAGGCCCATGCCCAGCACGATGTAGGACAGCTGGCCGATGGTCGAGAAGGCCAGCCGGCGCTTCAGGCCGTCCTGCGAGAGTGCGATGAGCGAGGCCGTGATGATGGTTACCGAGGCAATGGTGGCGATGAGTGTGCCCAGGTTCAGTTCCTTGAGCATCTCGACGCCAAAAACGCCGGTGACGATACGCACGATGGAGAACACGCCGACCTTGACCACCGCCACAGCATGCAGCAGGGCGGAGACCGGGGTCGGGGCGACCATGGCCGCGGGCAGCCAGGAGTGGAAGGGCATGATGCCGGCTTTGGCAAAACCGAAGATGAACATCACCAAGAGCGCTGTGGCCACCTCGGGAGTCACGTTTCCGGACAAGAATCCCTGCGGACCGAAGTCCAGGGTCCCGGCCTGGAAGTAGGCGATGAGCATGGCCGGCAGGGCCAGGCCGATGGACGTGCCCATGATGTAGCCGATGTATTTGCGGCCGGAGACACGCGCTTCGGGCGTCTGCATGTGCGCGACCAGGGGGTACGTGGACAGCGAGAGCAGCTCGTAGAACATGTACATGGTCAGCAGGTTGGACGAGAAGGCCACACCGATGGTGGACGACAGGGCCAGGGCGAAGAAGGTCGCGAATCGGGTCTGGCTATGCTCTTTCAGCCCGCGCATGTAGCCGATGGTGTACAGCGACACCACGATCCATAGCGGTGCGGAGACCAGGGCGAACATCAGGCCCAGGCCATCCACCTTGAAGGCGATGGGTACGCCGGGCAGGACCTCGAACAGCGTGTAGGTGTATTGGGCGCCGGCCAGTACGGCGGGGACCATGCTCACGATCAGGGCGAGCTTGATGCCGGCGGCGGTGAAGGTGACGGCTTCGCGCAGATTGGGCCGTTTCCCGGCGGCCACGATGAGTGGCATGGCGGCCAGGGAGACCAGCACGGCGAGAAGCGGTCGGATGGATTCGATGTATTCCATATCGAGTGCTCCCTAGATGATGGTCGCCGGGATGGCGAAGTCGATGATGTTGGTCACAATGGAGCCGGAGTACAGACCCAGAACGATAAGCCCCACGGCCACGACGAGCAGAGGCAGGACCATGCTCCATGGAGCGTCCTGGATCTTTTCATGCGGTGGTCCGTGGTAATGGTCGCCGTGCATGTCGCCGTAAGGCTCGAAGAAGGCGATCTCGAAGATTCTGAAGAACAGGACGATGTTGATCAGGCTGGAGAAGACCAGCGCAGCCACGAATTCGTAGTGCCCGGCGTCAAGCCCGCCCAGGATCAGGTACCACTTGGAGTAGAATCCGCAGGTGGGCGGTACGCCGATCATGGCCAAGCCACCGAGGACCAGGGCGGCCATGGTGTAAGGTTGCTTGCGCGATAAGCCCTTGAGGCTTTCAAACTGTGTGGAGCCGGTGCGGAAGGTGATGCAGCCCACGCACAGGAAGACGCACAGGGTCATCACCGCGTCGTTGACGATGTGCAGGATGGACCCGGTCATGCCCAGGCGGTTGCCCAGCCAGAATCCGCCGACCATGTAGCCCACCTCGGAGATGAGCACGTAGGTCAGCATCTTTTTCATGTCCTTCTGGGTCAGGGCGAAGAGTGCGCCCATGACCATGGCCACCACCGCCGCCCAGACCATACCGTTGGAGAACCAGACGGATTTGAAGGCCAGGGCCGGAGTGAACACGGTCAGGCAGATGCGGATCATGGCGTAGACCATGACCTTGGTGGTCATGGGGGCGATCAGGCTGGAGGCCGGGGAGTTGGCGTCGGAGTATGCATTTGGCAACCAGGCGTGCAGCGGGAAAAAGGCCATCTTGATGAAGATGCCCACCAGCACCAGCCCAAAGGCCGCCGCAATGGCGGGCGACTCATACAGCGGAGGCAGCAGGCGCGCCAAGTCCAGCATGTTGAGCGAGCCGGTCATGATGTACATGTAGCCGACGCCCAGCAGGTAGAAGGATGCGCCCACGGTGCCCATGAACAGGTAACGCAGGGTGGACAGATGGGCCCTGGCGTTGCCCATGGCCAGCAGCGCATAACCTGACAGGGCCGCGATCTCCAGCAGCACGTAGAGGTTGAACGCGTCGCCCGTGACCACGATGCCCAGGTGACCCGCCACGGAAAGCAGGTACAGGGTATAGAAGATTGGGGCCTTGTCACCGTAGCTCCGCTCAATGTCGGGCCGGGTGGCGATGAGGTTCCAGAAGGCCAGACACGAGACGACCACCAGCACCAGCGCGTTCAAGTGGTCGACATAGTATTCGATGCCCATGGGGGGTGCCCAGCCGCCGATGCGGTAGGACAGGGGGCCGTTGGCCATGATCTGCGCAAGCAGGCCCACCGCCGAGGCCGAGGACAAACCGAGGGCGATCGCCGTCATGATGAAGGCGGGCTTGCGGCTGAACCAGGAGCTGATGAACACGAAGAGCGCGAACAGCAGCGGTGCGATCAGGATGAGGGATGGATATTGATCGGTCATGGCTACTCGCTCAGGTGGCTTAAGATTTCGTCTTCATCCAGCGTCTTGTGCTCACGATAGGTCTTGAGCGCCAGCGCCAGAGCCACGCCGAGGGTGGCCACGGACACAACGATGGCTGTGAGCATCAGAACGTGGGGCAGCGGGTTGATGTAGAGCGCCGCGTCCATGATGTACTCATGCCCATGCCCCGGGGCATGTTCCAGGATGGGGATCGTCCCGCCTTTCTTCGCGCCGATGGACACGTAGAACAGGATGATCGCGGTCTGGAAGATGTTCATGCCGATGATTTTCTTGATCAGGTTGACCTTGGCCATCATCGCCCAGAGTCCGATCAGCATCAGGATGATGTAGATCCAGTAATTGTAGTGGGCCGTGAGGCCCGTTTGCAGGAATTCCGTCATGGCTACAGCCCCTCGTCGTATGCGCCGAGCGAAGCAACGTTATTGTAGATGATGATCATGGTGGACATGACCGTCAGGGCGACGCCGATCTCGACGATCATGATGCCCATGGAGCGGGCTGCGATGGGATCGAGCCCCAGCAACACTCCCAGTACCGAGTAGTCCAGGAAATTCCCGCCAAAGGCCAGGGCCAGTGCGCCCCAACCCGCGTAGATCAGGACGCCCGAGGCGGACATCAGTCCCAGGACCTTGTTGCTGATGCGCGCGGAAAGGGTGCGCATGTTGTGCGACAGGGCCAGCAGCAGAAAGCTCGCCGCCAGGATGACGCCGCCCTGGAATCCGCCGCCCGGACTGTGATGCCCGTGGGCGACCACATACAATCCGAAGAGCTGGATGAACGGGATCATCAGGCCGGCCACCCGGGAGATGATGAAGTCATACGGGGTCCAGGTGGGGTCGATACGTTCGAAGTCTGCTCTGGAACTGGGCCGTGTGCCGTGGGGCTGGACCTTCAATACCACGCCCGTGTCCCTGTGCCGGAAATAGCGGATTTTGTCGTCTTCTTCGCGCCCAAATGAACCGAGGATGAAGAAACAGGCCGCCCCGGCGCAGAAGACAACTGTGGTCTCGAACATGGTGTCGTAACCGCGATAGTCGCCGAGGACAGCGGTGACGATGTTCGGGACCGAGGTCTCCTCCATGGTCTTCTCGATAAAGTGCGGCGAGAGATACGTGGAGGCTGGGGACAGGGGGTCGCCCCAGCGTGGGAAGTCCGCGGTGATGGCCATGAGGACGATGCCCAGCAGAAGGATGGTGACAAAAGCGAGTTTCTTCATCAGTCCTTCGTCCTCCTGGAGGTTCTGAACACAGCGGCGATGAACAGCACGGTGGACACGCCGGCGCCCACGGTGGCCTCGGTGAAGGCCACATCGACCGCGCCCATGACGGTCCACAGCACGCACATCATGAAGCTGTAGGCTCCGAAGAGGATGCCGGCGCCGAGCAGGTCCTTGACCTGCAGCGAGGCCAAGGCCACGACCACCACGAGCAGGAGCATGGCTGTATCGATTTGCCAGATCATGGTCGCTATCTCCTTGGTTGGCCCGGGGTCCAGGGTTTTTGGCCTGCCCTGAATCCGGCGTCCACAATGGCGTGGGTGGCCGTGGGGCTGGCGATGAACACGAAGACCAGGATCAGCAGGATCTTCAGGGCCGTGAGCACTGTTGTGACAGTGATGTCATTGAGCGCATACAAGGCAAGTCCGCCGAGCATGAACAGCGACGCCAGGGTGTCCATCTTGCCCGCAGGATGCAGGCGTGAATAGAAGTCGGGAAAGCGCACGATGCCCAGGGAACCGCCAAAGAAAACGATCAACCCAAGGACAAGCATCGTGATGACTATGATGTTGAGCATGGGTCCTCCTTATTGACCATCGGGCTCTAGGTTCAGCCCTTTACGTTTCTGGAAGAATCTGGCGGCGGCGATGACGGTGATGAAGTTCAGCATGCCGTAGGCCAGGGCGATATCAACGAACATCTCCTCGCGATGGAAGAGATGTCCGGCAAGGATCAACAATACAACGGTCTTGGAGCCGATGCCGTTGACGCCCAGCAAACGGTCCAGGACCGTGGGGCCGACAATGGCGCGGTACAAGGTCATGAGCATCAAAGCGATGAGGATCAGCGCCGTGGTCAGGAAGAATTGGTCCATCTAGTCCTCCCCGAAGGTTTTGGCGATTTTGCGCTCCATCTCTCCGGGCAGTCCATCCGCAGACTTCTTGTCAATGGCGTGCACGGTGTAGCGGCCATTGATGTCCACGGCGACGGTGATCGTGCCGGGGGTGAGCGTGATGGAATTGGCATAGGTCAGTCGGGCCATGGTGCCTTTCAGCCTGGAGTCGATTTTGATCACCCGGGGGGAGATCATGTCCATCATCCTGGGGTGGAAGGTGAGATACATAAGCCACATGTTGGCCTTGATGATCTCCCAGATGAGCCAGGGGACATAGAGGATGAATCTGAACCATGTCCCGGTGACGACGCCCTTGGAATCGGGGGGGAACAGCAGATCCGCGGAAAACCAGGTCACAATTGCGCAGGAGATGGCTCCCAGGCTCAGGTGGAATGGATCGAATTGACCGGAAAGCACGACCCAACTCAGCGCCATGATCAGAAAGGTCAGGGCCATGGCCCCGAAGCGGCGCTTCGGTTTTCTCTTTCTGGATTGTTTTCGGTTGTACGCCATTGTCTTTCCTTGCAAGGGTTGGTGGCGGGTTGACAAGAGGATGAAAAGGTCCGGCCTTTGGGCCGGACACATTACATACCTGAATAAGCCCGGACTTCAAGGTTACTCATTGTGAATTTATTCCCGACCAAGGGGCTCAATAGACCGTGATCCCTGAATTTACAGGCATGATGGCGCTTTGGGCACCTTGGCCGGAATGTGCTTGCCTTGATTACTGATTGCGTCCCTTGGGGCTCGTTGTGCATCTGCTCCGTGCGGCTTCTAGAACATGTCCAGATGGGCAGGAGAAATCTCCACCGTGGGATAGAGTCCCTTGAGCGGGCCATCCGGGTAGGGTTGCACTGTGTTGAAAGACATTTCTTGGTTCTGTTGGGCATGGCCCTTCCCGTTCTCCTGGCCATCGAAGTAGGCTCCGTTCTCTTCCAGGATGTGCTGGATGCGGTGGGCGAAGGCGTCCACGAAGCTCTTGCCGGAACCGGAAAAGCGCATCTCCCCGAAGGTGGTCTCGCCGCTGAAATCGCGCAGGCGCGAGATGGCGATGGAGTTGCGTTCCAGATCGGCCTTGGAACCCACAAAACCCCAGACCAGGGTGCCCTCGGGGATTTCCAGAGGTTCGTCGGCGTCGATGATGGTGTGGGGCATGATGATGCAGCCCTTGCCCACCTGCACCGGATTCTCCGGGGTGCCGTGCACGAAGGCGTTGAAGCCCACGAAGCAGTTGGGACCGCAGTGGGCGTGGATGATCTTGCCGCCGTGGGCGGTGACGTTCATGCCGTCCAGACGGGAATGCACGATGTAGCAGTTCTCCTGGGCGTTGGCTCCACGGCCCAGGGAGGCCTCTTCCAGGTAGGCCCGCTGACAGACCAGCACGTTTTCATCAATGCTGCAGTTGCCCTTGACCACGGCGTAGGGCGACACGGAGGCGCTTTGTGGGGCCTTTATGGCGGCTTCCTGGGTCATGGAGTTGTAAATGGGCGTGAAGTCCTGTTTACGCTCCTCCACATAGTCCAACATCTTGCCCGTGGGGGGCTTGCCGGTTTCGTACCTGACGTATTTGTCCAGGATCTCGCGGGGGAACTTGTAGTCGAACTCGAAGGCTCCCTCGGCTTTGACCCAGATACGCCCCGGTTCCACATAGGTGTGCGCCAGTTCCCCGGCCTGAACGTAGCAGTGCGCACCGAAGGCACAGTTGTGGGCGCTGGTCAGGTCCACGGTGGCGAAGGGTTCCAGAAAACAGCCGTCCATGGGTGCGCCGTGGATGTTGGCCCAATGCAAGGCCACGGTATTGCGGATGGCGAATTTCTCAAAGTTTTCGGGGTCATGTGAATAGTTATGGACCAGTGTTTTGATCAGGTAGCTGTCCCGAATGGCGATGAACTCGTCGTTGTAGAGCTTGAGTTCCATGCCCTCGAATTTGACCACGTCACCTCTGCGCTTGAGTTCGTCGCCGCGGATATCGCTCTTGTAGAGGACGGAGCGGTCGACTTCGCACTTGCCCAGGAAATAGGTCCCGGACAGGCAGGATTCCGAAAACTTGAAGCGCAGGGGATGGGTGGGGGTCAGGCCATAGAAGGCGTAAAAGGATGACAGGTTGTCGTAGGCGACGATGGTGCGGACATGGGGGCCCACATCAACGAATTCATGCAGGTTGATGTTGACGCGGGCAATGATGCTTTCGATGAGATTCTGCAACTGATCCATTGTTCGCTCCGGAAACGACTGGGTTGGCGGAGTGGCGGCGCGACCCCGGTCAATTCCGGGGCCGCGCCGCTAATCATTAGTTTTTGCCTCGCCGCTGCGGCTAGCCGCCGGCGATGAGGGTGGTGGGCATGCCCATGAGGGGCCACAGCACATAGACGGCAAAGGCTGTGACCAACATCAGCATGATCGACGCCGGCACACCGTACATGAAGAACTCCCCACTGGTAAACTGCTTTGAGTTGTAGGCAATGGCATTTGGTGCCGCTCCCACAAGCAACAGGAAGGGCATGCCGGCCACGACCAGCGAGGCGAAGAGGATGACCTCTCCGGTGACTCCCAGGTAGGGCGCGATGACCAGGGCCACTGGCAGCGAGATGGCGATGGCGGCCACGTTCATGATGAAGTTGGTCATGATCATCACGAAGAAGGCGATGCTCATCACGAACACGAACCAGTTGGCTTCCTGGAACAGGGTCAGCCAGTTCACGGCCATCCACTTGGCAGCGCCGGTCTCCCACAGGCAGAAACCGATGGACATGGCGCCTGCGAACAGCAGGATGATGTTCCAGGGCACTTCCTCCAGGTCCTTCAGGTCCAGGATCTTGAAGACGTAGAACAGGACCGTGGTGGTCAGGATGATGGCGGTCTTGTCGATGGCCTGCAAGGCGGGCACGAAAGACCGCAGGCTCATGATCACGATGGCCAGACCCACGATGGTGGCGGCCATAATCTCGTGGGTGCTCAGGGAGCCGAGGGAGGCGTTCAGGTCCCGCGCCTTTTGGCGCAGGCCGGGGATGGTCTTCTTTTCGGGCTTGCAGACGATCATGAAATAGCCCCACAGCAGGAAGGTCATCAGCCAGCCGATGGGCGCCATGTAATAGGAGAGCTCGAAGAAGGTGATCTCCATGCCCATGATGTCCTTGTAAAAGCCCAGGGCGACCGCGCCGCGGGCCGCGCCCAGCAGGGTGACGATGGAACCGGCACCTGCGACATAGGCCATGCCGATGAACAGGCCCTTGCCGAACTTGGTGGGGGTCTTGGGGTCGTCGGTATACAGGCTGTAGATGGCCACCAGCAGCGGATACAGGGTGGCGGCCACGGCGGTGTGGGCCATGATGTGGGTCAGCGCGGCGCAGACCACGAAGCTTCCCAGGTAGATCATGGAGGTTCGCTCGCCCACGATGTCCAGCATCTTGTAGGCCAGGCGTTTGGTCAGGCCGGTTTTGGTGAACACGGTGCCGATGACCAGCGAGGCGAAGATGAACATCACCGACGGGTCCATGAAGTCCTTGAAGGCTGCCTTGGCCGGGCGGATCAGGAACATGGCCTGGAGGATGCCGATCATCAGTGAGGTCACGCCGATGGGCACGACCTCGAACACCCACCAGGTGCCCGCGAGCAGGAATACGGCCAAGGCTCCCTTGCCCTCGCGGGAAAGGAGGAAATGTGCCCCCTTGGGGTCGACGGCGTCGGGCCAGGGCGGGGCGTAGTAGACGATCGTGAACAGGCCCACGCCCAGCAGCATGAAGATGAGCCGTTTCCAGTCAAAGGATTCGGCGGTCTTGGTTGCGGCAGTCATGATAAATAATACCTTCCGTCTTTCTCAGGTTGAAAAAAATGGTTTGGCTACACAGGGCAGGCCAGGGTCAATTCCTTGATCGTGTTGAACACATCGCCGTAGCGCAACACGCCGACCACCCGGCCTGCTTCGCGGACGAGCAGAGGCTGGTGGATGCCCATCACATAACGGTTGAAAGCCTCCGTCAGGGGCTGGTGGGTTTCGACGTACTCGTTTTCTTCCGGGACATGCATGATGTCCTTGATTCTCAGGTTCGAGGTCTTGCGACACAGATCCTGGAGAGGTTCATTCCAGATATTGTAGCTCTTGAACAGTTTTGCCATGTATTCGGGGGTCAGCACCGAGTCTGGCGTCAGGGAGTCGAGGATGCTCTTGTAACCGGGTTCCAGAGCGAGAAAAATGTCAATCATGGTGATCTTTCCCATAACGGAACCGTCCTCGTCAAATACCAGCGCGTCGCGGTGGGAATGCCCCTTTTCCTTGGTTACCCTGTCTTGTTCGAGGGTTTGGAAATACTCGAAGAGGGTGTTCTCTGTTCCCACGGCGACGTATTCGTCAATGGGGATCATGAGTTCTTTGATTGTCACAGTCATGGACCATTCTCCTCCAATCGTTTCGGATGGCGGTGGATCAGCTTCTTCCTAAGGTCTTGCCTCTTAGGGCTTCAGTCTTTCAATCCTGGGTTCTGGCTCGTTCTCCGGCGCTGCGTATCTTGTCCAGGAGGTCGCTCAGTTCAAACGGGATCAGGATGTCGTCCAAGACCCCTCGTCTGCGCGCTTCCATGGCGAAATCAACATTCCCTCCACCTTCCAGAAGAATAAGGCCTGCCTTGGGCGCGGTGTCATGCATCCGTTGGATCCTGCGCAGGTCGTCTTCGTGGGGTTCGTGGGTTGCGTACAGGACCACGTCGGCTCCCTGGTCGGTCAGCACCCGCACGGCTTCCTCGGGGTCCGCCTCCTCGATGACCATCAACCCCTGCGCTTTGAGCATGACTGAAAGCTGCCGCCGGAAGCTGTCTTCCGGAGCGATGAGCAGGACGGAGTAGTCCATGGTCAGCCTCTCTCCTGGACGCGGCTTCGACGGCGTCCATTTCTGTGAAAATACATTGCCAAAAGATTCACAATCCAATGTCTTCTGAGCACGAAGTGTGCCAGATAAAATAATCAATGATTGCGGGAATGTTGAAGGGGCTGGTCGATGGTTGGATCAATATGAAACACAATGAAACACTGTGGCTGTTTCATTGTGTTTCATATTGAGCGATGGGTGGGGTTTGAGAATCTTCCTGAAATTATTAATGATTTGCTTCGAAATCAAGAATGGTCCCCGGTTCGAGGGTTCCGGCGTCCAGGGCCTCGACCACGGCATCCAGGTGTCCGATGACCGAATCATAGACCGTGACATTTTTCCATTGCAGGTATTCGAAATATTTATTTTCCACGGCTCCGGTGACCACGACATTCACTTTTTCGGTAAGCACCAGCTTGCACAGCTCGTCCGCCGAGGCCGAGGAGAGCACCAGGGTCTTGCCTTCCGGGGGGGAGTCCGGGCCGACCTTGCCGATCCAGACCTCTCCTGTCAGGTCGAAGCGCGAGGCCACATGATCCAGGTCCAGGGTGATGAGTGCTTTTCTCATGGCTTATCCTCTGTCCTTCAGACCGTACTTTTTCATCTTGCGCCACAGCGTGCTTCGTGCCCAGCCCAGGATCTGCGTGGCCTCGCTGCGTCTGCCTTTGGCCTGGATCAGGGCGTCCATGATCAGTTCCCGTTCTGCGTCTTCCCAATTGGTGGCCCGGGGACGGATGTCTCTGGGGCTCTCGTCGGAGGACTGGGGGCCCGAGAGGGGCAGGGTTGGGGTGGGTGCGAAACGCTCGGGCCGGGTCAGATAGGTCGGGAGATGGTCTGCGGTGATGGTCTCGTCCTCACAGACGTTGACTGCGTACTCCACGATGTTGCGCAATTCTCTGACATTGCCGGGATAATGGTATCCCAGGAGCATGTCTTTGGCCCGCGGGTCGAAGGCTTTGACCCTTTTTTTGAAAGCGGTGCGGAAGAAATTCAGAAAATGGTGCATGATAAGTTCCGTATCTTCGCCGCGCTCCCGAAGGGGCGGCAGATGCAGCCTGATCACATTGAGTCGGAACAGCAAGTCTTCTCGGAAGCGGCGTTCATGGACCATTTTGTCCAGGTGGCGGTGGGTGGCCGCGATGATGCGCACGTCGACCTTGACGGGCTTTGAGGCTCCCACGGGATAGAAGGTCTTGTCGTCCAGGAAAGAGAGCAGCTTGACCTGCAGAGTCAGGGGCAGGTCCCCGATTTCGGTCAGAAAGAGGGAGCCGTTGTGCGCCAGACGAAACCGTCCGCTCTTATTTTCCACCGCCCCGGTGAATGCGCCCTTGACGTGCCCGAAGAGTTCGCTCTCCAGCAAGGTTTCGGGCAGGGCACCACAGTTGATCTTGACGAAGGGCCCCTTGGCTCTGTTCGAGGCCTGATGGATGGCCTCGGCCAACAGGTCCTTGCCGGTGCCGGTTTCGCCGGTGATGAGCACGGAGGAATCGGTCTGAGCCACGCTGGGGATCAGCTGAAACAGGCTGTCCATCTTGGGGCTGCGGGTGATGATGCCGGCGAATCCGAAGGCCGCCCTTTTCTCGGGTTCCAGGTTCTGGAGCAGGCGCAGGTCTTCCAGGGTCTCCATGTAGCCCAGGGTGGAACCGTCCAGGCCCTGGACGCGTGCGGCCGTGATGCGCACCGGGATGCGTTGTCGGTCGGCGTTGATGATGTCGCCTTCCAGACAGACCGTGGCTCCGTCGTTTTCGATGGAAAGCAGCGGGCAGTTCTTGACGCAGACGTTGCTGCGCAGCACGTGGCGACAGGGAAGGTTCATGACCCGTTTGGCGCTCAGTCCGGTCAGGACCTCGGCGGCTTGGTTCATGGTCACCAGCCGTCTGTGTCTGTCCATAATGAAGACAGCCAATGGGATTTCATCCAGCAGTGGCTGAAAGGCCATGGGCGAGTCGAGTATGCCCTGAATGCTGGGGGCGGCGGCGATGGAAATGGGGTCATGCATGGTTGTCTCGATGCGTTTCAACTTTGAAACATAATGGAACAAATTGACATGGGACCAGGGGGGGGTGTCAAGGGGGGGGCGCATAGATTAGGAATAGTACGGCAGGGGGCAGGCAAGGCAGGCGTTGCGGGAGGATGCTGTTCTTGGTCCGGTGGGTCAAGGCCCGCCGGGTGTTTTGCTTCCGGGCGAAAATGGTGTAAGCACGGCGCGACGGAAAACCTGAAGGAATATGTAATGAAGAAACTCCCCCAGTGCAGAACCGACCAGCGCCAGGCCCGTGTCCGCCGAGCGGTGGAGCGCCGTCAGAAGGACCTGCGGCTGCTCGTCGCCAATGTGCATGACCCGCACAACGTCTCCGCAATCTTGCGCACTTGCGACGCCTTTGGCGTCAACGCCGTGGACCTCTATTATACTGATACCGCCTTCCCGAACCTGGGCAAAAAAGCCTCGGCTTCGGCCAAGAAATGGGTGACCCAAAAGCGGCATGCCAATGCAGCGGTTCTGGTGGGTGGGCTGCGCGCGCAGGGCTATCAAATCCTGTCAACCGGATTTTCTGAGCACGCCAAGCCTCTGACCGAATGGGACATGTCCCTGCCCACCGTGATCATGTTGGGCAACGAGCATCGCGGGGTGGACCCGGAGTTGGACAAACTGGTCCCGGATCAGATCTATGTGCCCATGATGGGCATGGTCCAGAGCCTGAACGTTTCCGTTGCTGCCGCGGTGATCCTGTACGAGGCCTGGCGTCAGCGCAATGCCAAGGGCATGTTTGATCTCCCCAGTTACTCTCCCGAGGAGGTGGAGGCCATGGTCGAGGATTGGTGCACTCGATGAACCTGGTTTTTGCCGAGGCCTTGGCCGTTGTGGCCCGGGGAGGATGTCTGGTCTATCCCACCGAGACCCTCTATGCCGTGGGAGCCGACGGCAGGAATGCGGATGCCGCAGCGCGCATTTTTGAATTCAAGTCCCGGGATTTGGCAAAGCCGCTACCTCTGGTTCTGGGTTCGATGGATCAGCTGTTCCTGGTGACGGACCTGCATGACCCGGATCTGGAACTTCTGGCCCGGGCATTCTGGCCCGGTCCGCTGTCCGTGCTCGTTCCCGCCCTTAAGGGGCTTCCTGCCCTGGTGCATGACCGCAGGGGGCTGACCAGCGTGCGTGTGACCCCCCACCCCCTTGCCGCGAGGCTGTCCCTGGAGTGTGCTGCGCCGCTGATCGCCTCCAGTGCCAACATCAGCGGCCGCCCGGCCGTGGCCGATCCCGGACGGCTTGATCCCGAACTGGTTGTCCGCGTGGATGGCGTGTTGGCCGAGAAGCCCTGGCCATCCGGCGGGTTGCCGTCCACAGTCGTGGGGCTCGAAGGTGCGGGCAAACTCACGGTCTATCGCGAGGGCGCGGTTTCATTGGCTGCTTTGCGCCGGGCGGGATTCAGGCCCGATGTCCTGTCTTCCTTGGTATAAAATATTTTACTCCCTTCGTTGCCATCACGGCACTTTTCCAGGCCGGTATAAATTCTTTTACCATGAACCCCCGTGGACCGATCGGTAACAGGACTGTTTTGCCCCGTGCTTCTAGGGTAAACAGTGATTATTTGAGAGGTGCCAAGGTTGGCATGCTAAGTGCTTATACCTTTTTATCATCCCTTCCTTCGTTTACGGGAAACCGGCTGCTTTTTGACGGAAGCAGCCGGTTTTCTCTTTTCTGAACCCGGGGCTGGCGGCATTGTTGTTGGCCCTGCCGGGCTCCTCCGCATCGGGCGTTGTGCAATGCCTGTCCCCTTCTGATGGCAACGGGTGTTGGGTTTGTGGCGAGCTTCCCTCACCAGTGTCGGATGATAATAAAATACTGCTCTGGAATCATTCATCTTAAATTTCAATCTGCTCAGGTTGAAAATCTTGTACGCGCAGCGGTCAGATCTGCGAGACTTGGCGCTGTTTTGTGCAAAGTTTCTTGTCAAAGGCATGCGCCTGCAATATATATTCATTATGACCAATGAAGTTCGCCTGCCCCAGGGCAGCGAAAACGTTGTCCTGCGGCCCTTGAGAATAATCTACACCGTGTTTCCTGTGCGTGATGTCCGGAGCCCCCATGGCCCATGAAAAGCCTTGCCCTCATTGCGGGAAGCCTGTGCTTCACTCCCGCAATCCCTTGCCCACGGTTGATGTCGTGATCTTTGAGCCGGGACGGGGCGTGGTGCTCATCGAACGGGCCAACGCACCTCACGGCTGGGCCCTTCCGGGCGGATTCGTGGACTACGGGGAAAGCACGGAAACCGCCGCCGTGCGTGAGGCTCGCGAGGAAACCGGACTCCTGGTCACCTTGACCGGGCTCTTGGGGGTCTATTCCGATCCGACCCGTGACCCCAGACAGCATACCCTGAGTGTGGTCTATACGGCCCAGATTCCGGAAGGTTCGGTTCTCCGGGCCGGAGATGACGCGGTCCGTGCGAAATTCTTCCCTCTGGGCTCGCTGCCTGAAGTCTTGGCCTTCGATCATGCGCGAATCCTCGCAGATTTCAGCTCCCGGCTCTGCAGGTTGATGACCGGCCCATGACAAGGGCTCAGGTGTTCTCTATCCATACTAGGAGACCAGATTGATGGCAGCGCGTCCCCTCGTCCTCTTCGCCACATCCGAGATGTTCCCCTTCTCCAAGACTGGGGGACTGGCTGATGTCTTGGGGGCCTTGCCGCTTGCCCTGCACCGCAGGGGGATCAATACGGCGGTGGTCACGCCCATGTATGGGCGGCTGTCCACAGGTGAATTCCCGGTCCACTTGCTGCATTCCGGATGCCTGATTGGGTATCCGTGGGCTCCGGTGACCTGCGACGTTTACCAGGCCGATTATCATGGCATGCCGGTCTATTTCATTGATCGGGCCGAATACTTCGACCGTCGCTATCACTACTGTAACCATCACGGCGATTACTTCGACAATTGTGAACGCTTCCTATTTTTTTCCAGGGCCGTGCTGGAATGGGCAAAACAACTGGGGCAGCCGCCTGCCGTGCTGCATCTGAATGACTGGCAGACGTCTGTGACCGCGGCCTATCTGCATTACTGGCGCAGGGATGATCCCTTCTGGCGGGACACCCGCAGCGTGTTGACCATCCACAATCTGGCCTTTCAGGGGCGATTTTCCAACCGGCTGTTCGAGAACAGCGGATTGCCCGTTGAGGCTTGGCAGATGGACGGGGTCGAATTTCATGGTGATTTCAACCTGCTCAAGGCGGGCATCGCCTATGCCGACGCCATCACCACGGTTAGCCCCGGCTATGCCGAGGAAATCGTGACCCTCGAATATGGCTGCGGGCTGGAGGGTATCCTGTCGCATCGCTCGCACCTGCTCACGGGTATCCTCAATGGAGCGGACTATGATGTCTGGACTCCCGATGGGAATCGTTTCCTGGATTGCCCGTATTCCAGGGAGAAACTGGAGGGCAAACAGGACTGCAAGCGTAATCTGCTGGAGGGATTCGGCATGGACCCGGAGCTCATGGACAGGCCGCTGCTGGGTTTCATCGGCAGACTCAGGCAGCAGAAGGGGATCGATCTGGTGCTGGACTCCATGGCCCGGCTGATGAAGTTGAATATTGGCGTGGTGATTTTGGGGGAGGGCAACCCGGAATTCGAGCAGCGGTTGGCCGAACTCTTGGGCGAATATCCGGGGCGGCTTTGTGCGCATATCGGCTACACCGAGGAACTGGCCCACATGATCCAGGCGGGTTGCGACATCTTCCTGATGCCATCGCGCTACGAACCCTGCGGCCTGACCCAGATGTATGCCCTGCGCTTCGGGACCGTGCCCGTTGCCACCGCCGTGGGCGGTTTGCGGGACACGATCATCCCGCATCCCGAGGCGGGGTCCACGGGGTTCACCTTTGCTCGTCCCGAGGCCCGGCTGTTGGTCAAGACCGTGGCCCAGGCCGTGGCCTTGTGGGAACTCCCGCAGCAGTGGCAGGCCATGCGCAACCGGGCCATGGCAGTGGATTTTTCATGGGATACCGCCGCCAAGCGGTATCTGGATGTGTACCGTCTGGCCGGGGCGTCGCTCTGACCGGATGAACAACCCCAGGCGGCTCCGGCCGCAGACAGGAGAGACTCCCATGGCGCTGAAAAAGCAACAAATGAAGTCCAAGTCCCTGGTGAAGGTCACTTTCCGGCTGGACAATGCTGCGGCTCCCGAGGCCACGAACGTGTCTCTGGTGGGTGATTTCAATGACTGGAATGTCTACGCCACCCCCATGAAACGTCTGAAGGACGGGTCCTTCAAGGTGGAGGTGGCCCTGGAGCCGGGCAGGTCCTACGAGTACCGCTATCTGATCGACGAGATGAATTGGGAAAACGACTGGGACGCCGATCGGTACGTGCGTAGCACCTTCGGCAATTGTGACAATTCCGTGGTTGATCTGTAACAGGTCCGGTTTTTTTCTCAAGGGGTCCGGGCGGTTCGCCCCGGTTCGGGCTGGTCCGTTGTCCCTTGGCTGGACCGCGGCTTGGTCATGGAGTATGACCTGGGTGCCATGAATCAGCCACCTCTTCTTCTGACACTGGGCGATCCCAACGGGCTAGGCCCGGAACTGGTTTGCCGCCTGCTGGGCGACGGAGTGTATGCACCCCGTCCACTGGTCCTGATCGGTCCCGAAGAGCCCTTGGACCATCATCGCAAGCGTCTCGGATTGCCCCGCTTTTGGACTCCCGTGGATCAGGACGGCATTGCCGCCGTTTCTGCGGGAATCTCCTTGTTCACTCCGCCACAGCAGGGACCGTTCACCATGCGCCTCGGGCAGGCACATCCCGAGGGTGGCCGCGCCGCCGGGCTGGCCCTGGAGGCGGCCTGCGAATTCCTGAATGCCGGGCAGAGCCCAGGGGTGGTGACCTGTCCCCTGAACAAGGCCATGCTCCAGGAGGCGGGTTTTGATTTTCCTGGTCACACCGAGTTTTTCGCCGAGCGCCTGGGCGTGGGCCGTGATAATATCTGCATGCATCTCTGCGGTCCGAAGCTGCGGGTCTCGCTGGTGACCACCCACCCCCCTTTGGCTGAGGTGCCGGGGCTCATCACCTTTGATCGCATCTTGCGCTGTCTGGAACTGACCTGGAATCTGGTTTCGAAGCTGGAGATCGAGCCGGCCCCTGTGGCCGTGTGCGGTCTGAATCCCCATGCCGGGGAGAGCGGGAAGATCGGCACCGAGGACGAGGCGATCATCGCCCCGGCCATCATTGAGGCCCGTGCGCGAGGCATTGCGGTCGAGGGCCCCCTGCCGGGAGACACTGTCTTTCATTTCGCGGCCAAGGGCCGTTACTCGGCCGTGCTGGCCATGTATCACGACCAGGGGTTGGCTCCCCTGAAACTGCTGCATTTTTCCGAGGCCGTGAATGTGACCTTGGGCCTGCCCGTGGTTCGCACTTCCGTGGACCACGGCACCGGTTATGACCTGACAGGCCGGGATATCGCCGAGACCGGCAGTCTGGCGGCGGCTCTGGCCCTGGCGGAGCGCCTTCTGGGCTGAGCGGGCATTATCCCTGCCGATTCAGCCTCACTCCCTTCTTCTCCTGGGTACGTCTGTTGTCCGCGCAAGGGCATTGCCGAGCGCTGACTCTGAGTTGTCCGCTACTCGGGCTCTGGTCGCCTGTGAGTCTTTTCAGGTGAGGTTTTTTCGGGTGGAGTTTTTTTGGCCGGGGCCGTGTGCGGGAACATTGGAATGGACCGGCTAGCCGTACGGTCCGGCCCGGCGGGTGTTGGGCGTGTTGACGTGTGTGGGTAGGATGCTCCAGTGACCCCTGGCGCAGGCTTTTTGCATTTCATTTCCTGCGACGGGCTCTGGAGAGCCATCCAGGGTCAAGGCCTTGTGCTCCCTTGACCACGGCGGTGTCCTGTCGAAACAGGGCCGGCGGGGCTGGGCCAACCTTATGCCGATGGTTTTCCGCCGGCCACGGGCTTGCCGAACCAGACCCCGGAACTGTCGATGCGCTGCAACTTGAAGCGCAGGCCGCGCTGGGCTTCGAACTCGTGCAGAGCCTTGCTGCATCCTTGCCAGTAACCGTAATCGTCGGCCTGCATGAAGCCCTTAGAATGTACCTTGTCGTAGAGGTTGGCCAGGATATCCCTGGTGGAGAGGTACCAATCCCCGTCCAGGTGCAGAAAGGCGATGTCGTCCAATTGGTTTTTCAGGTCGGGCAGGGTCGTTTCGAAATAGCCCTTGACCGGGGTCACCAGCTCCCAAACCCCCAGCGCGTGGCAGATCTCGCCCAGGCTGTCCTGGGGCGCGGCACAGGTGCCCGAGCCCCAGCCCGTGTCCTCGGCATTGACCCCGTCGTGGGCGTCTTCGTCCGTGGGGGTGGGCATGCCCTCGAAGCTATCGCAGCTGTACAGCCGGCGTGGCCGTTTCGAATAACGTTTGATGACCACGGCGACCAAGGCCGAGGACCCCCCTGCGGCCACCCCGCATTCGACGAAATCTCCTGGGACGTCTTCCTCGCAGATGCGTCGGGCGTGGTGATGGAGTGATTGCAGCCGGGGGACGGAGACCATGGTGTAGGGTTGAATCTGCTCAAGCAGTGTGCTGAATTCCTTGTCCTCAAGGGGCTGCGGGGCTGCATCTGTGCGATGCGCAGCCGCTCTGGCGGGCGGTTGGTCTGGGGCAAAGGCTGCATGTGTGCCGTCCTGGCAGTGTCGGAAATTTGAAAAAAGGGTGATCCTGGCCCTGAATCTGGCGTATCGGCATTGATTATTGCATGTTCCATGCCACGTACTCCAGGGATTTCTGGGGGTTTTCATCGTCCGGGATTAGGTTTAGTCTCCAAGAATGTTGGGATGTTAAGCAATCATCGTGGGAGGGGTTATGCTTCCTGTTCTCGTGACCGGCGGAGCTGGCTATATCGGCAGCCACACTTGCAAGGCTCTGGCCCGGGCCGGGTTTGCACCCGTGGCCGTGGACAATCTGGTGCATGGCCATGAATGGGCCGTGAAGTGGGGGCCGCTGGAACGGGGCGACATCGGCGACCGGGTCTTTCTGGATGATGTCTTCGCCCGTCACAGGCCCGTGGCCGTGCTGCATTTTGCCGCGTTCATCGCGGTGGGGGAGTCCGTTGCTGATCCGCAGAAGTACTACGCCAACAACGTGGCCGGGACCCTGAACCTGCTGGGAGCCATGCGCGCAGCCGAGTGTTCCCGCATCGTGTTTTCCAGCACTGCTGCGGTGTATGGTGAGCCCCTCCAGGTCCCCATTGCCGAGGACCACCCTCTGGCTCCGGTCAATCCCTATGGCCGCTCCAAGCTGATGATCGAACAGATGCTCCGGGATTTCGATCAGGCCTACGGCACGGGCAGCATCTGCCTGCGCTACTTCAATGCTGCCGGGGCCGATCCGGACGGCGAATTGGGTGAGGACCATGACCCCGAGACCCACCTGATTCCCCTGGCCGTGGAGGCCGCCTTGGGTTTCCGTCCGCCCTTGAAGATCTTCGGGGATGATTACGATACTCCGGACGGGACCGCAGTGCGGGATTATATCCATGTGACCGATTTGGCGGATGCCCATGTGCTGGCCGTGAATCGCCTGCTGGACAGTGCGCGGACCGAGGCCTTCAACCTGGGGACCGGGAAGGGCAATTCCGTACGTGAGATCGTGGACGCGATTCAGCGCGCCTCGGGTCGGGAGGTTCCGTACGACATCGCCCCCCGGCGCGAGGGTGATGCCGCACGACTGGTGGCGTCCGCCGAGGGTGCCGGAACGACCCTGGGATGGCGACCGCGGTACACGGATATCGAGACCATCGTGAACACGGCCTGGAACTGGCACTCCTCGCGCTAGTTTGAGCACTTTTCTGTTTAAGGTTTGTTTTTTTCCTCTGCCCTTCATGTTAGGTTGGGCTGATGCTGGTTTCCAGCGTTTGCAGACTGCTGTCCGGGGCAGAGGGGAAACGAACGATGAGTCAGACCAATATCCTTCTCGAATCAGGCACCAATGAGCTTGAGGTCGTCGTCTTCTATATTGATGAGCGGCTTCCGGATGGCGAGGTCTATCGCGGCTACTACGGCATCAACGTGGCCAAGGTGCTGGAAATCATCCGCAAGCCAAACATCACCGAGTTGCCCACGATGATCAAGACGGCCGTGATGGGCACCTTCAACCTGCGCAACCGGGTGATCCCGCTGATCGACCTGCCCCGTTCTCTGGGCAAGGAGTCCGTGCCCGTTGAAGAGCCCAAGGCTGTGGTCACATGGTTCAATGAAGCGATCAACGCCTTCCAGGTCTCCGGCGTGACTCGCATCCATCGTCTGAGTTGGGAGCAGGTCGAGGCGCCCACGGAGCAGATGCTGGACATGACCGGTGAATCCATCACAGGCGTAGTGCGCATCGATGGCCGTGTGGTTTTCCTGTTGGACATGGAAAAAGTAGTGGGGGATTTGAGCCCTCGATTGGCCTTGTCCGTAAGCGATGACACCATTAACGACGATGGGGTTGTCTACAAGGTTCTCGTCGTGGACGATTCCAGCACCATGAGGCGCATGATCAAGTCCTCGCTGATCAAGATGGGGCTTGAGGTCACAGTGGCCATCAACGGCAAGGACGCCTGGGACAAGCTGGAGTCCATCCTGTCCCGCGCGCAGGAGGCAGGAGAGCCCTTGAGCGATCATCTGCACGTCATTATCTCGGACATAGAGATGCCCGTCATGGACGGCCATAGCCTGACCCGGCGCATCAAGGAAACCCCGATCCTCAAGGATGTGCCCGTGCTGTTGTTTTCCTCGTTGATCACCGAAAGCCTGCGTCACAAGGGAGAGGCCGTTGGGGCCGATGAGCAAATCGCCAAGCCGGACATGAACACCCTGGGCGAACGCTCCAAGGCACTGGCCAAGGCCTACCTCGGGCGGCAATAGGGTCCGCCTCGCACCTCCCGGCAAGGGCTTCGCAGCCTCAAGGGGCGAACCGTTCATAGGCATTGCCTGAATCCGTGCGGCGGAGTATCGTCCGCCATGCGCATCTGCGTCGTCAATTCTCCCATCATTAGCCAGGCTTTTCAGGGCCTCGGGCACGACGTTCTGGATCTGAGGCTGGATCCCGGCCCGCAGGATATCTGCGTCCAACTCACAGCCCATGGGTTTGAACCCGAACTGCTGCTGGATGTAGAGATCCTCAGGTCGCGGACGATCCTCATGGGTCTGGGAGGTCTGACCTGCAAAAAGGTCTTTTGGTCTGTGGACACCCACCTCAATGCCTGGTGGCACCGGGCCTATGGCCGGATGTTCGATCTGGTGCTCACGACCCAGGACAGTTGGATTCCGGTATTGAACACCCTTGGCCTCGGACAGGTGCGTCATCTTCCCTGGTACGGGCGGCGGCGGTCCTTCAGGCCATGGGCCGAGCGGACCTCCAAACTGTGTTTTGTTGGACGGATCACCCCCGAGCGTGCGGTGCGCCAGCGGATGGTGGACTACCTCTGCCGCCAGCACGGGCTTCAGCTTGTTCAGGACGCCGGCTATTCCGAGATGCTGGACCACTACGACAATACCTGGCTCGTGCCCAACGAATCCATCTTCAGCGAGATCAATTTTCGCTTGTTCGAGGCCGCTTCTTGCGGCTGCCTAGTCCTGAACCAGGAAGTGTCCTCGGACATTTACCGGTTGTTTGAGCCTGGCCGCGAGGTCGAAGTCTACAGCACCATCGTCGAGCTGGATGTCCTGGTGCGTCGGAATCTGGCGAATCCGGACAGGGCTGGGCGCATGGGCAGGGCCGCATGGGCCCGAGTCCAGGCGGAGCATCTGCCGCAGCACAGGGCGGAACGCATCCTTGAATTGGCTGAATCCGCCACCGGGGCTGTTGGTGGCGACACGGCGGATTCCTATGCCTGGGAGGCGGTCTTCCGGTTGAATGAGTCCGGCATGTTCAATTCGGACCTGAGACGGGCGGCCGACGGAATCGCCACGCGCAGTTCTTCGGAGAGTGGCGTTGCCGCCCTTGTTCGCTGCCTGGATTGGGATGGCCGTAAGGAAGAGGCCCTGGGGTTGGCCGCGAAACTGGTGGCTGAGAAACGCTATTGCGATTCATTCGAGATCAACCTGACGGGTTCGGGGCTGGCCCTGCGTCACGGCGAGTGGAATCTGGCCAAGGCGTTCTGGTTGCGCCATGAGCAAACCAAAAAAAACAGCCAACTTGAAGTCCCGAAAACCCCGTTCAGGCTGTGGTTGCTTTGGGCAACGGAATGCGAACGGCATTGGATGCCGGTGCGAAGCGGTGTCCTGTATGATACCTCAAGGGGCATTCCGGAGTCTGCAGCTGATTGTCTGATGGAAGCCAATACAATTGATTCCGGGAATCTGGACGTGGCCGCGCGCATGAATTCTGTCCTGACTCGCCAGGGCAGCGGTGGCGATGGCTTTCGCTTGCACGTCCTGTCGCATCTGGGGCTTCACCGTCCGGAAGATTGGCGGCTCGGCCTGGAGCTTGCGCTGGTCAACCTGAGGGCCATGCGGCTGGATGAGGGGCTTCAAGAGTTGCAGTTGGCAGGAGACGTCGCCGCCGGCAAGGGCGAGATGGCGCGTTTTCTGAAAGTCTTGGCCTCGCGCGACCCGCAAGGTCTGCTCGCGGGATTACTGGCAGACAAGGCACCGGCAGAATTCAATAAATAAGTCCGTTCGCAGTGTCCACTGCGTCGCTCAAAGCGTTTCGTAGAATCCCATCAGTCGTCCAATGACTCGTTCCTCGCTCCAGTGCCGTTCCATGAAGTCCCGACTCCGGGCTCCGGCCTCGTGGCGCGCATCTGTGTCATAGGCCAGGTGGGTCAAGGTTTCCTTGAGCTCTTCGGCATCGCGGGCCACCAGCCAGGGTAGTTCAATGCTGCCCGTGAACTCCCGCATCCTGTCCATGCACCAGCCCGACAGGCCCGCCACGGTGGGCACGCCCTGAGCCAGAGATTCCAGGCTGCTCATGCCGTAGTAGCCCTGCATATGGTCGAAAGCGATGTGTGAGCGCCGTTTGCGTTCCAGGCAATCGCCGTGGGGCGCGTCGTCGATGAGGTCCAGTTCCAGGGCATGGCCGTCGGCGGACAGGGCGCGCATCACACCGAGCAGATCGTCGGTGTTTTTCAGATCCCAGCGGGTGGGCGAGTGGGCGATGCGTAGCGGGGCCTGGGGCTTGTTGGTCAGGGGCTGGTAGGCGGGGTCCTGTTCGTTGACGCAATTGGGCTGCCAGTGAGCCTCGGGCAGGATGTGTAGCAGGTCGGGGGTGCTCACCAGCAGGTTGTGGCGATTCAGTTCACGGTATTTGTGACTGTATTTTCCGGGGTTGTCCCGGAAGTCCGGGTGACCGTGGTGGTGATGCACCAAGGCCTTGCCGTGCATGTAGTCCCGGGGCAGGAACGGTCCCAGGCGCAGGTCCTCATCCGCCGTCATGTGGAAATGGAAGACATCGGCGGACCGCAGGGCCTGCTCCAGTTCACCCAGCCCGTCCTCGTCCAGGTTGGGGACGTGCAGGTCTTTGCGCCAGCTGTGGTTGTAGCGGGTCTCCAGGGTGACCACGCGGCAGAAATGCCCGGTCCGGCGGTTGAGGGCATCGGCAAAGCCGATGGCGGTCCCGGCGGGGTCATTGACGGCGATCATCAGGATGTTCATGCCGATTCTCCCGCGGCCACCTTGGATGCGGCCACGGTGGCGAGGTCATCCCAAGTGAGCCTCTGGTCTTCGAGCAGCGGGCGGGCGGTGACGCTGCCCACCACGCAGTCCCAGTGCAGCGGGGAGAGGCCGTCCCCCGGACTTTTCACCGTCAGGTCCCCGGGCTGGAGCAGGATGCCCCGGGGCAGGTCCCGGGCGGCCACGATGCTCTTGCGCAGTTTGATGGCGCAGGCCGCCTCTACGGGGGTGACACATTTTTCGGGCACGGCAAGGGCGGCCTCGGTTTCGCGGATCATGGTCACCATCCGGGTGAAACCTTCGGGGTCCAGTGACGCGGCGTGGTCCGTACCGGGCAGGTTTCTGTCCAGGGTGAAATGGCGTTCCACCACGCAGGCCCCCAGAGCCACGGCGGCGATGGACGGGGCGATGCCCGTCTCGTGTCCGGAATAGCCCACGGGCAGGCCGAACTGTTGTTCGAGCTTGCGCATGACGAGCAGGGCCACTTCCTCGGGAGGACAGGGATAGGAACTGTTGCAGTGCAGCAGCACCAGCTGGGAATGATGCCGCCGGATTTCGGTGACGGTCTGGGCGATTTCATTGAACGTGCTCATGCCCGTGGACAGGATCAGGGGGATGTGCAGTTCGCTGGCGCGGCGGATGAGCGGCAGGGTTGTCAGGTCCGCCGAGGCGATCTTGATCAGCTCCAGGTCCAATCGGGCCAGGCCGTCGAGGCTGGGCAGATCCCAGGGCGAAGCGAAGAATGTCAGGCCCAGGGTTTGGGCATGGTCTTTCAGGCGGCCCATGGCCTCCAGGGGCAGTTCCAGGGCGTCACGGTGTTCGCCGTAGGTGGGGCCGAAGCTGTTGGGTCCCGGATAGGGCTTTTCGCGGCCTTCCCGTGTCAGCAGGGCGCAGGTGTCGCGTTTCTGGAACTTGACGGCGTCGGCCCCGCTCTGGGCGGCCTTGTCGATCATCTCCCGCGCCGTGTCCTCGTTGCCCTGGTGGTTGTTGCCGATTTCAGCCACCAGGAAACAGGGTTGCCCGGAGCCGATGGTCCGTCCGTTTTGCAGCTTGATGATCGGTAGGGTCTTCATAAACGCACGACCTCCAAGTCATGGGCCTCGGCCAGGGGTTTGAGCTGGGCGTGGATGTCGCCGCTCTTTCCAAAAGAGGTGATGATCACGGCGTCACAACCCATGCTGGGCAGGATTTCCGGCGGCAGGATGGCGTGCCCGGCCAGGAGCGTCCCGTGTTTGGCGGGGTTGCTGTCCACCAGGGCCAGGACGGTCAGGCTGGTTTCCCGGATGGCGGACAGCGCCACTTCGCAGGTTTCGGAAGCCCCCCACAGAACCAGCCGCCGCTTGCCGGTCTGCTCCAGCCTGCTGAGCTTGCTGTGGACCAGGGTTTTCAGGGCCGTGTAGCTGCGCACGATTTCAGCGCAGTATTCACCCAGCAGTTCCCTGCGCTGGCGGTGTCCGGTCCTGGTCAGGACGTATTCGTAGCTTTTGGCGTTGAGCGGGAGCTTCTCGATAAGCCCCTGGTGTTGCAATTCCCGCAGGTACTTGTTGACCATGGCACCGGAAAGCCCCGTGCGCTCGCCCAAGGCGGACTGGGACAAGGCGCTGTCCTCGGCAAGGGTCTCCAGCAGGGAGAGGGTGCGGTGGTCCGTGCTGGGCCTCAGGAAATGGCCTTGGTGCTGCAACATTATTTCAACTCCGGAAGATCGTTCAGTCGTCAAGTAATCTTATGCAAACTTCGCGCCACTGTCAACGCGGACAAAGTGCTCATCCGGAGGACTGAAGGCGATGATTTCGCGTCAGCTGAAAAAATATTTTCTATTTTTATTGTAGTATGTTGCGTCTTATATCGAAGCATGGCGGAAATGCTGTTTGACGTCAGCAAGGGCCGTTGTTCAAGGTCAGACTGGTTGGCAGTGCAGAGGGTCTGAAATGGTGTTTTCATTAAATCAGTGAATAATATTCCGGGTGGTCGCTCCCGAATCCGGGCTTGGCGCATGGCTTCTCTTCCGGCACGGGCCCCGAAGACCTGGGTGGCGGCGACCATGGCCCCGCCGATGCGGTTGGCCCCGTGCATGCCGGTGGCGCATTCCCCGGCGGCGAACAGGCCGGGCACGGAGGTGGCTCCGTGTCGGTCGATGATCGCGCCACCGTTGCCGCAGTGGGCCATGGGGGTGGCCCTGAAAGGTTGTTCCCCCGGCAGTTCCAGCGTTACGATTCCTTCGGAGTCGGCATGGTCCAGGGTGAAGAGGTCCAGGGTGGTGTCATCCCGGCCCCAGGAGATGGGGCAGTGGGTGGCGCGCTCAGCGGCCAGGTCCTTGAGTTTGCGGGGCAGGGGGACGCGGGTCTGGTTCTGGTCGATGATGGCCGCGCCCTTCTCCGCCAGGCGCGCGAGGCGCACGAATTCCTTGCTGCCCAGACGGCTCCACAGGAATTGAACGAACCCTTCGTTGGTAAGTCTGGCCCCGGTTTCGGCCAGCAGGCCATAGGCGATACCCGGTGCGCCGGGTTCGCAAAGATGATGCGTGAACAGCGTTGCAGGGCCTCCCAGGGCGGCGATGACGGTCTTGGAACCGATGGGGACGAGCGGTCCTCCCCGGATCGGGGCGAGGAGGGCCCCGCAGGCCTCATTATCTTGGGTGCACAGGATCGACAGGGCGAGGTGGCCTGCCAGGAACTCGCCCCCCAGGGCTTCGATCCTGCCGCGCAGCAGGCGGTAGGTCCGGGGGAGGTCCGTGATTTGCGCGGCGCAGCGCAGGTCTTGGGCGAAGCAACCCGGGTGCAGCCGTCTGTTTCCATCGCCGTCGGCCTGGATGGTCACGCCCAGGACGCTCAGGTCTTCCAGGCGCGCCAGGGCCTCGGCGGCCAGCAGTTCTGTCAGTTCGGGGAGGATGAAGCCGGGAGCCGCAAGTTCGCCGGCCCGCTGGGCGAAGCGTTCGCGTTCGTCGTCGCTGCGGGGGGCCTGCATGCCCAGCCGGGCGTTGGGGTTGGTGAAGGAGGAACCCGAGGGGATATCGGAAGGGGCGACCACCAGCACGCGCCCGGAGGGGTGTTCCTCCAGGGCGGCCCAGGCCGCTCGGAGCCCTGCCAGCCCCGCGCCGAGGATGAGCACGTCGTAAGCGTGTGTCATGGCCGGGCTCCGGGGCGCACAGGGCGCAAGGCGCTAAATCTTGATGGGCTGGCCGGACTTTTTCTTGTCCATTTCCTGCTTCTTCAGCTGCTTGTTGGCGAAGTTGCGCATCTTGTGGGCTTCGGTGAAGCCATCATTCAGCTCGATGGCCCTGGTGGCCATTTCATCGACCTTTTCCCAGCGCTTCCAGTCGATGTAGAGCCGTCCGAAGTTGAAGTACAGGCCCGGGTCTTCCTGGGAAAGCTTGACGGCCTTGGTGTAGTACTTCTCGCTCATCTCGAATTCCTCGAGCTTGCGCAGGACCATGGCCACCCTGTTGAAGAGGTGGGCGGATTCCGGGAAGTCCTTGAGGGCCGCCGTGAGGTATTTCAGGGCGTCCTGGTTGCGGTCGTATTTGACGTAGAGTTCGGCAATCTCGTACTTCAGTTCGGTGTCGTCGGGGAACTGGAGCAGCAGCTTGTCGAAGGTGAACTTGGCGTCCTTGAATTTGCCCTTTTCCAGGAGGTGCATGCCACGTTCGAGTTGGGTCCGCTTGGAGTCGTCGATGGCCTGCAGCAGGGCTTGGGCTTCGGAAACCGCCGAGCCTTGCAGATCTTCCAGCAGTTCCTTGAGGGCCGAGAGAAGTTCCTTCTCGCCGCCCTTCTTGTACTCCAGGACCATGGGGCAGATCTTGCGGAACCCATCGTCGTGGTTCAGGATGTCCAGGGCCATGTCCAGGCTGCGTTCAAATTCCTCCTGCTCGTGCTTGAGCAGTGGTGTGCGGCACATGATGCCCACGGAATCGTGCAGCGAGACGATGGCTGGAAGCAGCTTCTCCTGCCTCAGATACGTCTTGATACTTGAAATCTTTGAACGTGCCTTGATGAGCTCGCTGGACATGCACCTTCCCCTGGCTTGAGCTTCCTGGATTTTCGGCAGTATTCAACGAATGCCGATCAAAGTCTAGGCCCCTGAATGATCGCGCACCATCTCCCTGAATCTCTTGAAGAAATACTGGCTGTCATGTGGTCCTGGGCTGGCCTCGGGGTGATGCTGAATGGCCAGGATGGGCTTCTTGGTATGGTGGAAACCTTCCAAGGTCTGGTCGTTCAGGTTGACGTGGGTGATCTCCACGTTCTTCAGGCTCTCGATGTCCACGCAGAAGCCGTGGTTCTGGGAAGAGACTTCGATGCGCCCTGTGGTCAGGTCCTTGACCGGATGGTTCAGGCCATGGTGGCCGAAGGGCAGCTTGAAGGTCTTGCCGCCCAGGGCCAGGCCCAGAATCTGGTGACCCAGGCAAATGCCCGCCGTGGGATAGCGGTCGGCCAGTTCCGCCACGGTTGCGGCGACGCCCTTGATGGCTGCCGGGTCGCCGGGGCCATTGGACAGGAACACCGCGTCGGGCTCCAGGCGGTTGACCTCTTCGGCCGTGGTCCCGGCGGGGACCATCAGTAGGTCGCAACCCTGCTGGACCAGCAGACGGATGATGTTCCACTTGATGCCGAAATCGTAGACCACCACCTTGGGACCTTTGCCGGTCCACTGGTGTCTGCCGTCTTTGAGCTCAACGGTTTGAGGCTGGTTTTCGGCCCAGATATAGGGCTGCTTGGCCGTCACGCGCGAGGCTAGGTCCAGTCCTTCCATGGTGGGGATGGCCTGGGCGCGCTTCACCAGTTCCTCGGGGCTGACGTCGTCGGTGCTGATGACTGCGCGCTGGGCGCCGTGGATGCGCAGGTGCCGGGTCAGGGCGCGCGTGTCGATGCCCTCGATGCCCATGACTCGGTTCCTGACGAGGTACTCGGGCAGGGACATCACCGAGCGCCAGTTGCTGGGCTCCTTGGTGCATTCCTTGACGATGAACGCCTCCACCCACACGCGGGAGGATTCGACGTCCTCCAGGTTCACCCCGTAGTTGCCGATCAGCGGGTAGGTCATGCACACCATCTGCCCCGCGTAGGAGGGGTCGGTGAGCACTTCCTGGTAGCCGCTCATGCCGGTGTTGAAGATGGCCTCGCCTTGGGCGTTGCCTTCGCCGGTGAAGGAGATGCCCTTGAACCATGTGCCGTCCTCAAGTGCCAGATACGCTTTCATCAGCTGGTCTCCGAAAGTCTCTTAATGACTCTGTCGATGTCTTCGGGCCGGTCTACGCCGCATGTCTTATGGGACGTAGGCACGATATAGATGGGAATATCATTTTCCAGGAGCCGCAGCTGTTCCAGCTTTTCCTGGCGTTCCAGGTCGCTGGGGCCGAGGCTCACAAACCGCTTTAGGGTGCGCATGCGAAAGGCGTAGAGCCCGATGTGCCCCCAGAATACGCCGCCGGTTTCCATGTCGCGGGGATAGGGGACCAGCGCACGCGAAAAATAGAGGGCCGAACCGCCCTTGGTCCAGAGGACCTTGACCTGATCCGTGCTCAGGGCCTGTTCACGGCTGATCCTCGTGGCCAGGGTGGTGACCTTGATGGATTCGTCCGCAAAGGGCTCCAGCAATTCGGTCAGCATGGCCGGGGCCAGCAATGGCTCGTCGCCTTGGATGTTCACCACCACGCCGTCCTCGGGCACGTTCAGGATCTGCGCGGCTTCCAGCACGCGATCCGTGCCGCTGGCGTGGTGTTTGTCGGTCATGATCACGGGAATGTTGTACTTGCAGGCCTCGGAGTAGATGCGGTTGTCATCCGTGGCCAGGGCCACCTTGCCCAGCAGGGGGCACTGGATGGCGCGCTGGTACACATGCCAAAACATGGGTCGTCCCAGGATGTCGGCCAGGGGTTTGCCCGGAAACCGCGACGATTCATAGCGCGCGGGGATGATGCCTGTGCAGGGCGGGAGGATTGGCATGGCTTACTCGTTTGTGGAAGAAGTCCGTTCCGACAAGCTTAGGATGAGTTTCAGGGCCTTGGCCGTGCCGCCCCTGTGGCTGTCCACATAGGCGTTCACCTTGCCGCGCACGGCCTCCCGCTTGCGCGGGCGGGCCAGGGTTTTGGCCATTTGCGTGGCCAGTTCCCCGGGGCTGTGGACGACGTGCACCAGCCCCTGGTCCACGATGCCCTGCCCGATCCACGAAAAATTGGACCAGTGGGGCCCGATGCACGGCACGACGCCATGGGACAGGGGTTCCAAGAAGTTCTGTCCGCCCAGGGGGCGCAGGCTGCCGCCCACAAACGCGGCCCGGCAGAACTCGTACGCGCTGCCCAGCTCGCCGAAGGCGTCCCAGAGAATGATGCTGCCCTCGGGTGGTGGGCTGTTCAGCTCTGAACGCAAGACAGGGCGCAACCCGGATTTGTACAGGGCTTCGCGCCAAAAGTCGAGCCTGTGCATGTGGCGTGGAAACAGCGCCAGGGTGGTCTTGGGCCGGGCCTCGTGCAGCAGTTGCAGGGCCTTGAGGACGTCGGACTCCTCCTCGTGGCGCACCGAAGCGAACAGGGCGCACTCGGGCTTGGGACCCAGGATGGCGCGTACGGGGCTGTTCTCGGGCGTGGGCTCGGGAGCGCTGGGGAAGCGGTCGAATTTGATGTTGGGCATGGTGTCCACGCGCTCGGCCCCGAAGACCAGGGCGTAGCGCCGTGCTGCCTCTTCGGAGATGGCCAGAATCCTGTCCGGTGCCAGTTGACGGAGTAATCCGCGTGCGCTGAGGTAGCCGCCCAGGCTGCTGGTGTTCATGCGCGCGTTGACGATAGCCACCGGCACGTCGAATTCCTTGCATGCGGCCAGCAGGCCGGGCCAGATCTCCGTCTCCAGCAGGACCATGCATTTGGGCGAGAAGCGTTCCATGGCCTTGCGCATCAACGAGGGGGCATCGAAGGGGAAATAGCTGGTGTGCAGTGTGAGCTGCGGGTGTGTCTGCGGCAGGTCCCAGGCCGTTTGCTCAAGGATGCCCAGACCCTGGCGGGTCATGGTGGTGATCAGCACCGTCAAATTGCTGTCCTTGGGCAGGTTCAGGAGCAGTTCATTGGCCAGATAGGCCTCGCCCGCACTGGCGGCCTGGATCCAGATGTCCACGAAGCCGTCCGGGCCTTGGCACAACATGCGTTTGGAAAATCCCTCGCGCAGGCGTGGGGCGGCGTAGAGCACGGGCAGGGCCGGGAGCCAGAGCAGGTTGTAGACGCCCAGCAGGGCCCTGGTCATGGCGGAAAAATGATGGCTCATGCCCTGCTCCGGCTCATGCCCAGCTCAATGAGCTTGGCGATGAGTTCATCGAAGTTGTAGCCCGCCTCGGCGGCTTCCTGGGGGATCAGGCTGGTGGGGGTCATGCCCGGCAGGGTGTTGATCTCCAGCAGATAGGGGTCGTTACCCACCACGATGAAGTCTGCGCGGCTGTAGCCGGACAGCTTCAGGCCACGATGCGCACGCAAGGTGATGTCCTGGATGCTGCGGGTCAGGGCGTCGGGGATGGGCGCGGGGCAGATTTCATCGCATTTTCCGACCACGTACTTGCTGGTGTAGTCGAAGAATATGGCTCCATCCCTTGGGCAGATCAGGATGGGCGGCAGGGCGGTGTCGTCCAGCACGCCGCAGGTGACCTCAATGCCCTTGATGTAGGACTCCAGCAATGCTTCCTCGCCCATGTCATAGATGATCTCCAGGGCGGCGTCGATCTCGTCCGGACCTTTCACCAGGCTCATGCCCAGGCTGGAGCCGCCAAAATTGGGCTTGGCGAACAGCGGGTACTGGAGCTTCGGGGTCCAGTCGTCCGCCGGGGGGGTGGGCAGGAACTCCCAGTCCGGCGTGGGCAGGCCCAGGTTGCGGAAGACCACCTTGGAAGCCGTCTTGTTCAGCGCCAGGAACGATGCCGTGGGGCCGCTGCCCTGGTAGGGGCAGTTCGCTGTTTCCAGCATGGCCTGAAGCAGTCCGTCCTCGCCGGGGGAACCATGCAGGTTGATGAACGCAAAATCGCACTGGCGGGCCTTGGCGAACAGCTCGTCCAGGTCCGTTGTGGGGTCGAAGGGCAGCACCTCGTGCCCCAGATTCTTCAGGGCGGAGTGGATGCCGCGTGCGCCGGAGAGGGAGACTTCCCTCTCAGTCGACCAGCCGCCGGCGATCAAAAGTATACGCATGGAGCTTGACTCCCAAGATTTCGCTTAAAGTGTGTTCCACGGCCCTGGCCTGGTCCATGCAAATGGTGATGCGTTCCCTTGCCTGGGTTGTCTTGGCGTAGCGCTCGAAGAGGTCCGTGAACCGGCCCCCAAGGGAGACGAAGCCGTCGTGCGTGACGCGCTTGTCCGCATAGAGCACGACCAGGGGCAGAAAATAACGGGTGGGGTCGACATCAAAGGGCCACCAGACATGGTGCAAGACCCCCTGCGCAATGGCCGGATTGCCGGTCTCGGCCTGGACCCAGACCGCGCCAATCTGGGCGTGGTGCCCCCCGTGCTCGATGCAATACATCTTGCCCAGGTCATGCAGCAAGGCCGAGGCGCGTACGGCCTGGACGCTTGTTGTGGAGAGCAGGCCCTTGTCCGCCGCGCGCAGGGCCAAGTCCGTGGCGGCTTCGGCCACCTTGCGGCTGTGGGCCCGGATATGGTCCGGCATGGCATAACGCTCGCACAATTCATCGCACTGGGCATCGTCGGGCACAAAGGCGGCGTCGGGCCGGGGAGGCGGGATCAGTTCCGGCGCCACGGCCCGGAAGCTGGGCATGCCGTTCGCCTCGTGGCGTGCGATGGGGGAGATCTTTGCAGAAGGCATGGGGCGCATTGTTTCCTTGGCAGAGGGTTGACGCAGCTGCGCCGTCAGGCGGTTCTATCAATCTGGCGGGGAAAAATAAAGAGGGCGGCTTGAAGTCATAGGGGCTTTCGTAGTAAGCCCGGACCTCAGGCCGTGAGTTGACGAACTTTGAATCATCTTTTCGGTCTGGGAGATAACCGTCTATCTGGCCCGCCGTGGGCCAAGGGAGCATCAGTGAGCATTCTCGACAGGTTCAGCGATCCCACCCTCTGCAAGACCCTTCTGGATAAGATTCACGCGGAACTCAAGGATGAACTGCGGTTCATGGAAGTCTGCGGCACCCATACTGTCGCCATTTTTCGGAGTGGCTTGCACACCCTGTTGCCGGACAAGATCATCCACCTGTCCGGGCCTGGTTGTCCCGTTTGTGTGACTCATGACTCTGAGGTGGCCCTGTTTCTGGAACTGGCCGCGCGCAAGGATGTGATCGTGGCCACCTTCGGCGACCTGATGCGCGTCCCCGGCCCCGGGGGGGCGAACCTGAAGGCGGCCCAGGCTGAAGGCGCACGCGTGTCCGTGGTCTATTCGCCCACCGACGCTCTGGCCCTCGCTAAGGACAACCCGGACGCCAAGGTCGTGTTCTTGGGGGTGGGCTTCGAGACCACCGCCCCCACCGTGGCCGCGACCCTGCAGATGGCGCGCAAGATGGGACTCGACAATTTTCTGGTGCTGTCTTTCCACAAGCTGGTGCCCCCGGCCATCCGCGCCTTGGGCTCCGACCCCGAGATCAAGGTGGATGGTCTGATCATGCCCGGCCATGTCTCGACCATCGTGGGCATTGAGCCGTACCAGTTCATCGCCAAGGAGCTGAAGCTTCCGGCCGTGGTCACGGGTTTTGACCCGCTGGACGTGCTGCAATCCCTGCTGGAGATCGTGCGCCAGCGCAACGAGGGCCGCGCCGAGGTGGTGAACCTTTACACCCGCGCCGTGCATGACCTTGGTAATCCCCGTGCCGTTGAGATCATGAACGAGGTCTTTACCGAGTCCGACGCCCTGTGGCGCGGCATCGGTCTGATTCCGGGCAGCGGTCTGGAATTGTCCAAGGCCTACGAGCAGTTCGACGCCATGAAACAGCTGGGCCTGGAACTGAAGGAAGTCAAACCCATCCCAGGTTGTCGCTGTGGCGATATCCTGAAGGGCAAGATGGCCCCTAACAAATGCCCGTTGTTCGGCAAGGCCTGCACCCCGGCCAAGCCTGTGGGCCCGTGCATGGTGTCCACAGAGGGCTCCTGCGCAGCCTATTTCAAGTATCACACTGATCTGTAAGACAGACTGCCTGGAGGCAACCTGTTCTTGGCCGTTGGCTGGGGGCGGGATGTCCGGGTGAGCCTTGAATTCCTTGGTCCTGCCGCTGGCTGAAAGATGTGGGCAGGGGCGCAGGCGGGGCTGACGGAGAATGATTTTCGGACGAGCATGCCCTTTGGGGCGATACGATAGTTTTTTTACTTGGGAGTTGCACTGAGATGGACGACAAACTGATTCTTCTGGACTACGGCAGCGGCGGCAAGGCCTCGCAGCGGCTCATCAGTGAGCTGTTCATGCACCATTTCGACAACCCCACGCTGATGCGCATGGACGACGCCGCTTTCCTGGATATCAAAGGACCGCTATCCATGAGCACCGACACCTTCACCGTGGACCCCATTTTTTTTCCGGGTGGCAACATTGGCTCCCTGGCCGTGCACGGCACGGTCAACGACGTGGCCATGCTGGGGGCCAAACCCCTGTACCTCTCCTGCGCCTATATCATCGAGGAGGGCCTCGAGTTCAGCGTGCTTGAGGAGATCGTCAAATCCATGGCTCAGGCCGCCAGGGACGCGGGTGTGGACATCGTCACGGGCGACACCAAGGTGGTGCCCAAGGGCACGGTGGACAAGATTTTCATCAACACCACGGGCGTGGGCCAGATGATCGTGGAGGACTATCCCAGCGGTTGCAAGGCCCGGCCCGGTGACGCCGTGATCATCTCCGGCACCATGGGCGACCATGGCCTGACCATCCTGGCCCAGCGCGCCGGCCTGACCTTCGATACCCCGGTTGAGAGCGACAGCGCCTCCCTGAACGGCCTGACCCAGCGCCTGATCGAGGAAGTGGGCGATATCCACGTGTTGCGCGACCCCACCCGGGGTGGCTTGGCCACGACCCTGAACGAGATTGCGGGGCAGTCGGGCGTGGGCATGGATGTGGAGGAGACCGCGATCCCCGTGACCGAGGGTGTGCGCTCGGGCTGCTCGTTCCTGGGGTTGGACCCGCTGTACTTGGCCAATGAGGGCAAGCTGATCTGCATCCTGCCCGGCGACAAGGCCGACAAGGCCCTGGAACTCTTGCGCAGCGATCCATTGGGCGTGGGCGCCGTGCGCATCGGCACCGTGACCGAGGAGAATGCGGGCAAGGTCATCCTGGTGACGTCGCTGGGCGGCCGCCGGATGCTGAACATGCTGGAAGGCGAGCAACTGCCGCGCATCTGCTAGGACCACGCTGGATGAGGAAATTGATTTACGAAGCCCCCGCAGGAGATATCCTGCGGGGGGCTTTTGGATAATGTGTGCTGAGATGGTTACGTCCTGATCAGCATCCAGGTTCACATCTTGATCGGTGGGATTAGACGGATGTCAAGAAATAGGTATGGTGTCCCCCTAATTCTCAATTCTCTAATTCTCTCATATGGAGAGTTTAATGGTCAGTGTTAGGCGTGGAGTGTCTTTTGTTATTGAGTTCTATCTTAAGAACATAAAAAATGAAGAAGACTATTTTATTGGAGGATCCATTGACCTTGAAATATATGACACAAAGCAATTGTACTCTATTGTAGATCATGAGCCAGATGATTATGAATATGCTCTCGGGTACGATCTAAGCGAACAGCAATTTGAAAAGATTAAACAATACATGAGTTCGCCTCATGAACTTGATCACTCAAAGTATGAATATTGTCTGTCTTCTGTCCGTTCTCATGAGTTGGCCGAAAAAGAGGAAAAAGAATTTAAGGATTCATTGCCAGAGCCCAAAAGCGTTCTCGCTCTTGATGTGATCGAAAAGGAGAGAAAAGTTGGCTTTGGCGTAATGCCGCTTTTCCAAGTCGATGTCGATATAGTTCGACAGCATTTCAATTTGCCCAATCCAGGTAATTTTGAGTTTGAGGATCGTGTTGACCATGAATTTCTTGATTTCATCAGAACGATGCAGAGTTGCCCAAATATCGATCTCGATAAATATGATTATAGGCCTGCAATCTGGGCTAATGTTTTTGAGCAAGAGAAAGAGGGGATGAACATTATTGATTGTGGTTAGGCTGTACAGAGATAGTATTCACCTGACACTGCCGCCCCCGGCAGGGCGATTTCTAGGCAGCGTTTTTGGCCGCCTTTTCCTTGCTCTTTTCATCCTTGGGCAAAACGCTAAAATAAAAGACCTGACCCCATTCTTTCTTCATTCTTTCTTTGGTCATCATCCACGCTCACATCTTGACCGGCGTGAATTAGGCGGAGGTCAATAAATAGGTATGGTGTCTCCCTAATTCATGGTGTCTCCCTAATTCATAATTCATTTTCCACAAAAATAAAAGGCACATAAAATGATTAAATGCATTGAAATTGAGAAAAATGGTATTGTTTATTGTCCGATTTGTCACCATGGAGAAATCACTGTGATCGAGATCAAAGAAACAGGTGAAGAAGTATATCTTTGTGATGAATGTGATTCTACCTGGATCAGGACTGATGACATACTTAATGAAAAAAAAGTGATGTCTTTTGATGCTTATGTTTTATTTAAAAAATTAGATGGAATAATAGATTATAACAACTCTATAATTTTAAAAGGGTACATGTTATATGGAAATATAGAAAATGTAGCTGCTCGTTATGGAGTCAAGGTGGTTGGCCCGATGGAATGTGAGTAGCAACAGTAGTGGAAGAATGGGGTCATGAAGAATGGAGTCATGTCTTTTATCCTAGCTGTACAGAGATAGTATTCGCCTGACACTGCCTTCCCTCGCCTTGATGCTTCATTCCGTAAAGCTGATATTTTTCTATTTTCCGCAACTTTCCGCCAACTGATGCCCTGGCAGCAGTTTCCAGAGCACGAAGTCGCGGTGCTCCTTGGCGGCCTCGAAGAACCGGGTCACGGGTTGCTGGGCCACGCGGGTGGGCGAGAGATCGCCCAGGGCCTTGAGTTCCTCGATCCATCCTCTCGAATCGTAGGGAGGGATGGATTCCGGACGGCCGAACAGGGCACCGCTCTTGGCCCTCTTGATCCACTGGTCGCAGCGCTCCTCTTTTCTACCCTGGAACTCGATGATCTCCTTGACCGAGGACCGCAGATTCTTGAAGGGCAGGGGCTCCGTCTCCGTGTCCGCAAATTTTGGGGCCAACACCAGATAGTCCGCGAAGAATTTGTGCAGGGCCTTGCAGCCCTCCATGAACGTGGTCGGGTTATCGCGCATCTGCAGTTTCGGGTCGCTTTCGTATTCGAAGCTCCATTTCAGGTACGGCCGGTCCGGGTAGGTTAGGACCGGGCCATGCCCCAGCCCCTTGGAGGCCCGCTCCGCAAACCAGGAAGTCCCGCTGTCCTTGATGACCGACACCATGTTGGTGAAGTTGCTGCTGACCATGCTTTTCCAGCCTTTTTGCATATAACTGCCGACGCTGTTGAACTTCGCGGCCTTGGCGGCCAGGTAATCGGCCAGGTCCGGCTGCACGTTTTCCAGGCGGATGCTGGAGTTGAAGACCCTGTTAGCGGGAGAGGACAGGCCCGAGAATCCGTAGTGGGAATAGGTGTCCATGAGCACATGGGCCGTGATGCCCATCAGCTCGAGGCTGTAGTGTTTCTTGGCCTGTTTCTTGTGATGCTCGATGACCTCAAGCATCAGCGGGCTGCCCGCGCGGCACTGTAATTTCTGTTCGCAGTCCTGGCCCTCGTTGCCGGGCAGAAAATGGAACGGAACCCAGACATGCCATTGGTCTTCGCGCAGCAGGTTCGCACCATCCTCACAGTGGTGGGCCGTGGGCAGGGTGCACAGCCTCTCCCCGCCCGGGAGGTGGATGTCACAGCGTCTGGCGTTATCGTCCACAAATTGCGCCGCCGTGGCCGCGATGGTGGCTGCCTCGGGGGTCATCCCCGCTGCGCGCGCCATACACCATGTGCCGTAGTAATGCATGTCCAGTTGCATGAGTCCCTCCCTTGCTGACTATCTAATCATGAATATCGCCAATGCTGCGTTCCACGTCAAGGATCGCATGGAAATTATCATGTGGCATACAGGGCTGGGGCATGGAGAGGGGCAGGGGGCTTGGGCAGGGGCCTCTGGAGTCGGGTGGGGTGGTCAGGGGGCGCCGTCGGAGCGGGTGCTGTCGTTCGGGCCGGGTTCTGCGTACACGGCAAACTGCCGTGTACGCAGAACCCGCACGGGTGTGCGACTATTCCCGCGCGGCGTAATTGCCCATGAAGTGCACGACCAGATGGTGGAAGGGCCGGATCAGGTTGAAGTACACGGGTCCGGTCCAGTGGCGGTAATGAACAATGGTGAAGGTGCTGAAGCGGGTGCCGCCGTCCTCGTTGGGTTCGGCGACTACGCCGATGTAGCCGCAGAGGTGTTTGTCCGCAGCCTCGCCGATCCAGTATTGGCCGGGGTCTCCGTCCAGGGTTGTGAAAAAGCCGACTGCCCCGCCTGGGGTGAAGTTGACATCCTCTGCCGTGAGGTGTTGTTGGCTGGGTGGGACCTGAGACAGGCCAAGGAGCCGCGCCAGAGCCTTGCGAGCCGTGTAGAGGGCCTTGAGCCAGCCGGGTTGATAGCCGATCATCCGGGCGATGAAATCGGGCAGGGCGCGCTGGCTGGTGAAGGTCTTCACATCCATATAGTCGGCCTTGTCCAGCAGTGCGCGCAAGGGTGCGATGATCTGCGCCAGGCGTGTGATTTCGTCGTTCACGGTGACATCCTCCCCAGGTTCACGGGTTCCACGCGGAGCACTTTGAATTCCCGTAGTTCTTCCATCCCTTTCCACAGCAGATCATGGCCCTTGAAGTGCCTGAAGGGGCGAACCTGGGCCAGCCAGGCATCTATTTCGGGTTGTGAGGCCCGCCGTCGTTTGCTTGCCTCGCAGATTAGGCGCAGGGCGGGTTGCGTGGCGAACTTCCCCCGCCACAGGGCGCGGAACCAGAATCCAATCCCGGGATCCACGGCCATGATGGCCAGCCGGGGATCGCGATCCAGGTTGGTGCGCATCCCCTTGGGAAAATGCTCGAAATAGTGGCCATGCCCCTCTGTGGTCAGGAATACCGATCCGATGGGGGACACCCGCGGTGTGCCGTCCTCGTCCACGGTTGCCATGGCGCATGACTTGACCTTGGCAAAGAGAGTCGTGACCTCATTCCAGGGGATGATGGATTGCATGCTGTCTCCTTCTCTGGGGGTGGTGGTTGTGTGATGTCAGTCCGGTTCGGGGAGGTTCAGTCCGTAGAGTTCGGTGGCCGTCAGGTGCAGGATCCGTGCATGCTCAAGGCCCGTGATGGGCGGGGCCACCATGCGCGTACCCACATACAGGCTGTAGCCGATACGCGAGAGCAGCAGGGCGCGTTCCGCGTCGCCGGTCAGTTCCTCGAACAGACCACGTAGATACTCCATGCGCACGGCGTCCACGCGCTCCAGGTGCTTTTGGGCCATGGCGTCGCGCTGTGCCCAGGCCCGGATGCTGATTTCCGGACCATGGGGCAGGGCCTGACCCTCGGCCACAATGGCCAGGAAGCGTTCCTTGGCGTTGGCGGTGCCTTCCACCGCGCGCATGCGTTCCTCGGTCCATTGATCGGCCCAGTGTGTCAGCAGCCGCTCAAGGTAGTCGCGGCGGCCCTTAAAGTGGTGATAGAAAGAGCCCTTGGTCACGTCCAGGCGTTTGCATAGGGCGTCGATGGTCAGTTGCTCGATGCTGATTTTGGCCAGCATCTCCAGGCCCGCGGTCAACAGGTCCGTCTTGGACCAACGGGAAGTGTTCGCGGGCTTGCTGGTTGGACTGGTCATTGGAAATTGTCTCCCTGGGCTGTGACATGAATTTCAATACCATACGGTATGGTATGTACATGGTCCAGAAGGGGTGAGAAGTCAAGGTTCGAGCCGTCCATTGTCAAACCTCAATTGCTTCCGGCCAATTAGCCCAACAGCCAGCCTGCGGTCCAGAGTGCTAGCATTCCGGTTGCGATTGTCGCCAGGATGTTTTTGGTGAGCAGCATCGCCACGACTGCGGCCAGGGCGGCCAGCAGGCGGTGGTTGTCCGGGCTGAGCAGCAGCTGACCGTCGCGCATCAGAATCGAGGGCGCGATGAGCGCCGAGAACACAGCGGGCGGGACATAGCGCAGGGAGCGTTTGAAGGCCTCGGGCATCTCCCAGTAGTCTTGCAGAACGATGAATGACAGTCGGATGAGGTAGGTGCCGATGCCTGCCAGGATGATCACGGCCCAGATGTCGTGGTGGCTCATGCGTTTTGCCCTTTGCTGAGCAGGCTACCCGCGGTCACGCCGCACCCGGCGGCCAGGAACAGTCCGAGGTTGTAGGGCAAGCCCACGGCTAGTACGGCGACCAGGCTCGCGGTCAGGGCCGCAGCCAGAGAGGGGCGCGTCTTGAGGTGCGGCAGGAGCAGGGCCAGGAACGTCAGGGGCACTGCGAATTCCAGTTTCCATTCCGGGGGCACGCCCACACCCACCAGGACGCCGACCCAGACCGTGACCTGCCAGCAGGCCCAGAGGGCGAAGGCCGCTCCCAGATAGTACCAGTGCTTGTTCGCCAGTTCCGGCTCTTTCGTGTAGCGGGTGATGGCCACGGCGTAGGCTTGGTCCGTCAGCCCATAGGCGCAGAGCAGTTTCCAGCGCAGGGGCAGGTTCTTGAAGTGGGGGGCCAGAGAGGCGCTGTACATGGTGAAGCGCAGGTTGATGACCAGGGCGGTCAGGACCACGACCAGCAGCGGAGCTCCCTTGCCGATTAATTCGGCTGCGGCTAGTTGGGCGGCTCCGGCCAGGACGATCACGGTCATGCTGCCGGTTTCCACGGGGCTCATGCCCGCAGCGGTCATGCTGATGCCCGCGATGATCCCGAAGGGAGCCGCGCCCAGAAAGATGGGGGATAGGTCGCGGAAGCCCTCGATGAACAGGCGGCGTGGGGCGGTCATGGAAGAGTCCTTGAATCTAGAATTGAATGCGGGCGGCCAGGGGCATGCGCCAGCCAGTGCCGAAGGCCCGGTCGGTGATCTTCAGTCCCGGTGCGGCCTGGCGGCGTTTGAACTCGGCCCCGCGCAACAGGCTGGCCACCTGGTCCACGATCACGCGCTCGAATCCGGCGGCCACCACCTCGTCGCGTGATTCGCGCAGGACCACCAGACGGTGGATGATGGGGTCCAGGACGTCATAAGGCGGCAGGCAGTCCTGGTCCTTCTGGTTCGGGCGCAGTTCGGCCGAGGGGGCCTTGTGGATGATGGGCGGCGGCACGACTTCGCAGCCCTTGAGCTTATTCAGCCAGTGGCAGACATCAAAGACCAGGGTCTTGGGCACATCGGAGATGACCGCCAGACCGCCGGACATGTCGCCGTAAATGGTGCAATAGCCTACGGCCAGTTCGCTCTTGTTGCCCGTGGTCAGCAGGATGGAGCCGAATTTGTTGGACAGGGCCATGAGCAGGTTGCCCCGGATGCGGGCCTGGATGTTTTCCTCGGCAATCCCGGGGGCAAGGCCCTCGAAGGCCTGGGCCAGGGTCTGGTCAAAACCCTGCATCAGCGGTCCGATGGGCAGGGTCATGGTGGCGATGCCCAGATTCTTCGCCAGGGCCAGGGAATCGTCGATGCTGCCCTGGCTGGAATAGGGCGAGGGCATGAGCACACCCAGCACGTTGTCGGGACCCAGGGCCTCGGTGGCCACGGCGGCGGTCAGGGCGGAGTCGATGCCGCCGGACAGGCCCAGCAGGGCTTTTTTGAAGCCGCATTTGCTGACGTAGTCGCGCGTACCCAACACCAGGGCGCGCCAGGTTTCGCTTTCAGGGGAGTAATCGTCGGCCTCGATGCGTCCGGATTGGGACCCGGTGTCCACCAGCAGAAGGTCTTCGGCAAAGGCTTTGGCCTGGGCCTTGAGCCTGCCATCCGCCCCGAAGGCCATGGAACGGCCTGAGAATATCAGGTCGTCGTTGCCGCCCACCTGGTTGGCGTAGAGGATGGGCTTGGCGTGCTTTTTGGCGGCCCAGGAGAGCATCTCCTGACGGACGTGCTGTTTGCCCACGGTAAAGGGTGAGGCCGAGAGGTTGAGCACCAACTCCGCGTTGCGGATGGAGGGCGAGGCCATGGGATCTCCGCTGTAGCGGGTCTTCTTCCAGAAGTCGTTGTCGTTCCAGAGGTCCTCGCAGATGGTCACGGCCAGAAGCCGACCGTTCAACTCAAAGCATCCGGGGCCGGGGCCGGGCTCGAAATAGCGGTCCTCGTCGAAGACGTCGTAGGTGGGCAGCAGGGATTTGTGGAACAGGGCCTCGATCTTTCCCGCGCGCAGCAAGGCCGCCGAGTTGTGCAGGGGGCGACCGACAGCCCGCTTGTTGGGCGTGGCCGTGCCCACCAGTACGGGCAGGGAGTGGGCCAGTTGCCGGGCCAGTTCGTCCATCTGGAGCAGGGCGTTGTCGATGAACGAGGGGGAGAGCAAAAGGTCGCGGGGCGGATAGCCCATCAGTGCCAGTTCGGGGGCGACGCACAGTTCGGCACCCAGGCCTTGGGCCTTGAAAACAGCGTCAGCGATCCTGGTGGCGTTGCCTGCCAGGTCGCCGACGGTCAGATTGAGTTGCAACAGGGCGATGTTCATGGGTCTGCGCCGCGGCTATCCCTCGTACGCTGCGGTGGGGACGAACGACTTGCCCGACATGCGTTCCTGGATCAGTTCCTTGGCGCGTATGGCCAGCCTGGAGACCTCTGGCTTGGAGACCTGTTCGTCCGCGCCCACGGCATCACCCTTGTGGCGCAGTCTGTCGGTGATCAGCGAGGAGAACATGATGATCGGGATGTCCTTCAGGAAGGCATCTTCCCGCACACGCTTGGTCAGGTTGTGGCCGTCCATCATGGGCATCTCGATATCCGTGACCAGGACGTTGACGTAGTCCCACAAGGGGTTCGATTCTTCCTCGGCCTTGGCCTTGATGGACTTGAGGCGGTCCCAGGCTTCGCGGCCGTTGTTCACCGTCTCCACCTTGAATCCGGCCTTGGTCATCAGGTCTTTGAGCATCTCGCGGACCAGGGCGGAGTCGTCGGCCACGAGTGCCCTGTAGCCGTCATCCGAGGTCCAGTCGATGGTGTCGTCCAGGCGCAGCCCCAGGGCGGGGTTCAGGTCCGCGACGATCTTCTCCAGGTCCAGGATGAAGACGATGCGACCTTCAAGCTTGACCACGCCGGTGATGGAGTTGTTGGACAGGGCGGCGACGTACTTGTTGGGCTGTTCCACCTCTTCCCAGCTGATGCGGTGGATGCGGGTCACGCCCGAGACCAGGAAGGCCGAGGTGATCTGGTTGAACTCGGTGACCACCACCTTGGGGGCCTCGGTCCGTAAGCTTTTCTTGCCGAGCCACAGGGCCAGGTCCACCAGGGGGATGATGTGCGAACGTTGGTTGAAGGCCCCAAGGACGGACGGATGGTTTACCTCCGGCATCTCAGTGATCTTGGGCAAACGGATGATCTCCAGGACCTTGGCGACGTTGACGCCGTAGTAGCCCTGATAGCGCTCACCGTCCTTGCCCACTTCGTCGAGAAAGAATTCGACGATTTCGAGTTCGTTGGTGCCGGTTTCCAAAAGTATGTTCGTCTGGGACATGCGTCCTCCCGTCTGCGGTGATTCTCTTACGGAGTCATGGCTTCAAGCGCGGCTCGGACTTGATCTATGGTAATATCATGTGTTGAGGCCCCCGCTGTCAAGCCGACAAGGGTGCAACCGGCAAAATCAGCGGGATTGAGTTCCTCGGCGGTCTCCACATGGATGCAATCCACGCCATGGTCCCGGACCACCTGGGTCAGCCGTCTGGTGTTGCCGCTCTCATATCCGCCGACCACCACCATCTTGTCCACGCGCTTGGCCACGTCCACGGCTTCTTCCTGGCGCACTTTGGTGGCGTCGCAGATTGTTTCCAGCACTGGGAGTCTCAGGCTGCTTTGTTGCCGGGCGTATTCCTTGATCTGTTCAAAGACGCATTGATCCTGGGTGGTTTGGGCTGCCAGAAAGTATTCGTGGCCGTCCTGGATGTGCCCCTGAAGCTCTTCGAGGGTGCCGAAAACCACGGCACCGTCCGGGGCGTAGCTGAGCAGGCCCTTGACTTCGGGGTGGTTTGCCTCGCCGTAGAGCAACAGGGTTCGGCTGCGTTGGGTCTGGCGTTCGATGAGCAGTTGCGCCTTTTTGACCTTGGGGCAGGTGGCATCCACGATGACGACATCGTTCCCTCTGAGCTCACTCTCCAAGTCCCGTGGGATGCCGTGGGCGCGGATGACGACCACGCTGCCTGGCTCGGCCTCGGAAGGGGTTTGGATGCGTTTGACGCCGAGTTTCTCGTAGCGAGCCAGCACCTGGGGATTATGGATGATCGGTCCAAGCGTGCAGATGGGAGCTTCGCCCTTGCGAACAGCCCTGTCCAGCTTTTTGAGGGCCAGGCTGACGCCCATGCAGAATCCGGCGGTCTCGGCGAGGATGACTTTCATGATGATTCCTATCGTCTTGTTTCTGCCGCGACTTTACAGGAAAAAATCAGGCCGCGCCATGATCCGCCTCAAGAAAGTCGAGGATCATGGCTTTGAGGTTGTCCCAGGAGTCGCAGTTGATCAGTTCGTTGCGTAGCCGGCGCACTCCTGGGTTGTGCCGGACGTAGCGCGGGACGATGGAGCGCATCTTGATCAGGGCCTTGCGCTCCGGCAGGTGCTGACGAGACAGTTCGGCGTGGCGGATGATGATCCGCGCCAGGTCCTGGCCCGTGCGCGGGGGCAGGGTCTCGCCGCGCAGCAGTGTCAGATAGTCGTTGAAGATGTTGGGGCCGTAAAGGGCACCTCGGGCGAACATGACTCCCTGAACGCCGGTCTCGCGGATGCAACGCACCCCGTCTTCGGCCGTGATCAGATCACCGCTGGCGATGACGGGGATTTCCAGGGAGCTGGCGAGTTCCTTCAGGCAGGACCAGTCGGCTTGTCCGGAATACCCTTGCTTGGCCGTGCGCGGATGCAGTGCCACCCAGGCCGTGCCGGCGTTCTGCAGGCGCTTGCCGATCTCCAGATAGTTGTCCTCGCCGCTTGTCCAGCCCCTGCGGAATTTGACGCCGCTGTTGCCTGGTCCGGCAATCTCGGCCATGCGCCTGGCGATGGTTTCCAGCAGATCGATGTTGGTGTGCAGGGACGCGCCGCAGCCGGTCTTGATGACCTTGCGCACCGGACAGCCCGCATTGAGGTCGAAGTAGCGGAAGCCATGTTCCATCAGAGAGTGCATGGCGCGTTCGATGAATTCGAGCTCCGAGCCGAATAACTGCACCACCAGGGGCGAGTCCTCTGGAGTGGTCTTCAGCAGTTCTTCGGTGCCCCGGCTGTCGTAGCACAGGCCCTTGGTGCTCACCATCTCCGTGACCGCTGCCTTGCAGCCGTTTTCACGGCACAGCAGGCGGAAGGACAGGTCCGAATAGCCGGCTAGGGGGGCCAGCCAGGGGGCATCGGGGGCAATGCGTAATATTTGGGTGCTGTTCATTGGCTGCTGATTCCTGGGGAAGGGGGAATGGCGATTGCTGTGCGGTGTCGCGAGATGCCGCGCTGCCGGGCGTGTAGCACCCCGCCGGGATGTTGACAAGCTTGTGGCCTGGCGGTGGAGGGCGGTCAGACGCGCCGGGCGAATCTGGACCTTGCACGGTCCATGGACAGTTGGGGGGCCAGAACGCCTGCCCGGGCCTCGGGCGGCAGGACGGACGGGGTGAAGAAATCCACATCTTGCCCGGCAAAGAGGAAGGCGCGAATGAGCCTCTCGAAGGCTGGGCCCAGGCCGGGATGCTCCAGAAACAGGCGCACCGTGATCGTGGGCGGGCTGGCCAGCAGTCGCATTTCGCATTGCCCGTGCGGTGGCAGGGTAAAGGAGAACCCCGTCTCCACAATGGTCGGGCTTTGTTCTGATGCAGGATTTGTTCGCGTTCGGCTGATGGAGAGCAGCTCACCGGACAGGGCCTCGGGAAGCAGCCAGGGTCGGTAGTCGAGCTGTCCTGCGCCCCGGGCGCTGAGCAGGGTGTTGATGGCGGTACAGGCCTGGGTGACTTGTTTGAAGCCCTGGGCAAGGTCGGGAGTCCCGGCCAGCAGGGCGTCGAAGGCGTCCTTTCTCGGTTGCTCGGGTCCGGGAAGATCGGAAAGTTCCTTGCGCAACCCCGCCGAGATCGTCTCGAAGCGGGTTCTTGCGGCCCAGAAGAGATCCACTGCGGGGCCCAACGGATCTCCTTGGGCTCGGGCCACGTGCAGTTCCTGCAACAGGATGTCCGGCTCCAGGCGAATGATCTGGAACAGCAACAGGCTGCCCGGTTCCGGGTCTGATTCGATGTTGGTCAGCAGTTCGAGTCCCTCGAAATCGACCCAGGCGTAGCCTGGACGTTCGCGCTTCAGGACCCTTCCCGTGACGCGCTCACCCACACGGTGTCGTCCCTGGAACGCTGAGGACCGCTGGCGCTCCTTGTGCAGACCGCCCCCGCTGTTTGAACCCCACCCGGAGATGTGCACGCTGGCCTCCGGCTATTGGCTGGCTTGATCGAGGATGAGTTCCACCTCGTCCACGGACAGACCTGTGGACGAGGCGAGCTCGGGGACGGATTTGCCCTGGCGTCTGCCCGAGAGGATGACCTCGCGCAGGAAATGCGGGGAACGGGAAACCTGTTCGGTCTGTTGCAGCAGGCGTTTGACTTCCAGGATGCGCTCTTCAAGGGCGCTATTGAGGCGACCGAGTTCGGTCTGGCGCTTCTCAAAGGTGGAGACGAGCTCTTGTTCCAGTTCGGCGTTGAAGTGCAGGTTGCGAAGCAGGCTTTCCTGTTTTTCCTGGAGGGAATTCAGCAGGGACTCTGAGCGCCGCAGGCGCATGAAGAAGAACAGGACGACCACCAGGAGCAGAAGCTCCGTCAGGCTGACAAGAAAGAGCAGGACAAGTGATGACGACATGTGCGGGGAGTATCCTGGTTGCGTTGCTAAATCTTCAGGTTGATGATGTTCCCGGCCCAGGGGCTCTTCAGGGGAGCCTGTTCCTCTTCTTGTTCCTCTTGGGGTTCGTGCTCTCGCCTGTCCGACGCACTCTGCTTCTTGCGCTCTTCTTTCTGATGCTCGGCGGTGACGGTTGTTTTTTCCAGCTTTTCGGTCTTCTGCACCTGGTCCTTGGCACGTTCATTCTGCTCACGGGCCAGTTGCTCGGCAAACTCGGCCTGAGTCTTTGGGCTCTCCTGATGCGCACTGGCTATCTTGGCCAGATGGGGGAGTTGCGCCAGAAGCACCGGAAGGTTGATCGTCGTGGACATGTCATTTCACCAGGTATTGTTCGATAAGCAGGGTCTCCAATCGGTCTACGCTTAAATATTGATTCACTACCGAGAGGACGTCGGCCTTTAAGGCTTCTGCATTCTTCTTATCGGACAGGAACGTCAAATCCTTATTCTTAAGATAATAGAAGACAGCATCCCGCAGGACGGTGGTCTTTTGCGATATCTCAAACGACAGTTTCTCGTTCTGGGTAACGGCGGTGAACTGGCAGACCAGGAAACGGATCTTGCCGTTCTCGTCTTTTTGTTCGACCCAAAAGGGATCGAGGGTGACGAGGAAGTCCTCGGGTACGGGTTCCTCGACTGGCGGCGGGGGGATGGCCTGTTCGGTTTCCAGCGTTTCCTGCTCGGTTTCGGGCTGGGAGACTTCAGGTTCAGGCTTGAGAAGCAGGGAACCGATGATCAACCCCACCAACAAGAGCAGGCTGGCTCCAGCGGCAATCTGGATTTTCCTGTTCTTGTACCAGACCGGAGTGCCTTCCGGTTCGGGCTCTTCAACGAGGACTGGTGCCTCTTCTTCCTCGTCCTCTTCTTCGTCGTCGTCTTCAAGAAAAGGAGCGTCCTCAAGGTCCAGTTCGACCTTTTGCTGCTCCTTGGGAAGATCCTTGGTCAGCTCCTCGGCATCTAGTTCTGCCTTGGGCTCTCCGTTCTGACCCTCTATGACGGAGTTCAGATCTTCCTCGAGCTCGGTATCGGGAGCGAGCAGCACCATAGTTATGCCGGGCCGTTGGAGTTATGACTTGGGTTCAAAAATTTTGTCGATCTTCTGTCCGAGGGTCTCCGCGGTGAAGGGTTTGACGATGTAGTTGGACACCTTGGCCTGTACGGCCTCGATGATGTTTTCTTGCAGGCCTTCGGCCGTGACCATCAGGAAGGGAATGTCCTTGAACTCTTCACTGGCGCGGACCTTGCGCAACAGGTCGATGCCGGGGAGTTCGGGCATGTTCCAGTCCGAGACGATGAAGTCGATTTTGTCCTTGTTGAGCGTTTCCCACGCGGTGCTGCCGTCGTCGGCCTCAACGATATTATTGAAGCCCAACTGGCGAAGGATATTTTTGATGATGCGGCGCATGGTGGAGAAATCGTCGACGACGAGGACCCTCATGTTTTTGTCGTAAGCCATGGATATCTCCTTGTTATTCGAGGCCGTAGACAGCCCTGAATTTGATGCGTAGCTTTTTGAGTGCCTGGGAGTGGAGTTGAGAGACTCTGCCTTCGGTTATGCCCATAACTTCGGCCGTTTCCCGCATGTTCAACTCATCGCTGTAGTACAATGATAATACCAATTTCTCGCGAAGCGTCAATTCGTCTATTAAACCGGCGATTTTGTCAATGACGTCCTGGAGCGCCGCACTGCGGTAGGGTTCATTGTCGTGATGGGCACTGGACTCCGTGGAGAAATGCTCCTGAATGGTTTCCAGCGACAGGCAGAGCTGATTCTGCAGGGCGGCCAGTCCGGATTCGACATCCTTACGGGAGAGTCCGGTTTCGGCGATGATTTCATCGCGGGAGGGGGGTCTGCCCGTGCGGTGCTCGATGGTTCGGATGGATTCTTCCAACTGACGGACGCGGGCCCGCAACCCGCGGGAGAACCAGTCCATGCGCCTGAGCTCATCAAGCATGGCCCCCTTGATGCGGTTTTCCGCATAGGTCTCAAACTTGATGTTCAGCTCGGGCTTGTATTTGCGCAGGCATTCGATGAGGCCCAGCGAACCTGCGGAAATCAGTTCGTTGAGCTCCACCTGCTGTGGCAGTTTCCCCTTGAGTCTGAGCGCAAGGATTTTGATCTTCGGTGCGTAGTGACGGACAATAGTGTCCTTGTCCCTCGCGCTGAAGTCTTCCCAGAGGACCTCTCCGGTCTCCAGGAATTTCCATGGCTCAGTCTTGGAAGAGGAGCTTTTTCCAGAAAAACTTAATGTTGCCATCGAGCTGGGCCGTTCCCTTCCACGAGGTTATCTTGCCGACCACGTTCGTGAGCGCCGTAGTCGCCGGGCCGTCGGGGTGCATGATTGAAAACGGTTTCTGGTTGATCACGGCCGTGCGCACTCCAGAATCCAGGGGTAGGACCCCAACAAGGTCGAGGGAGATGCCCGAGAGGAACTGGTCGCAGGCGTTATGCAGTTTGGAGTAGACCTCCATGGCTGCAGCCGGTGTCTTGGCCATGTTCACAACCACACGGAAACGCTGGACCCCGTGCTTGGCCTTCAAGACCTTGATCAGGGCGTAGGCGTCGGTCAGGGACGTGGGCTCGGGGGTGAGCACCAGCAGACGTTCCTGGACCGCCAGGTTGAAATACAAAACGTTTTCGTTGATTCCAGCGCCGGTGTCCACGATCAGGAAATCCACTGTGTCTTCCAGAACGTCCATGGATTCCAGCAAATCCAGCTTTTGGCCCGTATCCAGTTCCAGCATCTCGGCCACGCCGGAGGCGGCGGGCAGGATTTGGAAACCGTAAGGCGTGTCGAGCAGGACGTCAGTGAGTTTGGCGCCTTCCTCAAAGAGGTGGAAGAGGTTCTTTTCAGGGGCCAGCCCCAGAAGCACATCCACGTTGGCAAGGCCAAGATCGGCGTCCATCAGCACGACACGCTTGCCCTGCCGGGCCAGCAGGCAGGCCAGGTTGACGCTGATGTTCGTCTTGCCCACGCCACCCTTGCCGGAAGTCACTGAAATGACTTGGGGTACGGTGGTGGGGCTTGCGGAGCGAGGGGCCTTCCTGTCTTTAGTGAGCGTATCTGCCACGTTTCTCCTCGACGGGGCTTGGCGGAAGTTCCTTCTTGAACAGGAGCTTCCAGAGCATGACGGCCTTGGACTGGACCAGAGTGCCTCTCAAGCCCGGTCCGAAGGACAGGGCGGAGGTGGGCAGACCCGTGGCGAATGCCACGTTCACGATATCCCCGTAGTTACAGGCTTCGTCGAGCTTCGTCCAGACGATGGACTTGGTTTTCGGGGATTTGTGCCGCCGGAAGTATTCCTTCAACTGTGCCGGTGCGTACAGCGGCGAGAGAACAAGGTGCACGGCCAGGTCGGTGCGGTTGGACAACCCCATGAGCTTCAAGTGCGAATCAAGGTTCATGGTCGCCGTGGCAGCCGGGAGGTCGATGAAAATGGTGTCGAATTGCCCGGAGTTGTTCAGCAGTTCCCCCAGCTGTCTGGCACTTTCCGCCGTCTTGTGGCTCATGCCCGACAGTTCGGCATAATGCTTCAGATAACGCCCGCCCTGGCCCTGGGAGCCGGCGGCGTCGATCACCAGGACCCGGGAGCGGGGAGCTTGGCTGCGGTGCAACAGGGCCAGGCGCAGGAGTGTGCTGGTCTTGCCCGCTCCGCTGGGGCCGGCCACGGCGTGGACGCGCTCGCGCCATTCGTCGGGGCCGAAGGGCCTGACCGCGACCTGTTTGCCCAAGGGGCCCAGGATGGAGGCGTCCTTGTCTCGCTTGAGTTCGTTCAGCAGAGCCATGATGGCCCCTTCACCTACGCCTTCGCGCTCCAGATGCTCCAGGGGTTGGCGCTGACGCGGAGCCAGGGAGGAAAAGTCCATCTGGGGGCGCATCAGCGTCATCATGTGGGACCTGATCTGATCCCACTCGCTGTGCCATTCGCCCCAGCCGGGGGCGAGGCCACCTTCAGAATGGGCCGTGTCCGCCGACGGTGCCGGGGATGTGGCGCCGTCGAGGGCGGCGGTGACTTCACACCAGCAGCGTCCTGCCTCGTTGCACTTCTGGCTGGAGAGGATGACCGCTTCAGGGCCGAGCTCAGCCTTTACGAGATTGAGGGCGCTCTTGATGTCTTTGGCTTGGAAAGTCCTAACCTGCATAGGGCACATCAATGTTGGCTAAGGTTTGCAGCTTTACATCCGCCGGGATCTCCGCCTGAGAGATGACCGGCAGATTCGGGATAAAGCGGACGAGGAGCTGGGCGAGATGCGGGCGTACGGCCGGGGAGGCGAGGACAACGGGTTGTCCGTCGGTGCCCACGGCTTGTTCGGCTGCGCTGTTGATGCTCTGGATGATCTGCTGGGCCAGATTGGGTTCCATGGCTAAATAGGCCCCCTGATCGGTTTGCCGGATATTGTCGCCAAAAGCCTTCTCTACGCTGGGGGAGAGCACCACGATGGGCAGGGCTCCCTTGCTGTCCAGATAGGGCTTGATGATCGTGCGTGACAACCGGGCACGGACGTATTCGGTCAATTGGTCGGAATCCTTGATGACTCGGCCATAGTCGGCCAGGGCTTCCACGATGGTCAGCAGGTCGCGTACGGACACGGATTCGCGCACCAGATTCTGCAGGACCTTTTGCACGGCTCCGAGATCCAGGACGCCCGGGACCAGGTCTTCCACGGCCTTGGGGGCACGCTTGGCCAGATTGTCCAGCAGGCTCTGCACTTCCTGGCGGCCGAGGAACTCGTGCATGTTGTGCTTGAAGACCTCGGTCAGGTGCGTGGCGATGACCGTGGACGGGTCCACCACGGTGTACCCGGCGAGCATGGCTTCTTCCTTCTGGGTCTGGGGAACCCACAGGGCCGGAAGATTGAATGCGGGTTCCACGGTTGCGATGCCCTGGATGCGATGCTTGGCATCCCCCGGGTCCATGGCCAGGAAGTGATCCACCAGAATCTCTCCGGCCGCGATTTCGTTGCCCTTGACCAGCACGGAGTACTGCCCGGGCTTGAGCTGGAGATTGTCTCGCAGGTGCAGCGAGGGCACCACCACGCCCATGTCCAGGGCGAATTGGCGGCGGATGGAGCGGATACGGGACAAAAGGTTGCCATCCTGTTCTTCGTCCACCAGGGGGATCAGGCCGTAGCCCACTTCCAGTTCCAGCATGTCCAGGGGCAGCAGGCTCTGCACTTCCTCGGGGGTGTCCAGACTCGGGGCGATGCCCTTCTTGTCTTTGGCGGTCTGGGTCGTGGCCTTTTGCTGCTCGCCCGAAAGATGGGACAGGAAGTAGAGCAGGCCGGACATGGCCAGGAACACCAGGGTCGGCATGCCGGGGATCAGGGCAAAGAGGACCAGGATGACGGACACCAGCTTCAGTGCGCGGGTGTGGTAGGTCAACTGGGCCAGGAATTCCTCGCCCATCTGCGCCTCGGCCGCCGCGCGGGACACGATGAGACCGGCACTGGTGGAGATGATGATCGATGGAATGGTGGCGACCAGTCCGTCACCGATGGTCAGCAGGGTATAGGTCTGGGCGGCGTCCATCCAGTTCATGTCTTTTTGGACCATGCCGATGAAGATGCCGCCGATGATATTGATGGCGGTGATCAGGATGCCGGCCTTGACGTCTCCAGAAACGAATTTTCCCGCACCGTCCATGGCTCCGTAGAAGTCGGCTTCGCGGCGGATGTTCTTGCGTTCGGCCCTGGCCTCATCTTCGTCGATGAGGCCGGCGTTCAGGTCCGCTTCGATGGCCATCTGCTTACCGGGCAGGCTGTCCAGGGTGAATCGTGCGGCGACTTCGGCGATGCGCGAGGTACCAGTGACGATGACCATCTTGTTCAGGGCGAACAGGATCAGGAAGATGACGATGCCGACGACGTAGTTGCCGCCGACCACGAATTCGCCAAAGGTCTGGATGACTTTACCCGCAGCTCCGGTGCCCTCGTCCCCGTGCAGCAGGATTAGGCGTGTGGAGGCCACGTTCAGCGAGAGCCGAAGCATGGTCGTGACCAGCAGCAGGGACGGGAAAATGGAAAATTCAAGCGGGCTGCTCATGAACATGCTGGTGACCAGCACGACCAGCCCCAGGGAGATGGAGATGGTCATCATGATGTCCAGGAAGATGGTCGGCAATGGGATGAGCATCACGAACAGGATGATCACCACGCCGCTGGCCAGGAGAACATCGCCCTGCTTGGTGAACCTCTTGTAGTTCATGTTCATCGTGTCGCTGCGTGAAGCCATAATCTTGACACCCTTTAGTGATTCCGGACAGTTGGCGATTAAGGCCGGGGACGCTTGAATTTGTTGAGTTGGGCGAGCACTGCGGCCACGGTCTGGAACAGCTCTTCGGGGATCGTCTCGCCAATCTCAACACTCTTATACAAGGCCCGTGCCAGAGGTACGTTCTCGCGGATGGGTACGCCGTTTTCGCGGGCAACCTCCTTGATTTTTTCGGCAAGATGATCGACGCCCTTGGCCAGGACGATGGGTGCAGGGGAAATCATCGGGTTGTACTGCAGGGCCACGGCGATATGCGTGGGGTTGGTGACCACCACGTCCGCCTTGGGAACGCTCTGCATCATGCGCGCGGCCATGGCATTCATCATCTTTTGGCGCTGGGCCTGCTTGACCTTGGGATCGCCTTCCATCTGCTTGCGTTCGTCCTTGACCTCATCCTTGCTCATCATGAGTTTTTCCTCATAGCTCCAGCGGGTGTACCAGGTGTCGGCGATGGCGATGATCAACATGGGCACCAGGGCGTAGACGACCATTTTGGCAGCGATGGAGAGGATGTAGACTGCAATGCCCTCGGTGGTGGCGTAGAACAGCGGTCCGACCTTGGTGATCTCCTCTTTGAGGACCAGATAGGGCGCGAAACCAATGGCGATGGCCTGGAGCAGGTTCTTGGCGAGTTTGATGAGCGTGTCAGGGGTGATCATGATCTTTTTCAGACCACCAATGACATTGAGGCATTTGCCGAACTTGGGTTCGAAGACCTTGGGGGCCCAGAGCGCACCCACCTGGAGCCGCTGGGTGATGAATGCCACGAAGGCGATGAACAGCATCACGGGCAGGAGCATGTATGCGAGGCGGGTGGCGAGGTCCGTGAGCAGGGTGTAAACCCCCGAAGGGCTGAGAACTGTCCCGGGTGCGCTGCTCAGTAGCCAGGCGAAGATGATCTTCAGTTCCCTGCCAATGACACCGAGATAGGCCCACAATCCGATCAGGCCCGCCAACAGGACCAAGGTTTTGCTCAGCTCCTGCCCCTTGGGCACGTTGCCTTCGCTACGGGCCTTTTTGCGTCTCTTGTCCGTGGCTGTTTCTGTCTTACTCGGGTCTTTGGCCATGGTCCAAACTCATTTGGTTCATCCGGTTTGGCTGAGGGCATGCAACAGGTGTCGGAACATGGGGCCCATCTGGGCAATGAATGCTTCGACATGCAGCGACAACGTGGTGAACAACACCCCCAGGAAAAAGAAACCCACGCTGATCTTGATGGGGAATCCCAGAATCAGCACGTTCATCTGTGGCGAGGCACGGCCCACCAGGGCCAGGGCCAAGTCGACCATGAAGATGGCGCTCATGACGGGTGCTGCAATCTTGATGGACATGCTGAAGATCTGCTCGGCAAAACGGACGAGATCACTGCCCATGGTCACGGTGAAGACCAATCCTCCGGGAGGGATCAGGGCGAAGCTGTCGGCCAGCCCTTCAAGCAGATACAGGTGCCCCCCCAAGGTGAGAAACGTTAGCAGGGTCGTCATGTACAGAAAATGAGAAGTGATGACCACACTCTGGCCTGTCAGGGGGTCGGCAACGTTGATCATGGAGAAGCCCATCTGAAAGCCAATGACCTGGCCACCCATCTGGACGGCGGCGAACAGAAATCGGACCACCAGCATCAGCGTCAGTCCGATGACTAGCTCTCCAAGAAGCATCAGCACCATCTGGAAAGGGTGACTTGGAAGCAGAACCCCAGGGAAGGACAAGTGCGGCCATAGGGCCCAGGTCAGCACTAGGCACAGCGCTCCCTTGACCGCGTTGGGCACGGAGTTTCCACCGAAGAACGGCAGGACAAACAGGATGATGCTCACCCGAAAGAAGGTGAGCAAAAAACTGAATGTGGTTGCCGGGTCGAAGTTGAAGAGATCCATGACGAGGGTCTTGCAAGGGATGGGCCACTGTCTTGGATGGTGAGCCGGTTAGTATAATATGAGTAATTTCAGTTGGTTGATGTGTTAACAGTCGCTCGGCCCCGCAGGGCATGGAGTCGGTTTTTTGGCGGCGGAGTCTCCGTTGGGACAAGAAAAGGCCCCCCGGCTCGGTGTGAGCAGGAGGGCCTTCTTGAATGTCGGTGGATTGGCTAGTTCAGGATGTAGCGCATGGGATTGACCGGGACGCCATTCAGGCGCACTTCGTAGTGCAGATGCGGACCGGTGCTACGGCCGGTGCTGCCCACATAGGCGACCAACTGTCCCCTTGTGATCTTTTGGCCGTTCTTGACTGCGAGGGAATGCAGATGCGCGTAGCGCGTCATGATTCCTGTGCCGTGATCAACCGTCAGTGCTAGCCCATAGCCGCCGTCCCGTCCGGTGAAGGTGACCTTGCCCTTGGCCGGGGCGTAGATCGGAGTTCCTGTGGGGGCGGAGATGTCCAGGCCCTTGTGGAATTCACGCTGCATGGTGAACGGCGATGAGCGGTAGCCGAATTGTGAGGATATCCAGCCTTGCGTAGGCCAGATGCTCGGTGTCGAGGCCCAGAGCTCCTTATTGGAGCGGATAACCTGCATCAGGTCCTGCTGGCGGATTTCCTCCAGTCGGGCCTCGGTGTTCAGCTGATGCAGGAAATTGTGCATCTTGCGGGCCAGGAGTTCCTGGCGGTGGGTGGGCAGATAGCTGTCCGTGAAGTCCGAGGATTCTGCGCCGCCCAAGGAGGTCCCTCCCTGACGGTCCTGATCGATGTTGATCATGACGCGCAGCTTGGAGTCGAAATCACGGATGCGCAGGATGTCTTTTTGGAGGGTCTTGATCTTGGAAGCCAGGGACAGAAGCTGGGTGCGTTGCTCCTGTACTGTCTTCTGGGAGTCATCGAAGGACTTTTCAACGGACTGATAATTAACGAAATAGTTCCAGAAAAAGACGTTGCTTCCGATGAGCCCTAAGCTCATCAGTAACACCACGGTGATGATCCAGCCGCGAATCCGCAGATTTTTGGAGCAACCTTCATTGCCCTTGAAAACTACGACATGATAATTTTTTGAAAGCATGCGCCTCCGAAAAGACCGGCGTTTCAGCTTGTTAGGGAAAGTGGTGCGTCACGCCTTATTCTAATTTACCGAGGTTTATTTAGTATTCAAGGTGATGTCAAGCTGCCAGCGTTGCAGGGCCTTTAAAACATTGCGTTTGATGCGCCTGTCACGGGTGAATCTGTCTTCGAGCCAGTCTTCGGTCTGGGTGCGTTTGGTCTTGCCGGCACTCGGGCAGGAGTTTTTCCAGACCGGGAGTCCGAACTCTTTGACCGCCTTGATTACTGTCTTTTTTTCCAGATACATGAGCGGCCTGATCAGTTGGAGTTCTCCGCCGAAAAAGTCATCCTTGATGGACATGCCATAGACCTTGCCGGCCTCAAAAATATTCATGAAAAAGGTGGTCATCAGGTCGTCTGCAGTGTGTGCCAAGGCCAGATGGGTCAGGCCGTATTCTTTGCACAACTCGAAAAGGCGCTTGCGGCGAAGGTGAGCGCAGTAGAAGCAGGCTGATTTTTTCCGATTCTCGTCGGAGTGGGCGCGAATACCATGATCGCTGAGTTCAAGATGGCCGGCCACGCCGTTTTCCTTGAGCCATGAGGCCAGCGGTGCATGATCGTTGGAATCAAATCCAGGATTGACGTGCAAGACCATCAATTCGAAGGGGAAGGGCACGATGCGTTGGCGCAGGGTGAGGATCTTGAGCATCAACCAGCTGTCGACGCCACCGGAGGCGGCCACGCCGATCCGTGCTCCCGGGAACAGCATCTCAGTCTGCTGCATGAGTTTGCCCGTCGCACCCAGGCATTGTTTCTGGGTGTAAGTCAGTTTGCCCAATCTGGACATGATGCGTTGTCCTCCCAAGCGGTGCCTTGACTGTGCGGTTGGTCCGCAAGCTCCGTCTGTGGGCGCATCAATAAGGGATCATCGGTCGAGATGCAACCATTCCGATTGATTTTGTCAATATTGCCCGGTGTCCTTGGCTTTCTTGACACCGAAGGGTCGCAGGGCATAAATGTTTTTGTTCAATGCCCCGGCGAGTTAACCGCCGCACGTGTGCCTTGGCAATTGATGAAGCCGGGGTCCCTGGGGACATGACTCCAAGCGAATCTGTTGCCCCGGCAGCGGTCGGATAGTCAGCCATGAAAATCGGTGCCCTTGTTTTCCTTGTCTTGATCGCGGTCGGTGCTGTGGCGCTTGTGGTGACTCACCAGGAAGTGGTCCCGGCCCCACAGGACGAGAATTGGCCTGCTTTCAGTACCACCTCTGCCGAACGGGTGATTCTTGAGGGACCCTCGACTGTCTTCGAACTGATTCGTCAGGATGATGTCTGGAGGTTGCGGCAGTCACATAGGGGAGAGTTGCCGTTGGCGGATACCGCCAAGGTTGAGGCGCTGCTGAAATTTCTGGAGTTGAACAAGCCCCTTCGCAGATTGTCCATCAGCGCCGGCCCCGAAAACGGGTTTGTGGCTCGGGCTGCAATCACCGTTGAGGGGTGTTCCCGTCTTGAGATAGGTGAGGACGATGGTTCTGGCGTCGGAGTCTATGCGCGCATGACCGATAAGCCTGGCCTGATGGTGCTGTCCAGGGACTACGCGGATATTCTGGGCCGTTCACCGGATGCGTATCTGGACACGCGGCTCATGAGCCTCAATGTGGACAATGTTCTCTCCATGCGCTTGTCCAGCATGACTGAAGGCTGGGAGGTGCAGCGTACGGACGCCGGTTTTGCCTTCATCACGCCCGAGAGTTTCAGGGCGATGCGGGTGCAGCGCGAGGCTATGCAATTGTGGCTGCATGAATTGAGTGCTCTGCATGCCGACAGCTTGGCCTCTGTTGCCCCTGAAAAGGGTCGCCTGCCCGATCTGGCTCTGATTTTGAGTCTTGAGGGCGGACGGACGGTTTGGCTGAAGATTTGGCGTCCGCTGGACGGATCCGCGTATTGGACGGCGTATTCTTCCCGACAGGACGCATATTTTTTGCTTGACCAGGAGCGGGTCGGGAAACTACAGAGAAAAGCTTTTTCGCTGGTCGACCGTCGACTTGTTGATCTCGAACTGGGGCGGGTGCGGCGAATCGAACTGATCGGTGCCGAACGAAAATTTTCCGCTTGGCGCGACGGTGAGAGTTGGCGAAATGATGACGCCGGGGAGTTGCCGGGCATTGACATGCGTCTCTGGCGTCTTACAGATCTGCAGTACGAATACGGACCGGTGGGTGCGCTTCCCGCCAGAGCTGAACAGGCGCTTCGTCTTGTTCTTAAGGACAAGAAAGGTGTCTCGCTTCTGGATCTTATTTTTTATTCGGATCCGGGGCTTCAAGGCGGGCAGTGTTGGGCCGGGCGCCGCGGCGAAAAGGCTTTCCACCCTGTGGACACCCGTTTGTTCATGGATCTTCAGGGACTGTTGCCTCCCCTCGTGGAGTAATGATTTTGTAATAAACCAAGGCTTATGCGGACGCGCATGAGTCCAACGACGTGATCACGGAGTGTATGCAAATGGCCAGAATCACAGTAGAAGACTGCCTGTCGCAGGTGAACAACCGTTTTCTTATCGTCCAGATGGGAATCAAACGCGTCAAGCAGTACCGCGAGGGCTATCCCGCGCTGGTGGCTTGCAAAAACAAAGAGGCAGTAACCGCCCTGCGTGAAATTGCTCAACACAAGGTGCTTCCCGGTGACAAGCTCACCGAGGTGGGCCTCAAGACCGCTGATAGTTAAACGATGAGTCAACGAGATTACTACGAGGTCTTGGGTGTTGACCGTGGAGCAGCTGAGGATGAGATCAAGAAGGCCTATCGCAAGAAGGCCTTCGAGTTTCACCCTGACCGCAACCCGGACAATTCCGAGGCCGAAGAAAACTTCAAGGAAGCCGCCCAAGCCTACGACGTGCTTCGTGATGCCAACAAGCGTGCCCGTTATGACCAGTTCGGGCACGCCGGTGTTAATGGCAACGGCAATGGCTACGGTGGTTTCTCCAATACCGACGATATCTTCAGCTCTTTCTCGGATATCTTCGGCGATCTGTTTGGTTTCAGTTCTGCCCAGGGCCGTCGTCCGGCCAAGGGTGCTGATCTTCGTTACAATCTGAGGATCTCCTTCCGCCAGGCCGCCAAGGGCGATCAGGTGGAGCTCAAGATCCCCCGCAAGGCCCGTTGCGAGGACTGCGATGGCAGCGGCGCCGAACCCGGGTCCCATCCCGAGACCTGCCGCCAGTGCGGTGGTTCGGGACAGGTCACCCAGGCCCAGGGGTTCTTTCGCGTGTCCTCCCCTTGCCCGGTGTGCCGGGGCCGAGGCACCGTAATTCTGCATCCTTGTGATCGCTGCCGGGGCGAGGGTGTTGTCCAGGAGACCCGTGAGTTGTTTGTGACCATCCCTCCTGGGGTGGACAACGGTTCGCGTCTGCGCTTGCGGAACGAGGGTGAGCCCGGGGAATTGGGCGGTCCGTCCGGCGATTTGTATGTGGTTATTTATGTCGACGAGGACAAGACCTTCCGTCGTCAGGGCCAGGACCTGGTGCACAGCGTGGAGATCAACATGGTGCAGGCTGCCCTGGGTGACACCGTCGAGGTGCCCACCCTGGATGAACCCGTTCCACTGTCCGTGCCCAAGGGGACCCAGAGCGGCGAGGTCTTCCAACTGCGCGGACTGGGCCTGCCCTTCGTCAACAGGCAGGGCAGCGGTGACCTGTTGGTGGAAGTCATCGTGACCACGCCTTCAGGTCTGTCCAAACGCCAGGAAGAATTGCTTAAGGAATTCTGGAAGTTGGAAGAAAAGAAGCTGAAAAACAAGGCCAAGGGTTTCTTCAAGCGCGCCAAAGACAAGGCCATGGGAGACTGACGTGGAAGGCAAGCTGACGCATGTCGACGCCTCGGGCGATGCCCGCATGGTGGATGTGGGTGACAAGGATTCCACCAGACGCGTGGCCATCGCCGAGACCAGGGTGGAGCTTTCGTCTGGGACCTACGCTCTGCTCGTCGGTGGAGTGCTGCCCAAGGGCGATGCCCTGGGCACCGCCAAGGTGGCGGGGATTTTGGCCGCCAAGAGCACGCATCAGCTGATCCCCATGTGCCATCCGTTGCCCCTGTCCTATGTGGATGTCCGTTTCGAGCCCGACGAGGCCAGTTCCTCCATCCGCATCGAGGCCGAAGCCCGGACCACCGGGCGGACGGGCGTGGAGATGGAGGCCCTGACCGCGGCCCAGGTTGCTGCGTTGACGATCTACGACATGTGCAAGGCCGTGCAGAAGGATATCGTGATCAGCGGCTGTCGCCTGTTGCACAAACGCGGCGGCAAGAGCGGCGATTACGACGCTCCCTGACGATCTGCTTCCGGTTCGAGAATAATCAAGGCCCGCTCCAGTTCTGGAGTGGGCCTTTTCGTTTGCGACAATGGTTCTGGCCTGATGCTGAATGGAGCAAGGAAGGGAGAGGTCGAAGGGGGAGGCCCTCCTGAAAGGTGCCTTTGCGTCCGTTTTAACCCTGGCCTTGGCCAGTTCCACGCCCTCGGCCACGGCCTTGGCCCATGCCGCGACCCTGACCACCCATGCCACGGCCTTGACCGCCCATGCCCCGACCCAGGCCCATGCCTTGACCCTGACCACCCATGCCGCGACCTTGGCCACCCGTACCCTGGCCCATGCCTACCTGGGGCTGCTGCGGGGTGCCCTGGGCAGTGCTTTGTGCCTGTTCCAAGGCCTGTTCCACCGTGCCTGGGTTGACGGTGACGATGTCGATGCCGGCTGCGTTCAGGGCTGCTTGGGCATTGGGGCCAACACGCCCGGTGATGACCCGCTCTGCCCCGGTGGCGGCCACGGCCTGTGCGGCCTGGATGCCCGCTCCCTGGCCCAGGGAGGCGTTGGCTGCGTTGTCTAGGGTTGTGAACTGCTTGCTCTCGGTGTCGTAGATGATGAACAGGGCCGCCCGTCCAAAGCGCTCATCCATGGCGCTGTCCAGGGTCTTGCCCCTGCTGCTGATTGCGATCTTCATGATCGAGTCCTCCGTGTTGTCGGTTAGTTGCCATGGACTTAGCAAAGATCGTGCTATCATTTAATGTCATTTATTTTGGTGTGTTGTGTCCTTATAAAGAACGATGCGGGCTTGATTTTAGCCCATTACGAGTGGCCTAGGGCGCAGGGCTCGCCCATGTGTTTCGTGGTTTCAACAACCATCCAAGGACAGGGTTGCGAGGCTCAAGCAACGAGGCAATAGTTCAGGATATTTCAATCTGATTCAAGCGGGGCGTCCTGCTGAGGGGTTGTCCGGGGGCGGGCGTAGTCAGCGTGGGTGGGCACGGTCAAACGAATGATAGAAATCAATAAATCTAGTTAGTGGCCATACAATGGCTCATAAGAAAAGGCCCCTGTCGGGTGACAGGGGCCTGTGAATGTCTCGCTGGAGATGCCCGTGGGGGCAGCTGGGGTGGAAGGCTACCAGATCTCGCGGACCTTGACGCCACGAGCTTTCATCGCGCCCTTGCAGTCCTTGATGGAGTATTCGCCGTAGTGGACGATGGAGGCGATGAGCGCAGCCGAGGCCCGACCTTCCAGGCAGGCGTCGGCCATGTGGTCCGGGTTGCCTGCGCCGCCCGAGGCGATGATCGGAATGGACACGGCATCGGAGATCATCCGCGTGAGCTTGAGCTCATAGCCGTTCTTCGTGCCGTCGGCGTCGATGGAATTAAGGCAGATTTCACCAGCCCCCAGGGCCTCGACGGTCTTGGCCCAATCCAGGGCATCCATGCCCATGCGCTGGCGACCGCCGTGGATCACGATCTCGTAGCCCGACGGGCAGGCCTCGGACTTGTCCACGGCCAGGACGTCCATGCCCACGACGATGGCCTGAGAACCGAAGGCTGCAGCGCCCAGGCTGATCAGGTCGGGATTCTTCACGGCCGGGGAGTTCAGGGAGACCTTTTCTGCTCCGGCCATGAGCACGGCCCGCATCTCCTCCAGGGAGTTGATGCCGCCTCCCACGGAGAAGGGGATGAAAATCTGCTTGGCCACTGCCTCTACCACGTTCAGCATGATGCCCCGGTGCTCGTGGGAGGCGGTGATGTCATAGAATACCAGTTCGTCCGCGCCTTCCTCGTAGTAGATGCGTGCGGTCTGAACCGGGTCGCCGATGTCCACGTTGTCCTTGAACTTGATGCCCTTGGTCAGGCGTCCGTCACGCACGTCCAGGCAGGGGATGATCCGTTTACTGAGCATCGCGCACCTCCTGGCAGTACCCTGCAAAGTTGGACAGCAGCGCCAGACCCGGGCGGCCGCTCTTTTCGGGGTGGAACTGCACGGCCCACAGGCCGTCGCGCCCGTGGAAGGAACAGAACTCGGTGCCGTAGGTGGTCAGGCCCAGCATGTATTCCTCGGCTGGGGCGGGGTAGTAGCTGTGTACGAAATAGAACTCGGCATCAGGATCAATGCCCCTGAACAGACGCTCATTGGGGGTGCGCAGGGCGACCTTGTTCCAACCCATGTGCGGCACCCGGATGGGCTGTCCGTCCTCGTCCAGCCAGGCGGCGTTGAACAAGCGGCATTCTCCGGGGACGATGCCCAGGGTCTTGGTGTCGTTTTCGAGGCTGTAGTCCAGCATGATCTGGCAGCCCACGCAGATGCCCAGCAGGGGTTTACCCGCGGCCACCTGCTCTGCCAGGACCTGGTCCAGTCCGGTGGAGGTCAGGTTGCCCATGGCCTGGCCCGCCGCGCCCACGCCGGGGAAGATGATCCCGTCGGCGGCCTTGATGACCGCGGCATCCGCTGTGATGACGCAGGGGATGGACAGGTGGTCCAGGGCACGCCGGACCGAGGTCTGGTTGCCGGCCTTGTAGTCGAGAATTGCAAGCATGGTTCTTCTCCTGTGCTGAGAACTGCCGAGTTAGTAAATATCCCGACAAGGCACAAGGGAAAATCGATTGTCAGCGCATTTCCGGCGGCAGGGTCTCTGCGCGCGGTCGGCTTCGCACGAGGGGCGCTTCCACGCGCGTTGCCCTTCGCGCCGTGGCGGTGTATGACGTGACGGTCCCGACGAGACCCCGGGACAGCACACGAGACAGTCAGCGATCACAGGAGAAGCTATGCATATCGTCACTGGCGGTGCCGGGTTCATCGGCAGCGCCTTTATCTGGAAACTCAATGAAATGGGCATCGACGACGTGATCGTCGTGGATAATCTTGGCGAGACCGAGAAATGGAAGAACCTCGTCAACCGTCGCTATGTGGACTATTTCCATCGCGACGACTTCCTGGACATGGTCCTGCACGACGAGCTGCCCTTTGAGGTCGAATCCATGACGCACATGGGGGCCTGTTCCTCCACCACCGAACGCAATGCCGATTTCCTGATGGAAAACAACTACCGCTATTCCGTGGCCCTGGCCACGTGGTGCCTGGAGCACGATGCGCGGTTCATCAATGCCTCCTCGGCTTCCACCTACGGCGACGGCGCACTGGGTTTTGCCGACGATGAGACGCTGATCCCCAGCCTGAAGCCCCTGAATATGTACGGCTATTCCAAACAGTTGTTCGACCTCTGGGCATTGAGGGCCGGCTGCATGGGCCGCTTGGCGAGCCTGAAGTTCTTCAATGTTTTCGGACCCAATGAGTACCACAAGGACGACATGCGCAGCGTCATCTGCAAGGCCTACAAACAGATCGGCGAGACCGGGGCCATGCGGTTGTTCAAATCTTACCATCCCGACTTCGTGGACGGTGGGCAAAAAAGGGACTTCGTGTACGTCAAGGACTGCGTGGACGTGATGTGGTGGTTGCTCGAAAAGCCCCAGGTGGGTGGCGTGTTCAATATCGGGACTGGTCAGGCGCGCGCCTGGAACGACCTGGCTCGGGCGGTCTTCGCGGCCATGGATGTGCCCGAGGACATTCACTACATCGACATGCCTGTGGAATTGCAGGGCAAGTATCAGTACTTCACTGAAGCGACCATGGACAAGCTCACGGCTGCGGGCTGCCCGGTCAAGTTTACGAGCCTTGAGGATGCGGCAGCCGACTATGTGCAGAACTATTTGGCGCAGCCTGACCCGCATCTGTAAAGGCCGTTGAAATTCCGTCGCTGACGGTGCTGCTCGGTTGACGCCGACCCTTGCGTATAGGTTGATACAGCTCGGTCCGGCGTCAACTCTCGCGCCTAGTCAGCACCGTTTTTGAACGGCCTATCCACGCGAGTTGTTTCCATAGCGGTTGGTGCTTTGCACTGAATGGTCACTATCCCTCGAATCGCCCCCGACAAACACGAAGGCCGCCTCCCGATGGAGGCGGCCTTCGTGTTTGTCGGGGCCTAGCTGAAGAACGAGGAGAAGTAAAAGATCAGGGCCTCAATGTCGTCCTTGGGCAGGTTGTCATCGAAACAGACCCCGAACTGGCTGCCCAGATTATCGAACCAGGCAATGGTCCCGGTCTTGCCCTGCATGAAGCCCAGCCGCTCCGAGGCGAAGGCTTGCAATTCGATGGTCTGTCCCTGCTGCACGGGCGAACTGAGTGTTTCGGAGGCCAATAGCCGACCGCGCAGGCCTCCTGAACTGACATCCAGCAGTTCGCAGCGCACGCTGCCGCATCCGGCCACTTGGGCCGTGCAAGCCCCGCTGCCTCCCGTGAGCTTCAATTGGAAGCGCGGGGTCTTGCGTCTGTCTTCGCCGAGCATGGCCAGGGCCTCGTGATCAGAGTTCGTCCAGTTCCAGTCCCTCGATGATGTCGTCCAGTTCCAGGTCGTCGCCTTCGGGATTGAGCACCACGGGTTCGATCATCCGTTTGCCCTTGGTCTCGTCCTGGCCCATGGCCAACGGGGTTCCGTTGTAGGTAAAGGAGGTGATCAGGCGGTCTTCCAGGCCGAAGCTTGGAAAGGTCTCGACGCAGACGCCCAGACGGGTCGGTTTGAACTCGCCTTCGATGTGGTCCAGGGTCCAGGTCAGGGTGCCCTTGTCCACCGATCCCATGAGGATCAGGAGTTCATCCTTTGCGATTTTTGGCAGCATCGGGGCGGGAGACACCGGAGTCTCGTCCACGGCGATCCGCGCAGGATAGATTTCCTGAACGGTCTCGCCGTTGATCTTGGCAACGATGGACAGGCTGTCGTCCAGGACAAACGCCGGGCGATGGTAGAATTTGTTCTCTTCCCACCAGCCGTTCCATTCATAGCCCACCGATTCGGCAAATTTTCGGGACAGGCCCTCATCGAAATACAAGACGCCCTTGAAGCAGTTATGAGCGAAATAGGGGGTGTTGTTCTTGCCGTAGCAGTGGCGCACGACCTTGGCCAGAAAGGCACGGGGGACGGCGGAAATCACCACTTCGTTTTTGTAACCTGATATTTCAATCGTCAGTTTCATCTGAGGCACTCCTTGTTCAAGGGTGGTGCGGACCGGAACAGGTTGGTCCATGACTTGAGGATATACCCTCACGCACGAGTGTTGTGCAAGAAAAACCGGGTATTGACTGCGCCGAGGAGTCCCAGTTTTCAGGGGCTAAGCCTTGCGCTTGAACAGGCGTTCCAGGTCCCCCAGGCTCCAGGAGACCCGGACGGGGCGTCCATGGGGGCAGTAGTCTCTGTCCGGGGTGCCACGCCAGGTGGCGAGCAGGGACAGGGCCTCGTCCAGAGCCAGGGATTGCCCGGCCTTGATGGCTGCCTTGCAGGACATCATGGCCCAGAGCCCCCGGATATCCTTGGCTTGGCCGCTGACCGCGGCGCGTAGGTACTCCTTGGCGCGCGAGGCCGTGAGCAGGGCGGGGATGGCGCGTACGGACAGGGTGTCGGGCGTGGGCGTCTGCATGTCGAAGCCCAGCAGCTTCAGGTCGGCCCACAGTTCCTGGAGCTGGGTGGCCTCGGAAGGGTGCAGGGTCAGTTGCAGCGGGCTGACCAGGGGCTGGCTGTCGCCGCGCTGCCCCGTCTGCTCGAAACTGTGGTAAAGCACGCGCTCGTGGGCGGCATGCTGGTCGATGAGGGACAGGGTTCCGTCCTCGCCGCGCAGGATGAGATAGGTCTCAGCCAGTTGTCCCAGATAGAGTTCGGGACCGGAGAACGCCGGAGCATTGGGGGCCTGGCTGATGGACGGGCCTGCGGGTTGGCTGGCCACGGCATCGGCCTTGAGCCAGTGTTCATCTGTCTGGGTGTCTCTGGGGCGCAGGTCCAGTGGCAGTTCGCATTCGCCCCTGCGCTGGAAATCACTGCCTGGCGAGACGCCAATCCTTGTGCCGAGAAAGGGCTGTGAGGCGTTGCTGCTATTGGCGCCCAGGGGGTTGGGCATACCTCGGTCAAAGGAACCGTTTCGATCGAAGGACGGCGCATGTCTGGAATATTCCGCTGCTGGTCCGGTTTGCTCCAGGGCCGAGAGGATCGCCCGGCGCACGGCCGAGAACACGGCACTCTCGTTGCGGAAGCGGACCTCGTTCTTGGCCGGGTGGACGTTGACGTCCAGCTCCTGAGAGGGGATTTCTGCAAAAACCACGGCCTGCGGATATTCGCGACTGAGCAGTCTGCCCGAATAGGCGTCGCGCACGGCCCGTAGCAGCATCTTGTCCTGGACCGGACGGCCATTGACGTACAGCAGGATGCGGTCGCCCCGGCCCTGGGCGGCTTGTGGGCCTCCGGCCACCCCGTGGATGCGGTAGTTGTCCTGCCGGTAGTCGAAGGGTTGCAGGGCATCGGTCACGGCCGGGGGCCAGGCCTGAGCCAGACGCTTGGGCAAGGGTTCGTCGGCCTGGAAGGTGAACACCTTCCTGCCGCCTGAGGTGAAGGATAGATGCACGTCAAGGCGCGTCAGAGCCAGCCTGAAAAAGGCCTCCTGGCAACGACGAGCCTCGGTGGCCGGTGTTTTCAGGAATTTGAGGCGCGCCGGGATGCTCACGAACAGGTCGCGAACGGTGAGGCGTGTGCCGCTGCGGAGCGCGGCCGGTCCCCTGGAGACGACGCGCCCGGCGTCCACCTCGACCTCGAAGCCTTCGTCCTCGCCCTGGGCGATGGAGGTCAGGGTCAGTCGTGAGACCGAGGCGATGGATGGCAGCGCCTCGCCTCGGAAACCGAAACTGTCGATGGTCGCCAGCTCCCGAATGTTGGTCACCTTGCTGGTGGCGTGGCGGGTCAGCGCCAATTCCAGCTCGTCGGGCGTCATGCCCCAGCCGTTGTCGAGGATCTCGATCAGACCCTGGCCACCCTGGTCGATGCTGATGTCGATGGAGGTCGCCCCGGCGTCCAGGCTGTTTTCCATGAGTTCCTTGAGCACGGAGGCCGGACGCTCGACAACCTCTCCCGCCGCGATCTGGTTCTGCAGTTCGGGGGGCATGATCCGGATGGGACGTTTGGTTTTGAGGGCGCTGCTTGGCATGGCCCGAGTGTACTGGAAAGCGGGGTGGTCGAAAACCCCGCAATCAAAAGAAAACGCGCGGAACCCTAGGGATCCGCGCGTGGTGTGTCCGTGGTGGCGGAGAGCTAGAAGCTGAGGCCCAGCAACACGATACGGGCCTCGACGCGGCTCTCGTTCTCCGTGGAGTCGAGCAGCAGGTGCAGGGCCCAGCATTGTTCCTGATAGATGATCGTCAGCAGTTTTTCCAATGTCGAGCCCGTCTTTAAGTCCGTGCGGTAACCGACCCCGATGTACCAGGGCTTGAAAAAGCTCAGATAGGTGTCGAAACGCAGTTGTCGGATCTGCCTCACGTTCTGGCGTTTGTACTCGTCGATGGCTCGGTTGAAGTCGTAGCGGATTCTGAACCAGCCCACCTCATCCCAGTCGACCCGCAGAGAGTCGTTGGTCTCGGTCCACTCCCCGAGGTAGGGCGAGAAGAAAGAGCGGTGGGTGTAGGTCAGCCATTCTCTGGGGTTGAGCGACAATTCGGCCATGATGTCCGAAAAAGGCCGCTTGGAGTATTCGCCGAGTTCGTCGCTGCGCGAGGCCTCGCGCAGGTCATAGCCCTGCTCAAGCCGCAGACGTAGAAACTCAAGGTAGTTTGTGGAGAGTTCCGTGAGCGAGCCCTGACCTTCGATCTTGTGCGTGGTCACCGTCTCCTGGCGACGGTCCAGAAGATTGGTCAGGGAGTATACCAACTCGTTTTGCGCGAGAACGCGGTCGAGTTCATCGAAAAATGGTTTGTCGGACTGGCTGACATAGGGCTTCCAGTCGTATTCAAGGCGCGGCTGGATGGAGTGCTTGAGCTTGGTCCACCGGTTCTCGCCCGCAAAACCCTCGTGCAGGATCAGTTCGTCTTCGCCGCCCAGGTCATAGACCTTGTAGAATTCAGTGAAGGCCGAGACGTTCACATCGGGGATGAACCTGGAGGTGTTGGCGCTGTCCGTCTCCGTGCTCGGGCTGCCTGCATCCTTGTCGGTCATCCAGGCGGTCTCGCGCAGGCCCACGGTGGGGATCAGGGAGATGCCCTGATAGGCCAGGGGCAGGCTCAGCTTGGGATGGATGTCCAGCCTGGAGCCGGTGGTCCCGTATTCGCGCCAGAAATTGGAGGCCTTGGCGTCCAATTGGCCTTCCAACGGGGTGTCCAGAAACGAGGTCTTCCAGAGATAGACCGAGAGTTCGGGCAGGGTCTGGACGGTGTCGTTCTCACTGCTGTAGTTATTGCCATTCTCGAATTCAAGATTGCGGACCCACTGGGATTTCAGGGCCACGCCGCCCAGGTCCCAGGAACGGTGGATGAGTAGGTTTGATTCGCGGGTGTTGTCATCGGCGTTGTCCAGGTCACGGTTGAACTCATCCAGGAATATGGTGTCGCTCTGCGTGTAGCCCAGGATGCCGTTCTTGAATTCGCGCAGATAATTTTGGTCCGAAACCCAGTCGATGTCGAGCTTGGTGATCCATTCCGGAGTGAACAGGTAGCCGTCGTATTTGCTGCGGAACCAGTAGCGGCCGCTGTTGGAGCGGGTTAGGCCGTCGTTATCGAACTGGTCGTCCTCGTCCGCTTCGCTGTCCTCGGTGACCCTGTCGCGCATGAAGTCCAACCGCCACAGGCCTTTGGTGTTGGCGTCCGGGGTGTGACGGTACTCCAACCCCTGCTGGTAGCCGCGTGAACTCATGTAATTGAAATAGAAGGTGGCGTCGGACTCATCGTCGATGGCCCAGAAATAGGGCTGATTGTAGAAGGTTCCCAGGCGGGAGCTGTTGCCCCACTCGGGGAGCAGTAGGCCGCTCTGGCGTTTGCCCTTGGCCGGCAGGATGGCCAGGGGCGAGTAGAAGATTGGAAAGCCTCCCGCCTTGAGTTTGGGATGCCACAGCCATGCGTAGCCCTCCAGGGTCACTTCGCCCTCGACCATGTCGATGGTCCAGGCCTTTTCCTCGCCGTCGCAGGCCGTGACCGTGGCGTTCTTGAAGCTGTAGGTGTCTCCCTGGTGCTTCTCGATGTGCTCCCCGCTGAAGTACAGATTCTGGGCGGGGGTGAAGATCTGGCCGTTGTTCAGCCAGCCGGTCTTGTTGCGCAGGTCGAATTCCGCTTCCTCGCCTTCCATCTCGTCGTTGCCCAAAACAGCCTCGACGTTGCCGCGCAGATAAACCCAGCCGGTCGTGCGATAATAGCGGGCGAAATCCGCCTTGAGGTACTGCTTGCCCTGCCAGAGGTGGACATTGCCCTCGGCTTCGATGATTTCCGTGTCGTGCTGGGCGGAAAGCTTGTCGGCCTTGATCTGCCATTGTTCGGCGGTCGAAGGCTCGGGATTCCCGGTGGGAGAGGCGAATCCTTGGCGTGGATTTGCCGCCAGGGCCAGCAGCAACAGGGCTGTCAGCGCCAGGATGGCGGGGATCGGACAGGAGACGAATCGCGCGTTGTGCTGTGTCATGATGATCGCATGGCTTGAGATGAAAAGGATTGGGACCCCACTGTGGGTATTCAAGGCCCCTATCATAGCCTTAGCCAAATGAACAGTAGGCATGGCAAGGGAAATCCATTATATCCCCCATGTTGCGGGCGCGAGCCTGGATTTCAAAAAAGGAGGATCGCACATGAGCATCGGCTACAATCATGTTCGAGCCAGGATTCACGTACAGGCCATCGCCGACAATTTTAAGGATATGAACCGGCGTGGGGGCAATTGCTTTGCTGTGGTCAAGTCCGATGCCTACGGGCATGGTCTGTCCACCGTGGCCGAGGCCTTGGCCGGTGCCGGGGCCAGGACCCTGGCCGTGGGCACCGTGGGCGAGGCCGCCGTCCTGGCCAATACGACGTTCACCGGGCGGGTGGTGTCTCTGCTGGGGCCTCAATTGCCGGAGGATTACGCCTTGGCCGTGAAACGCAGGGTGATCTGCTTTTGCGGTCGGCGCGAGCAGCTCCGGCGTCTGGATGAGGCCGCCGGGGCAGCCGGAGGCAAGGCTCTGGTCTCCCTGAAGTTCGACACCGGCATGCGCCGTCTGGGGTTTCTGCCCGAAGAGGCCACCGAGATTCTGGAGTTGCTGCGGGGCCTTGTGCATCTTGAGGCTGTGATGGTCTCCTCGCATCTGGCCACCGCGGATGAACCCGGCGCGGAGGCCTTTGTCCACGAACAGGCCACCCGGTTCAAGGAGATCGTGCGGGTGTTGCGCGCAGGAGGACTGGTCGTGGAGGCCAATCTTTGCAACTCGGCGGCTCTCCTGGCCTTTCCCGAGTATCATTTCGACGGCCAGCGGCCAGGAATTTCCCTGTATGGCGGCAACCCCTTCTACGGGACCTCCAAAGAGAATCTTGGCTGCTGCCTGCGCCCGGCCATGGAAGTCACCTCGCGCATCTATCAGGTCCATGACCTGAAATCCGGCGAAGGCATCAACTACGGGCTGACCTACTGCGCCGAGCGGGACATGCGTGTGGCCATCGTGGGTGTGGGCTATGCCGACAACTATTCCCGCGCTTTGTCCGGCAAAAGCTGGATGGTGGTTGCCGGCCAGCGGGTGCCCGTGGTGGGTCGGGTCTGCATGCAGATGACAGCCGTGGACGTCAGCGCCGTACCCGAAGCCCGGGCCGGGGACACGGTGTGGCTCATGGGCGGGGATTCCGCTGTGGCCATCCATGCCTGTGAACTGGCCCAGTGGTGGGGGACCATCAGCTACGAGGTCTACTGCCTGATGGGCATGAATCCTCGCGAATACGTCCTTGACAGGTAAATTTGAAGAGTATAATAGCTCCTGTTCACCTTGCTCCCGCCGTGTGGTGGGGGCCGTATGACCATAAGGAGGTTTTGGCTTGAGAAAGTATGAGAATCTGCTGCTGCTCTCTCCGGAGCTGTCGGCCGAAGAACGCCAGGTCATCCTTGACAACCTCACCGCCATCATGGTGCGTGAGGGTGGCAAGATCCTGGAAGTGAACGAGTGGGGCATGCGCGACTTGGCCTACGCCGTGCGCAAGATGGACCGCGGTTATTACGTACTGATCAACTCCGTGATGCCCGGCGCTGCCGTGGCTGAGCTGGAGCGCAATATCCGTATCACGGACGGCATCTTGAAGTTCGTGACCGTCAAACTTGCAGACGTCGAGGAGGTTGCGTAAATGGCTTTCCGTAAGAAGTTTACCCCCCGGCGCAAGTTTTGCCGTTTCTGTGCGGACAAGGAAGCGCCCATTGATTACAAGCGCCCCGACATCCTGAGGGATTTCATCACCGAGCGCGGCAAGATTATTCCCCGCCGCATTACCGGAACCTGTGCCAAACATCAGCGCCGCTTGACGACCGAGATCAAGCGCGCTCGCCAGATGGCCCTGCTGTTCTTCACCGCTGTGCATAGCTCTGCCGTGCGCAAGAGGACCATCTAAGGAGGAATCGACATGAAGCTGATCTTACGCGCCGACGTCGATAGCCTTGGCCACCTTGGTGATATCGTAGACGTCAAGCCCGGTTTCGGGCGTAACTACCTGGTGCCCCATGGGCTGGCCATGCCTGCCAACAAAGGCAATCTGAAGACCTTTGAGATGGAGCGCAAAAAGCTCCAGTCCGAGATGGACACCGTCAAGGGCGCTGCCCAGGCCATGGCCGACAAGCTGGCTGAATCCCGCGCCATCATCCGCGTTCGCGTGGGTGAGAGCGACAGGATGTACGGCTCCGTTACCACAGCCCACGTCGTTGACGAGTTGGCTAAGATGGGCATAGAACTGGACCGGAAGAAGATCGTGTTTAGCGATTCGATCCGCGCCCTGGGTGAATACACCATGCCCGTGAAATTGCATCCCGACGTGCTGTGCGAAATCCGCGTGGCCGTTGTGAGCAACGATTGGATCGAGGGTCAGCCCATCACCATCGAGGAGGCCGAACAGGCCGCTCAAGACGCCAAGGCAGCGAAAGCCGCTGAAGCTGAGAACATCGAGGAAGTTGCCGCCAGCAATGACGCAGAACAGGCAGACGACGAACCGAACGAATAATAGCTCCGCGAAGCGCCGGTCCTCCGGGACCGGCGCCGCTTTCGGCGGCGATCTGGATAGAGCGTCCGCCGATCTGCTGCGGAAAGTCCCCCCCCACAACCTGGAAGCCGAACAGGCGGTTTTGGGGGGGGTTTTCATGAAAAACGAGGTCTTCCACGATCTGGTGGATATCCTCGGGCCCGATGATTTCTACTCCCCGGTCCATCGGACCATCTATCAATCCTTCCAGGAATTATTCCGCAAGTCCATGCCCATGGACCTGTTGACCGTGCAGGAGCAACTGATCCAGCAGGGTCAGCTGGACGAGGTTGGCGGTGCCGTGTACCTGGCCGAACTGGCCGCCAGCACCGTGGCCGCGGCCAATGCCAAGCACCACGCCAAGATGGTCCGCGATCGCTCGGTCCAGCGCCAGTTGATCAACGTGGGTTCGTCCATCATCGAGAACTGCTTTGACGGACGCAGCGAGGTGGACAGCCTGCTGGACGAGTCCGAGCAGGCCATCTTCGCCATTACCGAAGGTCGTTCCAACAAGACCTACGTCAGTTCCAAGGAACTTTTGCAGTCGGTCTTCGACAAACTGACCGAGCTGTACAACCGCAAGGAACTGGTCACCGGTGTGCCCACCGGGTACCACGAACTGAACGACATCACCGCCGGCTTCCAGCCCACGGACCTGATCATCGTGGCAGCCCGCCCGGCCATGGGCAAGACCTCCTTTGCCTTGAACCTGGCGCTTAACGCCGCGGCGGACTACGGAGTGCCGTCGGTGGTCTTTTCCCTGGAAATGGGCATGGACCAGCTGATGATGCGCATGCTCTGCACCAGGGCCCGGGTCAACCTTTCCAGCTTGCGGCGCGGCTATCTCGACGATGAGGACTGGGCACGACTCTACGAGGCCGGGGATTATCTCTCCCAGGCCCCGCTGTACATCGACGACACCCCGTCGCTCAGCACCCTGGAACTCAGGGCCCGCTGCCGTCGCCTGAAGGCCGAAAAAGACCTCGGGCTGGTGGTGGTGGACTACCTGCAGCTGATGCGCGCTGGTCGTCAGATCGATTCCCGCGAGCAGGAAATTTCCGAGATTTCACGGACGCTCAAGGCCCTGGCCAAGGAGATTCACGTCCCGGTCATCGCTTTGTCGCAGTTGAACCGCAAGGTCGAGGAACGGACGGAGAAAAGGCCCAAGCTGTCCGATCTGCGTGAATCCGGAGCCATCGAGCAGGACGCGGACATGATCATGTTCCTCTATCGGGACGCCGTGTACAACGATGCGCCCGACAATCCCAAGGCCAATATTGCCGAGGTCATCATCGGCAAGCACCGCAACGGCCCCACAGGAATGGTGGAACTTTATTTCGATAAAGAGTATACCGCTTTCCGGAATCTTACCCGTGAGCCGAATCCGGTTTAGGGTCTGCACCCTTCGTCATCACCACAGACATTTTGGAGCCCATCGTGTACTTCGACTCTGCAGAAGCGCTGTCTCGCGAAGAAATCGATAATCTACAAACTGTTCGTCTCAGGAATACCGTGGAGCGCGCTATGCGCTCCCCGTATTATGGCGAGAAGCTCAAGGGCTTCAACGTCAGGTCCATCACCAGCGTGGACGATATCCGCCGCCTGCCCGTGACCACCAAGCAAGACCTGCGCGACAACTACCCCTATGGCCTTTTGACCTGCTCCACGGATGACATCGTGCGCCTGCATGCATCCTCGGGCACCACGGGTACGCCCACGGTCATCTTCTACACCCAGAACGACCTGAACACCTGGGCGGACCTGATGGCCCGCAGCATGCACGCCGCAGGCGTACGCAGGGAACACCGCTTCCAGAACATGTCGGGTTACGGCTTGTTCACAGGCGGTCTGGGCATCCATTACGGGGCCGAGCGTCTGGGCTGTCTGACCATCCCCGCAGGCGCGGGCAACACCAAGCGCCAGATCAAATTGATTCAGGACTTTGCCGTGGACGTGCTGCACATCATCCCGTCCTACGCCCTGTATTTTGCCGGGGCTCTGGATGCCGCGGGCATCAGCCCTTCCGATTTCCCGCCCAGCATCGCACTCATCGGCGCGGAGCCGCACTCCGAGGAAATCCGTCGCAAGATCGAGGAGATGCTGAACCTTAAGGCTTACAACTCCTACGGTCTGTCCGAGATGAACGGTCCGGGCGTGGCCTTCGAGTGTGTCCACCAGGCCGGGATGCATGTCTGGGAGGATGCCTTCTTTGTGGAGATCCTGGACTCCGAGACCCTGGAACCCGTGAAAGAGGGCGAACTGGGCGAGGTGTTCATGACCACCCTGACCCGCGAGGGCATGCCCATCCTGCGCTACCGCACCAAGGATATTTGCCGCTTCATCCCGGGCGTCTGCCCGTGTGGACGTGCCCATCGCCGTCTGGACCGCATCGCTGGCCGCGCCGACGACATGATGATTATCAAGGGCGTGAACATCTATCCCCTGCAGATTGAACAGGTGCTCATGGCTCTGCCCGAGGTGGGCGAGAACTATCAGATCGTGCTCGAGAAGGAAGGCTTCATCGATCAGATTCGCGTGCGCGTGGAGATCAAGGAAGAGTTCTTCGAAGAGGACATGCGCGTCCTGAAGGGCTTGCAGAAGAAGATCCAGTCCCAGCTGTGCAACGAGATTCTGGTCACCCCCCGGGTCGATCTGGTACAGAGCGACAGCCTGCCCAAGAGCGAGGGCAAGGCGCAGCGTGTGGTGGATCTGAGGAATCAGGAGGACTAGACCATGGATTTTGGCCAGATATGGGCAGGATTATACATCATCGTTTGCTTCGGGGTGCTGGGACTGCATGTCTTCAGCCTGCCCGCCAACTGGGTGCTTCTGGCCCTGGTGGCAGGCTGGAAGGCCCTGCATCCCGAGATGTCCCTGACCTGGGTCGGTTTCAGTGGCCTTGTGGCCCTGGCCGTGGTGGCCGAGGTCCTGGAGTTCGTGATTCAGCTCAAGGGGTCCAAGAAATACGGGGCCTCGAACAAGGGCAATTTCGGCGGCATCCTGGGCGCCATCATCGGGGCCATTGTGGGTGCGGGTTTTCTGTTCGGCATCGGCGCACTGCCCGGGGCGCTCATCGGGGCCTATGGCGGTTGCCTGCTGGTGGAGACGCTCATGGGCCGCTCCTTTGGCGAAGCCCGCGCCGCGGCTTGGGGTGCCATGTGGGGCAAGTTCTTCGGATTGACGGTCAAGGCGGGGCTGGGCGGCGTGATTCTGTCCTTCAGCGTTTCCGCCATCTGGGGCTGATTCCGTGCCGTCCATAATACGCCATCTGGAGCGTTAAGTGATTGTTGGCGAGTCCTCGAGCCTACAAAGGAACTTACACCCGAGGTGTACTTCATAAAGTTCAAACTCTTACATATACAGAATATGCGGCGAGCTTGAACTTTTTTCGTGCCTTCCATCTGACGCATTCTGAACGGCACGGTTAAGAAGCACGGCTTGCTAGGCGGAAGAGAAACAAGGCTTGCCAGCCCAGCCGCATCTTTTCTAGGTTGATGCCAGCATCACCTTATTCCCAACAGGATTAGATAGAGGATACGACATGTCACCATCGAGCGCGTTTCCGGCCTACCGTGGCCGCATGGAATATTTCTGTCTGGGCTGCAACGCGGTCTATGGCATCGACGAACTGCACTACACCTGCCCCAAGTGCGGGGATGTGTTTCTGCTGCGCGACAACAATTTCGATATCCTGAAGGAAGCCCCGGGCAAGACCTGGCGCGAGACCTTCGACGCCCGGATGCGTTCCAAGGACAGCGCCCTGCGCGGCGTTTTCCGCTTCTACGAGCTCATGGCTCCGGTGGTGGAGCCCGAGGACATCGTTTATCTGGGCGAGGGGCAGACCCCGATCATCGACGCCAGCCCCAGGTTGCAGGAGCTCATGGGCGGTCAGCGTCTGGCCTTCAAGAACGACGGCCAGAACCCCTCGGCCTCCTTCAAGGATCGGGGCATGGCCTGCGCCTTCAGCTTTTTGAAGTCCCTGATCCGTACCCAGGACCTGGACGAGATCCTGGCCGTGTGCGCTTCCACGGGCGACACCTCCGCCGCCGCCGCGCTGTACGCGGCCTATGTGGGCGGGCGCATCAAGAGCGCGGTGATCCTGCCCCAGGGCAAGGTCACCCCGCAGCAGCTGGCCCAGCCCCTGGGCAGCGGAGCCGTGGTGCTGGAGGTTCCCGGGGTGTTCGACGACTGCATGAAGGTGGTCGAGTATCTGGCGGACAATTATCAGGTGGCCCTGCTCAATTCCAAGAACGCCTGGCGCATCCTGGGCCAGGAGTCCTACGCCTTCGAGGTCGCCCAGTGGTACGACTGGGACCTGTCGGGCAAGTGCGTGTTCGTGCCCATCGGCAATGCGGGCAATATCACGGCCATCATGAGCGGCTTCCTGAAGTTGTACGAACTGGGGGCCATCGACGGCCTGCCGCGCATCTTCGGTGTGCAGTCCCACCATGCGGACCCGGTGTTCCGCTACTACGACCAGCCCGTCGAGAGCCGCAAATTCGAGGCTGTGGGCGTGACCCCGTCCGTGGCCCAAGCTGCCATGATCGGCAATCCTGTGTCCTTCCCGCGCGTGAAGTATTTTGCCGACAAGTACACGGCCATAGCCGGGGACGAGGCCTTCAACGTGGTTCAGGTCACGGAGCAGCAAGTGATCGAGGGCATGCTCACCGCCAACAGGCACGGTCACATCTCCTGTACCCAGGGCGGCGAGTGTCTGGCCGGTCTGGTCAAGGCCCGCGAATTGGGCCTCATCCGGTCCGACGAACTGGCCATCCTGGACGCCACGGCGCACATGCTCAAGTTCATCGGCTTCCAGGAGATGTATTTTGAGAACAGCTTTCCGCCCGAGTACGGCATCAGCCCCAAGCCGGAGCTGGCCAACCGTCCCTCGTTGGTTATCGAGGCCGCCGAGAAACAGCGCCTGACCCCCGAGGAATACACCGTGGATGCGGCCCAGGCCGTGGTGCGCAAGTTGGGCCTCAAGGCCCGCTAGGATGAGAAGCAGAGTGAGAGAAGGATAACGAGAGAAATTTGGATTCAACGGACAAAGGCCCGGCTAATGCCGGGCCTTTGTTTGCGTCAGGCGAAAGTGAAAAACAGGGTTGTTTCTCGGGCCGTGCTTTGGGTTCACCCGGACCGGGGAGCGTTCTGCCCCTAGGGTTCCAGGTAGCGATATTCCAGTCCGGGCAAGGACTGCTCCAGGACGCGCAGTTGGTGGCTGACCATCAGGATGGCCGTGCCCTTGTCCAGTGCTTCATGGAGAAGGGCGGCGAGCACGGTTTGCCATCCCGGGTCTAGGAACGCGAAGGGTTCGTCCAGGAAGAGGACCTGCGGTCCGCTGGCAAAGGCTCGGGCCAAGTTCAGCCTGCGCCGCATGCCGCCGCTCATGGCCGGGGGCATGCTTATGGGGGCCAGACCGAAGCGTTGCAGCCAGTGGTGGGCGGTATCGGCATGGCCTCTGGCTTTTCCGGGCAGGGCAAAGGTGATGTTGGCTTGCGCATCCAGCCAGGGGATGAGCACGTCGTCCTGAAAGGCGCAGGCTACGCGCTCGGAGCCCAGTTCGACCCGACCGCCGCCGTCGGACTGGATCAGTCCCGCCGCAATCTCCAGCAAGGTGGTCTTGCCGCAGCCCGAGGGGCCTGTCAGGCACAGACATTCGCCCGCGTAGACGCAAAGGCTGGTGGGAGGCAACACCTCGACCCCGCCGAAGTGTTTGCCGACCTGATGCAGCTGGATCATGGGCTGTCCTTGATGCTGGAGTTGAAACGTTGCGCAAGCCTGCGCAGACGGGCGACGAGGCAGATCTCCAACACCACGCCGATGATCACCAGGATCAGGGCCCAGGCGAACAGGCGTGGGATTTCCAGCATGCGGTAAGCCCAATAGATGTGGGCCCCGATGCCATCCCCGGTTCCCAGATATTCCGCCACGGCGGCGACCTTCCAGGTGGCGGCCAGGGCATAGGCCAGGCCCGCCAGCAGGTACGGGGCCAGCCCGGGTAGGATGATCCGGGTCAGCCGTCTCGATCCTGGCACCCGATAGCACCGGGCCATGGCCAGCAGCCGTCGGTCCACGGATAGGCAACCTTGGGCGATGTTGACGAACAGCAGCGGGAAGATGGAGGCGAACACCGCCGTCACCGGCACGACGGAGCCCGTTCCGGCCCAGACGAGCACCAGGCTGATCCAGAGCACGGGCGGGCAGGATTGCATGGCTGCCACCAACGGACCTACCAGTCGCAGGAGTCCGGGAAACATCCCGGCCGGGATGGCCAGGACCAGGGCGGCGACCAGGGCCAGGACCAGACCGCATGTCCCCCGGAACAGGGTCAGGCCCACCATCCGCCAGGACTCCGGGTCCTGGCACAGTCGCCACAGCTCAGGGAAGACCTGCCCTGGCCCGGGGACCAGCATCGGACCGGCCAGCCAGCTGCCCATTGTCCAGACCGCCAGCAGCAGGCCCAGGGAGAAGGCGTAAGGAGCCAGACGTCTGGTCATTGCCAGAAAAAATCGTCGGGCAGCTTGCCGACGTCCGCTCCGCCATGGGGGGCCAGGACCAGGGCCAGATACTGAATCACGAGCTCGCGGCACTCCCCGGCGGGGCGCACCAGGATGAGGTCCCGCGCCAGGGAGTCGCGAATCGTGTCCCGCCCGATGAAGCGTCCGAACTCTTCGGGCAGGGTCTGGATTCCGGCTTCCGGGTCCCCGGCCAGCTCTGTTCCGGCCCGGAGTAAGGCTTGCTGGAGCTTGAGCACAAGTTGGGGTCGTTCCCGCGCCAGCCGTTCGTTGACGGCGATCCCCGCAATGGGCAGCAGGGGCTCCCGCCCGGTGAAGCGGCCATAGAGTTTCTCCACCTGGGCCACGACATGCAGTTCGGGGACCTTGTTCAGCAGGACCGTGGTCAACGGTTCCGGCACCAGGATGAGGTCCGGGCCGCCTTGCAGGGCTTCCAGGGTCAGTTGTCGTGGCTCGTGGGGGATGTACTCGAACCGGGGCAGGCCATATTGCTCCAGCTCCCGCAGGATGGAGACCGCCGGGGACTGGGGAGGGGTCACGGCCAGTCGGGTCCCGGGGGGGCTATGCAGCAGGTCGGCGACGGTTCTGATCTGCGGATCGCGGGCCAGGATGCTGAACTTGCGCCAGCCCGTGACGGCCAGCAGGCGCACCGGTGCACCGCGCATGGCGGCCTGGGCAAAGCCCTCGACATGCCCCAGCCACAGATCGCCCTTGCCGGTCAGCATCAGGCCCCGCAGATCGTCGAGGTTCTTCCAGTAATGGACATCCAAGTGCTCGAGTTCGGGCAACGTTCCGTCGGCCACGGCCTTCCAGAACGGCATTTGGGGAGTGGTCGCCCCCCCCGTGGTGTAGAAGCTCAGGCCCGGGGCCGTCTGTTGCGGATTGGCCCCGGCCCCGGATCGTTCCAGAACAAGGGCCAGGGCCGCGCAGCCCAGCACGAGCAGAATCAGGGTGATCAACGGTTTCTTTTTCATCATGAGTCCTAGAATTTCAGGCTGTAGGCGAGTTCGGCGTTGAATCCGCGTTCCAGCAGCTCGATGCCCCGGGCATTGGCCAGGTAGTTGACGTAGCGCCGGTCAAAGAGGTTGTTCAGACTCAAGCTGAGACTGTGGTGCAGGGCCTTGTCCTGGATTTCGAATCCCAGGGCAAGGTTGGCCGTGGCCCAGCCCGGAACGGGGTCTGTGCCTTGGGGGACGACATGCTTGCCCGCGGCCCATTGGCCTTCCGCCCGGGTCCAGAATCCATTGGGGTGCTCGAAGCGCAGTCCGACAAGACCGTTGAGGGGCGGGACGGCTGGCAGGGGCTCGTCCTCGCCTTCGTCTTTGCCGGTCAGCCAGGCGGCGTTGCCATACAGGCTCCAGTTGGGCCTGAACCGCCAACTGGCCTCGCCTTCGGCACCATAGAGGCGGGCGCGGCCCACGTTCTTTACGAGGATGCTGGTGCTTGAGACCTGCTCCTCGGTGATGAAATTCTCGACGCTGTCCATGAACAGGCAGCCCGAGGCCGAGAATTCTTGCTGTGCGAAACGCAGTCCGTACTCCAGGTGCAGGGATTGCTCCGGATCGAGGTCAGGATTGCCAGACAGGATGATGCCACTGCCCAGGTTGATGTTCTTGAAGCGTTCCATGATGTCCGCCACGCGGTAGCTGGAGGCTGCGATCAGGTTCTGGCTCCAGCCCTCGGCAAAGCGCCAGACGAGTCCCGCATGGACGTTCCAGCCCGTGTCTTGGGTCGTGCCTTCGTCGATGGTGGCGGTCTCGCCGTTGGCGATGCGTACGCTGTCCAGCCGTGCTCCCAGATTCAGGTTCCAATCCTCGGCAAGGCCCCAGTCGTCTTCCACAAAAACGCCACTTGAGGTCATGGTGGTGTTAGGGGTTGGGCTGTCGGTGATGGTTGCGCCCGAGGCCAGGAATTTGGTCCTCCAGGATACCATGTGCCAGTTCCAGGCATCGGCCCCGGCAACCAGGCTGTGATCACCCAGCCAGAACAGGCCTTGGAGTTTTCCGCCCCAGGTCTCGTGGTCGGCACCGGGCCGGATCATGTTGATGGCCGGATTGGCGATCTGTTTGATGCGCACCCTGCGGTCGTTCTTCATGTAGTAGGCGTCCAACTCGAGTTGCTGCAGCTGGTCTCCATTCACCTCCCAGGTGTTGTCCAGGGAGATCATGACGTTGCTCGTGCGTGGATAGCTGACCTTGGCTTCGGCGGGCATGGTCGAAGTGCCGCCCGGCAGACCGATGTCGTTGGCCTCGCTGATCAGAATTTGGACCTCGCTCATGAGGGCGTTGGACCAGCGCAGGCCCGAGGCCAGGCGGAACTGCTTGTCCTCGTATTGGCTGTTGGGGATCTCAGTGCCGTCGCCACCGGTGTAGTCTCCATGGCTCCTCAAGGCCCCGGACAGCTGGAGCCAGAGGTTTTCCTGGTTGAAGGTCGTCCGGGCGTAGGTGTCGCCGCCCTCGGTGTTGGTCGAATAGGACTGCGACAGCTCCCCATGGATCTGGTCGCTGGTCGTGAACTCTCCTTTCTTGGTGATCACGTTGACCACTCCGCCAATGGAGCCCGTGCCGTACAGGGCGCTGACCGGCCCCTTGAGGACCTCGATGCGCTCGATATCCAGGGGCATCACGAAGCCCATCTGGGCGTTGAGATCCTGAGAGGTGTTGACCCGCTTGCCGTCGATCAGAAAGATGATGGATGAGCCTGTGAAACCGCGGATATTCAGGGACTGGCCCCAGGGAGACTCGCCCGTGCGGGCCACACCCGGGATGCGCGAGGCCGCATCGGCAAGGCTAGATTTGGGGGCCAGTTCGATCTCCTTTTCATTCACGATGCCCACCGAACCCGGAATGGTGGACAAGGAACTCTGGACGCCGCGCGCCGTGACCACCATGGGGTCGAGTTGCAGGGGCGAGTCACCGGCTTGGGCGAGGCCGGGAGCGCAAAGGGCCAGCAGGCTGAGCAGCACTGCGGTGGTGTGTCTGGAAAGTGTGCTCAGGCGCATGGTTTGACCACCAGTGATTTGACTCTCACGCTGTCGAGCATGCCCAGTTTGCCGGTAAGCGCCCCGATCTGGTCGGTGGTGGCCTCCACAATCAGGGAGATGACGCTCAGGTTCCGTTCTTTGTAAGGGAGGCCCGTGCGGGCGATGATCAGGTGTCCGAATTCCGTGAGGATGCCGTTGACCAGTGGGGCGGCTTTGGCCCTGTCTTGGAGGATGATCCCAATGACGCCGATGTTCGTGTCCATGTCAGCTCCCTGGATGGCTGGACCGGCTACGGCAAGGATTCGTGGAGCATAGAAGGGGCGGAGGCCGATTGGCAGCGACGGGGTAAGGATCGCTTGAGCGGCGAATTCCGCCCTGAGGTTCAGATCGAATCCTTGCCGCAGGCCGAGTCCGTTGGTGTGTGTTACGTTTTAGGAAAACGTGCTATGTGGTAACGGTGGGGCAAAGGCTTGTCAAGCATGATATTACGATCTGTATATTATTTTTGATTGCGTGTGCAGCTGGAAAGGGGAGGGGGAAGCGGGATTCCGTTGCGCAGACCCTTGGGTCAGAAAGTGCCCTTCCGGCAGGTTGCGTACGGGTTGGCAGGTTGTCGGTGTTGCTACATGGCCAGCTTGAAGCCCTTGTCCTTCAGGGCCTTCACTCTGGCGCTGCGATCCACGTAGTGGGTGTGCAGCAGTTGGTGCGACATGTGGCCGCAGGGTCCTTCGTGCAGGAAACCGTGCTCATGGTTGTAGATCTTTTGAACCATGGGGTTGTCCTGTGATTTGCGAATCTTGTAGACTTCGGCGTCGGCCTTGTAGACGGACTTTTGCCGAAGGCCGACGAAATTCATCGCCGAGGCAAAGGCCTGTCTGGTCAAGTTAAAGCTCAGGACAGAGTAACCGGCGACAATACCGGCGGTTTTCAGGAAACCGCGCCGGGTCATGATGGCGACACTGCTCATGTGATCCTCCTTTTAGGCAACGGTGCGGGCGCTGAAGCGCCGGTTGATCCTGGCGATGGTGCCGCGGAACAGCGAGGCCTGGACGTCGGGATCCAGGGGCTGTCCGCCGCCGTTCACGCATCCGCCAGGACAAGTCATGACTTCGATGAAGTGGTAGGGCGATTTGCCGGCACGCACTTCGTCGCAGAGTTTGGCCGCATTCGTGAGTCCACTGACCACTGCGACCTTGACGACACCGAAGCCGGGAACGTTCACGTCGGCCGCGTTGATGCCCTCGTGGGTGCGCACGACCTTGATGCTCGGGTCGCCCAGCTTCTTGCCCGAGAGTACCTCGTAGGCCAGACGCAGGGCTGCTTCCATGACGCCGCCGGAGTTGCCGAAGATGGTGGCGGCACCGGTGGAGGCGCCAAGCGCCGGGTCAGGTTGGATGCTCGGCAGGCTGTTGAAGTCGATGCCCGCCTTTTTGATCATGTAGGCCAATTCCCGGGTATTGATGGTGGCATCGATGTCCCTGAAGCCGCTGTCCGCCAGCTCGGGGCGCAGCCCTTCGTATTTCTTGGCGATGCAGGGCATGATGGACACGGTGTACATCTTTCTGCCTTCGGTCTTGGTCTCGTGCGCACCGTAGGTCTTGGCCAGGGGGCCAAGCATGCCGATGGGCGACTTGCAACTGGAGAGGTTGGGGGTCAGATCCGGGTAGAAGGTCTCGGCGAACTTGACCCAGCCCGGACAGCAGGAAGTGAACTGGGGCAGCGGGCGCGCGTCGGGTTTGCCCTGTTCCTTGACCCGTTGGATGAGCTCGGTGCCTTCTTCCATGATGGTCACGTCGGCGGTGAACTCGTTGTCCCAGATGTAGTCGAAGCCCAGCTTTTTGAGGGCCGCATGCATCTGGCCGCCGACATAGCTGCCGGTGGAAGCGCCAAAGCATTCACCCAGTCCGTAGCGCACGGCCGGGGCGGGCATCGAGACCACGATGGTTTCGGGGTCGCGCAGTTTCTCGAAGATCTCGTCGATGTAGGAGACGCCCTCGTAGATGGCGCCGTAGGGACAGCTGATCAGGCACTGGCCGCAGTTCATGCAGGCCGCCGGATCAACGACCTGCCTGATGCCCTCGTCATTGATGGATTGGATGGCCCCGGTGCCGCAGACCTCGTCGCAGGTGCCGCAGGCCTGACACTTGGTGGCATCGACCTGGACGAAGAAGATGCTGTCCGGATCGATGCCCTTGGGGGCATTGTTCTGATAGAAAACGCCTTCGATTTTTCGCATGGTTCCCTCCTTGTCGGTTATGATGTGGCTCAGATTGACCGGACTCACGGGTGGGCTCTTGGCCCTGCAGCCAGACATGGATTGTCCCTCCTTTAATTTGAGCAATGCAAAATGACGATATGCATTGCTGGTTACGATTTTAAAATAAGTATCACAACATGGCAACTGATATCCACGTTCTGTTGAATCTGTCAAGGGGGGGCAGCGGCGAAGATGTTGCGCTTGCGGATGCTGTTTATCGTTGTGAGGCCGGGGGGATGAGCGTTGCGAGGAGGCTGTGAACCATGCTAGCCTGCGCCTTCGCACTAATTGATGACCGGAAGCGGGATGGCCCTGTGATCAATCCAGGAAAAGGTTCGTTGAATCATCTCCACTAGACCCTCGGCCTATCATTGACCAAAAGGCTTGCCAGCCGTTTGTGCCTGGGGCAAGACAAGCCCCTGAAAAACCATCTCCCTAGGACCCACGTGATGCCGAAGAAAATCAGAGCGGATCAACTGCTGCACCAGCTTGGGCTGGCCGAAAGTCGCGAGAAGGCCAAACGCCTGATCATGGCGGGTCAGGTGTTCATCGAGCATGACGGGACAAGGGTCCCCGTGGACAAGCCTGGACAGCAACTGGCCCTGGAAACCGAGCTGGCGGTCAAGGGTGGGCAGCGCTGGGTATCGCGCGGGGCATACAAACTGCTGACGGCCATTGAGGAATTCGGGTTGGACCCGACGGGTAAGATCTGCCTGGATGCCGGGGCGTCCACCGGTGGTTTCACGGATGTCCTGCTCCAGTATGGGGCCGCGAAGGTCTATGCCGTGGACGTGGGTTATGGCCAGCTGGACCAGAAGCTCAGGACCGACCCCCGCGTGGTGAACATGGAGCGGGTCAACATGCGCTTGGCTCAGGATGACCTGATCCCGGAACTTGTGGATCTCGTGGTGGCCGATGTCTCGTTCATTTCGTTGACCAAGATCATGGAGCCCTGCAATCGTTTTCTGCGGCCAGGAGGCGAGGTGGCCGCCCTGGTCAAACCCCAGTTCGAGGTGGGGCCGGGCCAGACCGACAAGGGTGTTGTCAGGGACGAGGACCTACGTCGCCAAGCGGTGGACGGGGTCGTGAATTATCTGGTTGGCACACTCGGCCTGGAATTTGTGGGGGAGGTCCCCTCGAAGCTCAAGGGCCCCAAGGGCAATCAGGAATACATCGTCTATCTGCGCAAGCCTGTTTCATAGGCAGTTCGTTTCTGGCGGCCAGTCTAGGGTGATCTGTTCCTGGCGGCATCAAAGCAAAAGCCCCTGGCGGTGTCACACATCGCCAGGGGCTTTTGCTTTGGTCTGTGGGGGCAGGGGACAGCTGTTGTGGTCAGTCTCCGATGCGTTTCAGCAGGGTGCCCAAGGCCTTCAGATGGGCCTTTTCTTCCTGTGCCAGCTTGAGCAGCAGGTCCTTCGATTCCTGGTCCTCAAGCTTGTGCGCGTAGCGCATGTACAAGTCCAGGGCCTGGGCCTCGAACATCATGCCGGTCTCCACCACGCTGACGGGTTCGTCCAGCCAGGGTTGATTGAGCTCCATGAATTCGTCGGCTGTCAGACCGCCTTCCAGAGGCAGATCGCCATCAGCGAGGCTGTCGGTAAGGAATGCGCTGTCCAACTCCTGTCCGGTCAGTTGGCGGTAGACGATCAGCAGCCAGTTCTTGTGTTTTTCCTCGAATCCGGCGAGTTTTTTCAGCATGTCTGCGGTTTGGGGGTCCTCGGCCTGTGCCGCCTGAACGGCGTAGAACTTGCCGAGGTTGACCTCCATGCGGCAGGCCACGGCAATGATGTCCTCAATGGAGGCATTGTCCGGAATGGCCGCCAGGCCAGCCGTGGCCGGTCCAATGGCCGAGCCACCTTGCCAGGCGTCCACGCCGCCCATGATGTTGAAGACGATGGAGTGCTCCTGGCCCTTGAGCAGGCTGCAAGCCGCGGCACTGCGCCCACCCGCACGGCAATAGGCCAGCACGGGTTTGTCTTTGGGCACTTCGCCTACACGGTCCCCCAACTGGGACAGGGGAATGTGCTTGGCGCCGGGGATGCGGAACTCCTCGTACTCCCAGTCCTCGCGGACATCGAGCAGTGTGAAGTCGCCTTCCTCGTGGGCTTCCAGGTATTCCTTGGCCGCGTCGGGCTGAAGGGTCTCGTAATGAGACTGCATCTGCCGAATTCCGTTGATCAGTTTAATGAGCATCATGGGTCCCTGTTATCATTTATTGGGAATCATTACCATAGGGTCTGCGAATAATTTGCGCTCGGGCACGGGGCCGGGTATAGAAAAATGCTGAACCGAACAACCAGCTGAGGATTGCCCCATGAGGCTGTATACGCCGCGTTATGTTTTTTTATATCAGGCCATCATCCTGGTCCTTGTCTCAGGGGTCCTGGGTTGGGCCGTCAATGAATTGCGACCAGATAGGATGACCTGGCTGCAAACGGGGATCGAAGCCGTGCCCGCCGATTCCGGGGTCGATATGGCCATGGACATCGACGTGGCCGAGGCCCTGCGCCTGCATGCCGCTGGCGAGGCCGTGTTCCTTGACTCCCGGCATGTGGAGGACTTTCGCGTGGGGCATATCCCCGGTGCGCTGAGCATCCCTCTGGGGCTGTTCGAGGACGAGATCTCGGCCAAGCTGGCACCCTACGGCAAGGAGGCCAAGTACGTGGTCTATTGCAGTTCCATCACCTGCGGCATGGCTCAGGAATTGGCGCTGGCCCTGGGTTTCATGGAATATTCCGATGTGGTGGTCTTTGCCGGGGGCATGGCCGCTTGGGTGGAGGCCGGAGGCGAATCGGAGGTGGTGGTCCAATGAACTGGCTGACAGCTTTGCTGCGCATCGGATTCGGATTGGTCTTCATTGCCGCGGGTGTGGGCAAGATCGCGCATCCCGCCGCTTTCGCCCAAATCATTTATAATTATCAGATGGTTCCCGACCTGCTGGTGAATCCCATGGCCATGATTCTGCCCTGGGTGGAGGTCGTGTGCGGGATGGCGCTGGTCACCAACTGTTTGGTGCGCGGGGCCGCCTTCATTCTGTCCGTGCTGCTGCTGATCTTTCTGGGCGCACTCTGGTTCAACATCTCGCGTGGCCTGGACGTGGGTTGCGGCTGTTTCAGCGTGGACCCTCAGGCCAAGGGCAATCTGCTGCATTACGCCGTGCGCGATACGATCCTGTTCGCCGTGGGGCTGGTGGTGCTTTGGCGGGCCTTTGCCGATGTGGCCAGCCGCCAGGCGTCGGCCCGTCTGTGGCACGAGTTGGCCACCCCCCGGACTCTCAGGAAGAAGGCCGGCGATCTGCGGGGCGACGCCCCGGCCCGGCCTGTGATCGAGGATGGGACCTTGCTTGTGGGACCGGCCACCCAAGCCGAAGCCCCGTCCGGGAACGAGGGCCTTGTCTCTCCTGTACCGCTTCCTGGCGAAAAGCAGGACAACGATCAGAACTAGCCGCGGCGCATGCGCAAGCAGGGGACGAACGTTCCGGATACAGGCCCGCAGACGGGCAGCGGTCACTGGGCTCAGGTCCTGACGGCTACCCCTCGCCAGATTAGCCGGAACGAGGGTCAGTGTTCTCTGTTGATCGGCCTTGCACGTGGCGACTCATTGCACAAAGCATTCTGAGAGCCTGCACCCGGCAAGGGGCTCTGCACAAAAACCCCCATGAATACAGTCTATTGGCAGTTGTATTTCAAGTCTTCCTCTTGCTGCGCGCGCGTGCTATCCGTTGACGGCGTAGCACGTTTAGCGCTAGTTTGAGGGCGTCGAGTGTGTCAATTCGGTGCGCTTCTTTTTGATTTTTAATGGCAATTGGGGATGGAGCGAGCGAATGACGATGGAGGCGCACGGTCAAGCCGTGCACCAGCTGACGCCCGAGGCGTGTGGCAGGCGCTGGATCATTGAGCTGACGGCCGACATGGAAACCCTGTGGGAGGCCATTGGCGAGGATGATTTCGGTGACGATGAGCGTTTGCCTTATTGGGCTGCGTTGTGGCCCTCCAGCCTAGCCCTGGCGGACTGGCTGGGTGAGCACGCCGAGCGCATCCGGGGTCGCATCTGCCTGGACATGGGCTGCGGCCTGGGGTTGACCGCCATTGTGGGCGCGAGCCTCGGGGCGCGCGTGGCCGCCTTTGATTACGAATTGGCGCCGCTCACGTTTGCCGTGGGCAATGCCGAGGCCAATGCCGTGCCCCAACCCCTGTGGCTGCAGATGGACTGGCGAGAGCCCGCTGTGCGTCCCGGGTGTGCCGAGGTTATCTGGGGTGGCGACATCGTGTATGAAACCCGATTTATCGAGCCGGTGGGGCGCTTTCTCGACGTGGCCCTGGCCCCGGGAGGGGTCGCCTGGATTGCGGAACCCGGTCGCAACATTGGGCCGCCCTTCATCCGCTGGATGCGTGAGCATGGGTTTTCTTGCGAGAGGACCCTGACCAGAAACTTCCCGTACGAGGGCCATCCGGTCACCGTGCACATCCTGGAGATTCAACGGGACGCTTGACGCGTCGCGTTTTTTTATCAACTACCCACCCGGAGGATCGACATGGGCAAGACCATTCGTTTCGGCGTCTCACTGGATTCGGACCTGTTGGACAAGTTCGACCTGCTCTGCGAGGAGCAAAGTTATCAGACCCGTTCCGAGGCCATCCGCGACCTGATCCGCAATACCCTGGTCAAGAAAGAGTGGGAGGATACCGACCGCGAAATCGCCGGGACCCTGACCTTGGTCTATGACCACCACCAGAGTCAACTGGCGCAACGTCTGACCGAGTTGCAGCACGAGACGCATGAGGTCATCCTGTCCTCGCTGCATGTCCATCTGGACCATGACAACTGTCTGGAAGTGCTGGTCCTGAAGGGCCAGGGCGATGCTGTCCGTCGTCTGGGTCAGAAACTGATTTCCACCAAGGGCGTCAAGCATGGTACGCTCTCCCTGACCACCACCGGAGAGGATCTGGCCTAGGGCTGCCCTGCTGCCCTTTGTGCCTGGGGAGGGTGAAAGGCCTTTCGAATCTGTTTTTGTGGTGCGCAATCGCTGCCCTGGTCGCCTCCTGCGTCTTGGTGAGGGGGCCGGGACAATCCATAGGCCATGGCTTATCTGCGTAGTCTGTTCACGAATTCAATCATGAGGGAAAAATGAAGGATGTTCAAAGCGGCCCGGCTGATGTGGCACTGCCCATCGACCGTGTCGGAGTTACGAATCTCTCGCTCCCCGTTCGGGTGCGCACCCGCGACGACAGGGAGGAGGTCCGCCACACCGTGGCCGAGGTGGACCTGTATGTGGCTTTGCCCGCCCATTTCAAGGGCACGCACATGAGCCGCTTCATCGAGGCCCTGGGCGGTTGGTCCGAGGCCTTGGATTACGTGAGCTTCAAGACGCTCTTGCAATCCGTGTGTGATAGGCTGGAGGCCCGCCGCGCACATATCCGTTTCCGGTTTCCCTATTTTCTGACCAAGCGGGCTCCTGCCAGCGGCAGTCCGGGGACCATGGACTACAAGGTGACCCTGACCGGTGAACTGGAGGAAGGCCGTCTGACCTGGGGGCTGGGCGTGGACGTGCCGGTGATGACGGTCTGTCCCTGTTCGTTGGCCATCTGCGACGGCGGGGCCCACAGCCAGCGCGCCATCGTGAAAATTCTGACCCGACACACGGGATTCCTGTGGATTGAGGACCTGATCGCCATTGCCGAGGCTGCGGGCTCGTCTCCGGTGTATGCGTTGCTCAAGCGCGAGGATGAAAAGGTCGTCACCGACAACGCCTTTGCCAACCCCGCGTTCGTGGAGGATGTGGTGCGCGCTGCGGCCCGTGCCCTGTCTGACCATCCCCAGGTGGATTGGTTCCGGGTGGAGGTGGAAAGTCAGGAATCCATCCATAATCACAATGCCTACGCCAGCATTGAAAGCGATTACGAGTTGTGAGACAATACCGCTAGGAAGCCAGGATTTCACCTGGAGACCGGCGGGAGGGACAGACCATTGTGAGCACCATGGATACGGCACTTTCGGCCCTGAACGCGTTTTCCGTGGGCATGGCCGTGACCGCAAACAACGTTGCCAACGTGAACACCGAGGAGTTCAATCCCTCGCGTGTGACCTACGAGGAACGTCCCGACTCGGGTGGTGTGGCCGTGCAGGAGATCCGGGAGATGGATGTCCAGGCACCCTTGGTGGAGACCCAGCGCCCCGAACTGAACGAGAGTTCCGGCCTGATGGAGCAGACCTCGGTGATGGTTGAGGCCTCGGGCACGGACATCGTCACCGAGACCGTGGACATGATCATGAATCAGCGGGCCTTTGAGGCCAATGCCGTGGTGATCCGCAGCCAGGAAGAAATGATCGGCAAGTTCATGGATGAGATGGTCTGATCCTGATTTTCGATGATCAGCACAGAAAAACCGCGCTCAGGCGCGGTTTTTTGTTTGAAAGCGAGAGGTTGCGCGTATTAATCGTTGCCTTGTACCCTTGCTGAACAGTACAGTGCAAAATATAATCTAGAAGATTTCTTGACAATATGTCAGATTATTGACAGCTAGAACATGCATCTTATGTAATAGGCTGGGGGAACGACCCCAGTGATCCGCGCACCAGGAGAGATGATGGACATCGATACCAGGGGAATCATCGGCAGGAGCCCTGTGCTGCTGGAGGTCTTTAAAGTCCTCGTCAAGGTGGCCCCCACCGAGAGTACGGTGCTTGTCACGGGCGAGTCCGGTACGGGCAAGGAACTCTTGGTGCGGGCGCTGCATGCCAACTCCAAGCGAGCGGACAAGCCGTTTGTGCCGATCAACTGCGGCGCCATCCCCAGGGATCTTCTGGAATCAGAACTCTTTGGTCATGAAAAGGGCGCATTTACCAGCGCCATTCGCTCCCGCCCCGGCCGTTTCGAATTGGCCGATGGTGGCACCCTCTTCCTGGACGAAATCGGCGAACTGGACCTGTCGCTTCAGGTCAAGATCCTGCGCGTGCTGCAGGAGAAGGAGTTCGAGCGCGTGGGCGGCACGGTCACCAAGAAGGTGGATGTGCGCGTCGTGGCCGCTACCAACCGCGATCTGGAGACAGACGTGGAAAAGGGGCTCTTTCGCGAGGACTTGTTTTACCGCCTGAACGTGATTCCCATGCATCTGCCCCCGCTGCGTGACCGGGGGGACGACATCATGATGCTGGCCGAGTATTTCATGGAGGGTTTCTGCACGGGCAAGGACCGCGGGACCCTGACCCTGAGCGAAGAGGCCCGGGAGATGCTGTTGCGCTACACCTGGCCCGGCAACGTGCGCGAGCTTGAGAACTTCATGGAACGCATGTCCATCCTTTGCGACGGCAACCAGGTCATGCCCGAGGACTTGCCGGAAAAGATCTGGCGGAACCTGGGCAAGAAGCTCAAAAAACCGGTTCTCGTGGTCCAGGCCGGGTTCGTCTGGCCCAAGATCCAGGACTTGAAGGATCGGGGTGAGGACTTGAAGGTCTTCATGGATGAGATCGAGGATCGGCTCTTGAAGGAAGCCCTGGAGACGGCCAAGGGCGTGAAGAACCAGGCCGCTGAGATTCTGGGCATCAAGCGCACGACGTTGATAGAGAAGCTCAAGAAAAAGGGAATCAAATAACGTTTTCGCGGCGTCATCGGGACGTGGGCAACCGCCGTCATGCATCGGGTCTGGCAGCGGCGTCGGCGACGCAGCGAAGCAAGCCGTGCATTTAGCACGCTCCTTGCAAAGTGATATGGCGTGAGCTCGCATCATGTCTGCAGGTCTGCCTGCCTCTTGCTCGTGACGGGTGTTCTGGCACTCGTCCTGGCTGCTCCTGCGGGGGCAGTGGTCTATAGCTTTGGCCGCCATCCCGATATGGAACGGCTCGTCTTCACCTTCGATGGCAACACAATCCCCAAGTATTCCATGACCCGGACCGGCGAGCGCGAACTGACCCTGCGCGTGCCGAAAGATTCCATAGGCAAGGCGGGAGACCTCCCGGACCTGGCTGGAACGCGTTTTGTGTCGGCTATTCGTCCCACGGGGGATGGGGTGGTGATTCAGCTCAAATCCCCAGCCTTTGGTTATGTGACCTTTACCCTGGATGAGCAGGGCAAGGTGGTTGTGGATGTTTTTGGCGATCCACTGGGCTCGCGCTGGAAGCCCAGGACAACGGGCAAGACCGCTGCGCCTGCTGGTGCTGTGCCCACGGAGACCGCCAAGCCCCGGACCCCAGCCAAAGCTCCGGCCAAGGCTCCGGCCAAGGCTCCGGTCCCAGCTCCGGCCAAGATCGGGGACGTCACGCCTCGGGGACAGGACGCACTCCAGGTCCCAGCCGTCCGACCTGAACCGCCCAAGGCCGAAGCCGGCAGTATGGAACGACCCCTTCCTGAAGCCGTGCAGCCTGAACCGGCGATCCCGCCCGAGCAGGGCAAAGAGACGGCGGGTAGCCCGGAAAAAATCAATGCTGCCGAGGCGCAGGCCAGCGTGCCGCGCATGAAGGTCAACTCGCAGACGGCGGTTGCCCCGACGCCTCGCAAGCGCACGGTGATCCGCCTGCCCCACGTGTTCCGGGGGAGGGTTGTGCGTCCCGGTGAGGAGCCGCCCGCAGATTTCGAGGTCGTGATCGAGTCGCCCGTCACGCCCACCCCGACGGAGCAGACCCCGGCCATGGACGCCGAGCCCCTGCTGCCTCCCAAGACCGATTCCGACAAAAAGGCCGTGACCGCGCCCCAGCCCAGCCAGCAGGAGATCGTCAAACGCATGGTCAAGAACCTGCTGGACGAGACGGCGCCCAAATCAAGATTCAGGGGGGCGGCCGTGTCTCCCCAGATGGCTGCGGCTCCTGGCTCAGCAGATGGCCTGCGCATGACGGTCGGGGACGAGACTGCGCCAGTTGTCGGGGCGACCGACTCAGCTCCGCCATCCGGACAACCGCTACCCAGCATCGCTCAAAAGGCTCCGCTGCCCCAGCCCGACGCCGAACCGGCTGCCGTGCCGACGGGTGGGATGAGTACTGGAGAAGCAGGTCAGGGCGAAGACGTTGCCCTGGGTGAACAACCGCCCTCTGCCGCCGAACAGGCCCGCAAGGAGGCCCTGGAAGAGGTGCTGTTTGCGGCACAGGCAGCCCAGGGGGCCGGCAAGTACGACGACGCCCTGAATGAACTGGACACCCTGCTCCGGCAGCGTCAACTGCCCGGTGAAATGCGCGAGGAGGCCCTCTATCTGAAGGGCGATGTCCTTTACATCAAGCACAAGGACGAGTTGGAACAGAATTTCGATCCCATCAACGGGGCCTACGAAACGGCCATCAACTACAATCTCGAATCCTGGCGGGTGCCCGCCGCCCTGTTGCGGCGTGGTGTGATCAACATGAAGGTCGGCAACATCCCGGAGGCCGAGGCCTTTTTCAGCATTCTGCGCGAAAAGTACAAGGGCGACCCCAACGTGCCCCTGACCTACTACTACTGGGGCGATCATCACTATCGCAACGGCGATTTTCAGAAGGCCGCCGATGAGTTCCAGTATCTGGTCCAGGTCTTCCCGGACAGCAAGTTCGTACGCGAGGCCTCCCTCGGGCTGGCGCGCTCCCTGCGCAAACTGGGTTACGACAAGCAGGCCTTCCAGATCGTGGACTACATCGAAAAGCGCTGGCCCCGGTTCTATGTGGAGTTCCCGCCGTTCTTGCGCCTCTTGGGGGACGCGGCCTTCGCCGTGGACGACTTCGAAAAGGCCAAGGGCGATTACTGGACCTATTACAACATCGATCCCAACGGCGACGAATCGGACATCATCCTGGCCAAGCTTGGCGACATCTACGTCAAGACCGGGCGTGATGCGGCCGCGCGTGAACTGTACGAGAAGGCCGTGACGGACTTCCCGGACCGCGAGGGCGGGCTCATCTCCAAGATGCGTCTGGCGGAGGAGGGCGTCTACGACGAACCCACCGTGGAGCAGATGTTCTCCATCTTCGACCGACCGTTGAACCTGAAGCCCGCACAGATCTACGCGCAGATCGTCGAGGAACACCCCGACAGCCCGTTGGCCCCGCTGGCCCAGCTCAAGATGGCCATGTGGCAGCTCTGGAACAACAAACAGGTGGAGGCCATGGCCGCGGTCATGGATTTCGAGACCAAATTCCCCCAGAGCGAACTCAGGGATCGCGCTCGCAGCGTGGGCGTCAAGGCCTTCAGCCGCATCGTGGACCAGCTGGTGCAGGATGAGAATTTTTCCAAGATCGTAAGCCTTTGGGAGGACTACGAGTTCATCCGCGAAAAGGGCCGTGAGCTTGATCCCTCGGCCAAGTTGGCCCTGGCCTTGTCCTTCTGGAAGCGCAACCGCCCGAGTACGGCCTTGGAGATGCTGCTGCCCTTCATGAACGAAGAGCAGGTGCCCAAGTATTCCGAAATGGCCATGAGCCTGGCCCTGTCGATTTTCGTGGACAACCAGGCCTGGGAGCGGGTGCTGGATGTGGGCGAGGGGGTCACCGATTGGGAGATCGGCCAGGACTATCAGCGCGAGTTGTATTATGCCAAGGCCTTGGCCTTGGAGAATCTGGGACGCTTCGACGAGAGCCGCCCCCTGTGGGAAGCTCTGGGCAATGACCGTGAACTTGATGACCGGCAACGGGCCTACGCCATTTTCTTCCTGGCGCGGGACGCTCTGGACAACAAGCAGTTGCGCCAGGCCTATGATTACGCGGGGGAGGCCTACGAAATCCTCGTGACCGATGGCAAGGACAAGCCCAAAGTCCTGGAGTGCCTGAATATTCTTATCGACGTCACGGAGCGCTCGGGGCGCTATCGAGAAGCCATCAAGTTTGCCGATGACTATGAAAAGATGCTGGGTGAGGGCGATCAGGGACTGCCCGCGCTGCATTATCGCATCGCCGGGCTGCATCGCAAGGGCGGCAACACGGCCAAGTGGCGCGAGTTGCTGACGCTTCTTGCGGAGAAGGAGTCCGGGAACATCTACGGCCGCATGGCCGCGTCCGACCTGCAGATGGAATCCCTGAATCAGGCCACCCGCGAGTATGTGCCCCAGACTGGGCTCTAGTCCCGGCCTTTCGTTCCAGCACAGCCATTTTAACCAAAATTTACTTTCCCGGAACCGCGGGCGGACGTATACTGCTAGCCAGGTCCGCACCCAGCGAGGAGGACGGCATGGACAGACAACCCGTGGTCGCCGGACGTTTCTATACGGCGGACAGGATCGAACTGGACGCCGAGGTCAAAGGCTATCTGGCACTGGCGAACGCGCCCCAGGAACGGCCGACGCTGTTGGCCATGGCCCCGCATGCGGGCTATGTTTTTTCCGGAGCGGTGGCCGGCAGGACCCTCGGAGCGGCCAACCTCGCGCCCACGGCGCTGCTGCTCGGCCCCAATCATACGGGCAGAGGTCTGCCCCTGGCCGTCTGGCCCGGGGGGAAGTGGTTCTATCCCGGAGGCGGGCTGGCGGTGGATACGGGCTTGGCCCGGGAACTGCTGGAGGGCGTACCGGCTCTGAAGGCGGACCATGCCGCTCATGAACTGGAGCATTCCCTGGAAGTGCTGGTCCCGTTCCTGGCGGTCCTGAATCCCGCCTCCAGGCTTGTGCCCATCGCCGTGGCCGAGCGCAGCCTGGACGTGCTGCGGGAGGTGGCCGAAGGGATGGCCACGGTTCTCAGGGCGCACCCCAGTCCCGTCTCTCTGGTGGTCAGTTCGGACATGAGTCATTTCGTGAGCGCCGAGCACGCCAGGGAACTGGATGAAATTGCTTTGCAGGCCGCCCTGGACCTGGACCCCGAGCGTCTGTTGCGCGAGGTGCGGGACAGGCGGATCAGCATGTGTGGAGTGCTGCCCATGACCGTTGGCCTGATGGTGGCCAAGACTCTGGGCGCGTCTCGGGCCGAGCTTGTGCAATACACCAATTCTGGCGAAGTAAGCGGAGATTTCAACCAGGTCGTTGGCTATGCCGGCGTCCTGGTGAGTTGATGGAATAAAGGAGGCGATCATGTTTTCCCAGCGCTTGATGCAATGGTGTTCAATCGTCCTGATCAATACAATGCTTGTGCTGTCTTTGGGGTGCGCCGCAACAAAACCGCTGCCCCAACCGCGCAAGGTCATCGATCCCTCGACGGTCTCTGGAGCCGTGCAGACCCCGCGTTGGGATATCGGGGCCGTGCACTATGAGCATTTCGGCCAGGGCATGGATTACACTCAGGCCGGGCTTGAGCCGATCTTCCTGGTCTTCAAGAACAAGAGCCTGCAAACCCCCGTGGTCCAGGTGGAGGAAGTCCGGGGAGTGGGCAGCGACGGCGAGTATTTGCCCTACACCCTGGACGAGGCCTCGGCCCTGGTCTTCGCCTCGGAAACCTTTTCCGTGACGACGTCCAACGCGGCCCGGACTGGTGCGTTGGGGGCCTTCCTCGGCGCAGGCCTGGGAGCGCTCATCGGTACCATCGGTGGCGGTGACAATATCTGGAAGGGTGCGGCCATCGGTGCGGCCGGGGGCGCGGTCCTCGGTGGTGCCGCAGGAACGTACTCCAGTTCCGAGCGCGATTTGAAGTATGCGGTGCGCAAGGAACTCGGCGACTACGGCTGGAACAACGAGCCCGTGCCCGGCGACTATACCAAGGTCGGCTATGTCTATTTTCCGGCCAAGGTCGGAGTCGACGTGATCAAGCTGGTGGTGCGCGTGGACGGCCAGATCCAGAGCTACACCATCGATGCCTCGGACGTGGCCAAGCCCGAGAAGAAATAGCTCACTTCCTGGACAAGTGCGTTTCTGATGGCGGCGGTGCAAGGCACCGCCGCTTTTTTTGGGCTTGCGGCAAAGGAAGAGGCCGGAAACGAGTTCACGTTTCCGGCCTTGATGTGATCTAGTGAGCGGTCAGTCTAGCGTCTGCCGCCACGGTCGCCGCCGCGTCCGCCGCGGTCACGGTCGCGTCCGCCACCACCACGGGGGCCGGAGGGACGCTTGTCAAAGGTGGCCAAGTCGATGGTCTCGCCACGGGCTTCCATCAGCACTGCCTTGCGGGACAGGCGGACGCGGCCACTGGCCTCGACCTCAAGCACCTTGACCGTGCAGGTGTCACCCAGCTTGACGACGTCGGAGACGTTCTCGACCCGCTCGTCGGACAGCTGGGAGATGTGTACCAGTCCGTCCAGGCCGGGCAGGATCTCAACCACGGCACCGCAGTCGATGACCTTGGTCACGCGGCCTTCGTAGTCCTTGCCCACTTCGGCGGTCTGGTCGTGGTAAAGCACCATTTCCTTGGCCATGGCCATGGACTCTACGTTGGGGGCGAAGATGAAGATGCGGCCGTCGTCCTCGATGTCGATGGAGGCCGCGGTGGCCGCGGTGATGGCCTTGATGTTCTTGCCGCCGGGTCCGATGACGGAGCGGATCTTCTCCGGGTTGACCATAACGATCTCCAGCTGCGGGGCATGCCGGGACAGCTGAGGACGGGACTCGGCAATGATCTCGTTCATCTGGGTCAGGATGTGGTTGCGTCCTTCCTTGGCCTGGGCCAGGGCCTTGCGCAGCACGTCCGACGGGATGCCGGCGATCTTGATGTCCATCTGGATGGCGGTCACGCCTTCACTGGAACCGGCGACCTTGAAGTCCATATCGCCCAGGGCGTCCTCGTCACCGAGGATGTCGCTGAGCACCAGGTATTCGTCGCCTTCCTTGATCAGGCCCATGGCCACACCGGCGATGGCGTGGGTCACGGGAACGCCCGCATCCATCAGAGCCAGGGACGCACCGCAGACGGTGGCCATGGAGGAGGAACCGTTGGATTCCATGACCTCGGAGACCACGCGCAGGGTGAAGGGGAATTCTTCCTGTGCGGGCAGGATAGCCTGGATGGCGCGCAGGGCCAGGGTGCCGTGACCGATGTCGCGGCGGCTGGGGCCGCGCATGAACTTGGCTTCGCCCACGCAGTAGGGAGGGAAGTTGTAATGCAGCATGAAGCGCTTGATGTCGTCGCCGATCAGGGAGTCGGTGCGCTGCTCATCGCGGGTGGAGCCCAGGGTGGTGGTGACCACGGCCTGGGTTTCGCCACGGGCGAACAGGGCCGAACCGTGGGTGCGGGGCAAGAGGCCGAGCTCGATGCCGATGGGCCGGATGGTGGTCAGGTCGCGTCCGTCGATACGGAACTTCTCGTCCTTGATCCTGCCGCGCACGATCTTCTTGGTGATGTCCTTGAGGACGCCACCAATGGCCTTCAGGCGGGCGGGCTCATCGGCGTACTTCTCGGACAGGGCAGCCTTGACTTCAGCCTTGATGGCGTCCTTGGCGGCATAGCGCTCCATCTTTGTGGGGATGTACAGCGCTTCCCTGAGCTTGGCGGTGGCGATTTCTTCCACGGCGGCCTTGAGTTCAACGTCCTCAACCGGGGTGGTGACTTCGATCTTGGCCTGGCCGAGCTTGGCACGCAGTTCTTCCTGCATGACCAGCAGGGGCTGGATCTGCTGGTGACCCCATTCGATGGCGTCGGCGATCAGGGACTCGGGCAAGAACTTGGCCTCGCCCTCGACCATGCATACGGCGTCCTTGGTGCCGGCCACGATGATGTTCAAATCACTGGCGGCTGTCTGCTCGTAGGTGGGGTTGAACACAAAGGCCTTGTTCAGGTAACCGATGCGGGCACCGGCGATGGGACCCATGAAGGGGATCTTGGAGATGTGCAGGGCAGCGGAAGCGCCGCAGATGGCCAGCACGTCGGGGTTGATCTGGTCGTCGGCGGAGTGCACCTGGGCGATGATCTGCACTTCGTCGCGGAATCCTTCGGGGAACAGGGGCCGGTGGGGACGGTCGATCAGGCGGCAGACCAGCACTTCGCGGTCGGAAGGACGGCCGATTTCGCGGCGGAAGAAGCTTCCGGGAATGCGGCCGGCGGCGTAGGCCAGTTCCTTGTATTCGACGGTCAGCGGGAAGAAGCCCTTGTCTTCGGGCAGGACCTGGGTCACTGCGGTGACGAGCACCACGGTGCCGCCGCACTGGACCCAAATGGCGCCGTGCGCCTGCTTGGCCAGCTTGCCGGTCTCCATGATGATTTCATGGCCGCCGATCTGTGTGGTCAGGCGGGTGGGGTTGAATTCGAGTTTCATAACTCACGTCCTCGTTTTAGAGAGTTTGTCGCGGCATGCTGCCGCGTCTCCCCCGGAAGGGACGCACTGTAAAGTTGAGATGATAAAACGTCCTGGGGACGTCCCATCATCGCAACCTCACAGCTGTGATCCTTCCGGGGAGAGGGGCCGCTCCGGTGTTGGAGCGGCCCCTGTCGAAGCTGCGTTACTTGCGCAGACCCAGGCGGGCGATGAGATCGCGGTAGCGCTGGACGTCTTTGCGCGTGAGGTAGTTCAGCAGTTTGCGGCGCTGGCCGACCAGCTTCAGCAGACCCGTACGGGAATGGTGGTCCTTCTTGTGGGCCTTGAAGTGATCAGCCAAGTCGTTGATGCGGTGCGTCAACAACGCAACCTGCACCTCGGGGGAGCCGGTGTCCCCTTCGCATTGCTTGTACTCTTCAATGACCTTGGCCTTATCTTGAGCAGTCATAACCACAGCGATATCCTCCGTTTAAATGCATTGCGCCCAACATGGGCGCGGAGACCTCTACCAGAGGCCCCTCAGTATGGACCATGACACGCTGCCGTCCTCCTGCTCTTTGGCCTCGACAAGCGCCAGTGGCGTCCTGTCGGGGTCAGTGAGCATGGCCATGTCTCCCGATGCCCCGGCCAGGGGGGTCTGCGTTACGGGCAGCCAGGTTCCGTTTCGAACCTGATCCGCCTGCTCGGCGCTGACGACCACCTTGGGCCAATGAGGCAGGGCGTCCACCAGGGGGATCACCCGTTCGGGAAACCGCTCGGGCTCGGCCAGGACCGTTTCCAGGTCGCAGGCATGTTCGAGCCCGAAGGGATGGCAGTGCTCCCGGGTCAAAGCAGTGAGCATGGCGCCGCACCCCAGTCGAATCCCCAAGCTGTGGACCAGGGACCGTATGTAAGTGCCGGCGCTCACCGTTGCCCGGAAGCGCACACGCGGAAGCTCTGTTTCCAGGATCTCCGCGTGAAATATTTCAATGCCCTTGACCTTTACGGGCACTTCTTGCCCGGCGCGCACCAACGCATACAGGGGCTGGCCCTGATGCTTGGCCGCAGACACAGGCGGAACCTCCTGGGTGGTCAGTTCCATCCAGGAAAGTATGTCTTTGCTTACATCCTCAGGGGTCACATGGTCAAACGGCTTTTGTTCGACGATTTCGCCCTGGCGGTCGTAGGATATGGTGCTTGTTCCCAACTCCAACTCACCGCTGTAGGTTTTGCGTCCTTCGGTGAGATAGGGGGCCAGCTTGGTGCCGTGACCCAGAAGGACCAGCAGTACACCCGTGGCCATGGGGTCCAGGGTCCCGGCATGTCCGATCTTGCCCTGTTGTAAGCCTCGCTTGATCATTGTCAAGCAACCTGCGGAGGTAGGACCTTCGGGCTTGTTCAGGATCAGCAGACCGTCCAGCTGGTTGGCGCTGCGTTTGCGGCTTCTACCCATGCGTGTTCCTGGGGCAGCTCAGCAGGCGGGCGGCAACTTCAAGGACAACCTGTTCGGCTTCACGAATCGGGGCGTTGACAGTGCAGCCCGAGGCGTTTTTGTGGCCTCCGCCACCGAGCTCGGCGGCGATGGCCTGGACGTTGATGTCGCCGGTGGAGCGCAGGCTGATCTTGGTCAGGTTCGGGGTGTCCTCGCGCAGCAGCAAGGCGGCTTTGACGCCTTTGATGCGGCCGATGAAATTCACGAGTCCGTCGGTGTCCTCGCTGCTGGTTCCCGTTTCCTTGAACATCTCCTGGGTGAGGTGGATCACCCCCACCTGCCCGCCGCAGTGCAGTTCGGCCGCGGCGAAGACGCGTGACCAGAGCTTCATGCGGCTCAGTGTCCACTGGTTCTGGAGGTTGGATACGAACAGCGAGGGATCGAGCCCTTGGCGCAGAATCTCCGCCGCCAGTTCCAGGGTCCGGGGGCTGGTATTGCCGAAGCTGAAGGACCCCGTGTCCGTGACGATGGCCAGATAGACGCACACGCCCAGGTCGCCACTCAACGGGATGCCCAGTTCGTCGGCCAGTTCGGCGATCATCTCACCGGCGGCGGCATACTCGGTTTCCACCCAGTTGATCTCGGCGAATTCGGGGTTGCCCAGGTGGTGGTCGATATTGATGGTGCCCTTGATGCCGAAGCGCTGGGCCAGGACTTCTCCCATGCGCGGCTTGTCGCCACAGTCCAGGGAGATGATCCAGTCGAAATCCTCGTCAGGGATGCTCTGCACCAGGGGGCAGGGCAGGGGGACCCAGGAAAAGGGTTTGGGAAGACGGGATTCGTTGTACAGCACCACGCGCTTGCCCAGTGCCTGAAGGAGATGGCCCAAGGCGGCACTGGAGCCGATGGCGTCGCCATCAGGGCTGCTGTGGGAAGCGATCAGGAAGGACTCACCGCTCTTCAGACAACGGCTAATCGCCTTGATCGGGCTGACCATAGACCATTTCCTCGAGAAAGTCGTCGCGCTTGAAGATGATCTTGGGGACGTGCCTGCTTTTCAACTGGCGTCCCACCTGGGAGCGGAAGAAGCCCGTGGACTTTTTGAATGCGGCCTCGATTTCGGCGGGGTCCGAACCCAGGGGCACCGAATACAGGACCTCGGCAATGGAGACGTCCTTGTTCATGCGCACACCGGTGATGGAGACCATGGCCAAGCGATGATCATCGACTTCAGTGGCCAGGAGTTGCGCTGTGATGCGCATGATTTGGTCGCCCAACTTGTGGGCTCTGCGTGATCCGGAAGTTTGCATAATCTTTCTCTACAAAAAATTTTCGCCGGCATCGCCGGAGCTGAATATCTCCACACTGGAATCGACGAGTTCTTCACTGGTGGAAGCCAGGGCATGACCCAAGGCTTTTTCGAGTTGGCTCTCCACCCTGCGTGATTCACGGGACACCGTGACAACCCCAAGGATCAATCTGTCCAGGCTGTCCTGGGCCTCGATCTCACTCACTGCCACATTGAACTTGTTCCTGAGTTTCTGCTTCAGGCTATTGGCAATCTGCCGTTTCCCTTTCAGGGAGCGGTTGCCATGCAGCCGGAAATCAAGCCTGAGCAGACCCAGTATCATCGTTCATCACCCGTTCCGGCGGAGGGCAGAATCATCTGTCCTCCGCCGGATGGCTGAATTCGGTTAGTCCAGGGTGGCGGCGGACTCCACTTGCGTGAAGGCCTCGATGACGTCGCCGACCTTGATGTCGTTGAAGCGTTCCAGTCCGACTCCGCACTCGTAGCCCTTGTTGACTTCCTTGGCGTCGTCTTTGAAGCGCTTCAGGGAAGTCAGGGTTCCGGTGTAGATGACCACACCTTCGCGCAGTAAACGGACCTTGGCGTTTCTGGTCAGCTGACCATCGACCACATAACAACCTGCGATGGTGCCGACCTTGGGGACGCTGAAGCTGTCGCGGACTTCCGCCTGACCAAGGTACTGCTCAGTGATGATCGGGGCCAGCATGCCTGCCATGGCATCCTTGATCTCGCTCACCAGCTTGTAGATGATGTCGTAGAAACGGATTTCCACGTGCTCCTGCTCGGCGATCTCCTTGATCTTGGCGGTGGGGCGCACGTTGAAGCCGATGATGATGGCGTTGGACGCGGCGGCCAGCAGGATGTCCGACTCGGTGATGGCACCTGCGCCGGAGTGCAGGATGTTCACCTTGACGGCGGCCGTGGAGAGCTTGTTCAGGGCGTCGCCAATGGCCTCCTGAGAACCCTGCACATCCGACTTGGTGAGCAGGTTCAGGGCCCGGACTTCACTGTCCGGACTGGAAGCCAGGAAGCTCTCCAGGGTGACCTTGGTCTCGCTGGCCAGCTGGCGCTCGCGCTGCTTCAGGGCACGGTTCTGAGCGATGCGGCGGGCGACTTTTTCGTCCTCAACGCAGACGAACTCGTCACCGGCCTGGGGCAAACCCTCAAAGCCTTGGACTTCAACGGGGGTGGCAGGTCCGGCGTTCTTGAGCTTGCGTCCCTGGTCGCTTTGGATGGCTCGGACCTTGCCGCTCTGGACGCCGCAGACGAAACAGTCACCCTGGTTCAGGGTGCCACTCTCGATGAGCACGGTGGCCACAGGGCCACGACCCTTGTCCAGGCGGGCTTCCACGATGTGTCCCACGGCGGGCTTGTCCGGGTTGGCCTTGAGTTCCAGGACTTCGGCTTGCAGGAGCACCAGTTCGAGCAGGGTGTCCAGGTTCTCGCCGGTCTTGGCGGACACGTTGCAGAAGATCGTGTCTCCGCCCCAGTCCTCGGTCACCAGATTGTGGTCGGCAAGCTCGCGCATGACGCGCTCGGGGTCGGCCCCTTCCTTGTCGATCTTGTTCACGGCCACGATGATGGGCACGCCTGCGGCCTTGGCGTGGCTGATGGCTTCCCGGGTCTGGTCCATGACGCCGTCGTCGGCGGCGACAACCAGGATGACAAGGTCGGTGACCTTGGCTCCACGGGCACGCATGGCGGTGAACGCCTCGTGACCGGGGGTATCCAGGAACACGATCTTGCCGCGCGGAGTGGTCACGTCATAAGCGCCGATGTGCTGCGTGATGCCGCCCGCCTCGCCCGAGGTGATCTTGGACTCACGGATGGCATCCAGCAGGGAAGTCTTGCCGTGGTCGACATGACCCATGATGGTCACGACCGGTGCACGGCTGAGCAGCGTCTCGGGTGCGTCCTGCTCCTTGGGCACGATGTAATCGTCCTCGGAGAAACCGACCTTCTCGACTTCGTATCCGAAATCCGAGGCCAGGAGCACGGAGGTATCATAATCCAAAGACTGGTTGATGGTCGCCATCATGCCCATGCCGAACAGGGCCTTGATGAGCAACTGTGCCTTTACGCCCAACTGTTTCGCCAGGTCTGCCACGCGAATGGCTTCGTCGATCCTGACCTTGCGCTTGGCGGCCTTGATGGGCTGAGTCGTGGACTGCGGCTCGGGGCCGCCTCTCTTGCCTCTTTTGCCCTTCTTGCCACCACGGCCCTGCATCTCAAAGCGGCTCTCGTTATCGCGCTTGGTAAAGTCCACAACGCGCTTGTCCTTTTTGCGACGGCGACGGCCATCGCCCTCCGCCGAACCGGGGGCGGCGTCACCTGTCGGGCGACCGCCGGGGGCATCGGGGCGTCCACCTGGACCGCCAGGGCCACCGGGACGTCCGCCGGGACCTCCCGGGCCACCGGGACCGCTGGGGCGACCGGCATAGCCGCCAGGACCGCCAGGACCGCTGGGACGTCCGCCAGGACCTCCAGGACCTCCGGGTCCTCCGGGACCGCTGGGACGACCGGCATAGCCGCCAGGGCCACCGGGACCGCTGGGGCGACCGGCATAGCCACCGGGGCCACCAGGACCGCTGGGGCGACCACCAGGGCCTTCAGGACGACCGGCATAACCACCGGGGCGTCCACCGGGGCCGCTGGGCCGGGGGGCAGCGGCGGCTGCACGGCGTTCCTGGACCAGCGCCGGATCAGGACGAGAAATAATTTTGACCTTGGGGGCCACGGGTTCCTTTTTCTTTTTCTTCTTCTTGGTCTCTTCGCCGGCATCGGCCTTGGCGTCCTGCTCTGCGGCCTGGGGCTTCGCAGCGGCGGGAGCGGCTGCGCCTTGCTCAGGCGTGGCTTCAGCGGTCGCCTCTTGTTCAGGACGGATGGCTTCGCTCTCGGTCTTGGAGGTCTCCATGACAGGCTCGATAGGAGCTTCGGGAGCTTCGGGAGCAGCGGGGGCTTCTTCAGGCACGACGGGAGCCACGGGCTTTACGATGCGGGCAGAGGGAGCTTCGGGCCTCTTGGCTTTGGTTCTGGCAGCGGGCTTTTCCGTCTTGGGGGCCTCGGGCAGGGCCTCCTCAGTGACCTTTTGCGGAGCTTTGGCCGCGGCCTCGGCTGGCTCCTGTTCGGGCTCGGGGATGACGACGGGTTTCGCCTTGACGGGGGCCTTGTCCATGGGGGTGCTGACCGTCTTGCGACGGCGGCGAACCACGGCACCTGGCAGGACTTCCTTGGTCACTACTTCGGTGGAGGTGACCACCGTCTGCACATGGCCACGGATGGCACTGGCCTCCTCATCTTCCAAGGTGCTCATGTGACTCTTCACAGGGATGTCCAATTCGCGACATGCCTGGATGAGTTCCTTGTTGCTGATTCCAAGTTCTACTGAGATGTCTTTAACCCGAAGCTTATCCGTCATTATTTACCCCTTGGCGCCCTTTGCCAGCCCTTGTATTTACTCAATCTTTCTTCGCATGCCTCGTCTGAGCACAGGTAGGCTCCTCGTCCGGGTAGAGTCTGTGACTCGTCCTGGATAGGGCCCTTGGCTCCTGCGGGGCAGATGTATCGCGTCAACTCCCGCTTGGGGAATCTTCTGCGGCAGATGACGCACATCCGAACCGGGACATGTTTGGTTTGGCCGTCGTGCATGTCTGGTCCGTTTTGTCTCTTCATTTGACAGCAGTGCCCAAAGGGCCCTGCCGCGGATTAGTCTTCGTCGCCAGACGCTTTGGTCTGCTCGACGTCCGTCTCCATCTCATCCAAAGCTTCGTCGGAGCCCATGGCGTCCGTCTCGTCCTCCGAGTCCTCCTGCTGCTCATGAGCAGCGGCCTGGGAATGGAACGAGTTCAGCAGGTTGATGGCAGAGCGGATATCCCCGACTTTGTCCTCGGTGATGGATTCGATTTCCTGGAGCTGCTCGTCGCTGGCGGTGACGAGTTTTTCCATGGAATCGTAGCCTGCAACGATGAACTTTTCCACGGGGATTTCGGCTACACTGGCGATCTGCTCCAGAGACTGGAGCTCTGCGTGGAGTTCGCCGTAGCGGCTTTCGGTGAAAATATCGATCTTCCAATCCAGAAGCTTGGAGGCCAGTTTGACATTCTGACCCTTGCGGCCAATGGCCAGGGTCAGTTGGTCGTCGGGGACAACCACTTCCAGCATCTTCTCTTCTTCATCCACGGTGATGCGCGTGATGATGGCCGGAGACAGGGCGTTGACCGCGTAGGTGGCCACGTCCGGGCTCCAGACAACGATGTCGATGCGTTCGCCGCGCAGTTCCTGAACCACGTTCTGGATGCGGGAGCCGCGGATGCCTACGCAGGCGCCCACGGGATCCACGTCGCGGTCATGGGAGGTGACTGCCACCTTGGCTCGGCTGCCCGGGTCGCGGGCGACGCCGATGATGCTCACGGTGTTGTCGTCCACCTCGGGAACTTCACGCTTGAACAGGACGATCATGTAATCAGGATGCGAACGGGAGACGATGACCTGCGGGCCACGGCCTTCGCGACGGACGTCGATCAGCAACGCCTGAATGCGGTCGCCGCGCTTGTAGCGCTCACGGGGAATCTGCTCTTCCTTGGGAAGGATGGCCTCGGTGCGACCCAGGTTGATGATCCAGCCCATCTTGTCGCGGCGCTGGATGATGCCACTGACGATTTCACCCATGCGGTCTTTGTATTCCTCATAGATGATTTCCTGCTCGGCGTCGCGCATGCGCTGGATGATGACCTGCTTGGCGGACTGGGCAGCGATGCGGCCCAGGTCCTCCACCTTCAGGCGGAAGCCGAGTTCGTCGTCCATCTGCGCACCTGGATCGTGCTTTTGGGCATCTTCGAGGGTGATCTCGGTGGATTCGTCCTCAACCTCTTCGACCACAGCCTTGAACTGGTAGACTTCGATCTCGCCGTCTTCCTCGTTGAAGGAGACCTCGATGTCGATTTCGTCCCCGAACTTGCGCATGACGGAGGTGCGGACCGCCTCCTCAAGCGTATCTACAAGCAAGTCGCGGTCGATGCCTTTGTCCTTGCTGATCTGATCGATGGCCTTTCTCAGTTCCATGCTCATGGAAAATCCTCCAGAAGCTTCCGAAGCACCCGGCCTTGACCGGGGATCGACGGTTTATGCTTTCTTTCCCTTGTTCTTGACGGGAAACTGGTAACGAATCCGTATTTTATTCACTTCACTGAAGTCGAAGGTCAGCTCGTCGCCACCATCTTCAAGAATGATGGAGAATTGCGTGTCGCCCACGGACTTCAGTGTGCCTATGAAATTTCTGGAGCCTTCAAAAGGCTCATTCAGCCTGACCTTCAAGTGCTGTCCCTCGTAGCCCCGCATCTGGTCCAGGGTGAAGAACGGCCTGTCCAGCCCAGGGGAGGACACTTCGAGGTTGAATCGGCCGGGGACGAGGTCTTCGGCATCGAGAATCACGGAGATGTCCCGCGACAGGGTCACGCACTGGCCCACAACCACGCCGCCTTCCTTGTCCACATAGATGCGCAGCACGGGGTGTCCGTCGTCACCGGAGAACTCGATGCCCCACAGGGAGAGGCCCATGGCCTCGGCCATGGGGGCGACCAGTTCGGTCAAATCTTGAATCATCTTTGATGCGATCATAACTCACCGCCAGAAAATAAAAAAGTGGACCACAGGGTCCACTCGTATCTGTTAGAAAACGAGAGGGTTGAAGTTGTTGGAGCGGGAGACGAGATTTGAACTCGCGACCTTCAGCTTGGGAAGCTGACACTCTACCACTGAGTTACACCCGCCGCCAAAACACAATCCCGACACGATGGCGGGGAAGAGGTGAATATCAAAAATCACGGGCATGTCAAGTCCCGGGGGCCAGGAAAGTTCGTGACCCTTGCATGTATTTCGGGGAATTCGGAGCCCGAGAAGGGTGTTTGACGTGGGCCAGAGGAATCAATATCATCTTTAATATGGGCGATAATGCCCTGAACTTGGCCGATTCTTCTGGGGGGGTGCCGTGCGTAGATGGATGGTGGTCTGGGGCCTTGCCTTTTTTCTTTTATTGCCCCTCGCGGCGCATGCCCGGACATTCAGCTTGGTCACGCTGGACAGTCCTCCCCTGGAGTACCCGGACGACGAGGGGCAACCGAGGGGGCTGAATGTCGAGATTGCGCTGGAGGCCCTGAGGCGCATGGGACACGAGGCCAGGGTGGAGTTCGTGCCCTGGAAGCGGGCTCTGGAGATGGTCCGTAGCGGCAAGGCGGACGCCATCCTCGATGCGGGCTTCAATCCGGAACGCGCGACCTACCTTCATTACCCCCAAGAGAACATCTATCTTGAAGAGATCTTCGCCTTCAAGCGGGCGGACAGGCGGCTCACGCTGGACGAGGGGCTGGGAAATGCATCTGACTATCACCTGGGAGTGGGGCGGGGGTATTACTATGGCACGCTTATGGACCAGGCGATCAAGGACGGACGCTTCAAGTCAGTCCATGAAGTATTCGAGGAGGAAACAGGCATCAAGATGCTTGCAGCGGGCAGGATCGACATGCTCTTGGGCGTTCGGGTCCCCATTCTCTTTTTGTTGAAGCGGATGGGCCTTTCCAAGGAGATCGATATCGTTCCTGGAACCGGGACGGGGCTGGATTTCGCCCTGGGTTCCTCTCCTACCTATCTGGCTTTTTCCAGGACCACCGTGAGCAAAGCTTTTGCCTGGGATTTCAGCATGGTTTTGCAATCCATGAAGCTTGACGGCAGCGTCACGCGTATCGCCCGTAGGTACGGACTCCCCTGACAATTCCATGTGATCCAAGAGTATGAACCGGAGCCGCACCCCTCCGGTTTTTTTATGGCCTTGGAAGGGTGTGGTCGGGCGCCAGTCTTTCGTCATCCCGTGTTGGGCAGCCGCGGTCATCTTGAGGGACAATCGCTCGCCATGAAACATTAACTATCAGATATAATTGAGTTTTGATTGATCTTTCCGGCTGCACAACAGGGCGGCTGTGGCTTGGCGCGGAACTTGCTTGGAAGGTTGCAGGAATAAAACTCCACGGAGGGCTAACCCATGCAACAAAGCATGTATTCCGCCATGTTCGGGGCCATGACCCAGGAACATCGCATGAACATCATCGCCAACAATTTGGCGAACGTGAACACCACCGGCTACAAGCGTGATCGTCAGGCGTTCAAGGACGTGTTTGAGAGCTATGCCCATGACACGATCCGCGAGCCCATGATGAATCTGCGCTCCAAGTCGATGTTTCCAGCGCCGGATTATTACGCCAAGCCGCGCATTGCGGTGTCCAAGATCGAGTTCACCCAGGGCAGCCTGAAACAGACGGGCGGCGACCTGGATGTCGCCATTTCCGGCGAGGGGTTTTTCAAGGTCCGAACTCGTGACGGGCAGGATTATTTCACCCGCAATGGAGCCTTCAGCAGCACGGCCGAAGGGCAGTTGGTAGACGGCTCGGGCAACGCCGTGCTGGGCGAAGGTGGGCCTATCGAGCTTCCGCCCAACAGCCGGATCAGCATTGACGGGTTGGGTAACATCAGCGCCGACGGCAATGTCATTGATACCCTGCAGTTTGTGGGAATGGACAATCTCGATGGACTGCAGAAGTTCGGGAAGAATTATTACGAGCCTGTTGCCGAAGGCTCGGTGATTGAACGACCCGTGGTGGACGGGAGCATTGCCCAAGGTTTTCTTGAGGCCCCCAATGTGGAGGTCGTGACCGAGATGGTCAATATGATCGAGACCCAGCGGGCCTTCGAGGCCTATCAGAAGGTCATCAGCACCACCGGCGAGACCGACCTCAAAGCCATCAGCAAGGTTGGCTCGAATCAGTAGTTAGGAGGAATCAGCCATGATGCGATCCTTGTGGACTGCCGCGACGGGAATGGTCGCCCAGCAGCTCAATATCGACGTTATTTCCAACAACCTGGCCAACGTGAACACCATCGGGTTCAAGAAGAGCCGGGCCGAGTTCGAGGACCTCATGTATCAGAACATGAAGATCGCGGGCTCCCCCACGGAGGCCGGAAACCTGATCCCCACGGGCATGCAGGTCGGCATGGGCGTCAAGCCCACGACGGTGCACAAGTTCTTCACCCAGGGCGACTTTGAGAACACGGGCAATGCCTTGGATATGGTCGTCGAGGGTGAAGGCTTCTTCCAGGTGGAGGTCAACGGCGAGCTGGCTTACACCCGCGCCGGGGCCTTCAAGCTGGACAACGAGGGCCGGGTGGTGACTGCTAACGGGTATGTCCTTCAGCCGGAATTCACCGTGCCCACGGATACCAAGAATATCGTGGTGACGGAAAACGGCCACATCTCTGCCCTGGATAGTGCGGGTACGGAATTGGCAGCCACAGACATTCCGCTCTACACCTTCATCAACAATGCGGGCCTCAACGCCATGGGCAAGAACCTGTATTCCGCGACCGAGGCCTCGGGCGCGGCCACCGAGGGCACGCCCGGAGAGAATCAGGTGGGCACCATCGCCCAGGGATTCCTGGAGATGTCCAACGTGGAGATCGTGGATGAGATGGTCCAGATGATCGTGGCCCAGCGGGCCTACGAAGTGAACTCCAAGGCCGTGACCACCTCGGACCAGATGCTGCAAACCGCAAACCAGATCAAGCGATAGGTTTTGCAGGGCGGGAATGAATCATGCGTAGTCAATATCGGCGACTGAAGACCCTCTTCGCGGTTTTCGCATGCCTCGCCGTGCTGGCTGCCGGGGTGGCCCTGGCAGCGACGGTGCAGGCATCCTGGCGTTTGGCGCTGGGATCCGCTGCCGTGGCTCAGGGCCCTCGGGTGACCTTGGGCGAGATCGCCCGGCCCGTGGGCGACCTGCCCCAGCAGCAGTGGGCAAGCCTGGCGGTCATCGAGTTGTGGCAGGCACCTGAAGAGACGGGAAAGCAGCAGACCATCACCAGCGACAAATTGGCCGAAATGCTGCGCTATTATCTTGGGGACCTGGCCGAGCTGTGTGTGATTGGCGACCATCTCGTCATTCAGCGGGGCGGCAGGGTCATCGAGGGTCCCGATCTGGAACGCTTGGTCGTCGAAGCACTGACGGGCAGGATTTCAAGCCTTGGCGGGGAAGTGAACCTGCGTGACTTCCGATTGCCCAGGCAGATTTTCTTGAGTGATGTCCAGAGCAGCGTCGAGGTCTCCGTGGCCGGAAGCTTCAAGCCCGGCCGACTGTCCCTGCACCTGACCGAGATCGACGCGGGGTCCAATGTCCAGCGTCGCTACACGGGGGGGGTGTTCATGGACCAGTGGCTGAACGTTCCCTGTGCCGACCGACCTATCAATGCCCGGGAACGCCTGACTCCCGACGCAGTGGGCTTCAAGCGCAAGAACGCCGCGTATCTGCGGGGTGAGCCATGGGACGGCCGCAGCTTCGGGCAACGCGTACAGCGCGCCGTGGGCGGCGGCGAGGTTTTGTATCAGGACAACCTTGAGGATGTGCCTCTGATCAGCCGGGGCGACCTCGTGACGCTGGTTTTTCTGGGCCGTTATGTGCGGCTGACTGCCAGTGCAAAGGCCCTGGAAGACGGTAAGCTCGGACAGCGCATTATGGTGGAGAATCTTTCCAGCAAGCGTGAAATTGCGGCTGAAATAAGCGACGCACGCACCGTGCTGGTCCGTTGACCGGCTACGGTGAAGGAGATTGATCATGAAGATATGGATGCTGGCGATGATCTGCATTCTGGCCCTGACCGGATGCCAGACGGCCGCACGCACTTCGGCGCCTGCGCCCGTGCTGACCCTGCCCGTGGCGGAAGCCCCTCCGCCGCAGGAAAATCCCGGATCCTTGTATGATCCGGGCGAGGCCAACTATCTGTTCGGCGATAACCGCGCCCGCAACGTGGGCGACGTGGTGATGGTCAACATCATCGAGTCCTCCAAGGGCAAGCATAAGGCGGACACCACCGCCGACCGCAAGTCCAGCATGAACTTCGGCATCAGCAATTGGTTTGGCAAGCAGGAGGCCGCCTTGATCCCTCTGGGGCAGTCCGCGGGTCTGGTCGGAGCCGTGGGGGCCACCCCGATGATCCAGTCCAGCGCCACCAGTGCCTTCGAGGGTGACGGCGAGACCAATCGCGAGTCCACCGTGTCCGCCACCTTGGCTGCGCGGGTCGTGCGCGTGCTCCCTGGTGGTTTGTTTCAGATCGAGGGCGCTCGCGAGATCAAGGTCAACAACGAGACTCAGATTCTCGTTGTTCGGGGGTTGGCCAGGGCCAAGGACATCAGTCCGCAAAACACCATCGCTTCGACCTATCTGGCCGACTCCAAGATCGAGTACTACGGCCAGGGCGTGATTGCCGACAAGCAGCGTCCGGGCTGGCTGACCAGGATTCTGGAAAATGTCTGGCCGTTCTAGGAGACCGCGCATGAAGACCGCATCCATGAAGAAATCAACGCAAACGCCGCAGCGGCTTCGTGCCTTTGTGCTGGTGGCAGTGGCTGTCCTGCTGGCGGGGCTGCTGTGTCCCGTGCCGGCTGATGCCGTTCGCCTGAAGGACCTCGCCAGTTTCGGCGGGGTGCGCAACAACTCCCTGGTGGGCTACGGCCTGGTGGTGGGTCTTTCCGGTACCGGCGACAAGAGCAGCGGCTCGCAGTTCACCATCCAGTCCATGGTTAGTATGCTCGATCGTTTGGGAGTGGCTGTGGATCAGGCCCAGCTAAAGCCCAAGAACGTGGCGGCCGTCATGGTCACCGCGCGCATGCCGGTTTCGTCCAAGCCGGGTTCGCGGCTGGATGTCACCGTGTCTTCACTGGGCAATGCCCAGAGCCTGTTGGGTGGCATCCTGCTGCTCACGCCCCTGCGCGGTGTGGACGGCAACGTCTACGCCCTGGCTCAGGGCGCCCTGGCCCTGGGTGGTGTCTCCGTGCAGGGCGCCGCCGCATCCGCCCAGAAGAACATCACCACAGTGGGCAGTGTGCCCAACGGCGCCACCGTGGAGCGAGGGGTTCCGTTCAAATACAACAGCCAGGATGAACTCACGCTGCAGATGAATGTGGCTGATTTCTCCACCACCATGAGTGTGGTGAACATTATCAATGAGACCCTGGGTCAGGAATACGCCAAGGCCGACGATGTTTCCAACGTGCGGCTCAGGGTGCCCCAGGAATTCAGGGGCAATCTCGTGCCGCTGATGGCGTCTCTGGAAAATCTCGAGATCAGCCCGGATGCCAAGGCCAAGGTGGTCGTGGATGAGAAGACCGGCACCGTGGTGCTCGGGCGTAATGTGCGCCTGTCCAAGGTGGCTGTGGCTCACGGCAATCTGCAGATCGTGATTCGGGAAGGGGCCGACGTGTCGCAGCCCGCTCCGTTCGGTGCGGGCGAGACCGTGGCCACCCCCACGACCGAGATTGGCGTTCAGGAAGACAACAAGCGTCTGGTGATGATGGAGGGTGCGACCCTGCAAGAGCTTATCGATGGTCTGAATACCATCGGTGCCACTCCCCGGGATCTGATTTCGATCCTGAAGACGCTGAAGACCGCAGGTGCCCTGCACGCGGATCTGGAGGTCATGTAAATGATCCCTTCCAAGCTTGATACCGGGTCCCCCATGGTGACCGGCGGTACCCCGTCCGAGGTGCGGCAAAAGCTGGCCATGGATGAGGTGCGCAATAGCCTCAAGGCCGCGGAAGGCGATGACGCCAAACTGCGCAAGGCGACTCAGGGCTTCGAAGCCATCTTCGTCGGCAAGCTGTGGCAGGAGATGCGCAAGAATGTGCCCAAGGAGGGCTACCTGCACAGTCGCGAGGAGGACGCCTACCTCTCGATGTTCGACCGCGAACTGTCGCTCAAGATGACCGAGGCCGGAGGCATCGGGCTGGGAGAGATGCTCTACGACGAACTCAAGGACCAGCTGGCCGCCAAGGCGAGTGGGGCTCGCACCCGGAGCATCCCGACCCCTGCGGCCGGGGCTGAGGGTGAGCCTGAGAAGGGGCTGCCCCTGAAGCAGGAGACTGAAATCAGGTCCCCGGAGGAGACGCAACGAGCCATTGCCTTGCAGCAGGCAGGACTGGTGCTGCAGAACATGTCGGCCCGCCGGCTTGGGCCCGCTGAAACAGACCAGACGAGCCTGGAACCCGACTTCAATCCCCTGGCTGACACCGATCCCACGATCCGCGCCGCGGCTTCAAGCCCGCCGGAAATCATGAACCGCGCCATGAATCTCGCCGCGCGCATCGAGATGGGCGACGCCCGTGCCGCTGCGGTGTTTGGCGCGCAACAAGGCGTGATCCAAACCCGGATGCTCAGTGAACTGACTTGGCCCGTGCAGGGTGAGATCGTCAGCGGTTTTGGCTGGCAGACCGATAAGGCGTCGGGCGAGCGCGTCTGGCGCTCGGGTGTTGAGATCGCCGGGACCCAGGGCGATGCGGTCCAGGCTGGATGGGATGGCACGGTTGTCTTCTCCGGCGAACGGGGTGACCAGGGCCAGACCATCGTTCTCGAACATCCCGACGGATGGCGCACGGTCTATGGCCAGGTGGGCAAGAGCCTGGTCTCCCATGGCGATCAGGTGAAGGCTGGCAGCAAAATTGCAGAGTTGAAGGAGACCGGAAAAGAAGGTGAGCCCAGACTGTATTTCGAAATCAGAAAGGGTGAGCAGGCCTGGAACCCGGGAGTTGTCCGGGAACGTGTGCAGGCCGTAGCTTCGGGGTCAAACAATAACTGAGTGGGGTCGACAAATGCTGGAGAGAATCAAGGCCAATCTCCATCGCCAGGAAAAGGGGCTCTTGCTGTTGAGCTCGCTGCTTGAGGAAGAATTTACCCACTTGACTGGTCGGGATCCCAAGGCTGTGACCGGCTGCGAGTTTTCCATCCAGGAGTTGATCAAGCAATTGGCTGGCGAACGGCTCGAACTCAAGGGCATGGTGTCCACGGTGGCCCCGGAGGCCACGTCGCTCAGGGATTTGATTCCGACCTTGGATGTCGACGATGCACAAGGTTTTGAGGCGTTTCTGCTGTTTGTGGACACCCTGGAACAGAAGTGCGCGATCCTGGCGGAAAAGAATTCCCGCATGGCATTCGCCCTGGCCGAGCAGAGCAAGAATATGCTGGATTTCATCCACAAGCAGATTCAGCCCAAGAACAAGGATACCTACGCCAAGAACGGTCGCTACCAGAATCATCGCCCCGAGGCAGCCCTTTTTAGAGGGAGATCTTAATGTCCGGTCTGACGACCCTTCTCGATATCGGCAAGGGCGCGCTGTTTGCGAGCCAGGCCTCCATCGAGGTGACGGGCAATAACATTGCCAACGTCAACACCCCTGGCTATGCGCGCCAGGCCGTGCGCCTTGAAGAGGCACATTCCATCGATTTCAATCCCGGTCAGTTGGGCACCGGGGTCAAGACCGTTGAGGTTTTTCGCTATTTCAATGATTTCGTCGAGGAACAGTTCGTCGACAAGAACGCCCAACAGTTCCGTTGGGATGCCACCTACCAGAACCTGCGTGCCGTGGACAGCCTGTTCAACGAAAGCCAGGTTGCAGGAATGAATGAGGCTCTGTCCCAGTTCTGGGGGGACTGGCAGTCAATGGCCAACAACCCGGCGCTGATCGCTGCGCGTGAGGCCTTGTCCGGCAATACGCAGAACCTGTTGTCCACCTTGCATACCGTGCGGCAGGACCTGCGCAGCCAGCAGGATCAGATCAACGAGTTCATTGCCCAGGAAGTGGATGAGGTCAACGGCATCCTGGATGATATCGCGGATTTGAACCTGCAGATCCAGTCCCACGACGTGCCGGGACAGAACAACGCCAACGAGTTGAAGGACAAGCGGGCGCTGTTGGTGCGGGAGTTGTCCGAGAAGATCGGCATCGACTACGTGGACAATGGCGGCGGCGAGTTCACGGTCTGGACCAAGGCCGGACAGACCCTTGTGGACGGCACCGTGACCTTCTCGCTGGGCTTTGAGAATGCCCAATCCATGAAGGCCTTGACCGCCACTTCGAATTTCGACGGCGATATCTATTTTTCCGGTTCCGACGACTTCGAGTACACCTTTGAGGTCATCGGCAGCGGCCAGGTCTCCAACGCGGGCAGCGCCGCCATGATGCGGGTCTCCCTGGATGGGGGCAAGACTTGGCTGACCGATGATGACGGCAACGAAACGCATGTCGCGGCCCGGCCCGAGGATGGCAAGACCACCGTGGGTGACTTGACCATCTGGTTTGGCTCCGCCACCGATTCCGGCGGGACGCCCAGCGGTGACCTTGAGGTGGGCGACAAGTTTACCGTGGTGCCCAAGAAGGCGCTGTACTGGTATCGCACGACCTCCTCCAAGGAAAACATCACCACACAGGTCTTCGCCAATGGCGCAGACAACGAGCAGCGCCTGACCGGCGGAGCCCTGGCCGGGTATTTCCAGTTCAGGGACCAGCATGTGGGGCGCTATCTGGACAAGCTGGATGGCTTTTCCAAGTCCTTGATCTGGGAGGTCAATCGTTTGCAGAGCCAGGGCATGGGCCTGCAGAAGTTCGACTCCGTCACCGGCACCTACACCGTGGACTCCACCTCCGCCGCTCTGGGCAGCAACGGCTCCGGCCTGGATTTCTTCGACAAGCTGCAAGACGGCAACATGACGCTGTTTTTCTATGACAAGGCCAGCGGTGAGCTGGCGTCGGGTGCGTCCTTCGGTTCTCTGAATTTCGGGGGCAATGCCAACTTCGACGCCTCGGTGCACTCCATGGACGACGTGGTCGACGCCATCAACAATACCTGGGGCACCTTCGTGACCGCGGACATCGTCAACAACCGGGTGCGGATCGATGCCAATGATGGGTACGAGTTCGGATTCGGCACCGATACCGCAGGACTGGCCGCGGCTCTCGGCGTGAATACGTTCTTCGAGGGCAAGGATGCGGCCAGCATGGAAATGACCACCTTGGTCCGTTCGGACCTCGATTTCATCGCCAGCGGACACGCCAACGGTACAGGAGAGATCAATTCCGGCGACAATACCACGGCCTTGAGCATCGCCCAATTGAAGGACAAGGTGGTGACCATCAACGTCAACTCCGAAAGACCCGTGAACCAGACCCTCGGGGCCTACTACTCCGGTTTGGTTGCGGGTATCGGCGCCGATACCTCCTCAGCCAAGTTCAATCTGGAATTCAACAAGACCCTGGCCGACGACCTGAACACCAGACAGCAGGAGACCGCAGGCGTGAACCTCGATGAGGAGATGGCCAATCTCCTGAAGTTTCAGCATTCCTACACTGCGGCCTCGAAGCTGGTGACTACGGCTGACAAGATGATGCAGGTCCTTTTGAGCATAAAGAATTAGCGGGGAACATCCATGCGGATATCCACACAGACCAGGTTCACCTTTTTTATCGGGAACATGAACGACGCCCTGTCGGAACTCATGGAACTGAACATCAAGGCGTCGACCCAGAAGGACATCAATCGTCCTTCGGACAATCCCGTGGGCATGGCCCGCATCCTGGACCATCGCGAGACCATTGCCGCCCTCGACCAGTACGCGGAAAACATCAATACAGCCACCGGCTGGCTGGGATTTGCCGACAGCACCCTGACCCGCACCAACGAGATTCTGACCCGGATCAGGGTCCTGGCGGAACAGGCTGCCACCGGCACCATGAGCGGCAACAACCGCGAGCAGGCCAGCTACGAGGTTCGCCAGTTGAACGAGGAGCTGGTTGTTCTGGCCAACTCCAAGTACGAGCAGCAGTATATCTTTTCCGGGCACAATACCGGCGAGCAGGCCTACGAGAATGCCTTGTGGCTGACGGACAACGACGGCGCCACGGACGGGACCACCTTCTCCATCACCGGCGACAGCAACAAGACGGTGCTTGTGCGCTTCACCACGGCGGGAGTCGTGGGCACGGATGCCCTGGATTATGAGTATTCCAGCGATGGCGGCACGACCTTCACGGCGGGCACCGTCCCGGCCGTGGCGGGTGACAAGACCCTGATCCTCGGCGGTGTGCAGCTGACCCTGGAAGCGGGCACCACGGTCACGGCGTATGATCCCGATGTGGCGGGTGACGAGAACAACGGCACCTGGATGTGGGTCCGACCCACGGCTCGCTACAAGGGTGACGACAACGACGCCATCAGCGTGGACACCTTCGGGCCGTCCCTGCTGTCTAACGCCGCCTCGGGCATCTTCACCAAGAACGTCACCGTGCGTATCGACTCCGACGCTGCGCTGGACAGCGATCCCGTGGAATACTCCTACAGCACAGACGGTGGGTCCACCTGGGTCGAGGGGCAGACCACGAACGGGTCGGGCAGTGCCACGGAGCTGAGTCTGGTCGTGCCCGGAGGGACTCTGACCCTGTATGACTCCGGTTCGGGCAATACCCTGTCAGCCGGGGATCAGTGGATCATCAGGCCGCGCACGGCTGATGTGCGAATGGAAATTTCCCCCGGTGAGAACATCATCGTGAACAACGTCGGAAAGGATATCTTCGGCGGAATCTATCAGGATCCGAGTTCATCGGGCTTGACCTTGGCTCCTGGCGTTCCGGCTGACCAGAACATGTTCGACACCGTGGGCAGGCTGATCGGTTTCATGGAAACCAATAACCAGGGAGGCTGTCAGGAAGCGCTTGCGGAATTGACGCCCATTTCCGAGCGCATCATGAACTACGCGGCTCGTGTCGGCGCAGCCGAAAACAGGCTGCAGGTGGCCAGCGGCATCCTGGACACCATGCGCGACAACGAGAAGGAACGCCTTTCGTCCGTTGAGGACGCCGACGTGACCGAACTGATGACCAACCTCGCCAATCAGCAGGTGGTGTACGAGACCGTGCTGCGGTCCTCATCCATGGTGATGCGTATGAGTTTGGTCAACTTCATCTAGCGGGGAAGCGGCCTGGGGCCGCATGGATTCGTCCGGCTAGGAAGGCTGGGCGAAGGAACGACAACCAACGGGTTGATATGCTTATTCTTACCCGCCGTCCCGGGGAGAGCATCTATCTCGGCGACGACATCAAATTGACGGTCCTCAGCGTGCAGGGCAAGCAAATCAAGGTCGGGCTGGAAGTGCCCGACGATATGCCCGTGTATCGCGAAGAGGTGTATCTGCGAGTTCAGGAACAAAACAAACTAGCCCTTCAACTTACAGACCAGGATCTCCTGGCGGCGACGCAGTTATGGCACAAAGAGAAGTAGAGCGCACAGTAACGACCCGATTGGGCAGCCTGGCCGTAGATATGAACCGGGTGATTCGTTTTCCCCGGGGTCTCATCGGCTTTGAGGATTGCAAGGAGTTTACCCTGCTGCAGCTCAAGGAAGATTCACCTTTCCTGATCTTGCAGAGCATGACTCGTCCCGATCTTGGGCTGATGGTGGCTGATCCGTATACGTTCCTGCCTGACTATAATGTTAAGGTCGGTTCGGCGGAGCAGAAAATTCTGAAACTGGAAGACATTCGCCAGATTGCGGTTTTGGTGACGGTGACCATTCCTCCCGGCAAACCCGAGGAAACGGCCTTGAATCTCATGGGGCCGATCATCGTCAACTCCACCTCGCGGGTGGGGCTGCAGGTGCCGCAGGTGGATACCAAGTATCCTGCGCGGTTTCTGGTGAGTGACAGACAAAAAGAAACTGCCGAGGACCTGAATGACATTCAGGACACCGGCAGTGTTGGTGCAGATTCGGAAGCCGAGACCATGGCTGCTAAATAAGCAGTTCCAGGTCCTCTTCCACGATCTTGGCCGCAGTCTTTCTGAGGTCGGGCACGTATTCGCCCGACTGAACGAGGGCCTTCAATTCATCGACCTTTTGTTGGCGGATGTCCGGTGCGCTCTGCGCTTCGGACATCGCGCCAGCGACCAGTCGGGCCTCGCTGGAGACCTGGACCGAATCGCCTTGCAGAGAAGCCTGGGATGTGGATCCCTTGCCCTTCTTGGCAGACGAAGTGGTCTTGTCGACCCGGTCGTAGCCCTTGATCCCGTTGATTAATCCATTGATTTCCATAGCCGTCTCCCCTTGTACCGTCCCTAAAGCATCGTGTCGTTGACCTTTTCCAGGGTGAGTTCCCAGAGGCGGTTGAACACATTTTGTTTTTCAGGGGCGATTACTTCCATCTGGGCATCTCCGACGAGTCGGAATATCTGCAGGTCCACCTCGGCGGGCGGATACTGAAAGCGGAAAGTTTCCCCAAACTCGCCATCCAGTTCTTGCAGAATTGCCTGGACCACCTCATTCTCGCTTCCCGAGACGATGAGATTTTCCACAATCTCTCTGGCCACCTGTTCTACCAGCATCCTGCGCTTGGCAAGACGCGAAATGGTGACCTCTTCCTCGGCTCCCGCCGCGGCGAGGGACTGTTTGAATCGTGCCAGACGACGGGCGCTTGTCAGCTGCCTGCCATAGGTTTTGAGCATTCTGCGGGCGTCGTAGGAATGAGCTGCTGACACGATAGTTCCCTCTTACGTAGCTTATCGGTTGCTGCTTGCCGGAACTTTAGGGTTTTCATGTGAAAAATAATATTTTTTCATGATTCAATAGGCAACTCCCTGTTATTGCAGCAAATGATTTTCGACCTCCGCCATGAGCCTTGAATCCCGAGGCTGGATGGTCTAGAGAATGTTCACTATGACCGAGAAATTGCAACGCGTTTTGATCGTTTCCCGGGCCGGACACCCCGATGCTCCTGCCCTGGTTGAGGAAATCCGGCTCTGGCTGGAGGGCAGAGGCGTGTGTGCCTTGTCCGCCGAACACGATGGAACCGATACTGCCGAGGTGCTGCCCGTGGAGGGCTGCGACCTGGTGCTGGTTCTGGGCGGCGACGGCACCATGATCGCTGTGGCCCGGCAGGTGGCTGGGCGGGCGCCCATGCTGGGCCTGAACATGGGGCGCTTGGGTTTTTTGACGGAACTGAGCCCCAGCGATTGGCGGGGTTTTCTGGAAAGGGTTTTGGCCAGGTGCTGCCGTTATTCCGAACGTCTGGTGTTGCGCTACGAGGTACAGCGGGGTGAGGCGGTGGTCCACGGCGGGCTGGCCATCAACGACGTGGTTCTCAACCGGGGCAGCCTGGCGCGGCTCATCCGCCTGGGGCTTGAGCAGGACGGCGAACCCCTGGGCAGCATGCGGGCCGATGGCCTGGTGATTGCCACCCCCACGGGCTCCACGGCCTATTCCATCTCTTCTGGCGGACCCATCGTGCATCCCGAGTTGGAAGTGTTTTCCGTAACCCCCATCTGTCCGTTCCTGCACAACTTCAAGCCCATGGTCCTGCCCGGCAGTTCGGAGTTCACCGTGCGTGTTGAGGAGCCCCATTCCGAGGTCTATCTGACCGTGGATGGGCAGACCTGTTTTCCCCTGCACAAGGATGACGTGGTGCGCATCGTGCGTGCCGAGACGGGACTCAGACTGCTGGAGCCCGAACGTTCGGCCTATGTCTCCCGGCTGCGGGCCAAGGGCGTCATCGAATAGCTTTTTTCCGGGTCTCAGTGATATTGTCTCGCCATCAACCACTATTAGGAACGGCCACATGATGAAGATGCAGAGCTTGCGACGATTGGCTGTGCTGTTGGCTGCCGTGTCCCTGATCCTGTTGCTGATAGGCTGTCAGAGCAAGATTTCCCGGCCTCTGACACCGATTTCCGATTCCTCGGCCCAGACCCAGGCGCGTTTGCTGGACCCGCGGTCTCAGAATCTGGCCTCGTGGGAGGAACTACGAACGGGGCTTGAACGCAGTTTGGCGTATGTGGCCGCGCGTCCCGTGGACGGCACCGCCGTGAATCAGGACGGGGTGCTCGTCACCTGGGACAGGCTGAGAGCGACCATTGAGGAACTGTTGCGCCTTTTGCCCCAATTGGACAAGCATCCCGAACTGCTGGCGCAGCGCTTTGAGTGGTTCAGGGTTGGGCCTGAAGACCCGCTCATGACCGGCTATTACGCCCCGTATCTGGATGCCAGCCCCGTGCCCAGCGAGGAGTTCAAGTATCCCCTGTATGCCATTCCCGATGACATGCAGGTGCTGAATCTGGGCGCGTTCCATCACCGCTGGGATGGAGATAAGCTTGTTTACCGTATCGAGGACGGCAAGGCCGTCCCCTATCATGGGCGCAAGGCCATTGATTTCGAGGGGGCCCTGAAAGGCAGGGGGTTGGAACTCGCCTGGGTGCGCGATCTGACGGACGTCTTCTTCCTGCACATCCAGGGCTCCGGACTGCTCCGGTATCCCGACGGCAGCACTCGTTATGCCCTGTACGCCGGCAAGAACGGGCACAAGTACGTCAGCCTGGGGCGTGTGCTGGCGGATCGGGGGCTGCTGCCCATGGAAGGCATGAGCATGAAGGTCATCCGCGAATTTCTGGCCGCGCATCCCGAGGATGTGAAGGACTTGTTGTCCACCAACCCGAGCTATGTCTTTTTCCATCTGGGGGACAAGGGACCCTTCGGCTCCATGGGCAAGTTGTTGACGCCGCGGGTCAGCATGGCTACAGACCCGAAGTTCCTGCCACTCGGCTCGGTGCTGGCCTTTACGGCCCTGATGCCGCCTGAGTCCTTCGGCAGCCTTGGCCGTCCGGTCTCGGGCATCGGCCTGGCCCAGGATGCCGGCGGGGCCATCCAGGGCACACGCATCGATTACTACTGCGGCAGTGGTGATGACGTCGAGTATTTCGCCGGGCACATCAAGACCCGCGCAAACGTCCATCTGTTACTGATCCGCGAGGAGAATTGAGCACATGACCACGATTTTGGCCGAGATACTCAAGGCCGTTTCCCAGATCATCGCAGAGCAGGGTCGTCAGGTGGACGCCTGGCATCTGGGGGATCCGGGTGATTTGCCCGAGCCCACTCCCGCCGCCGACTTGGAGGTCATGATCGCCCTGGCCGCCTGTGAACATCAGGCCAATTACCGGCTTTGGCATGTGGAGGACGAGGCCCGGCGCGTGGATGTCGGCCCCGAGACCATTGCCGACTGCAAGCGCCGCATCGACGGCCTGAACCAGCGCCGCAACGATCTGATCGAGAAGGTGGACGCTTGCCTCGTGCCGTTGGTATCGCCGCTCATCCCTGCCGATGCGCCCGCGTGTCACAATACCGAGACCGTGGGCATGGCTCTGGATCGGCTGTCCATCATCGCGCTGAAGATCTTCCACATGCGTGAGCAGACCGAGCGTGACGACGTTGACCGCGGGCATCTGGATTCCTGCCGGGTCAAGCTGGCGGTGCTCGAGGAACAGCGCGATGATCTGGCCCAGGGCGTTTCGGAGTTGCTGCGGGAATACGCCGCAGGGACCAAGCGGCCAAAGGTCTATTATCAGTTCAAGATGTACAACGACCCCAGTCTGAATCCGTCGCTGTACGGCAACAGGAAATAGCGCACGCTGAATGGGTCGTTTCAAAAGGTCTGCGGCCCTTTGTGAGCGGTCTGCAATAAGGTTTATAACATTCGTTCGAGGGTGATTCCATGTCCCAGTACGAAGCCGTCATCGGCCTTGAGGTTCATGCCCAGCTGAAGACCAAGTCCAAGCTGTTCTGCTCCTGCTCCACCGAGTTCGGCAAAGAGCCCAACTCCAATGTTTGCCCCGTGTGCTCCGGCATGCCTGGGGCGTTGCCCGTGATCAACGAACGGGCCGTGGAGTACGCCACGCGCATGGCCTTGGCCACGGGCTGCACCGTGAACCTGACCAACGTGTTCGCGCGCAAGAATTATTTCTATCCCGATCTGCCCATGGGCTACCAGATCTCGCAGTTCGAGCTGCCCATTGCGGAACATGGCAAGATCGACATCGAGACCGAGAAGGGTGGTCAGAAGACCGTCGGCATCACGCGCATCCACATGGAGGCCGACGCCGGCAAGTCCATCCATTCCCAGGCCGAGAACGTCAGCTTCGTGGATCTGAACCGCGCCAGCACTCCGCTCATCGAGATCGTCAGCGAGCCGGACATGAGCAGTCCCGAGGAGGCCGAGGCCTACCTGCGCAAGCTGCACGCCATCCTGCTGTACCTGGGCATCTGCGACGGCAACATGGACGAGGGCTCCTTCCGTTGCGACGCCAACATCTCCATTCGGCCCGTGGGCCAGAAGGAGCTGGGCACCCGGGCCGAGTTGAAGAACATGAACTCGTTCCGCAACGTGCGTCTGGCCATCGCCTACGAGATCGAGCGTCAGGAGGATCTGCTGGACGACGGCGAGGTCGTGGTGCAGCAGACCCGGCTGTTCGATGCCGATGCAGGCACGACCCACGCCATGCGCGGCAAGGAAGAGGCCCACGACTACCGCTATTTCCCGGACCCGGACTTGGTGCCCCTGGTGCTGGAGCAGTCCTGGGTGGACGGCATCGCCGCCTCCCTGCCCGAACTGCCCGAGGCCAAGCGCGCCCGGTTTATCACCCAGTACGGGTTGCCCGAGTACGACGCCGAGGTCTTGACCTCCGATCGAGCCCTGGCCGAATACTACGAGGCGGCGGTAGGGGCCTTCGACAACCCAAAGAAGGTCTCCAACTGGATCATGAGCGACATGCTGCGCATCCTGAACGACACGGGCGTGACCCTGGCGGATTGCGGCCTGACGCCCAGGGACTTCGGCACGCTGGTCAGGATCGTGGACGAAGGTCAGATCAACCAGAAGGTTGGTCAGACCGTGTTCAAGGAATTATTCGGGCAGGGTGGTGATCCCGAGGCCTACGTCAAGGACAAGGGCCTGGCGCAGATCTCCGACACGGGTGCCCTGGAAGCCGCCGTGGACGAGGTCATCGCCGCGAACCCCTCCGAGGTCGAGGCCTTCAGGGGCGGCAAGAAGCAGCTGATGGGCTTTTTCGTAGGCCAGATCATGCGCAAGACCAAGGGCCAGGCCAATCCGCAGTTGGTTAACGAGCTTCTTAACAAGAAGCTCGGCTAGGGCGGGCTGTCATTTCGCACCGTCTACTTTGTTGCCGCGCGTGATTCGAACTCTCGCGTATGTCTATATACGCTTCGATCTCGAATCACGCTTGCGCCTCGCATCCGGCACAAACTGAACAGCCCGCTGGTGTTGCGACGGCCTGGAAGAGGAGTGGTGACCTTGTCAGTTGCAGTGGCCAAAACCGCTAGTGCTGCAAAGGCCTCAACAAAAATTGATCCGTGCCATGGAATTGCCACGGTGATCGAATATTGAAATCCAGAAGGGGCCATATGGCCCCTCTTTCAGAATCACCACAAGGAGCGAGTCGATGGATTGGCACATGGTTTGGAACGATAAAGATGACTGTCTTGATCTTTTGGATCAGCGTTTTCTGCCCACCCGTGAGGAGTGGTTTGCCTGCACGGATACGGACAGCACCATCTTTGCGCTCCAGGTGATGGTCATTCGCGGGGCTCCGGCCATTGGCGTGACCGCGGCCTACGGCTGTTATCTGGCCGCCAAGGAAGCCGCCGCCGCGGGCCAGGGCTGGAAGCAGAAGCTGGATGAGCTGCTCGTGAAGTTGGAGGACGCCCGGCCCACGGCCGTGAACCTGCGCTGGGGCGTGCGCCGCATGCGCGCCGCCTGGGACGGGCAGCCCGAGCTGGACAACGCAGGCCTGCGTGCCCTGTGGCTGGCCTTGGCCAAGGAAATCCACGACGAGGACAAGCGTTTCTGCCGCCAACTGGGCAAGATCGGCGGGGCGGTCATCGACGACGGCGACACCGTGATGACCCACTGCAACGCAGGGGCCCTGGCCACCAGCGACTACGGCACGGCGTTGGGCGTGATCCGGGGTGCCTGGGACGCCGGCAAGAAGAAGATCAAAGTCATCGCCAACGAGACCCGGCCTTTCCTGCAGGGCGCGCGGCTGACCTCCTGGGAGCTGATGAAAGACGGCATCCCGGTCAAGGTGGCCTGTGACAACGCCTGCGCCCTGCTGATGAAGAAGGGGCTGGTGGACAAGGTCGTGGTCGGCGCGGATCGCATCGCGGCCAACGGCGACGCGGCCAACAAGATCGGCACCATGGGCGTGGCCATCCTGGCCAAGTATTTCGGAATCCCGTTCTATGTGGCGGCCCCGCTGTCCACCATCGACCGCGAGACCCCCACGGGCGACGACATCCCCATCGAGGACCGCACCCCGCGCGAGGTGACCCATGTGGGCCAGACCCAGATCGTGCCCGATGGCGTGGAGGTCTATAACTTGGCCTTTGACCCGACCCCCAATGCATTGATCGCGGGCATCATTACTGAAGAGGGTATTCTGGAGCCGCCGTATTCTCTGTCCATTCCCGCAGCGTTTGAGAGGGCCGGAAAGTAGCGCCGTCAGCCCCGGCGATTCGTGCTGCATTTTGCTTGCGCAATATGTTGATAGCGTATAGGTACTCTGCCCGGTCAGGTTAATGTTCCGAGGCCGGTCCACGCTTTCGTATTCCAAATTTCCTGAAAATCCAGTACAACGGAACCATCATGCTTGCCACCATCGCTCTCATCGGACGCCCTAACGTGGGGAAGTCCACGCTCTTCAACCGGATGATTCGCCGCAACCAGGCCATCACCCACGACCAGCCCGGCGTGACCCGCGACCGGATGTACGCCGTGGTGCGCCCCACGAACGAGGGCCGGCCCTATGGGCTGGTGGACACCGGCGGCATGGTTCCCGATGGCGATGGCGATTTCGAGCGCGAGATCATGGAGCAGGCCAAAGAGGCCATCGGCGCGGCCCAGGCCGTGCTGCTGGTGGTGGATGGCCGCGAGGGCCTGATGCCCGTTGACGAGCGCGTTGCCCGTGACCTGCGCGCCTCGGGACTGCCGACGATGATCGTGGTCAACAAGGTGGACGGCTTTGAGCAGGAAGGCCTGACCGCCGAGTTCCATGCCCTGGGCATGGAAATGCTCAGTGTGTCCGCGTCTCATGGCTACGGCGTGAACGAGATGATGGATCGCGTCGAGCAGTTTCTGGACGAGAACGGCATCGAGAGCACAGAGGACGATGTCGAAGAGGACAAGCAGGGCCTGCGCATCGCCATGCTGGGTCGCCCCAATGCGGGCAAGTCCTCGCTGATCAACGCCATGCTGGGCGAACACCGCATGATCGTCTCCGACCAGGCAGGAACCACTCGCGACAGTGTGGACGTGACCTTTGATCGCCAGGGCAAGAAATACACCTTTGTGGACACCGCCGGGGTGCGCCGCCGCACCAGGATCACCGAGGACCTGGAGCATTTCTCCATCATGAAGGCCCTGAAGTCTTCCCAGAAGGCGCAGGTGGCCATCCTGGTGCTGGATGGCACCCAGGCCCTGTCGCATCAGGATCAGCGCTTGATCCACTTCCTGGACAAGGAGAAGACGCCGTTCATCGTTGCCGTGAACAAGTCCGATCTGATCACGGACAAGGAAACGCTCACGGAACTGAAAGAGCATTTCAATAAGGAACTGGCCATCGTCAAGCACGCGCCCGTGGTCTACACCAGCGCCGTGACCAAGGCCGGGCTGGGCGCGATCTTGCCCCTGGCCGAGAAGCTCTTTGCGGAATGTTCCCTGCGCGTGGGCACCGGCCAGTTGAACCGCATCATGCAGGCCGTCATCGACAGGCACCAGCCGCCGCTGATCAAGCGCCGCCGTGCCAAGTTCTACTACATGACCCAGGCCGACACCATGCCGCCGACCTTTGTCTTCTTCGTCAACGACTCCAAGCTCATCCTGCCGTCGTACGCCCGCTATATGGAGGGCCAGGTGCGCAAGCTCGTGGGCCTGACCATGGCCCCGATCCTGATTCGCTTCAAGGGCACGCACAAGAAGATGTTGAAGAAGTAGCGCCCGGACCAGGCGCCGACTTTTCTTGACCTCCCCGCTGGTTTCTCTTACGCTCCTGCGGCATTCATGGCTGCCCGCCAGCCTTGATCCCGTGGCCTTTTGTGTCCGCGCGGCAGGATGCGTAAATCAGTAGCAAAGAGGGAGTCCCCATGGTCCAGAAAGCTGAAAAAATCTGGTTCGACGGCAAGCTCGTTCCCTGGGACGAGGCCAACGTTCATGTCCTGACCCATACCCTGCACTACGGGTGCGGCGTGTTCGAAGGCATCCGGTCCTACAAGCTGGCCTCGGGCGGGTCCGCCGTGTTCCGCCTGCGCGAGCATATCCAGAGGCTTTTCAACTCCGCCAAGATCATGGAGATGAAGATTCCCTTTACGGTTCAGGATCTCTACGACGCCACCCTTGAGACCCTGAAGGTCAACAAGCTGGCCGAGGGCTACATCCGTCCGCTGTCCTTCATCGGCGACGGCGTGATGGGCGTACACCCCGGCGACAACCCCATCCGAACCATCATCGCCACCTGGCCCTGGGGCGCTTATCTGGGCGAAGATGCCCTGGAAAAGGGCATCCGCGTGAAGACCTCCACCTTCACCCGCCATCACGTCAACGTGATGATGACCAAGGCCAAGACCGTGGGCAACTACGTCAACTCCATCCTCGCCAAGCGCGAGGCCGTGGCCGACGGCTATCACGAGGCCTTGATGCTGGATACCGCGGGCTACGTGTCCGAGGCCACCGGCGAGAACATCTTCATCGTGCGCAATGGCAAGATCAAGACCACGCCGCTGACCAGCATCCTGGACGGCCTGACCCGCAACAGCCTGATCACCCTCGCCAAAGACCTGGGCTTCGAGGTCATTGAGCAGCGCTTTACCCGCGACGAGCTCTACACCTCCGACGAGGCCTTCTTCTGCGGCACCGCCGCCGAAGTGACTCCCATCCGCGAGCTCGACCGCCGCGAGATCGGCGAGGGCAAGGCCGGTCCCGTAGCCAAGCTCCTGCAGAAGGAATACTTCAAGGTCGTCAAGGGCGAGAATCCCAAGTACGATTCCTGGCTTGATAAGTACTCGGTCTAGACCGGACACCTGGCCTGATTTGTTATAAACAAGGCCTCGCCGTGCCGGTTCCATCCGGCGCGGCGAGGATTCCGGGACGCCATGAGCCAGTCGCACCTGACCCACAAGTATCGCCCGCAGCTCTTCTCCGAGGTTGCCGGGCAGGAGATGATCAAGGCCATCCTGTCTCGGGCTGCCCAGACCGATACAGTGGCGCCCGCCTATCTCTTTTCCGGCACCAGAGGCGTGGGCAAGACCACCATCGCCCGCATCTTCGCCAAGGCCATCAACTGTGAGAACGGCCCGGCGGCCGAGCCCTGTAACCAGTGCAGCCATTGCCGCCAGATCCAGGCCGGAGCCGCCGTGGACGTGGCCGAGATTGACGGTGCGTCGCACACCGGCGTGGACAATGTCCGTTCCCTGAAGGAAGACGTGGGCTTTGCGCCCATCGACTGTCGCTACAAGGTCTTCATCATTGACGAGGCGCACATGCTCTCCAAGGGCGCGTTCAACGCCCTGTTGAAGACCCTGGAGGAGCCACCGGCGCACGCGACCTTCATCATGGCCACCACGGAACCGCACAAGTTCCCGGCCACCATCATTTCCCGTTGCCAGCACTATACCTTCCAGCGCCTGACCCAGAAGGGGCTGGAGGAACACCTTTCCGGCATCCTGGAAAAGGAATCCCTGCCTTTCGACGCCGACGCGGTGCAACTCATCGCCCGGCGCGGCGCCGGCAGCGTGCGTGACGCCATGTCGCTCATGGGCCAGGTGTTGGCGTTGGGCGGCGAATCCCTGACCGCCTCGGATGTGCGCCAAGTCCTCGGGCTGGCCGGGCGCGAGATCATGTTCCGTCTGCTGCAGGCCTTGCATGGCCAGGACTGTGTGGGGGTCTCGGTGATCCTGCGCGAGGTCCTGGACCAGGGGCTGGACCTGGGGTTCTTCCTGCGCGAGCTGACCGAGTGCTGGCGCAATATGTTTCTGCTGGCCCAGGCCGGTGAAAGGGCCATGGACGTGCTGGACGTGCCCGGCGAAGAGGCCGACCAGTGGCGACAGTGGGCCGCGAAGTTCAGCTTGGCGCATATCCATGCCTGCTGGCAGCTGACCCTGGAAGGGCAGCAACGGGTCAAGTCCAGTGTGGAGCCGGCCCTGGCCCTGGAATTGTTGCTGCTCAACCTGGCCTATCTGCCCAGGCTGATGCCTTTGGAGACCATTGCCTCCACCGGGCAGGCCCCGGCTGTTTCGGCGGCCCCCGCTGCTCAGGGCGATGCCGCGCCCCAGGCCCGGCAGCCCGAGCCGCAAGCCTCTTCCGTCGCCCCCAAGCCTCCCACGCCGTCGCAGTCCTCGCCCCCTCCCTGGCAGGATTCTGCTGAACAGACCCCGCCCAGGCGTTCGACATCCGTTTCCGCTGCACCCGCTTCAGCCCCCGCAGCGCGACCGGTCGCCGCGACACCGCCTTGGGCCCCCGCGCCCGAATTTGATGCGGACGCGGACTCCGGCGGGCAGGATTCCGATTCTGCCCCCGCGGAGGACGACCCAGGCCCGGACCACGGTGTCCCCCTGCCCGATGGTCCCAAGACCTGGGCCGGTTTTCTGGCCTATGCCCAAGCCGTGCAGGACAGCACAGGCCAGGGCATCAACGGTCTGCAACAGGTGTCGGCGGTCATTGAGGACGGCAAGCTCGTTCTGGAGTGCTCCAGCCGGACGCAGATGGAGCAGATCAAGCGCGGTGAGGCCTTTCAGACCCTGATCCGATTGGCCCAGGAATTTTTCGGTCCGGGCGTGGAGGTTGAGTGCACGGCCCAGGACAAGAAGCAGATCAATCACAAGCAGCTGCACAAGGACGCCACCCGGCATCCCCTGGTGGAAGCCGTGATGGAAGGTTTCGACGCGCGCATTGTGGATGTGCGCCCCGTGAACGAGGATTAGGATGGTGCCTTGGCACCCTGAAACGACAGCCCAGACAAGGAGACAGATATGCGTGGCATGAATGATATGGTCCGCCAGGCCCAGATGATGCAGCGGAAGATGCAGAAACTCCAGGAAGAGATGGAAGACAGGGTCGTCGAGGCCTCCAGCGGCGGCGGCATGGTCACCGTGCAGTCCACCTGCAACGGCGTGATCAAGTCCGTGACGATCGATCCTTCCGTGGTGGACCCCGAGGACGTGGAAATGCTCCAAGACCTGATTCTGGCCGCCGTCAACGAGGCCGTGAAAAAGGGCAAGGACTTCGCCGAGTCCGAGATGAAGGGTCTGACCGGCGGCATCAATATTCCGGGGCTTTTCTAGGCCATCGCATGCAGGAACAGCTCCCTGAAGCCCTGCGGGTGGTGGTGGACCAACTGTCCAAGCTGCCTGGTCTGGGACCCAAGAGCGCCCTGCGCGTTGCTTTGGAACTGCTCAAGTGGCCCAAGCCCCGCGCTCAGGTTCTGGGGCAGAGTATCCTGGACCTGCGCGAGAAGCTCTTCTTCTGTGAACGCTGCGCCAGTCTGTCCGACTGCAACCCCTGCTGCATCTGCGCCAACCCGGGGCGCGATGACTCGCAGTTGATGGTGGTGGCCGAGTGGGACAGCCTGCTGGCCATCGAGGATGGGGGCTTCTACAAGGGCAAGTTCATGGTCCTGGGCGGCCTGCTGGAACCTCTGGCCAACGTCTCCTCGGGCAATCTGGAGGTGGACCGGCTGGTGCGTCGTCTGGAGGAGGGCAAGGTGGGCGAGATCATCCTGGCGCTGGGCACCACCCTAGAGGCCGAGGCCACGGCCTCGTTCATCAAGGACCTGGTGGAACGCCGCTTCTCCGGGGTCAAGATCAGTCGTCTGGCCCAGGGCATCCCCCTGGGGACGGAGGTCAAGTACATCGATCGCGAGACTTTGCGTCAGTCCTTGCAATACCGCCAGGACCTCTGACAAGCTGCTGAAAAACGCATGATTGCTGTGTTAAGTGATTTGTTAGTGAGTCTTCGAACTTACAAAGAACTTACGCCTGAGGTGTGCTTCAAATTGTGGGCGGAACACGGTTGGTGAACAGTAAAGAGACATTCAAGGCCGGGGGCGTGGCTATGCGCCCCCGGCATTTTTGTAATCCTACGAGGGGTAGATGAGCGAAACGCTCAAGGCTGAAGTAAGAAACATCACCTTCCACAATCCATCCAACGGTTGGACCGTGGCGCGCGTTCAGGCCGAGGGCGGGCACGGTTCCGTGACCGTGGTCGGGGTCATGCCCGAGGTGCATCCCGGAGAGATGGTGGAGCTGTCCGGCTGCTGGAAGGAACACCCCAAGTTCGGCCGCCAGTTCGAGGTGCACGTCTGCCAGCAGATGATGCCCGCCACCGAGAACGGCATCAACCGCTATCTGGCCTCGGGTCTGATCAAGGGCGTGGGCAAAGTCATGGCGGGACGTCTGGTGGAGGCCTTCGGCACCGAGGTCCTGGAGATTCTGGACAGCGACCCCGAACGGCTGCTGGCCGTTGAGGGGGTGGGTCGCAAGACCCTGGCCAAGATCAAGGAATCCTGGGATTCGCAGCACGAGGTGCGCAACCTGATGCTGTTTCTGCAGTCCCATGAGGTTTCGCCTACCCATGCCGCCCGCATCTACCAGCGCTACGGCAATAGTGCGGTGGACAAGCTCAAGGACAACCCCTACGAGCTGGCCTACGAGATCCGAGGCATCGCGTTTCGCACGGCGGACAACATGGCCCTCAAGCTGGGCTTTGCCACGGACGCCCCCCAACGCGTTGAGGCGGCGGTGCTCTACGCCTTGAAGATGGCCACGGACAAGGGCCATGTGTTTCTGCCCTTTGAGAAGCTGGTGCCCGGTGTTCTGGGTCTGCTGGCGGGCGGGCAGACCGGCAACGGCGATTTCAATTCCGTCGAGATGGAGTTCCCTCCGGACGAGGAGGACTGGGCTTGCGACGAGTACGTGGCCATCGGCCCCGTGCAGGTGGAGGCCGCCGTGGGTGACCTTTCCGTGCGCAAGAAGGTCATGGTGGAGGACCTCTCGGCTCAGGGCATCGAGCGTGCGGTCTACCTGATGCAATACTACCGTCAGGAAACAGAGATCGCCTCGCGCCTGTATCATCTCATTGAGCATCCCACGCCCCTGGACATCAAGAAGATCCATACGGTCATGCCCCGTCTGGAGGCCTCGGACAAGATCGAGCTTTCCGGCGAGCAGCGTGAGGCCGTGCTGGGGGGGTGCGAAAACAAGGTCTTCGTGATCACCGGCGGCCCGGGCACGGGCAAGACCACCATCACGCGTATCATGGTCCAGTGCCTGGACGAGATGAAGTTCAGGATCAAGCTTGCCGCGCCCACGGGTCGTGCGGCCAAGCGCATGGCCGAGGCCACGGGCTTTCCCGCCTCCACCCTGCATCGGCTGTTGCAGTATTCGCCCGACGGCGGATTTGCCAAGAACGAGGACGACAAGCTGAAGGCTGACGCCGTGGTGGTGGACGAGGCCAGCATGCTGGACGTCTCGCTGTTTCTGGCGCTGTTGCGCTCACTGCCCCTGACCTGCCGACTGATCCTCATCGGCGATGTGAACCAGTTGCCCAGCGTGGGGCCGGGCAATATCCTGGCCGACGTCATCGATTCCCAGGCCGTGCCCAGCGCGGTGCTGACGCGCATCTACCGTCAGGCCCAAGAGAGTCTCATCGTGACCAACGCCCACCGCATCAACAATGGTCAGTTGCCCGAGAACCCCGAGCCCCCAGGGCCTGAACACGATTTTTTCTGGATACACCGTCAGGAGGCCCTCGATATCCAGCGCTACATCCTGGAGCTGGTGACTGAGCGTATCCCTGCGGCCTACGGCCTGGACCCCAAGCGGGACATCCAGGTCCTGACCCCGATCCACAAGGGCGAGCTGGGCACCCAGGTCCTGAATGCACTGCTTCAGGAACGCATCAACCCGCATGGCCGGGAAGTGAAGCGCGGCAACACCATCTACCGCGTGGGCGACCGCGTCCTGCAGCTCAAGAACGACTACGACAAGGATGTCTTCAACGGCGACCTGGGCTGGATCGAGACCGTGGACCCGGATCAAGGCGAGGTGCTGGTCAATTTCGAAGGGCGCATGGTCACCTACGAGTCCTTTGAACTGGACGAGCTGGCTCCGGCCTATGCCATCAGCGTGCATAAGTCCCAGGGCAGCGAGTATCCGGCGGTGGTCATGCCCGTGGTCACGCAGCACTATGTGATGCTTGAGCGGAACTTGATCTACACGGGGCTGACGCGCGCCAAGCGTCTGGCCGTGATGATCGGCCAGCCCCGGGCCATGAACATCGGCCTGGGCCGCAAGGACAGCCGCAAGCGGTATACGCATTTGCGCTATCGGCTGCAGGAAGCCGTGAACCGCTAGCGAGGCCGTCCATATTCCCGCGCTGAGGGTGTTGCTGTGAGCCCTTCAGTTCTAATATCCTTCGGTTTTGAATGGCTCTTGCGCCTACTCAGCGTGGTTTCTGAACGGCCTTTCTGGGAGTGGAACAGCTAGGGTTTTGACCGGCCTGTCAGGCTGGAGTTCTTGGATATTTTGTTTTTATTGTATTTCTGAGGACTGTACTCTTTTGAAGTGGAGGCTCTCATGCCCAATCCTCCTTCCATATTGACCATCGCGGGCTCGGACTCCGGCGGTGGCGCCGGTATCCAGGCCGACCTGAAGACCGTCGCCATGCTCGGCGGGTACGGATTATCCGTGATCACGGCGCTGACCGCCCAGAACTCCATGGGGGTCACGGGCATCGAGGCTCCCCCCGCTGCGTTCGCGGCCTTGCAGCTGACCACCGTGCTTGAGGATTTCGAGGTGGCCGCCGCCAAGACGGGCATGCTTTTTTCGGCGTCCATCATCGAGGCCCTGGCCGAAAGGCTGGTGGGCAAGAAATTCCCCCTGGTGGTGGACCCCGTGTGCGTCAGCCAGAGCGGGCATCGCCTGATGCAGGAGGACGCGGTTCAGGCCCTGCGCGAGCGGATGTTGCCCCTGGCGGACCTGTTGACCCCCAACCGCCCCGAGGCCGAACTCCTGACCGGGATCAAGATCAGCGGTGAAGGCGACCTGCGCGAGGCGGCCGCCAGGCTGCACGGCATGGGGGCCGGGGCCGTGCTCATCAAGGGTGGGCATTTTGATGAAAGCGAGTTGGGCCAAGGCAGGATGGCCGACTGGCTGTTCGTGCCGGATCAAGAGCCCCGAGTGCTGGAACAGCCCCGGGTTCGGACCGAGAATACCCACGGCACGGGCTGCACCTTGTCGGCGGCGATTGCCACGGGCCTGGGCCATGGCTTGTCTCTGGGCGAGTCCATCGCCCTGGCGCAGGAGTATCTGAACTTGGCCCTGCGCACGGGGTTTGCGCCGGGCAGGGGGTGTGGTCCGGTGAATCATAGCGCTCCTTTGCAGCAGGCCCTGCGCGGTGGCGTCGCGGGTGGGGTCTTGGCCCGTCTGGCGGAACTGATGGCAGGGCAGTGTGCCTGAGTCTCCTTGATCCGCAAGAGGGCTTGACACGAATGTCGAAATGAGGTCTCTACCGGCGGGCGGGATTGACACCAGAGCTGCCCGCGCGTAGGTCACTCCCTTTGCGACAGTGGCTGGGTGGTGGAATTGGTAGACACGCTGGTCTTAGGAACCAGTGCCCACTGTGGCTTGAGGGTTCGAGTCCCTCCCCAGCCACCACGCAGTGCAAGATAGTGTGAATAGATTGAGGATTTTGCGGGTAACCGTGGGAGTTTGATTCTCCCCTCTCGCACCAAATTTTCGTTGGCGGCGCGGATCGTTTCAGGACGGCCCGCGCCTGCCGCATGTAGTAAAAAATGGCAACGCCGTACAGGCCAAGGAGGAGCTCATCCATGGAATATACAGTCGACGAAATTTCTCCCGTTGAGCGCAAGGTGAACGTGACCATCCCTGTGGAAGAAGTGAACGCGGCCATCAGCGCTACCATCGCCATCTATAAGACCACAGCGGATTTCAAGGGCTTTCGCAAGGGCAAGGTCCCGACCAAGATGGTTGAGGCCCGCTTCAAACACCAGATCTACGAGGAAGCCACCACCGACCTGATCAACTACCAGATCAACGAGATCCTGGGTGAGTTGAAACTCGTGCCCCTGTCCCGCCTGGACGTGGATGCCGAGGTGCTGGTTCGCGACGAGGAGTTCGTCTATTCCGTGGGCTTCGAGGTCGCTCCCGAGATCAAATTGCCCGCGTACGACAATCTCGAGGTTGAGCAGGAAAAGCCTGCCATTGATCCCGCCGAGGTTGACTCCGTGGTGGATCGCATCCGCACGAATCTGGCCGAAGAGGTCAAGGTCGAAGAGGACCGCACCGCTGCCGCTGGCGACATCGTCATCATCACCTTCAACGCTTGGGATGACGGCAAGGCCATTGACGAAATCAAGGCCAGCAACTTCCGCATGGTGCTCGGTGAAGGCCAGTCTTTGGCGGATTTTGAAGGCATCATCACCAAGTTGAAGGCCGGCGAAAAGGGCGAGGGCGAGGTCTCTTTCCCCGAGGACTTCATCAACAAGGATTTCGCAGGAAAGACCGTGACCATGCGGGTTGTGCTGCATGAGATCAAGAAGCAGATCCTGCCCGAGATCGACAACGACTTTGCTCTGAAGGCCGGTGGATTCCGCGATGTGGAACAGCTGCGTGAGGCCATTGAAAATTCCTACATGGAGTCCCGCAAGAATCTGGTCAAGGCCGCAGCCCAGAAGAACATGATGGATTCCCTGCTGGAGAAGATGGACTTCCCGCTGCCTCCCGCCATGGTTGAGGAACACATCAACCGCATGGTCCAGGAGTTTGCCCAGCGCGTAGAGCAGCAGGGCAGGCGCCTTGAATCCCTGGGCAAGACCCCCGAGGAAATCCGTGAGGATCATCGTGCTCCGGCCGAGACCACTGTTCGCACCCAGCTGTTGCTGTTGGCCATTGCCGCCAGCGAAGGTCTGGAGGTTTCCCGCGATGAAGTGGAGCAGCATATCCAGCAGGAAGCCATTCGCTCCCAGCAGGATCCCGAGGCCGTGAAACGCTTCTACGAGGACAACAACCTGATGTTCGCCCTGAAGGACCGCATGCTCTGTGACAAGGCCGTGGAGCTCGTTTACGCCCGCGCCAAGATCACCGAGGTGGAGCCCCAGTTCAGCGGCCTGACCAAGGGCAAGGCCCCGGCCAAGAAGACCGAGGACAAGTCTGACGATGGTCTGGTCATGACCAAGGGCGGTACGCCCTTCAAGACCGAAGCTGCCGCCAAGACCCGTCTGAATGCGCTGGAGACCGAAGGTGAGATCGTTGAGGTCGAGGGTGGCTTCGCCATCAAGCCCACGGTCTAGTTAGTCGAATTCCAAAGGGCGAAGGCCGGTTGGTCTTCGCCCTTTTTTTTTAGCCAGGGCGCAGTGCCCGGCAGTGTTGCTGTTTTTTCTTGCATTTCGAGGGTGGACGCGTGTCAACTCGATGGCTATAGTTTGCCCTGGCGAATCGACGCCACATCCGAATATCCAAGAAAGAGGGAGAAAAGTGCACATGGCAACCATTCCCATTGTTGTCGAATCCAGCGGCCGTTCCGAGCGTGCCTACGACATCTATTCCCGTTTGTTGAAGGACAGAATCGTTCTGCTCGGCACCCCGGTGGATGACCACGTGGCTAGCCTGATTTGCGCGCAGCTTCTGTTTCTGGAATCCGAAAACCCTGAAAAAACTATCAATCTTTACATCAACTCCCCTGGTGGCGTCGTGACGGCTGGGTTGGCCATCTATGACACCATGCAATACATTTCGGCCCCTGTGTCCACCGTGTGCATCGGTCAGGCCGCCAGCATGGGCGCCTTGCTGCTTGCCGCCGGGGCGCCCGGAATGAGATTTGCATTACCTAATGCCAGGATTCTTATCCATCAGCCCCTGGGTGGAACGCAGGGTCAGGCCACGGACATCGAGATCCACGCCAAGGAAATCCTGCGCATGCGCAAGGGGTTGAATCAAATTTTGGCCCATCACACAGGTCAGAAGCTCAAGAAGATCGAGCACGACACCGATCGTGATTACTTCATGGACGTCGAGGAGGCCAAGAAATACGGCCTGATCGACAACGTCCTCGTCTCCCGGAAGGACCTGCAAGCAGCAGGTAAGGAGTAACTAGTACATGACCAAGCAGAAAATGGGCCTCCCTCCCGAGCTGTACTGTTCATTTTGCGGCAAGAGCCAGGAAGAGGTCCAGCGCCTCATTGCCGGGCCGGACGTCTATATCTGCGACGAATGCGTTTCCCTGTGCAACGAGATCATCGCCCAGGAGAGTATTTCCGACGAAGTGGAGGACGGCAGCCTGCTCACTCCCGAGGAGATCAAGCATCTCCTGGACGAGTATGTCATTGGCCAGAAGCAGTGCAAGAAGACCTTGGCAGTGGCTGTGCACAATCATTACAAGCGTGTGTTCTTTGCCGGAAATTCGACTTCCGATGTGGAACTGGACAAGTCCAACATCCTGCTCATCGGCCCCACGGGCTCGGGCAAGACCCTGCTGGCGCAGACCCTGGCGCGTATCCTCAAGGTGCCCTTCGCCATTGCCGACGCCACCACGCTGACCGAGGCCGGTTACGTGGGCGAGGACGTGGAGAACATCCTTGTGCAGCTCCTGCAGAATGCGGATTACGACATCGAGGCCGCATCCAAGGGCATCATCTATGTCGATGAGATCGACAAGATCGCCCGCAAGAGCGACGGCCCGTCCATCACCCGCGACGTGTCGGGCGAGGGCGTGCAGCAGGCTCTGCTGAAGATCGTCGAAGGAACCGAGGCCAATATCCCGCCCAAGGGAGGGCGCAAGCACCCGCAGCAGGAGTTCATCCGCATCAACACCGGGAACATCCTGTTCATACTGGGTGGCGCCTTCATCGGTCTGGACAAGATCATCCAGCGCCGTGGCAAGGGCGGAGGCTTGGGCTTCGGAGCCGATGTGGCCTCCAAGAAGAAAGAGGAATTCAGCGAGATGATCAAGTCCGTGACGCCCATGGACCTCATCAAGTACGGGCTGATCCCTGAATTCGTGGGCCGTATTCCCATTGTGGCGACTCTGGATGAGCTCACCGAGGACGATCTGGTGCGCATCCTGACCGAACCCAAGAACGCCCTGATCAAGCAGTATGAAAAACTGTTCGAGCTGGATGGCGTGAAGCTCAGATTCACGACCAACGCCCTGCGCGCCGTGGCCGTCAAGGCCCAGGAGCGCAAGACCGGCGCACGCGGCCTGCGCAGTGTGCTGGAAGGCATCATGCTGGATATCATGTATCGCCTGCCGTCCATCAACGGTGTTAAGGAATGCGTGGTCAACAGCGCTGTGGTCGCCGGTGGCCAGGAGCCCCTGTTGATTTATCACCAGGAAGCCCGCTCGGCTTAGAGTCTGTGGTTCATCCCCGGCCCGGTTTCGTACCGGGCCGTTGACAATCCGCGTCCCGGAGTTAGTTAGAATTCAACCAAACGCCCCCCGGCCCCCTGACCGGGGGGCGTTTGGCTGAATCATATCCCGGAGGAGTTCATGACCAATTTTCTGACAGTAGACAACGATCCCCGCTCCGCCGACGTCCGCCTTCCGCTGATGTCCCTGCGTGAGGTGGTGATGTTCCCGAGGTCCATCGTGCCCCTGTTCGTGGGCCGGGCGGCCTCGGTCAAAGCCATCGAGACCGCCCTTGGCGAGCATAACAAGAAGATCTTCCTGGTGGCCCAGCGCACGCCCGAGCAGGAGCGCCCTGCGCCGGAGGATCTCTATGAGGTGGGGACCGTCAGCAAGATTCTGCAACTCCTCCGTCTGCCCGACGGCACCATCAAGGTGCTCTTCGAGGGGCTGTACCGGGCTACCTGGTCGCCCGCGAGCGGCTTTGATGTCCTGGAGAGCGATCTGGAGAATGAGGTCTTCCCCATGGCCGTGGTGGAGCGCATCCCCGAGGTCGTGCAGGACACCGCCGGAGGAGAGGCCCTGGTCCGTGCCACCCATGACTCCCTTGAGGAGTATGGCAAAACCAACAAGAAGCTGGCCAGCGAGACCATCGTGGCCATCACCTCCCTGACCAGCCCGGGACGCTTGGCGGACGCCATCATGCCTCATCTGAAGGTGGATTACGTCAAGAAGCAGACCCTTCTGGAAGAAGCCGATCCCAATAAGCGTCTGGAGGAGACCTTCGCGTTGCTCCAGGGCGAGATCGAGATTGCCAATCTGGAAAAGAAGATCAAGACCCGCGTCAAAGACCAGATGGAGACCAATCAGAAGGAATATTATCTCAACGAGCAGCTCAAAGCCATCAACAAGGAGATGGGCCGCGAGGATGACCCGAATCAGGATGTCCTGGAGCTTGAAAAGCGGCTGTCCGAAAAGGTCATGCCCGAGGAAAACCGGGAAAAGACCCTGCGTGAGATCAAGAAGCTCAAGCAGATTCCCCCGTCCTCGGCCGAATACACTGTGGTCCGCAACTACGTGGACTGGATTCTGGACCTGCCCTGGGACGTGTGCCAGGAAACCACTCTGAATGTCGCGGAGGCCCGCGCCATCCTGGAAGAGGATCACTTCGGCCTGGACAAGCCCAAGAAGCGCATCCTGGAGTATCTGGCTGTCCAGAGTCTGGTGGAGACCATGAAGGGCCCCATCCTTTGTCTGGTGGGCCCTCCCGGAGTTGGCAAGACCTCCCTCTCCAAGTCCGTGGCCCGGGCTACGGGGCGCGAATTCGTGCGCCTGTCCCTGGGCGGTGTGCGCGATGAGGCCGAGATTCGCGGCCACCGCCGGACCTACGTGGGCGCACTGCCGGGTAAGATCATCCAGGCCCTGAAGCGCGTGAAGCACAACAACCCTGTGTTTTGCCTGGATGAAGTGGACAAGATGAGCATGGACTTCAGGGGCGACCCCTCTGCGGCCCTGCTGGAAGTGCTTGATCCCGAACAGAACAATACTTTCAACGACCATTATTTGGACATGGATTATGACCTGTCCAAGATCTTCTTCATCACCACGGCCAATAGCCTGCATTCCATCCCCCTGCCCTTGCAGGACCGCATGGAGATCATCCAGCTGCCCGGTTACCTGGAGATGGAGAAGATGCAGATCGCCAAGCGCTTCCTGGTGCCCAAGCAGATCGAGACGCATGGCTTGAAGCCCGAGAATCTGGCCTTTTCGGACAACGCACTGCTGGAGATCATTCGCCACTACACCCGCGAGGCTGGTGTGCGTAACCTGGAGCGCGAGGTTGCCGCCGTGGCCCGCAAGACCACCATGAAGCTGGTGGAGGAAGGTAACCTTGATCAGGCCCTGAAGATTACCAAGCAGCAGCTTCCGAATCTGTTGGGTGTGCATAAGCACAGCCACGGCTCCAAGGAAGACGCCCCGCAGGTTGGCGTGACCACTGGTCTGGCCTACACCCAGCTGGGCGGCGAATTGCTGCTGGTGGAAACCGCGCTGATGCCCGGCACCGGCAAGATCGAGATCACCGGCAAGCTGGGCGACGTGATGCAGGAATCCGTCAAGGCGGCACTGTCCTACATCCGTTCCCGTTCGGACCTGTTCGGCTTGAAGCGCGAGTTCTACAAGGAAATCGACATCCACGTGCATGTGCCCGAGGGCGCAATTCCCAAGGACGGCCCGTCCGCAGGCATCACCCTGGGGACCACGTTGGCCTCGGCCCTGTTGAACATTCCGGTGAACAACGAGCTGGCCATGACCGGCGAGATCACCCTGCGCGGGCGTGTGCTGCCCATCGGCGGCCTGCGCGAGAAGCTCTTGGCCGCTCATCGAGGGCTGATCAAGACCGTGCTGATCCCCAAGGAAAATGCCAAGGATCTTAAGGATGTGCCCGCGGCTATCCTGAAGGATTTGGAGATCATCCTGGTGGAGAACATGGACGAGGTCCTGTCCCATGCCCTGGTCTGCGCCGGTCCGGAGTCGATCTTCACTGGCCGGGGCGGCGATGCCTGCCCCATTTCGGCCTCGCTGATGAAGACCGACGAGGTCATTGAACAGACCCATTAGAGGCCCCTCGGAGAACTTGGCGCGAAACGTCAATTCTCCTCACGGCCTCCTGAAAGACTATCAGAATTAATATCCCCCGGAGCTGGCACGGCTTCGGGGGATATTTTGGGGCAAACGATAAGGCCCGGAGTGCAAGACTTCGGGCCTTATCTTTTTTCGCAGGAACCGGGGGATTATCTCTGTCTGGCTTTGGCCTCTTATCTGCGGGCGTGGAGGATGGGCTCGGTGTAGCCGTTGGGCTGTGCGCGCCCCTTGAGGACCAGATCGCAGGCCGTTCGGAAGGTTACGCTGTTTTTGGGCATAATGCGACAAACCGTGTGCATAATTGGATCGGTTTGGTCCCGAAGTTGAACCGGATCGGTGTCTTGGGGCATTCAGAGGACTCGGCGGATTCCGAGTCCTGGCCCAGGGCATGGAAAAGCCCGGGACTCTTCCAGAGTTCCGGGCTGATCGATATCCGTGTGAGGCGGTGTGAAGGGCCGTTAGTAGGTCAGGTCGATGACGTTGGGCGCGTCTTCGCGCACGGGCTTGGTCAGGGTATGCAGATCCGTGAAACCCGGCAGCTTCCAGGAGTTCCAGTCGGTGGGCGGGGCGTCGGTATTGTTCATGCTCACCTGCCTGAGGTTGGTGCTCACAGAAGGTTGGATGCGCCGGGAACGGGCGCGGGACGACTCGTCCAGCAGTTGGGAGGTCTCGCTGGTGATGCGGATGGTCTCGGAGGCCATGGCCAGCACCTCGCCCGTGGGGGCATGCAGCAAACGTAGGTTGAAGCGCACATTGCGCTCGGTCTGGGAGTAAGTGCCGGTCAGGATTACGGCGCTCTTCAGATGGCGCGAATCCACCAATCGCACGTCGCGCGACAGGGACAATTCGCCCAGTCCAGGCTCCAGGAGCAGGCTCTTGGTCTTGCGTATCTCCTGCACGCGGTAACCACTCTGCACGAACCACATGGCCAGTTCCTCGGCCAGCAGGCGCGCCAGGGGCGAGCTTTCCTCCATGTTCTCAAGGCTCACGGGGGTGGACAGGATCAACGTGGTGCCCTTGGCCGGGCCTTCCAGCAGTTGCAGGCGCTCGGACAACTGGGCGTCCAGTTGCATGGCCGCGGCCTTGGCAGCGCCGGGGATGCTGACGGTGCCCGCCAGGGCCGGTACGGCACAGAGCAGCGAGGCCAGGAGGGTGATGATCAACAGTGCCTTTCTCATGTGGTCCTTCCTATCGTTGGCTGAGGATCAGCCTGTCCGTGGATTCGATTTCCAGGGCCAGCCGCCGGCGCATGTCCTCGTCGCGGGCGGTGGCCAACCCGTTCATGAACGTCTCGCGCGCCAGTTCGAAGCGTCCCTGAGCCTGGTAATGGCGGCCCAGGGCAAGGCTGTTCACACTGTTCTCGTGGTAGGGCAGGGCGTGGGCGCCCTGCACCGGCTCGGCCCAGGGCAGCGAGCAGCCGGAGAGCAGGGTGGCGATGGTCAATGTCAGCAGAAATCCCTTGATGTTCATGGAGTCATCCTTCCTGCTAGTGCAGGTCTTCCTGTTGGAGCATGAACTCCAGGCTGGCTTCGTCCTTCAGCTTAGCGAAGGACTTGAGCTCGGTCTCGGCCTGTTGCAGGCGGATGCCGGTCCCGCGCGAGAGCATGGTCAAGGTGACCGGAGTCTGGGCAAAGACCAGGTTCGCGGTGCGCAACACCATGCCGTCCAGGGGACGGTAGAGGCGGGCATTGACGAACACGTTGTGCTTGTCGAAATAGTAGGTCCCGGTCAGCACCAGCCCGGAGGTGGGCACGGGGGCCTGTTCCTCCATACTGCGGGTCAGGGCGAATTCACCGTCCTCGGGGCGGGTCATGATGCGCGGCAGGGTGCGGTATTCGCGTACGGGGATGCCCAACTGGTTCAGCTCGTAGAACAGCTGCTCGGCGATGTAGCGGCCGAAGGAGGATGAGCTTTCAAAGTTGTCCTGGTTCACGAACGAGGCGGGCATGGCCACGCCGCCCTGCAAACCGTTGGTTCCGAGCTTCTCGAACAACTGGGCGGCCATCTCGCGGACCTTGAGACGCATCTCGCGGCCACCGGCGTGTTCATCGCTGGGCATGGGGATGGGCTTGTCCGAGCCGACCCAGACGTAATCGCCGCGGCCATCGGGCAGGATGGTTCCGGCGTGGACCTGACCGTTGCTGTGCAGGCCGTAGGAGCGACCATCCACGTCGATCGTGCCGCTTTCAAGGGCCTTGACGCCCGCCCCCGGGTCGAACGGTCCCTGCTGACCGGCGGCCTTGGCGTTCAGTTGGGCCAGTTTGCGGGCGGTCGAGTCGCTGGGTGTGTCATCTGCCGCCAGGGCGGGCATGGCCAGCAACAGGATGACGGCCAGAACCGCCGGAAACGCTTTCGCGATATGCATTCTCTCTCCAATGGGTTCGCGCGGCGCGCGTTGCTTCTGCTATCCTGACGTTCCTATCGGACGTTCGCGACTATTCCTTTATACGGCAGAAGATTTCTGGCGCGGAAAAAAAGTGTCCTGTTCCCTGGACGTCGATTTTCCACTAAAAGAAAGGTTCGAGCGAAAGGAGTGAATCATGCGCAAAGGATTGATCATTGTCGCGTTGGCGCTTCTTGCCTGGGGAACCGGGGCGGGAACGATTTGGGCCGATGACGGGGTGGATAGCGACATCTACAAGGGCCTTTTGGCTGCATACGTGGGGTCCGGGGGCGAGGTGGACTATCAGGGGCTGAAACTCCGCGAGGCCGAACTGGACGCCTATCTGGACGTCCTGCGGGCCACGGACCCGCAGACCCTGTCGCACAACGCACGCTTCGCCTTCTGGATCAACGTCTACAACGCCTTCACCCTGAAGCTGATTCTCACGGATTACCCGGGGATATCGAGCATCAACGATATCGGGGGCTTTCTTTCAAGTCCCTGGAAGCGCCGATTCATCACTATCGCCGGACAAGAGCCGTTGCATCTGGACAATGTGGAGAAGGATATCCTGATTCCGGAGTTCAAGGACCCCAGGGTGCATTTCGCCATCAACTGCGCTTCCAAAAGCTGCCCGCCGCTGATGCCTGAACCCTTTGATGGCTTGCGGCTGGAGGCCCAGCTCAACGAGCGTGCCGCCTTGTTCATCAATGATGGGCGCAACGTGACCGTGCGGGACGGGGAGCTTCTGCTCTCACGCATCTTCAAGTGGTACGGGGATGATTTCGGGGACGTGGCCGGGTATGTGGCCCGCTACGCCACGGGTGCGCTGGCGGAAGACCTGCGGAGCTTGGGGGCCAAGCCCAGGATTCTGTTCCTGGAGTATGACTGGTCGTTGAACGGGACATAGGGCGTCACTACGCTCAGGCCGACGCAGGATCGTTCAGGGGCGTCAAGAGGGGCCTCTGGGAGCGCTGTCTTTTGATGCGGGCGGGAAGCGTTGGAAGGGTGCCGCCCAAGCGGCGATGGGGATCGGACGGGGCTAGATTCTGTCGCAGGGGACATTGCCCATGAAATCTTCGATGTCGTCGATGAAGGCGATGTATTCTTCCAGGCGGAAACGGCTGCCGCACTTGTTGCAGAACACGGTGACTTCCCGGCAGGAACGGATGATGCGCAGGGAACCTTGGCATTTCTTGCAGAAGATTTGGGTCTCGGCTTGACGTGGAGTACCGAATCCTACGGGCGAATTGAGCATCTGTTCTCCCCTGATGAAGGCGTTGGCGGATAGGCTGCACCGACTGATTCTCAGCCGGGTACACCTCTATGCCCGATTCAAAATAGAAGGGCAAGCTGCGGGAAAGTCTTCACAAGCGTGGAGCCGTTTGAAGGCCTTTGGGTGACGCGAAAACATGGATTAATTCTTGCGAAATGTGCGTTGAAATGTAAATCTGAAGATAGTCAAAAATCCTTTGCTTTCGCAGGCTTTCCATTTCAGGGAGACCGCGGGCAGGATGCCTTGGGGCGAAATCCTTCGCCCGACATGAAAATCACGCATTGGAGGAATAGATGCTGAACAAGAAAATGGAACAGGCCATCAACGAGCAGATCAAATGGGAAATGTACTCTGGATATCTCTATCTTTCCATGTCCGCCTGGTGCGCCAACGAGGGGCTGCCCGGATTTGCGCATTGGATGCGCCTGCAAGGCCAGGAAGAACTGACGCACGCCATGAAGTTCTATGACTACGTGCTTGAGCGCGGCGGCAAGGTCGAGCTGCAGGCCATCGACAAGCCTGATTTTCAGTGGAAGTCAGCCCTGGCAGTTGTCGAGCACACTCTCAAGCATGAGCAGCATGTCACGGCCCGCGTCAATGATCTGATGACCCTGGCCCAACAGGAAAAAGACCATGCGGCCTGCATTTTTCTGCAATGGTTCGTGGCAGAGCAGGTGGAAGAAGAAGATGGCGTGGGCGAGGTCCTGAACAAGCTGAAGCTCGTGTCCAAGGATGGGGCGGGTATGTACATGCTGGACAAGGAAATGGCCCTGCGGATCTTCACTCCGCCCGTGGCTCAATAAGTTTCATGCCGGGCTATGCTCTTGTGCGGAGCGTGGCCCTTGTCTTTCTGCCGGGGCGAATCTGCCCCGTGTGACCATTGCGAGAGCGAGAGAGCGATTCGCCCAGAGCGGTGAAGAGGAGAGCGCATGCCGGAGAAGAGTGTGAACATCATGATCGGCGGCGCGGCGGGCCAGGGGCTGGCCACGGTGGGGCAATTGCTCACCAAGGCCCTGATCCGAAGCGGCTACCATGTCGTCGTTCGCCAGGACTACATGTCCCGGGTCCGGGGTGGGCACAATACCTATATCATCCGCGCCAGTGTGGATGACATCCGCGCCCCGCGCGAGTCCATGGATTTCCTGGTGGCGCTGAATCAGGAGAGCGTGGACCTGCACCTGGATGAACTGGGCGAGGGCGGACTGGTGCTCTGCGACGAGACCCTTGACGCCAAAGGCCGTCCCGGGCTGGCGATCCCCTTCAATGCCATCGCGCCCAAACCGATTTTTCAGAACGTGGCCGCGTTGGGCGTGCTGACCTCCGTGCTGGGGCTGCATCGGGATGTGCCCGCCAAGCTGCTGGGCGAGACCTTCGCCAAGAAGGGCGAGGCCCTGGTCAAGCAGAACCACGAGGTGCTGGACGCGGCCTACGCCTGGGTCAAGACCCAGAACAGGGTGATCGAGCCCCTGGAACCCGTGTCCAACCCGGTCAAGCGGCTGATGATGGGCGGCAACGAGGCCATCGCCATGGGAGCCTTGGCCGCTGGAGTGAAGTTTTGCTCGTTCTATCCCATGACCCCGGCCACCTCGGTGGCCCAGAACCTGATCACCCATGGCCGAGAGTTGGGGGTGGTGGTGGAGCAGGCCGAGGACGAGATTGCGGCCATGAATATGACCATCGGGGCCTCGTATGCCGGGGCGCGGTCCCTGGTGCCGACCTCGGGCGGTGGATTTGCGCTGATGACCGAGGGCGTGAGCCTGGCTGCCGTGGCCGAAACGCCATTGGTCTGCGTGGTGGCCATGCGTCCCGGCCCGGCCACGGGCCTGCCCACCCGCACCGAGCAGGCGGACCTGAACCTGGTGCTCTATGCGGGGCACGGCGAGTTCCCCCGGGCCATCTTCGCCCCGGGCACCGTGGAGGAGGCCTTCCGCTTGGCACACCGTGCCTTTGATCAGGCCGAACGCTACCAGAGTCCTGTCTTTGTCCTCTCGGACCAGTTCCTGGCGGACTCGTTCCGGTCCGTGGAGCCCTTTGAACCCCGTGCCTTGCCTGCGCCGATCTCGCCGCTCAAGGACTGGACGGGGGAGGGGCCGTACGAGCGTTACGCCGTGACGGACAGCGGCGTTTCTCCGCGTGTCGTGCCCGGCTTTTCCGAGACCCTGGTGGTGGGCGACTCGCACGAGCATACACCCAGCGGACATATCACCGAAGACATCGAACTGCGCATCGAGCAGAAGCAGAAGCGCCTGCGCAAGGGCTGCGGGTTGTGGGAGGACGTTGTCGCCCCTTCCTTTGAGGGCCCGGACAAACCGGATGTGCTGCTGGTCTCCTGGGGTTCCACCAGGGGGGCTGCCGAAGAGGCCACCTGGGACCTGCGGGCCGATGGGGTCAAGGCCGCGTCGCTGCATTTCTCGCAGGTCTGGCCGCTGAAGCTGGATCAGTTCGCCGCCGTCCTGGACTCCGCAAAGAAGGTCGTGGTGGTGGAAGGTAACGGCACCGGCCAGTTCGCCGCGTTGCTGAAGCTGGCCGGGGCGCGCTACGACGAACTCGTGCTCAAGTTCGACGGACGCCCCTTCACTCCCGAATACATCGTTGCCGCGCTACACAAGTCGGGCGCGATCGAGGCATAGGAGATTCTCATGGTCAAGATCGAAGACTACGGCGAATTCACGACCTCGTGGTGTCCCGGATGCGGAAATTTCGGCATCATGCAGGCCGTGCGTCAGGCCCTGGCCGCGCAACAGATCGCCCCGCACCAGTTTGTGTACGTGTCCGGCATCGGTCAGGCCGCCAAGGCCCCGCACTATATCAACTGTAATATGTTCAATGGCTTGCATGGGCGCTCCTTGCCCGTGGCCCAGGCCATCCGCCTGTCCAACACGGGGCTGCCGGTGCTGGTCTCCTCGGGTGACGGTTGTTCCTACGGCGAGGGCGGGAACCATTTCCTGGCCGCCGTGCGGCGTAACGTTGACCTGACCCTGCTGGCCCACAACAACCAGATCTACGGACTGACCAAGGGCCAGGCCAGCCCGACCACCATGACGGGCCAGATCACCAAGACCCAGCCCTTGGGTGTGGCCGCCACCCCGTTCAACCCCGTGGCCGTGGCCGTGGCCATGAAGTGCAGCTTTGTGGCGCGCGCCTTTGCCGGCGATACCGAGCACCTGGCCCAGATGATCGAACTGGCCATGCGTCATAAGGGCTTCGCCCTGGTGGACATCCTGCAGCCGTGCGTGTCCTTCAACAAGGTCAACACCTATGCCTGGTACAAGGACCGCTGCGTGAAGCTGCCCGACGACTACGACCCCAGCGACTGGGCCACGGCCATCCTGACCGCCGACAAGTACGGCGATGAGATCCCCCTGGGCCAGATCTACAAGGACGAGCGGCCTCCTTACGAGACGTTCATTCCGCAATTGGCCAAGGGGCCGTTGGCCCTGGCGGGTACGGACTTCGATGCGCTGGATCGGGTGCTCGAAAAATTCGCTTAGCGATTGTCCATGAGCCGCCATCTGGGTCGTTGCCGCGAAACAAACAGTATCTCACGTATGTTCAGATACGCTTCGATCCTGCTTGTTTCTTGCGCCTCGCATCCGGCAACTCCTGAACAATCGCTGCCACGGTGAGAGAGGGGAAGCCCTTTGGTTTGCTTCTCTGCGTCGGTGATTGAATGAATAACGAGTGTTCGAGCTGACAAGACCTGAGGTCTTAGGTGTCCTGCGAAACAAGCAGCATCTCGCGTATGTCCCAATAGGCGTCGATTCCCCCGGCCCCTTGCGTCTTGCATTTGACGGCGCCTCGACGATCGTCGGGCCGAGCCAATGATGCACCAAGGAGAGAGAATTGTTTTACGGTTCTTGTGATGAAGAATGGAAACCCAGTCGCCCGCTCCGGAAGCACCGGGGCGGGCGGCGGCGTTTGAATCATAACCGAGCATTTTGCTCCGAGATTTGAGGGAAAGTTATGCAGAAGATAGCGTTGTTTGCGTTCAACGGTGAACTGTTGTGTTTTGTGCATGTCATGCTCAATGCCCTGGACATGAAGGCCAAGGACTTTGACGTGCGTCTGGTGTTCGAGGGGGCGTCCGTGACCCTGATTCCAGAACTGTCCAAGAAGGAAAATATGTTCCACGCCCTGTATCTGAAACTCAAGGATTCCGGGGTGATCGATGGGGCCTGTAAGGCCTGCTCGCACAAGCTGGAGGTGGCCGAGGCTGTGCAGGCCGAGGGCATTGCCTTCATTGGCGAGATGCAGGGACATCCCTCCATCAGTGGTTACCTGGACCAGGGCTATGAAGTGATCACCTTCTAGGAATGCTGTCGGTAATGGCGCAAGAACAGCCGGGGAGGGCGCATTGAGAATCCTCTGCCCGAGGGGTGGAGTCAGGGGATATTGATTTGAAAGAAATGATGCAAACAATTTGTAGTGAGATGGTTATCACCTGACAGTTGGCCACAAAAGTGAAAGTGGTCATGCCGTCCTTGGCTGGGGTACGGTTGGAGTTGCAAAACTTCACCGGAACCTCAACACAGGAGAACGTCA